>Ga0210243_101999_pt1 | contig 12683 bp, 10 predicted proteins | sample ChrtobMeP5a_32mM_FD_155461 | JGI IMG/M metagenome (GOLD analysis project Ga0210243, IMG submission 155461) | Chrysochromulina tobin associated microbial communities from unialgal haptophyte culture, Seattle, Washington, United States - P5a_32mM | ecosystem: Host-associated > Algae > Haptophytes >...
CGAGGGCGGCGGCGGCGGGTGCGGCGGCGGTGACGGTGGCGGGGGTGAGGGCAGAGGAGAGGGCGGCATCGACGGCCCTTGGCGCACGCCGCAGTCATAGCAGTCAGTGCCGTACGCACAAAACGAAAACTCCTCGCCGGGACCACCGTCGTCGCACGCGCCATCGGAGGCGTAAGTAGGGAATCCGATGCACTCGTCGGTGCAGACGGTGCCGGGCAGGTATGGTGGACTTGGCGGCGGCGACGGCGGCGGCGGAGCGGCCAAGATCGGCACGGAGAGACCAGTCGTCGTAGTCACGCCAGTCGTCGCCAGGACAGTCACGCCGAGGGTGCTCGACAGTTGGGTGGTATTGCTAACCAGCGCTATGGCGGCGGCTCGGGCGACGGCAACGGTGATGCTGGGGTTGTCTGGGCCGTTTTGGTCTATGATGAGGTCGATGGAGAGCAGCACGCTGCCCGCGGAGGCGCGCACGCTAATGACACAGGTCGGAAGTTGACATTTCAGGGGTCCGCGGAGGTTTCTCAGCACGCTGCGAATCATGGGAGCATCCCAGCTAGACACGTCACCACCAATTGTGAGGCCGAGCCTCACGACCGTAGCCACTACAGAAGCTATGCTTTGCCCGCTCTCCGTAATGGGCGGGAAGGGCGGAAAATAGGGTGCCGGTGGCGCAGGAGGTGGAGACGGCGGTGACGGCGGGGGCGGCGACGGCGACGGCGGAGGCGGCGACGGCGACGGCGGAGGCGGCGACGGCGACGGCGGGGGTGGCGACGGGGGCGGCGACGGCGACGGCGAAGTCGTCTGAGCGTATTTCGGTTTTATCAGGGCGATCGCGAGCAGCACAATCGCTTTCCTCGGCAGCATCAGCATTGCAGACGGCATTGGCGATTCGAAATCTGGTGTGCCGATTTGAATCTCGTAAGAGACGCGCGCAAAAAGAGAGTCTTGCATGCTTCGATAACGAGACGTCACAGAACGCGTCCCTCTCAAGGGTTTTGCACCTGAGCATGCCGGAGATTCTGCATCATTCAAATCCCAAACAGGTGAAGGGTTCGGGCCTAACTCCTGCTTGGGTCAAGCCATGCATGCAGGTCCCCATCCGTGTCGTGCAGGGCGCGCACCCCATGCGCTGAGCCGGCCCCGAGCCAACACAAAGGATATTTTATTTTTAACACTTAAATATTCTATATTGTATGGTTCATGCTTGTTGCTTCATCCGGAGATCCGGATGGCGTCATCTTATAAGATCATTTTTCGTTTAAGATCTACAGATCGATCGTCACGTCCGCGCCTGCCGCCTCCGGGGCGCGGGGCGCGACGCTCTCTGAACGCTCTCTACCGTGTCTACTCACTACTGAGATCGCTGACGTTAACTGTTCACCGAGATCGTCGTTACACCCGCAACCCGCGATCTGGGGTCGGTGGAGGCGTCGTTGCCCCCGTGGGCGTGGCCCCCGGCATAAGATTCCCTACCCGATCGGGGGTCTCCGGCTCCGCCTCTACGGTGCCAGTCTCCACCTCTCGCGAGCCTTGGCGCGCGCCCTCGTGAGCGCCCTCGTGCGGGGAGCGAGCACGCGGGGTCCAATGCCTCGAGAGCAGCGAGCGAAGCGGCAAGACCGCGAGGCGCCTGGGAACGGCCCAGCCCTTATGAGGGGTACGCTGCTCGCGCTCGTCACGGCGTTCGGCTTCCCGCAGCAGCTGGCGCTCAAGGGACTGTGTACGGCGCAGCGAGAGCGCGTGCCGTGTGAAGAGCGCTCGTCCGATTTCAAACGAGCGCGAGCGACGCATGTGCCCACCACGACGCATGAACCCCTCTCGGCGCGCAGGATCGCTCTCGTCGGCGACTTGGGTTGGCTCAGCGCCTGTGGCGCGTATCCGCATTTGGCGAGTGGCGCGTATCCGCATCACCACGGTAGCTTGAACGGAAGCTGCGGCGGAGGGCGCGGCGGCATTGATGTCGAGCGCCATGGCCTCTGCGACCCGAACGCTCAACCATTCAAGGGCAACGTCACTTTCGCGCCCGTTCCCGGTCGATGCCGAGTTGAGAGTCTGCGGAGTCGATGCCGCTGGACTCACGCAGCTGAGCTGGGGAGCCGCGGCCTCGGGCGCCGCACCCTCATCGATCGTGGAGAGCGTGCGGTGGGACTGCGCCTCGAGCTGTAACGTCTCCTTGGCACTACGGTGGAGGCGTTGCAGTTGCTCGAGGGGGGGGACGAAGATGCCATGGCGTCCCACAACAGCATCCCAGCTAGCCGCCGCTTCAGGGATACCGGCCATCCAACTGGCGGCATCCATGGTGTTCATCACGATCGCGTCCGGCAAGGGCACCTGAGGCGACGTGCGCGCCGAGTTGGGCGTCGTGGTGAGCGCCGTGGGTGAAGGGCACCCTGCGGATGACGTGGACGGCAAGGCGCAGCTCCCCGAGGTACTCGTCGGACTCTTCCTTCCATCGGTACTCGAGCTCGAGGGCGCGAGCATCGCCTCGAATGGCGACGGCGCCGCTGTCGCCGACGAGTCAAGGCCAAGCAGCTCGGCTGCGATGCTGCCGAGGAGCACAGTCGCCTTGGCTGCGGCATTGCCAGTACTCGGTGACGAATTCGAATCTCCGGAATCTCCAGAGGATCTCGAATGCGACGACGAAGACGACGACTGATTGGGCAAGGGTGTGCCCATCACCTCATCAGCAGAGGGTCCCTTCGTCGCGGGTGAAGGGGCCACCGCCCTCGAGAACGAATTCGTTCGTCGAAGACAGTATTCGGCCTCGGCCGCCCTTGCCTCGGCCGCCCTTGCCTCGGCCGCCCTTGCCTCGGCCGCCGCGACTTCGGCGGCCGCTGCAGCTTCGGCCGATGCAGCTTCAACTGCCGCTGCGTTGATCGCCGCAGCTTTGACAGCTGCTGCTTCAGCCGCCGCTGCTTCGGCAGCCGCAGCTTCGGCCGCGGCTGCCTCGGCTGCCTCGGCTGCCTCAAGGGTGGATTGGCGCTTGAGCCAGCTATCGTCGGGTCGCGCGCTCTCAGCACGCTTCATCTTCCACACCGCCGCTGCCGCCTCCGCCGCCGCCTGCCTGCGTGCCTGCGCTGCAGCTTCGGCCGCTGCGGCTTCGGCCGCCGCGGCTTTGGCCGCCGCGACCTTGGCCTCTGCTGCGGCTTCGGCGGCCGCCTCTGATTCGGCGGCCGCCTCTGCGTCGGCCGGTGCGAGCCCCGGCCTGAGCTTGATCCAGCTGTCGTCGGCCCGCATCATAGCCTGCAACGCAGCCCTCGTCGGAGAAGCTGCCTCAGACGACATCGTCGCAGATGCTGCCGTGGCCTCCGAGGATCCCTCATCGGGAGGTGGAGGAGGAGGCGACGCGAACCTCGACGAAGGGCTCTTTGATGAGGAGCGTCTCTTCAGGAGCGTCTCCTCCTCTTCGAGCTGCACGGCCCGGAGCTGTGCGGCGGGAGGACTCAACATGGCCCCGTCCCATGGGTGCCGCTGCCGCTGGTACAAACGGCACGTCCATGTGGTGACCGCAACTGTGAAAACTAGCAAGAGAAGGAATAGCAGCAGCTTTGGCACGGCGTCCAGGAGGAGGAGGACAGCAGCAACAGGCAGCACGTCTCCCTCGCCGTCTCCCTCATGCTGGTCCAACATGGGAAGTCGCTTTCCATCAAGAAGTCGCATTTCTGCCGTGTGATTCCTGGTGAAAAGACACGCGAGTCGGCGCTGCTGACGAGCCATACATGTACGCATGAAGATGATATTTGGAGGCACCACAGGCTTGAGGGCAGACGCCACCTTGGCGCCAGCATGCAGCAACCCTCTCGCCAGCGCCATTGCACCGTGGACGCAGGGGGAGCAGCGCGAAAAAGTGGTTCTTATCGTTTCGTCCTTTCCGCGAGCACGCGCGCCCGCTCGAAAAACTCTCGAACAGTACCGCGCCGCTCGAAAAACGAGGCCGTATGGCCACGGAGAACTCTCAAGTAGCTGACATGACAAATCTCCGGTCAGGGCTGCCGTAACGGCCAAGAATCTTTTGCGACGGCTCCTCGGCTTCGTTGGCTTTCCAACCTTCGCCAACATGCTCGCCTTCGTCTCCAGCGCACTTGCCTTCAACGTTGGCAGCGCGGTGCTGTGTGCACCGACGCGTGCGCCGGTCGTTTCGATGGCCACCCCGCTCGAGGGCACCTTCATCTACGGGCCGCCCGTGCCTGCAAGCAAGGGGCTGAAGGGTTTCTCGAGCCCGACATCTTTCATCGCCGACATGACCGGCGAGGTGGTGAGCACTTCCTCGGCCAAGCCTGTGGCGGTGAAAGAGGTGAAACCCATGGCGGCCAGCTTCATCTACGGATCGCCTACGCCTGCGAGCAAGGGCCTGCCCGGCTTCTCGTGGCCCACCTCTTTTACGCCGCCGCCGCCCGAGGCGCCCACGAGCGCCCCGGCCGCGCCTGTGCCGGTGAAGGAGGTGACTCCCATGGCGGCCGGCTTCATCTACGGATCGCCTGTGCCCGCTAGCAAAGGCCTGCCGGGCTTCTCATGGCCCACCTCGTTCTCAAATTAGCATCGCTCGGGCTCAGCATGCAGTGCGTCTGCGCGATGACCGATGTGAGCGACCGCTACGAATTGCTCGCGTCGTTCGAGCACCATGATGGCCGGCTGAAACGGTGCGGGCCGATGCCATGTATGCTTCCGAGCCGCGTGGTGCGCATGCTAGGCTAGGTTTGGCGGCGGGGCGCGAGGTGACTTGTTTCGGTGCGCATGAAAGGACCCGTGCCAGACTTAAAGTCAAGTCTGAAAGTCTCAGACTAGGACTCTCAGGTGAACCCTTCGCTTTCCTCCAGCGGCGCCGCGCGGCGGTTAAACACACGTCAGCTAACACCATTATGAAACCTTCCACACAGGATCCCAGACGTCGCACGCGTGCAGCAGACTTGGTGCAGTGCGTATACCATCAACCGCATGCGTGTTATACACAGACAGAGAGCGACACCGCGGCCGTGCGGGCCGGTGTTGCAGGGGCCGCGGTCCGGATCCGGCCCCGACGGCGCATCCCCGGGAGTCCCGGAGCCCGCCGAGCGAACAACCGCCGTTTCGCGTTTGAACGCCGTCTCACACACGACAAACTACACCACATGTGCTCTTCTGTCTTGTAGATTGCACGTCTCAAAGACGGTCTGTGGCGGCTGTCTTATTCTGACTCAAGCGCGGCGCGGGAGGGCCTGTGATGGAAAGCGTCCCGTCGGTACAGTGGCGGGAAGGAGTAACGAGAACTGGAGAGAGCTAGGGATAGAACCTCGAACGCGGGCTGGGGCTCTTCCAATAGCTCAGAAATTTGGATCTCTCGCGCTTGCAATCCGCGTGAAGGCACTGGGGATCAATCGTGCATCCTTCCGTCTGCAGGGGAACGATGCGTTCGTACGCAACCGTGGTGTTCCTCCGAAACCACCAGTAGCCGCCAGAAAGTGGGTGCTGCAGAGAGGGATGGTCAAAGAGGCTGTCGTTAACGCCGGTGCCAAAGCGCAACGCGGAGGTGATGTCCGTAGCGTTTCTGTAGCCAAGGCCCTCAAAGATCTCCCTCACGTACTCCAACCTGTGATTGTTGATGTGGCCGTGGCCCCACGTACTGAGCTGCGCCCAGCTCAGTATGACCCCTCGGCAGTTATGCGCATGCAAGTTGCGCACGAACATCTTTTCATGGGTCCAGGGCAGGTGCTCACCGACTTCCATCGAAATGACCCAGTCTCTACGTGGGAGCGCTAGGGGAAGCGTGAGGTCGGCAAAAGATAGGAAGCCATTCGTAACCGCCTCCACATTGCCTGCGCCGTCGTAGCCGTGATATCTCAGCGTTGGCTCGATGCTGAGCAGCGTGTGGCCAAGCTGCCCTACTCCAGCGCCAAAGTCGGACACCGAGAGCCACTGGTTTCCTTGCGTTGAGCCAAGACGACGCGTAAGGAGGGCATGCAGTGCTACAACGAGAAAGCGGTCGGCAGTGACATGCCTGTACGTCAGGAGGTAGGTGTGGTTATTGGCAAGGGTCACTGGGGCTTTGATGTGCTCGGGCCCGTTCTTGACGCACCAGCCACCTGTGCTGAGAATCTTCGTATTGGTCTTTCCACGGCCAGCGCACGCGTCTCGCATGAGCTTGTGCTGTTCATGCTGCTGTACAGAAGCCACTTGGCTATCGTCCAGGGCCCATCGAGCGGCGCTTTGATTGATCTCATCGAGGGAATAGCTGCGCGGACAGTCGCGGTCGTACCCGCACCTGGACGGCGGCTCGACTGCACGCGAACGACCGATCGGCATTGCTCGTTGGATGAAGAAGACTCCGCATGACTCCGTTGCCGAAATTGCTCTTGTCATCGCGAGTGGGCGCCCTTTGTGGTCCGATGCAGACGGCCCGTCGATGACGACAGCAATTGAGCACCATGCGAAAAATCCAGCGCGCGCGATTAACGAAACCACACTTGTGAACATGTATGAATTCATATGGATAAAGGTGTGCCAAGAACTGCAGCCAAGAACGATGGAGAGAGAGGACTGACCGATCGACTGACCCCAAAAGATGCATGCGCTGTCCCGAGACCAATCCGGTCGGCCGCTCCAACTGAGCTTGCCAATGTCCGCGGCAGAGGTAGCCGCGTGCGCCAAACTGCTGGAGGGCTGGGCGTCTGGCCTGGGCGCCGCAAATGGAACGCCGGTGCTGCTCACTTACATGACCGACACACGACCGCCCTGGGCGCTCGGTCTCTCTGCAGCCCACTACAAGATCCCACTGGTGGTTGCAGGCCATGGGATGCGCTGGGGAGGCGTGGGCATTAAGCTGCCTGCGGCGTACCGTGCTATCCAGATGCTATCGGCCCTCTTGCCACAGTACCCAGTGATATTTGCCGATGGGTCTGACACTGTCGTCGGAAATTCTCTTGGTTTGACGGTGACGAAACATGTAGCGAGCTTGCTGATGGGCCGGCCTATCAGCAGATCCAGCAGCTCACGCCTCGTCGCGAATCTGTCCGTCGACAGCGTGCTGCTCTCGGGAGAGTGCGGCTCGTATCCCCTATGCTACCGCGAGGCACATGAGAGGATGCCCACTTTCTTGGAGTGTCGCACGCGCTCGAGCACTTGCTATCCGAACTCTGGGATGTTCATGGGAAGCCCGGAGGCGCTCATGCGACTGCTGCCGATCCTGCACAACATCTCGCAGCACGGAGGCGGGGTGGAGCATAATGAGGATCAGGCGGCGGCGAACCTGCTGTACACGAGCAGTGCCTCGTCGAGAGTGGAGCACGCCCAACTACTCCGAGAGGGCCGCCTGAGCCTCGTCATCGACGACGAGAGTGACGTCTTCCTCTCTTTGTATGGTTGCAAATTCGGCAAAACCCGCACCATTGGCCACGGGCTCTGGCTCTGCCACGAGGGGGCTTACGACCCGTTGCAGCACATCTCGCGCGACGGCAACTCAATTCTCCACACAGACCGCGCCGGCCGCGCTCATCGACCTTTCCTCGTCCACGCGAGTGGGATTCACGACCGACTGTTGAAAGCGTTCGAGCTTGGGAGTCCACGCGGGAATCGGACCAATTGGTACGACGTCTTTGCGAGAGACGTTCTGGTGGACAGGCATCCGGTGGTGGTGGTGGACTCCGCCACGCAGGGCATATGCAATTTGACCACTTTAGGCGCGCTCAGCCCAATCAGTAGGCTATCTCGCGGCCAGGTATAGATGATTTTTTTCATCCTGAGCGCGGAATTCGCAAATAGAATTCTCCTACATATGCGTTTGCGTACAATCCGGGATGCATCCGAATCTGTACGGTGTACGTACGGGGTACGGGCGGCGACCTATGCTGCCGGCCCCACGCAGCGCGGCGGCCATGCCGCATGCATGCGTGGTCTCGACACTCGACTCGTAACACGGTACGCCCTCCCCCTCCGCGTCGTGAGATGCCGATCCACGATCGGATCGTCTGGTCACGCCCGACTGCACGAGCAGACTGCAGGGGTACGCGCGTCGGCACAGCCCGCACCGTGCCGCCTAACAAGACCCCCCGCGACTTGTTAGGCGGTTCCGGTGGCCTTTTTCTGCGCGGCGGCGATTTTATGTGGAAGCAGTTCGACCATCTCGCGGCACATCTTCGCCTCCTCCTCCATGCCCTCGACCTTGTTGCGCCGAAGGTAGGCGTCGATGCACTCAAACTCTGTCAGAGAGGCGGTCATCCCGTCGAGGGTGGGAAGCTTGCCGTGCGCGCGCGCGAGCGTGAAGCGGCACGTGATGTACGCGCGCTCCTGCTCCTCGTCCACCTTTGCGGGCGGCGTGCCGTCCTTCGCGTCAAAGCGCGAGAGGAATTTGCGGCATGCTTCCGCCGTCTCGGTGATCTCCTTTTGGAGCTTGCGCAACCGTTGAGCCACGGGCTCGGTGGAGATGTTGACGAGGGACACTCGGATCTCGAGCATCTCGGCCGAGATCGTGGCCAGATCGAAGAGCCCCTGGCGCACGAGCTGCGTGTACGCGCGCTCATTGAGCTGCTCGAGCGGCGGCTGAAGCAGCTGGATACGTCGCTTGTGCATCGCGTGCCTGCGGTTCAGGTCGGACTCCCAATGCGCGAGCTGCGCGTACAGGTTCGCCTCGCGCTCGAGCACGTCGAAGTGGTGAGTGACGAAACCGTCGAGCACGAAGGTCGCCTTCGCACGCGCCGCATGTGCCGAGCCGAGCTTGAACAGCTCCCGTGCTGCCTCGAAAGTGCGCACGCTCGCCGGCTGCGCGCACGCGGCACTCGGAGAGGCCAGTCCGAGCGTTGTGAAGCTCAGACCCTCCAACGGCCCAAGAGCCACGCCCTCCCGCTCATCCTCATCGGGCTCGTCGGGATACTCGCCCGCCGCGCGCCGTCGCAGCAGCCACGCACGCTTGAGCACGTTCACATAGAGCTCCGACCATGCCAGGTCGAGTGCCGCAGCCCCCTCCGCCTCGTCGTCGGTTAGGGCTGTCGGGTCACGGGCAGCTGCCCTGGCGGCCGCGGCAGCCGAGTGCGCCAGCGACGCCTCCTTGTCGCTGGAGGTGCCGTCGAGGCATACTGTGCGCTCCAGCAGCGCACCCTCCGCGGCGGCGGGCGCGGCGGCGGGCGCGGCGGCGGGCGCGGCGGCGGGCGCGGCGGCGGGCGCCGCGGTGGGCGCATCGGACACGTCTACCATCGCGGCCTCGGCAGCGGCGGTCGCAGCCGACGCCGACGCCTCGGCCTTCGAGGCGGCGGCCTCGCGCGCGAGCTTAGCCTCGTGCCGAGCGCTCACCAGGATCGCCTCCGCCGCGCGCAGGCAGTGCTCGGCCACCTCATAGCGGTCGACGGCAGAGTAGTACCGGGCAAGGTCGACTGCATTACGCGCCCACTGCGCCGGATCGAAGGCGAACTCGCCGCCGCCGCTCTTACCGCGGCGCGCGAGCTGGCGGCGCATGGTCTCGAAGCAGTGCGCGGCCGACTTGGTGCGCTCACCCAGGTTGCCGTACGCCTGTGCCAGGTAGAAGGTCGTCAGTGTGTGCTGGTCCTCGAGCCGCTGCAGGGCCTCCGCGTCGCTCGTCACGCGCTCCTCGGTGCGCGCCTTGGCATGCGCGGCGATCGCGCGCTCGAAGAGCTCGAGCGAAGTTTGGGTCTCGCCGCGGTTGGCCCACAGCACGCCCAGGCTGTTAAGCACCTCGACATGCGCCGCCGACTCCTCTGCCACGCCCTCGAGGCCGGCGATCGCCGCCTCGAGCTTGGCCTGAGCGGAGCCGGGCTCCTCGGTCTCCATGAAATTCTTGCCAATGAGCCCGTTGGCGAGCGCCTCGATGACACGAGCGCGCCGGGCCGCCGCGCTGCCCTCCGCCTCCGCCGCCGCGTTCGCAGCCGCCTGCCGCGCCACCTTCCCCAGCAGGTCGCGCTCTTCGTAGCGAGAATCAAAGGGTCTCTCCTCCGGATTCTCGACCTCGCGCAGCCTCTTCGCCTCGACGAGCGCCTCCTCGAACTTCGTCTCCAACTGCGCCGCGGAGACGGGCGCGGGAGGCTTCTCTTCGCTGAGGAAGCCCGACTTCAATCCCGACATTCGGGAGGCCGTTTGCGACGAGGGGAATCACAGACACCGCCAACCCAGACTCCGCAGAGTGCGACACCTCCCGATGAGCGCAACTTTACGAGACAAATTAGGAAACTCCAGCTGCACGACAAATCGTCAGAGCTTATCAGTCGATCGTGCGGCTCACCACGACATGGCCCGGACCGTCGAAGACGACGCTCTGCTCGCCCGCTTCAACAGGCTGCTCGGCAAAGACGAGCCCAAGCCCACCGTTGAAGCGAATCCATCGCACGAATTTCTCGAGGCTGAGGAGGCTGAGGCTCTGCTCGCCGCATTGGACGCAGAGGAGTTGGCTGCCGCGCCGTCCATTCCGCCGCCGAGCTTTCCGTCGGCGCCGACAGGAAGCAGGCAGCCGTTGGCACCTTCGACCACCACCAGTGAGAATCACTGCATCGTGTGCAAGAAGAGCGCCCATGTGTGGTGCGTGGGCTGCGACAATGACCCGTTCTGCAGCGCGTGCTGGCGGGAGATACACGTCGGAGTGAGCGGCGGACTTCGTGCAGATGCTGCGCTACGGCTGCACAAGACAGTGCCATGTCGCGCCTTGCGCTGCGCAGCTGCCCTATTGAGTGCGCCGACGGGGCCGCCGGGATCCGTTCAACCTGGTGGAGCTGAGGCCGCGTCAAGCACATGTGGGGGCACCATCAGCAGCACGAGCTTACGCGCCGCCGCCGCCACACATACCGTGCCAGACGTGCAGCAAGCCCGCGTTTGTGTGCTGCGTTGACTGCAATCGCACCAACTACTGCCTCAAGTGCTGGCGGGAGATCCACGTCTTCCCGCGCTCGGAGATCATACGGCACCGTCGTGAGAAGATCGCACTGGCGATTAGGAGGCCTCTTAGGCTTACGCAATAGTGTCGTAGAAAAGGTCAGTTGCATTGCACCGACACATGCGAGCGCGCACCGGCCAGCCACAACCACTCGAAACATAGACCGGGCCGCCACTGTTGCGATAAATTTATAAATGTATAAATGATAAAAGGCTTAAATACCATTATACGTGATTTATACCATTTATTGTATTGAACCTTGTCCTTGAACCGTCACCACGAACTTGAACCGCGAGTGGCGGCCGGCCGACGACGAGCCGACTACCACACGAAACACAGACTGGTGCTGCGGACGTGTTGCGATCAGGTCAGCTATGTGAACGACACGCGCGGGGGCGCGAAGGCCGTGGCCGTCCTGGCCGAAGCGCGCACCTACGACGAGTGAGTTTGAGTGAGTGCGGTGTGCTGAGACTGTGAGTGAGTGTGAGTGAGTTAGTGAGTGAGACTCACTCACTGTGAGTGAGTTAGGAGATGGCGCTTGGCGGGGGCTACGGGTTAGGAGTTTCGCCGGGCATTTTGGTGTGCGGGCATCAATTGGCGGGCAACCGGGCATAGTCAGACGGCATCGAGACCCAGACCATACCATCCAAGGATACCATCATCTTGGCCACGAGAATGGAGTACTGCGGGTGCTGCCATGGGCAATGGGTAGGTACCACTAGTCGCGCGCCGACGGGAGGGCGCGTTCTGGAAGGGGTAATCAAGTTGCCCCTTAGCCCGCCGCAGGCGCGAAAATGTTGGCGATATTGACTGTAAATCACTTCATTTAGGCCCTGAAGTTGACGCCACTCACACACTATTGACTGCGACGTACATGTATGTACCGACTACATGTACTACGATGACACACTAGCCACAATGACAAAAGCACTGTCTCGCTCCCTTATCCGCCCGCTCTCTCGACTGCATGGCCGGGATCCATAGCGAGCTTGAGCCTGAAGTCAAGATATCCTTGACCGAAAGCTGGATTGTAGCCTCACACCACCCTGCGGAGCACACGTGAGAGCCAGCAACGAGCACAAGCTGAGTCATCATCTGCGTGTGGAGTCAGTCGAGGCTCACAAGGCGGGCATTACACTGTTTGCAGCTGATTGCTGGTCGACTGCTGCTCATCACTGTGCTTGGCCCACTGCCTCCAGCGGCTGGTGGCCGCCGCCTTGCTGCCTCTTCCTCTAGCGATTCTTTCGCTTTTGCTGCAGCCTTTGCTGCGGCTGCTGCGGCGCGACAACCCTTCTCCTGACAGTAGCCGGCAGGCAGGTCAGCTTTGCTGCGGTCACCGCCATGGCCACCCTTGCGGATGTATGTCCTCACCATTGAGACGGAGAGAGGGGCGGCAGCCAAGGTGCTGGGTCGCACCGGAAGCGAAGGTGTGCGCGAGGGGTTTCGTGAACAAAGTTGGACAGGCTGTTTGCGGGCTTCATTTTGATAATTCTGAGCGGATTATTGCGGATCTGGGGCCTACGTTCCGAGATCTGTCGATTGGTACCCTTGCATTATGTGCATTATTTGACCGCCTTGCTGCCGCCTAGTTCGTAATCAAGTTGCCCCACGAGGGGATTGGGGTTTTTTTCAATACAAGAAAAGGCTATTTTCAATACAAGATATCATTATATATCATTACATATCACGTTGCTATCATTGTGTATCATTGTATATCATTGTGTATCATTGTCGATATCACAATATATCATGTCCCTCGGCGACACATGATATAACGGTATATCATCTTTTTTTCTTCTGCTTTTAATATCATGTGCTATCATGCCGATCTCATCTCACG
>Ga0210243_102016_pt1 | contig 12500 bp, 11 predicted proteins | sample ChrtobMeP5a_32mM_FD_155461 | JGI IMG/M metagenome (GOLD analysis project Ga0210243, IMG submission 155461) | Chrysochromulina tobin associated microbial communities from unialgal haptophyte culture, Seattle, Washington, United States - P5a_32mM | ecosystem: Host-associated > Algae > Haptophytes >...
CCCCAGCGCCGCCGCAGGCACAAAACCCATTGCAGCCATCACTCTCGTCGAGGTGGATGTCTGTGTTGATGGCGCCGAAAGCGAAAGCGCAAATGTATCTGGTCCCTAGCACGACAAACGCGGCGGAGCCGCTGACCAGGAACAGAATGCGCGCTTTGGGCGACGTCTCAGGAGATATGCGACACGTCACACAATTACGGATCTCGCTTGCCAGATTTGGTAAGCACAGTATGCTTCTGTATATTCATGGGATGCATGCATGCATGCACGTTGCACGCATGTTATAGTTTCACCCGCCCGCCGGCGCTCCGGGCTCGACAGTACGGGTCGAGGTGTTGCGCCTGCCGCCCTTAACGTTGTTCGCTCTGGAAGACAACCAATCTAGCGCAAGCGCTAGAACCCACCATAAGACTAAGACGACGCCCAATGACTTTTAGTTTTCACTCCGCCTCGACCCGGACCCTAACCGCCCCACCATCCGATCGACGACAATCTATGTTACCGGTAGACGTAACACGTATGACGAGAGTTAATCGTAACTTTCATGCCAACCGGGCTCTCTTTTGTGCATGCTTGGAGTCGTAACATAGGCGGCCGCCATCCCCCCCTTCGTCTGCCGCGCCATTGCGATTGTCGTCGGCAAAGATCCACGCCGGGCGCAGCCTCGCTTCCTCTACCTCGTGAAACACGTCATATTGCACCGATCGCACGCGAAACAGCCCACGCACCGAACCGCGGCTGACGAATTCGGCATCCCACCAAGCATCTTCGAACCAGAGGTCGCAACGGTCACCCGGCACAAAGCGCTCCACAAAGTTGGCTGGCGGCGGTGGGGGTGCAGGGCGGCAGCGGCTGAGTGGCACCCATTCCTCCAGCAATGCACCGTCACTGTCCTCTGCCAGCAGCTCCATGTACCGTACAAGCATCTGTACCTGCTGCTGCTCCGCCGACCCTGACGTTCGCACCACTCGCACCACGTGCCCTTCAAAACGGCTGCCTTCGAGCCCGGCTTCCAGAATGCGCACCTCGACACGGCTGCCTTCGGCTGGCCAGTCTCCTTCACCCTGATACGTAGTGGGAGCAGGCGGAGGCGCAGCGATGGCATGGAGCCCAGACGAGCTGGCCTCGCCCTGAAACACAGAGGGAGGAGCAGGCGGAGGCACAGCGATGGCGTGGAGCCCAGACGAGCTGGCCTCGCCCTGAAACACAGAGGGAGGAGCAGGCGGAGGCGCAGCGATGGCATGGAGCCCAGACGAGCCGGCGTCACCTGAACTCTGCAGGGCCCAACTGAACTCTGCAGTGCCCTTCTCCTCACATTTGAGGAACCTTGCGTAGGCGAGCGCACCCTCTTCGGCCGTGGCGAAACATCCGACCACCCGAGTCATGCCGCCACGCCACACTTGCACTCGGTAAGGCTTGGCCGCCGCGTTATTCATGAATATGACGCACTTGTATCCGGTCAGGCTACCCGAGCCTCTGCCCATGCCTTTTCCTTCGGGAGCTCGAATGAGCTCGAGCCCTTCAGAAGCGGCCGCCGCGATTGCTTCTTCGGCTGTCATGCTAGCAACGGAGGAGCGACGCGAGCGAGATGCAGGAATGCCGACTGCAGGGGTGCGCACAGAGAGACGCGCAAAGACACGTCCATGGCCGATGTCGAGCGCAAGAGCAACGCCAGCGCCCTTGAACGGAGCAGATGTCCTGGGCAGCTTGTGACTTGTCCTGGGCAGCTTGTGAACTTTCGCTGGGAGTTTTGGACGGTTTGGGAGCGGCTGCTTTCCGTCCTTTTTAGCTTGTTCGCCAGCCTCTATCAAAGCCGCCAGCCGTGGCGGCATGTAACCTTTTGTGGATCTTGAAGAATTGCGCACAGGAAGAACGGGCTCTGTGGAGCGAGGAGACCGCTGCGCAGGACGATGGCTTCGTGGCTGATGGAATGCCTCGGATGCTCCGAGCAGACCAAGCTCGGCAAGCTTACGCTCGTTAGCCAAAATGTTGCGGAGACGCTCCGATTCGTACGCGCTCAGTTCCATGGCTGAATGTAGGCGGCGGCGACGGCGGCGACGGCGGCGGCGGCGGCGGCGGCGAAAGAAAAAGCTTGCGCAGGGGTCGTGGTCTTACAACCCCTAGAAAGCGGCACACGCACGCCTGCCTGCGCCACTCGCGACTCGGGGCCCGCCGTCCTCTTTTCCCAGAGCCCGCTGGACCCACCTTTGTGTGAACGCGTGGACCTACACGTCGACGATGTACGGTAGCCTTCGGGAATGTGATTGTGTCTTGGTGTCGAACCATCAGTGAATTCAAATGGTGTGAATTCCCCTTGAAGATTTTTTAGAAACATGGCGACCGTCGTTGCATCGGCACAGACGCTACCGACGCGCTTGGGGTTCGCAGCACCCTCACCCCGCAGCCAGGGCACGCCTTCCTCACCCCGTAAGCAGGACATGCCTTCGCGACGCCGTCAGAGCAATCCGCCAACGAACCGAGTGTCGACGCCTCGCTCTCCTACTGCGCCTTTTCCGCGGCCGACGCCCTCGGCCTGGCCTGTTGTCAGTCATCCGCCGCGAGCCTCGGAGGGGCTCGCGCAGTGCATCCTGCGCCTCGATGCGCTGCCGGTGCGCGCCATTTGCGCAGACGAGCGCCTCATCTATCTCGCCGAGGCGCCACTGCGCGCACAATACGCTAGCCATGCGAGCACGCAGCACGCTGGCCGGCTGAGTGCGCGTGAGCCGCGCTCGGGCCGCGTGTCGCGCACACTCTCCGGCGCCGGCGGCCACGCGATCAGCTGCCTGCTCGCCACGTCCGACGGCCACCTCTGGAGCGGCAGCTTCGACGGCCTCGTGCGCGTCTCCCGACGTGGCGGCCAGGCGCTGCACGAGGTGCGCGCGCACAGCTCGACTGTGCATGCATTGGCCGAGGCGTGCGTTTCGTCCACGGCGGCGACCGTCTTCTCGGCGGGCAGCGACTTCCTCATACGCGCGTGGTCGCTCAGCTTGGCTCCGCTGCGTACGATGCGCGCCCACACGTGTCCAGTCCATTCCCTCGCCGCCTTCGCCGCGCCCGCCGCCAGCGCCGCCGGCGCTTCTGGAGTGCACGAGGTGTGGAGCGGCGGGGATGACCACGTGATCCATATTTGGTCTGCGAGCGAGGCGAGCGGCTTCGCGCACGTCGCCAGTCTCGACGACTTCGGCGCGCCGATTCGGGTGCTCGCCACACAGCTGTCAGCAGCCGCGGCGCGCGTGTGGGCCGCGGACACTCTGGGTACACTCCGGGTGTACCATGCGAGCAGCCACGCGGCGCTGCGCACGATCCTGCCCGCTGGCGCCGCTGCACCCACGAGCTGCATCACCGCGACCGCCACCGGCAGTGTCTGGGTGGGCGACACGAGCGGCGGGCTCACCATCTACGACGGCACCTCGACAGCGCCGCTCGCGCGCTTCGAGGGCGCGCACTTGGGCTGCGTCGGAGGGCTCGCCTCCCCCGGTGTGGTGAGCGCCGTGTTGGGCACGGGCGGGCTCGCCTCCCCCGGTGCCCGACACGGCGCGGTCGCCCTGGTGTGGAGTTTCGGGGCGGACGCGAGCGTGCGCGTGTGGGGAATGAGCGAGCAGCTGCCCGAGCGCCTCACCCGCGCGCGGGAGTCGATTGACAGCCAGCATCAGAGCCTGAGCATGATCCGCTCCATGCTGCCACGCGCGACCGCCGCGGCCGCGGGGAGGCTCGAGGCCGCGGCTCAGCGATCCGAGCTCCTCACAAGGCGAATGCTTGATCTTGAGGTGGCCATGAGCGTCGGCGCCGCGCCTCTCGACGTCTACCATGGCGGCGCCGTCGCGGGCGCGCGAGACGGCCCATACGAAGCTGGCGTCGAGTCGATCAACGAGGCGCATCGTCAGGTGACCGAGGAGGTGCAAGAAGCGCTCCTTGCTCTTCGAGGCCGGATCGACGAGCTACTGGCCTTTGCACGGGGACCCCCGCCGCTCGCAGCGGCGGTGCCGCGGAGCGCCGAGATGAGCGGTTCGGCCCCATGGGATTCGCTCGCTCGCTCGCCGAGCGCGCCCAGCACGGCGCTCGATTCGCCCGGGGCGCGGCTGGGCTCCAGAGGTGGATCAGGAGGTGGAGGTGGCGCCATCTTGAGCGAGCCTCCGCGCGCTCCGCCATCGCCGCTCAATCCGCCGCTCTGGGCCACACCGCGGGCGCAGAGCGGCCATCCGTCGTGGTGAGAGATTTCGTAGTATAAAAAGACCGGACATCCAGCGTGAGAGAAAGTGTCGCATTCGGCCACTCCGCACCACGCAGGCAGTTGCTTACATTTCGTTGTCCGTACTAGCGCGGGTAGCCATCGATGAGGGGTACGCCAACCGCGCACGCGGCCCGAGCGGATCGCGGATACCAAGGTGAAGGTCACATGTGCCCCACATGCGAGAGCACCCGGAAGACCAGAACCCAGTGATGAGAGATCCCGCCATGCTATCACACGCTGCCAACATACAGCTCGAGTCGCATGCTGCACCGCCGCTATCCAAAAAGCACCGAAAACTACAATATCACGCACGTTTTGCCGCAGCAGTATCTTCGCCGTGGTCCTGATGCCGTGGGTGTCGGCTCTTTGAGTATGGCGTGCACAGCTCGTGCATGCGACTGGCGCTCGGATAGCAACTGACCGACTCTCTCCTCGGATTCCTGGAGCTCAGCCTGCGCCTGCGTCACAAGATCACGGTGAAGCTGCGAAATCCTCTCGATGTCATCGTCCTCTTCAATAGCAAACACTCCCATGGGCTCGTCCAAAGTGGTCACCTTCTCGTACTTGGATTTGCCGCCGATGGCTCTCAAGGAACCCAGCATGGGTGATGAGCTCAGCTGCTCTGCCACGAACGCTTGTAAGTGCGGGCTGAAGCGCCGCCGCTCGGGGGAAAAAAGTCAGCAACGCGCCATGTCGAGCGTCCAACACGACGCTCAAATGTAAATACATGCACAACTCACCTGACCGTCCGGCTCCTCAGGGCTCCTCAGCTACTCAGAATAATGCCTCCTCAGCAATCCTGTCGAGCCTTCTGAGAACACCTCTGCACTCTCTCCGAGCACTTTTCTTCCCCCGATCGGGCCGCCACCGCTCGATGGCGGATGGCTGCGCGGCCGGGTTAGCGGATGGAGGTGCGCCCTTGGAAATCGAGCATCGAGGAAGAGTCGGAGGCGTCTCCCTTGGTCTTCGGGCCAGGGAAGACATTCCAAAAGCGCAGAGTTTCGTCGCCTGCGCCGGTGACGATCGTCTGCCCATCAGGTGACATCGCCAGGTAGAGTACGCGTAGGGTATGCCCCGTGAGCGTGGCCACCTGCGACGAGGGGCACGGGCGTCGTTGTGAGCGTGTGCATGCAAGGCAGGGGATCCCGAGTGTGAGCATGGCCATCAGGGAGGCCATTAGGGAGGCCATCAGGAGAGGCCCCTTGGTCATCGAAGAGTAACCAGGGAGGCCATAAGGGAGGCCATCAGGAGATGCACCTTGGACATCGAAGAGTAGCGCCACACGACGATCTGATTCTGAGAGTAGCCGTGTGTCGAGACGAGCTCGTTGATGTTCTTCGACCAGCACAGATTACAAACCTACAAGGCAAGGAGCGGCAATGAGCAGCAATGGGCGGCAGGAGCGGAGCGGCAAGGAGCGGTAAGGAGCAGCAATTAGAGGCATTTAGAGGCAATCAAGGAGCTGAGCGGCAAGGAGCGGCACTCGACGATCGCACACCTGTGGGGAGGGGACAAGGCGCCGTGGTGAGCACATGCATGCTGAGCGAGGCTGTGAGTGCCGTGCACCATCGCACACCTGCGATCCCGTGTCGATGCTGTTGAGAGGCGAGGCCGTCTGCGTATTCCAGAACCGTATGCACCTGTCGGCCGTGCCGCCGCCCGAGGCCAACAACCCATTCTGATGCGGCGACCATGAGATGGCCTTGACCGCCGCCGTATGCTCGTTGAATCGAAGCAGCGGCGAGGTTGAGTGCGGCGACCACACGTAGAGCTTGTTGTCGTTGCCGCCCGAGGCGAGCTGTTGGCCGTCGAAGGACCACTTGAGTCCGCAGACCTGATGAGGGAGGCCGTCAGGGAGGTCATCAGGGAGGCCATCAGGGAGGCCATCCAGGGGACCCATCTGAAATTGCACCTCCTGCTTGTGCCCGGAGAGTTTCGAGGTGAAGTGGTCTGCCACGCGCACGTCGCGCTGCAGAATGAGACGGTCGCGACTGCCCGAGGAGAGCATGTGGCCCGACCAGCAGAGCGTGCCCACGCGCGCCTGATGGCCGCTCATAGTGCGCGTCGTCTGGCATTTGGCCGCGTCCCAAATTTGGACTTCCCCCACGCTCGTCCCCACAGCTAGGTGAGTGCCCCGCTGCGTCCAGTTGACCGAGGTGACCGAATCCTCCGGTCCGAGATCGCAGAGCTTGGTGACCTTCGAGGTGCACGCAGACCACAGGTACACGCACGTGCCCAGCCCGACCGCGAGCACGTTCAGCGACGACCAGTCCACCAGGTTGAGGTAGAAGTCGTCTTGCAGCGCAGGAGCGTCGAGCACCTTGTACGGTACGGTCGAGATCTTGCGCGGCGCCTTGCGCGGGCTGCAGAGGACGCGCTGCGAGTCCGAGCCCACGGGCGAGAGCGCGTACGCCGCGTTCTCGTCCGCGCGCGAACTGGGCAGCGCGCGGTACCGGAAGAGGTTGCGCTGCGGGCTCGTCGGAGCGAGCTCATCGGCGCGGCGTGCGCCGTTCGACTCGCTGCCGAGGAACTCGGAACGCAGGAGCATCGTGTACGTGTCGAGGTTGTCCTCCTTGGCCCCCTCCTGCGGCGCGTCGCGCTTCTTGGGCTGCGAGTCGGGCAGCAGCGCAAAGGAATCCTGCAGGTTAACGCCCCTTCGGGAAGGGATGAAGCGGTCGGAGTAGGCGCTGCTGGGCGACTTGCGCGCGCTCGTCGGGAGGCGCGCGTCCGAGGTTGAACCCCACGCCTCGCGCCGCGGGTCCGACGAGGAGCCGGGCTCCGCCGGAGCCGAGCCCCCAAGTACGGTCTCCGTCTCCATTCCAAACGTTGTGTCGGGCACTCCGCGTAGGTGCGATGGCGAGAGCGCTTGACGTAAGCCGGTGTAGTTGGTGATCTGAGCTTGTGGGCAACGATCGGCTGGCGGGAAATGCGGTCTTGCGTTCCGGATTCGTCTGGAAGAAGCGAGCGACTGCCTTCTGCATCGCCGACGATCCGCCTGCCTGCCTGAGCGACATGGCCAAGCTTGGCGAAGGCGACGCGCGCTGGATCGTACGCGAGCGCGATGACGGAGCGAACGTCAATGGCTGGCACTGGTCGGAGAAGAACCTCACGCCGTGGTCCGAGGAGCGGCTGAGAGAGCTGCTCGTGGGCATCTCAGCCTTCGAAGAAGGAAGCAAGAAGGGCAAGTGCACGATCGACAAGCTTGACCATATGAATGGCGAGGTTACCGTCCAGAGCCGCAAGCAGAAAAAGTTTCCGCTGTACGAGCTGGAGATCAAGCTCAATTGGTCTGGAGAGGTATGGGATGCAGAGGGCAAGGTGGTCACGGAGGCCAAGGGTTCGATCAAGATCCCCGATCTGAGCGAGGAGACGTGGGACGACCTCGAGATGACGGTCGTGTGCGACGACGAGACGAGCGCCATGAAGCCACTCAAGGAGGCCATGCGCACCGAGGGGTGCAAGCGCGTGCGCGAGCAATGCATGCTGTGGGTGAAAGAGCTGCGCGAGAGCGTCGCGGCGGGCAGGGACACCGCGGCCGCATCGACGAAGAAGCCCGCGGCCGAGCGCGTGAACGCGAGCTACGTCCCCGCCGCCATCGAGAGCAAGGCGACAAAAGCGATCACCATCAAGTACAGCTTTGTGCTGCCACCGCCCGTCCTCTTTGAGACACTGCTCGACACGAACCGCATCCGAGGCGCGACCGCGAGCGATGCGAGCATGAGCAAGGAGGTGGGCGGCACCTTCTCGATGTTCAGCGGCAGCGTCGAGGGCAAGAATGTGAGCCTCACGCCCTTCTCCTCCTCCGAAGGCAAGGCACAGATCGTGTGGGAGTGGCGTTTTAACACGTGGCCGCCGGGATGCTCATCCAAGGTGACGATCGACCTGCTAGACAAGGACGGCGGTACGACGCTCGAGCTGAAGCAGACGGGCGTGCCCGACGCGGAGGTGGAGCGCATGGAGAAGGGCTGGCGCGAGCTACTCTTCGATCGGCTCAAGGCGATGCTCGGCGGCACAGTCCTCGGATGAGGCGGCGCTTCCAAATTAGGTTCCGCAGCGGCTTCGAGGGGAGCTCGGTCCGTAGCCGTTGGCGCGAGAGAGCAGCTTGCATGCCGCGCTGGTGCTCTCTGCCGCCAAGTATTTACCAATCCAGCGAGAAGGGCTTTCGTGCGCACCGGTCAGAATGGCTCGGCACTCGGGGGCGCCGCGCGGCCGCCGCGCGGCCGACTGAGTGATCACACAGTCGCGTTCATCCGTAGTTATTACGGTGAACGCAGTGAGCAATGTAGGTTGGCCCAGCTCCGCAGGAGCTTTGATCGATGTCGCTATTTTGATCAAAAATATAGCGCACGTCGCGTGTCGCGGTGATCGAATGCAACCGGGGGACAGAAAACGGTCCTGGGGACACCGCTACTGACCCTTGGGACATATACCTCGCGCTCAGGTCTCCGATCATGCAGTCGACAGTACGTTGAGCACCAATCACGAGGCCGAGGCAGCCCTTGACTCCCCTGAGTTCATTTGCGCAAACCTCCGAGCGCCGAGCCCGCATCCTTAATGAGCCCATCCTTGCGCTGTTGCTCCAGCTCCATCTCGCGCTGCAGCCGCGTGACCCTCTCGAGCTCGACGCGCAGCTGGAGCTCGGCAATCTTGTTGCGCGCAATCGCGGACGGCTCCGACGAGCGGATCGATGAAGGCGTGCGCCACGAGAGGGTGCTCAGCCCGTCTTGGCCACCCGCGGCGGAGAGCACGCTGCGCACGCCATCGTCGCCATCGGCGGCTGCAGCAGCTTTAGAAGCTCCCGATGCGCTCGATCGGCGTGACGCACGCGAGCCCCCAGAGAGCATTGAGCTGCCAGTGGGCTTTGGCTTTGGTTGCGGCGGCAGGTCGACAGCCCAGGGCGGTTGGGAGAATGGGTCACCGCGACGAGGTCCCTCCATCCAAGCCGAGATCTCCTTCTCGACACGCTCCATATAGGCGCCCTCGCGCTCGCGACTTGAGCTGGGCATTGGCTGTGTGCGGAGGTAGCGGCGAGAGCGGCGAGTGGAGTAGCGGTTGCTTTGGCAAAAACTTGAGAGGCTTCACATTCTCATTCACACCAGTGGTCCGTTTTGCACACTCCTGATAGACGGTTCAGCCCAGACCAGCCGATGCCTCCTCCGCCTGCGCACCGCCCGGCGGCGGTCGATTCTGGAGCTTGCAGTTAGGGTCCGGATTGTCGGACTGGTCGCGGAAGGACATCCAGTAGCCATCTTCGGGCGGCTGGTCCATCTCCTCCGTGCGCGCCGAGCCCGTGCATATGCAGCACGGCACGTTGGTCGCATTGTACGCGTCGAGGCGCCCCTTGAGTTGCTGCACGACCTCCGGCAGGGCTTGAGAGAGGTCCTGCCTCTCAGCCGGATCGGCGTCGATGTCAAACAAGAGGAATTCGGGGAGGGGCTCCGAATGGTTGGCGAGGGCGGGGGGGCACGAGGACGTGGCATTGGCGTCTGAGGGCGGCGCACTGAAGCAGCACAGCTGCCCGCCGAAGGCGACTGTCGTGCCATTCGGCACGCCGGCGCCCGGTACGGCGCTCGACTTGACTTGACTCGACTTGACTTGACTTGACGGTCCGGCGTTGGGCGGAATCCAACAGCCCCCCGTGTGGTTACACAGATCACACCACCCATCAAAGCCACGGGCGGCCTGCATGCGGTGCAGTAGCTTGTAGGCGCCCACGCGAACCACGGCCACGCCGCTGCCCTCGACACCCTCAATGTTGTGTAGGATCTCGGTACGCGGGAACTCGGCCGCATCCGAAGGCGCCAAGAGCGCCCTCCCGCGCCCGTCACGGCGCCCCACTGGTGGCTGCACTGCCGTAAGCGCGTGCCACTGATTGATGCCGTCCAGCCCGGCGAACGTGGGCCCCAGACTGGCGGCCGTGCTTCCGGCAGCGGCGACGAGTGTCGGCAGCCAGTCAGTCACGTGGAATAGCCCACCAAAAGAGCTGCCGGGAGTGAGGCGGCCGGGCGCGACCACAAAGCTGATGCCGCGGATGCCACCTTCCCACAGCGTAGTCTTGTGCCCTCGGTAGGGCGTATTCAGCCCGCCGTATCCCATCCAGCCGCCATTGTCGTTCGAGACGACGAGGATGGTATTCTCCCACATCCGAGCCGCCTTGAGTGCCCCCGTGACATTCGCCAAGCACTCGTCCACCACCGACACCATCGCTGCGTACGTGCGCCGGCCGCCGTCCATGATTGTACCGGCAAAGGGCGCGATGTACTTGGCCGGCACCTCCAACGGCTCGTGCACGTCCTGCAAGGCTAGGTACAGAAAGAGCGGCTTCGTAGGGGGCGTGCCCTGGATCACTCGGATCGCCTCCGCCGTGAACAAGTGTGTTGAGTAGCAACTCGGATCTCCCTCGGAGCTCGGCGGCAACGGATACTTGAAGTACGTGAGCCATCCATCACCACTGGCACTCGTGCCCGCCTCGGCGGTCTTGAAGAAGATCTTGCAGTACGGAGCGCTCTCGCAGTCGGCGGGGTCGGCCGCCTCAAAGGTGATCGCCGAGCAGTTGGCAAGCGCATCGCAGCTCGCCTTTGCGAGATCGAGCGTCGTGTAATGAAAGTCGACGGCGTCGTGGCCGCCTGGGAGATAGCCCGAGCGTTGAGTATACGAGCACGGCGGCTGGCCGGGCAGGCCACAAGGCGGCGCGGGCGGCGCGGGTGGGTCGAGCGGGGGATTGATGCAATACGAGCGCACGGGCCCTGCCTCGGTGCGAAGGTCCGGGTACATCCGTGTCGAGCTGTTACTTCCCGGGGGGCTGCCTCGCGGCGTTCGGTTGATCTTGGTGTAATGAAGCTCGCTGCCGGTCAGGTAGCCAAAGTAGGTCGCAAAGCCGCGGTTCCAGGGCAGGCACGCGTCGCGATAGATGCCCGCGTGCCACTTTCCGATCATCGCACTGCGGTACCCTAGGCTGGTGAAGGCGTCGCCCAGCGTGCCAAACGAGGGCGGCAGGCACACGCGCGCCCAGTCCTGGATGATGCCATCCTGGAGGCCCGTGTGAATCTGGTAGCGGCCGGAGAGGAGCGCCGAGCGAGTGGGCGAACAGATGTGCTGCGTGTAGTAACGGTCCAGCAGCATGCCCTCGGACGCGAGCGCGTCGATCGTCGGCGTGTGGAGCTGTGCTGGCTGCTCCGGACGAAGAGCACGCTCGCGGAATGCGGCGTCGAAGCTGCCCCAGTCGTCGACTAGCGTGAATATGACGTTGGGTCGAATAACCAGCGCCCCTGCATGGGCGAGCGCGAGCAAGGGGTACAGGTGCATGCCGTCGCTAAGTTTCGTCCATATAGAAATGATTCACGTTCACGCGCCGGATGGGGGTGCGCGCGCGCGCGTGCAGTCACTCCTCTTTGCCATCGTGGCATGCATCAAACTAGATGCAATTTCGTCACGGTCACACTTCACAAACTTCACGCGGCGGGCGCGGGCAATGAAAGACGCGACGGCCTCCCTTGCGGCCTCCTGTTGCAACTGCCTTCGCCATGCTAGTTGAGATAGCTTCGGGAAGCGGATATCAAGGTGGTCGAGCTGAGGAGCCTGGCTTGGTGGAGATGCGGATAGCAAAGCGTACACGTGTCCGTCGCGTGATGCTGACTGTGACTGCCATCATTGCCGTCATTGCCATCGTCATCATTGTCTTCGTCGTGATCGTTGCGGGGCGCGCGGACCCCGCACCTGCCGGCAATACGTCCATCAAGGTGGTCAACGTCTCGAGCGTACGATATGCATAAAGCTACTCGACTGCTGGAGCAGCCTGGACTGCACGACACAGACGCACCAGGAGCCCGCACGAGCCGCGGAGCCGGGCCGGCCCGCGGGCGGCGATCGCGGCACGTGTGGTCAACGTCACTCGGTCGTGTCTGTACTACTACTACTAGCCCGGGCGTAGCCGGCCCGCAACGTATACCGTATAGAGAGCCGAGAGGACACTCCGCCTCAGGCTCACCTGGACATGCACGTACCGTACTCTCTCTACTCGTACCGTAAAAAGCGAGATAGCGAGTGGGTGCGGACTGCGGTGAACTAGTCCGTACACGGGGAACGGCTCGCCACCTGCCAGCGAAAGGCGAAAGGCCGCCCGCTCGGCACCCCTCACATGCGGAATCTCAGCCCATACTCCCAGGCGTCGTAAGCTGCAGACCGCCGGCCTGGAGCGCCGCAGTGAGCGCAGCAAGTGCACCACGCGCTCCAACACGCCGCCCCCCCCCCCCCACCCCACCCCCCACCC
>Ga0210243_102031_pt1 | contig 12413 bp, 9 predicted proteins | sample ChrtobMeP5a_32mM_FD_155461 | JGI IMG/M metagenome (GOLD analysis project Ga0210243, IMG submission 155461) | Chrysochromulina tobin associated microbial communities from unialgal haptophyte culture, Seattle, Washington, United States - P5a_32mM | ecosystem: Host-associated > Algae > Haptophytes >...
GCGACATTACCTACTACAGCCATCAACTTCGAAAGCTTGAGCGACGGGCCGATCGCCCGATCTGGCAGGGGATTGCCGATGCGATGGCGGGTGGCGGGCGCGACGCCATCGTTGCTGCAATGAGGCGGCCGACGCAACGCGATGGTTCCCACGGCGGCATTATGGGCTTGTACCGCAATGACCAGCCGATGGTCAACCGCAACGGCGCTCAAGTTCCAGGTGAATGGATTAGCGAGCCCTCGGCGGTACGTGCGGAAGCGGGCGCCATATACCGACACATTGATGATGCTAACTTTGGTGCTGGAACTGTGGACGCTCGCGTGATTGGGTTTCACAACGCCTTGTGTCAGCCCCCGTGGCCCGAGCTTCCCGGCCACGACGGTTCAGAGTGGCGCCTTCCACACGAGTGCGATTTTGCTGCCTTCTGCGCTCTGCTTCGGCGCATGCACTCGGACAAGGCTACCTCTCTTGACCGCGTCTCCAAGGAGATGCTCGAACTCCTCCCCGACGTGCTGCGTCGTCCCTTCCACGTTGCGGCCATGGCTGTCGCCACTCCCGACGCGCGCGGTGCCCGCTCCAAGCCCGCATATTGGACGCGCGTGCCGGTCAAGCTCCTCGATAAGAAGGTCCCGTCGCCGTGCATCTCCAAGAAGCGCGACATCGGTCTTCCTTCGCAGCTACTGAAGATCCAAGCGGGGCTCTACCTGCCTGCGTACGCGGCGATCATGGGACGGCTGCCTGGCAACTTTGGCTGGACACCCGGAGTGGCTGCGCGCGGCGCCGCCTTGTGCGGCGGCCTCGTGCTCGATCACACACATCTTCTGTCGCACTTTCTACTCGCCATCTACGCGGACATTCAGCGCTTCTTCCCGTCTATGGATCGTGGCTACGTGCTCATTGCTGAACAGTGGCGCGGGCTCCCGCGCGATGTGCGCGAGGCGACCCTTGCACTCTACCACGACTCCTGCTTCCTCTACGAGACGGAGCATGGGCTCGCCGAGGGTGCTGCGCGACCTGCACGCGACTCGGGTGGCGTCGAATTCGACTTCACGACCGTTCAGTCGCGGTGTGGATACTTCCAGGGGTGCCTCCTCTCTACCGAAAAGGCCAAGATTTTTATGGCCAGCCTCAGCGAGGCGATCGACACGCTGGTCGGCGGCGGCGGGGTTCGCCTGTGGAACGGCACTTTCCACGGGGGACGGCGGTACCCGAGCATTCTTTGCGCCGACGATCTGCTCGGTAGCTTGACGAGCTGGGTGGCTGGCATCGTCTTCATTCGCCTTCTGGACGAGTGGGCCGACGTCTCGGCTAGTCACTTTGGCATCGCCGACGACGCGTCCAAGACGACGTTCTCTGCCATCTTTGTCGATGGCTCCGGCGTGCCGCACGAAGCCCCTGCGCCGCCTGCATTCCTAGCCGCCGCGCGCATTGGTGGCCGTGCCATCCCGCGCCTCTCGTACGACGTTGATTACGCACACGTCGGCGATCGACGCAAGCTCAACGGCGATCAGAGCCCCACCCGGGGCAAAGCGGTCGGCCTCTGCATGGCGTGGCTCAAGCGCGTTGAGCAGATGTGCCGGTGCAGCCCGCGCGAGTACGCTCATGCTACATACGTTGGCCTTGCTTCTGTCATTGACGCGTACGCTCCGTTTGCGCCGCTGACCTTTGCGCAAGCCGAGGCGATCGAAAAGGTTCGGCGTGCTATTTATAAGCGACGCTTCCGCGGGCTTGTCTCCGCCGCCTGCGCCGACCGGTATCTACCTGATGCTCTGCGCGCGGCCCCACAGTACGATCTCCTCACTGCAGGCTTTCCCGAGGCCTCGCGTGTTGGCGATGGGTGGATGCACTGCGCTTCTCTCAACGCCGCCAGCATCCACGCGGCTTTTTCCGACGCCATCTCCGACGGCATCGACAGCCAGCTTCGATTCTGTGCCCGGGCGCTTCTTTCCCTTACGTGCTTCCTCTGGGGCAGCTTTGGTGCCCATCCGGCCACATGGTCTTGGGTACATCTCGAACATCTCCTTGCGAACCCGGACCCATCCGTCGGCTCCTCCCCGGTGGGCCGCGTCTTTGCCACCGAGGTCTACATGAAGAACGTGGCTTTGCTTCGCCGACTCGCCGCACTTTCCGACGGCGATCTAGCGCCCTCGTTCAACTTCACCTTCGAGCACGTACCGCCCGCCGGGGATCCCTTTGATCGGACCGCCCTCATCTACTCTTCCAAGCTGGCGCATGATACCCTACGTTTGTTTGAGGGCGACCTCATCTCGGAGACCACGTGCGTGCAACTGGGGCGACGACGTCGACCGGTGTGGCTCCTCCTCTCCGCCGGCATTGTCGTTCGGTCGCATGTATGCCGTGCAGATGGCTTCGATTTCATGACCTTTGTCGAAGCGGCGCTGGTCGTACCCGCGTTTGCGCGACGTGCGGGTTCTGCACTCCTCGCCTCGCAACGCGCGTGGGATCAACTGATCACCGACCTTCGCGATCTCGACGTCGAGTCAGTCCCGGGGGAGGCCGTCCTCGATGCACAGACGATCTGGCGGGGCACGGCGTTCAACATGGCCGGAGCGCCCGACGGCTCCGCCGGCACTGGGCCCCGCGCCGAGCTTGATGATCTCATCCAACGCATGGCGAACGGCGACGTCGCCGCCGCGAGCGAGTGGACAGCTGCTTATCGCACCTGGTCTGCGGCACCACCCCCCCCGCGATGCGAACGGCCGCTGCCGTCACCCACCGCTGCGGAACTCTGCGGTCCTCACACCCGATTTCTCGTCCCTGCGCGCGGAGGGGAAATCGAGACCATTGTCCGAGGACGGCCCGCCCCGACCTGTTCCGCGGCTGATGCGGCTGTGCTTGCGCGGTTCCAGTCGCAATCGTGGCGAGTCGCCCGCGACGGCCGCTCGCTTGCCTGCTCCCACGGCACCGAGCTCCGGCAGGCGTCCGTCATCGTCCAACTCTACGCGGTCGCGCTCCCCATCGCCATCGCTGCGTTCGACCGCGAGCAAGCCGCCAAGGCTCAACGTCGTCTCAAAGTCAACGAGAAGCGCAACCTTGCTGGACTCGACCCGCTGCCGCCCGATGAGCCTACTCCTGAAGAGAGGTCCTGGCAGGGGGGACCGGGCTTCTGCGTTGCGCTCGCCAATGCAACTCTCGACGAGATGCTCGCCGACGAGCAGAGCCAAGGGTTCGCCTACACGGCCGCGGTTGTCGGCGATGGGTCGTGGGATCCTCGGCGGAAGCGCCTCTCGCGCGCCGCGCTGATGCATACCGGCGCATGCCTCGGCGGCGCTCTCGCTGCCGACGACTTGATTGGAGGCACTCGCGACAACTACGATGCCGAGCTTGCGCATCGCGTCGATGCGCTCGCACGGCTCGAGGGACAGCGCGTCTTCTATATCTTTGACTCCACCTCTCCCATTCTCGCAGGAGAGCACTTTCGCCGCCTGAGTCTCCCAGCTCGATCGCGCATGCTCTGCGACGATTGGCTCGCCTGGGCCATGTCGTTTGAGCAGCGCCTAGAGACGCTCACCTATTGGTGGTCGCACTCTCACTGCGGCCATTTGCCCGAAGCTGCCGTCGACGCGCTCGCCAAATCGTTTCTCGCAGGCGATCCGATGCCCCTCCCTCGCCCTCTCGAACCCCCTCGCCATCGGTCCATTCGGCACTATGCCAAGGGCTCGGAGCGCGACCTCATGCTGCACGTGTACAACCTACACGTCGTGCGGACGCACTACACCGCGCCCTCTTCGATGTTCGCACGTCCAGGGTGCCTCGAGCTTCTGCGGGTTGCCAAGCTCAACGATCAGCAGCGCTCCACCGTGTTGGCAGTTCGAGATGATCGAGTACGGCTCTTGGGCAGCCGAATCTTTCGGGACACGGGCCCGCATTCCCTCGGGGCGGTGCTTACTAAGCTGGGCTGCCCGTGCGGCAAGGGGCGACAGACTGTCGAGCATGTTCTCTGGGAGTGCGAGCTGTCCAGCGTCGTCGCGCGGCGCGCGACGCTCCTCACTCCCGCCTGCACCGTCCTTGGTACCGCACTTGATCGCTGCGAACCCATCACACGCGATCACGCTGTCTCCTCGATTGTGCGCCGCGCTCTTGAACGCGGGCAACGCCCGGAGGCGTATCGCACGCTCACGGGTGCTGGGACGCCCCTGAGCATTTCGCGAGACGAGGCTCGGCAGGCTGCTCTCGCGCACGTACTCGGCATCGTTCAAGAGCCTCTGAACTGGTTTCGCCCGACCAGTCAGCTTGCCCGCCCTCTCCTCCATGCCTCTCTTGCAATGATTGCTGCCGCGATCCAGGCCTCCACGACCACACTCCGGCATGCCATCCTCACCAGCCGGCGCCGAATGACCCTCTCCTGCGCCCTCCAGCGGCTTCGGTATCAGACTTGGACCCACCCTAAGCCCGCAGGCACGCCGTGCAGGTGTTGTGCAATCCCCGGCTCGCCCGCGCCGGGCGTTCATGTCCTCGGGTCGCGTCGTCCGATCGATGGTGCTCGCGCTCTTCAAGCTGTTCAACAGCGGGAGGGCGTCCGCGCTCAGGGTCCTCCCCAGCTCTCGAGCATTCGCTCTCTCGTCACCCGTGCTCGTGAGGAAGCATTTCTCTCGAGCAGCGCTGCTCTCGAGGTCTCTTTTCGACTACAGCAGGATTGCCTCGCACGGGACGACGACGCATCCGCCACGTTTGCACGTGTCAATGACGCTCGAGCGCTTGCCGACGACGCTCGGACGCGTGCTGACGACGCTCGGGTGCTTGCTGATGCGCTCGACGGGATCGACGAACTTTCTTCTACGCAGGCATGTGCAGACGCGGAGCGTGCATGCGCAGACGCGGAGCGTGCAAGTGTAGACGCGGCGCGTGCACTCGCTGCGCATCGCGCGGCCGTCATCGCAGCCGCCAATGCTGCTCGACTCTCGAACGCGGCGGACGCCCGCTATCGTGACCTCGACTCGCACGCTCATCGGGTCTCGGACTTTGCGTATTTCGCCGCCCAACATGTCTCTGGTATCATCCTCGACAGCCAACGTGCTGCGGTTCGATCACATCGGGCTCAGAAGGCGGCCGCGGCGGCGCGGGCGGCGGCGACGCCGCGCCTCACCCCTGCGGAACGCCGGGTGCTCACGGTCCAGCGTAAGCGTCGGCGGCGAGAGGAGCAGGAGGCGGACTCGACCGTCCAGTTTCTCCTCGCTAAACGACGCCTCGATGCGTGCCCGGCAGCCGCTGACATGGTCACTCGGGCTCGCGCTGCTGCGCGCAGGTGTCGCGCGAACGTCTTGAGTCTCGACGATCGACTGCGGGCGACCCGCCGATCGGCGATTGTGGCCAGCTACTTGGCTTTGCGACGCGAGGTGGTGGGCGCTAATCATGCGGTTCAGGAGATCGTTCTGCGTATGCGCACGGCTGCGCGCGACATGCGCAGAGGGGTGCTTGCTCGGAGACTACACGGGCCTCCCCCTCGGATAGGGTACGAGCGGCGAGTGTGGATCCGGCTCGCGGGGCTTACGCCGCCGCGGCGCTCGCGCGTGCGTGCTGCGGCAGCTGTGGCCGCCGCGAACAGCGGTCCTATTGGTACCTCTACTATACATTCGGGGGAAGGGGGGCACCGGTCTGGAGCAGATGCTAGTCCGGCGCTCTCCCTTCCCCCACGACTTGCCGATTAACGGCTTGTGTTCACACGAGTTCTTTGTGTTGGCACGGGCTGTGTCGGCCACACCTCCGTCCATAGTGATAGTGGCTCTCGTGCTTGGGGGTCCGGAGAGTGTGCGCGTTGTGTTGAACAGCAGCAGCACCAACTCTAGAGGGGGAGGCTGCGCCTCCCCCCATGCCGCCGATTAACGGCCTGTGTAATAGCAGGTTGTGTCGGCCACACCTCCGTCCATAGCGATAGAGGCCCTCGTGCTTGGGGGTCCGGAGGTTGTGCGCGTGTGTGTTTCACAGCAGCAGCAGCACCAACACTTCGCTCGCAGACACCGGTTGCTCTTTCTCGACCGCACAGCTCCTGCAGCAAGCCAGAAAGCCCACAATGAATGGGTGGGTACTGGCCGCCCTCTGCGCGTCGGCTGGCCACTTGCCACCACCAACGCGCCTGCCGCTTCGCCAACCGCCTCCAGTTTTAGTGGATCGGCGTGCTGTAGTACTCGGGGTGTGCGGCTGCATCGCGTGCTCACCACAGCCAGCTGAGGCGCTGGCCGCGATCGCAAGGCAGCCGGCCGAATCCACCTTCGACGTAGCACGCGACGCACGTCAGGATCAGGGCTTTGCTAAAGGCATGGCAACCGGCATGAAGGCGTATGAGAAAGCCGTTGAGCCGACGAAGTTGAGGCTCTTTGCGTCGCTACTCGCCGGGCTGCCGGCTGCCGATGCCGTCGTCGTGGAGATGGGCATCGGTACTTTTCCGAATGCAAAGTATTACACGACGGCGTTGCCGAGAGAGACTCGAGGCCCCGCCTCGCTCGACATCATAGGGATCGACCCTAACGATGCGATGCCGACGTTCGCTCTCTCAGGACCGGCCGTCGATGCGCTGCGTACGGCGGGCCACTCGCTGCGCTTGATCCACGGGGTTGCGGAGGCTCTGCCGCTTGCAGACGGATCGGCGGACGCGGTGGTGTGCACATTGACGCTGTGCTCGGTGCCCGAGCCCGCGCGCGCCCTCGCTGAGGCACGTCGCGTCCTCAAGCCGGGCGGCCGCCTCCTCTTCCTGGAGCATGTGCGCCGCGAGACTGATTGCGACTGATTGCGAGTCCGATGGCCTTGCATGCAGGGATGGCGATCGATGGCGATTGCATGCAGGTGCGCAGCGAGACCGACCTTGTGCTACAGGCGCAGCAGGACGCTCTCACGCCGTTCCAGGTGAAGGCCGCCGACGGGTGCCACCTCAATCGGCGTACGCTGGAGACCATCAAGGCGGCAGGGTTCGCTCATCTCGACGCGAGCTACTTTGAGCTCAGCGGCTTCCTGTGGCTCAACCCGACGGTGGCGGGGATCGCCATCAAGGGTCAGGTCTGAAACTTTATCAATGTTAGCTAGCTCAGATGAATCTATTTTATGAAATCTCGACTGGCGCGCCGAATGCTCCGTCCATATTCTACCAGCGCGTCCGCGAAGCCGCCGCGCGCCTGTCCCGCGCGGACGCAATTGCGCGGACGGTCATACTTAGTTTGCGATTGTGTTTGAAGCCGTCAAAGTCATGTTAAGTCTTTACAAAACAATACGAAAGCCTAGAATGTTACATGTACTTGCGTGATGCCGATTCTTTGGTGCCCATGCCCTGGAAGCTTTCGACCAAACCCGACGCGCTGAAAGATTCGTCATCCGTGAACGCACGCGCCGCGAGTCCTTCTCGCAGCAGAAGTGCCTCTCGCATGTCGCTCTCGCCACGCAACGACCCGAACGGCCTGCGCGGCAAGCTGCTCGCCAAGCTCGCCTCTACGCTCGCGCCGGACGACGAAAAGCCACCGGAGGAAGTGGTGGCCATCGCGGCTACCGTCGAGGAGGCGATCGCTGCCAAGCACGGCATCGGCTCCAAGGACTACACAGCGCGCAGCCGCAGCCTCGTGTTTAACCTGACGAAGAATAACGATCTGCGCAAGCGCGTGCTCAGCCGCGCCGTGAGTGCCACGTGGCTCGTAAACGCGTCCGTCACCGATCTCGCGACGGACGCTCTCAAGATGCAGCGGAAGGAGTCCCTCGAGCACTACCAAGCGCTCCGCTCGCTCGGTGACTCGGACGAGCTCGCTGTCGGCTGGAACGCCGGCACGACCGGCAAGCTCGGATGGTCGCACAAGTACGAGAAGGAGACGGTGATCTCTGGCGCAGCAAAAGGCAACTCCGCAGCCGCTGCCGGCGCGGCGGCGAGCGCGTCCACAGACCCCGCCGGCGCATCCGCCGGTGCGGACGTGGCAACGGAGGCGGGCGGCGGCGCAGCCGAGGGCGAGGCGGGAGGAGAGGGCGCGGCGGAGGAGGGCGAGGGCGAGTATCCTTTTGACGAAGCTGACGACAGAGATCGCGAGGGAGATCGCGAGGGAGATCGCGAGGACGTTTATGAGGCTGATGACATTAATGAGGCTGATGACATTAATGACATTAATGAGGCTGATGAGGCTGCTGAAGTCGGCGGCAGCAGCGCGAGGCGCAATGGAGGCGGCCGTGGCGCCGGCCGTGGCGGCGGCGGTCGTTTTTCCGGTACGGCCGTGAACGTTCACACCGGTACGGCCGCCGATGTGGAGCTCGACTCGGACGCGGGGATGGACGACGTCGAGGTGACGAACCTGATTGCGTCTCTGATTGCATGCTGAGTGCATGCTGAGTGCATGCTGAGTGCATGCTGATTGCCTTTCTCATCAGGTGGACGACCTGAAGCCCGCCGAGAGCGCATCGGAGCAGTTCTCCGAGGAGGATGAGGAGGAGTACATACCGGTACCTGTACCGGCGGCTCGGACGGCTGGTGTGAACGTTCACACCGATGTACCGACGGCTCGGACGGCTGGTGCTGCCGCCGCAACCGCCGCTGCTACTGCTACCGCGGCTGCTGCCGCGGCTGCGACCGCTGCCGCCGCGGCTGCCACTGCTGCCGCCGCGCCTGACGGCATGGCGTCACGGTCCCTCAAACGCCCGCATGGGGCGGAGGCTGCGCTCAACACGGCGCGGCCCCTCAAACGTCCGCTCGGGGGGTCCACCACCGCCGCTGCCGCAGGGTTGCGCGCCGTCTTGAGCGCATCCGGCGCCTCGGGCGGCGCCGCCTCGGGCGGCGGGGGGTCGTCTCCGTACTCGCCGCGCGCGCCGCCACCGAACTCGGCCGTTGGGCTATCGGCATACACGCACGCTCCGGTGCTATTCACAACGCTCGAGCGCGCCGTCGCGGGCAGTGCGATCGAGCTGGGCAGTGACGAAGCGGCGATCGAACGACGGGTGGCGCAGGCGATCCACAATGTACGCGCTATTGTCGCGCAGTGCGAGCAGGCCGAGCAACAGGCGTGAATGAGAGACACTCCAGATTACTATCGCCGCGCGTACTGCTGATCTCTACCCGCGCGCGTAGCGCCTGTCATGTCTGAGGTGTACTCGTGGAGGGGTAAGAGGCCTGTCACGATGTCTTCTCTGACCTTCGGTTGTGGAATTTGCAACGAATGGACAACTTCTGAGATTTGCGCTCGAGGCGTCTGGTGGCGCGCACTGGAGGGAGGTGGTCACTGGTCATCCGGTCAGTCATCAGGGATGGAAGGGGCTTCCGGGCCATCGCTCGGTCCACGTTTTGCGAGCGTCGAGCGACGTGACTCTGTGATGGCGAGCGACGCCACCCTGCGCCGCATGACTTCTAGCGACTCGATCGAGGACCTCCTGCACCGCCACTCGGAGTGTATCGGCTCGACGCTTGCGAACATCTCCTCCTTGCACAAGTTCACCGAGATCAAGAGCTCCCCGAGCCGGCTCTTCTCGAGATCTCCGAGCTGGCTTTTGAGGAGGCCAACGCGATGAAGCTCACGGCCTCGAGAAGCAAGAGTCTAATCCGCCCGGAGAGAACGTTGCCGACAAGCTAACGCGCTCAAGATGTGATCTCAAAGGCTCAAGATGTGCTTGAAATTCAGAGCCTGCTGTGCCATGTACACTGATCTGGTCAGCAGTAGCTGTGTGGTAAGCTACATTTAAACGGCCCGGACACAGTACTGACAGAATTCCTACTCCCGGATTCTCGTGCGGAGCCCTAATTTTTTGGTTATTTGCAGTTTGCACGCCTTTCGGTGATGCTGCACTTGCACTTGAACCTTTCGACACTCGAACACTGATGCACTTTAACCCTCGGAACCGAAGCTCTATGGCAGATCTATGGAGAATCTATGTTGATCTACCGAAAATGTCTATGATCTTTGGTAGCACGTAGTAGTTCTATGGTAGCACGTGCGATCTAGATCTGAAGCATGATCTGAAGATCTCCTTGTCTGCGCGACCGCGTACTCGTACACGCTGTACTGGGTCTGAGGTCAAACTGGGTCTCGTCGATTACGTCTCGTCCGCGCCACCGTAGAGCTCGCCGAGCTTGCGCGTGAAGTCCGCACCCGCGACGGCGCGCCCCGTCTTGCCCGCTCGCCCGACCGCGAGCTTCGATCTCGCGCGATCTGGCGACGCCTCGTCCTCGACCTCAAGGGCGCCGTCGTGGGCGTCGTCCTCGCTCCACTCGTGCGCCCACAGGGCGCCGCCGTGGGCGCCGGCGTCCGCTGCGTCGGCTTCGGCCGCACCGGCCTCCACGGCCGCCGCTCGTAACCACCGGTGACGTAACGTCTGCTCGGCCGTGGGACGCTGTGGGGAACTCGGCGCACGGGAGCCGTTGGACGAGATCGCAATCAGGGGCCATCAGGGGGCCAACGGAGAGGCATCAAGGGGGCCCTCAGGGAGGGCATGGTGCGGGCCATCGTGGGATGATCACCTGTGTGACGTCGGAGCAGAGGAGCCGTTGGACAAAACTTCGGGCGGCGGGGCTGAGCTCGCGTGCGAGCTCCGCGTGGGAGCTCATCGAGATTCGTAGCTCGACGTCGCCCGCGGAATCGCCGGAGAAGGCGGGCGTGTTCTGAAGGACCTGCGCTCAGAGAGAGGCCACGAGCGGGCGATGCAATCAGCATGCAATCAGAGAGCTCACCTGATCTCGCAGCGCTCAGAGGGAGGCCACGAGCGGGCGATGAGAGAGGGCATCAGGAGATGATCAATGTGGTCATCAAGGGCGCCGTTTCGAGCACCTCGAGGGCGACGGCGCCCAATGCCCAAAGAACCCCCCATGTAATCAATGTAATCAATGTAATCAATGTGTTCATCTAGGGCGCCGTTTCGAGCACCTCGAGGGCGACGGCGCCCAATGCCCATAGATCCACAGGCGGACCGAGATAGCCCGTCTCGGCCAAATTAGGCAACGGTCGGCAAAGTTCAGGCGCCTGGTATCTGATGACCTCGGGCGATTGGTAACGGGCGCCTGGTATCACGCGTTCACGTAGCCGCCGGTTGCCGCAGACGACCGCGCAGCCAAAGTCACAGATCTTTATCCTCGTGCGCTGAGCATCGACGAAGAGGAGGTTCGAGGGCTTCAGATCACGATGGGCAATGGCGAGACGATGCAGATGCGCCAGCCCGCTCGTCACTTGATACAACAGCGCCGCCGCCTCGTCCTCGGGGTAACCGCCAGCCGAATGCTCAGCACGAGGCTTGTTCCGCAGCCGCGCGAGTGCAAAGTCGAGCGAGCCACCCGCGCAGTATTCAAGGATCAAGTGCGTGGCCGATCCCGTGCTGATCTCGGCAAGCATGTTGGCGATGTGAGGATGCCCGTCGCCTAATTGCGCATTGCCTAATTGGGCATCGCCTAATTGCGCATTGCCTAATTGGGCATCGCCTAATTGGTGCTCACGCAACCTCCGCAGCACGGCGATCTCGATCTCGCGAGATCGAGCGAGGTCGCCAAACTTGGCGCACCGCGCCGAGTCATACGTCTTCACGGCCACTGCCAACGGCCCGCCGCCTCCACCGCCGCCGCCGCCGCCGTCGCCGTGGGGGATCGAACTGGTGCGTCCGCCGCTGTCGTCTAGCTTATACGCCTTGAACACCATCGAAAATGCGCCCGCAGCAATCGGGCCCTCGACCTCATACCTGATGAGCAGTCTCGATGGTGCAATCAGCCGCCATCAGCCGCCATCAGCCGCCATCAGCCGCCGCAAGCTGCAATCAGCCGTCATCAGCCGCCTTCAGCCGCCATCAATTGCATACCCATACGGCAGAAGCTCCGTCCTTGCATCGCTGATCGGTGCCACCGGCTTCGGCGGCCGCTCTGTACGCACCACCTTCTCCCTGTTCGGCTTCGGCTTGCGCTGCCGCGCCGTCTTGGGCTTCGACAGTCGGCGAAGGTCGATGCCGTTCCCATTGTTCGCTTTCGCCTTCGCCTTCGCCTTCGCCTCCGCCTCCGCCTCCGCCTTCGCCTTCGCGATCGCCATCTGTGCCTCCGCCTTCGCGTTCGTCACTGAGCGCACCTCCTTGACCTTCTGCAACCTCGTCTTGATATCTGGCAAGATCTGCATGCACGTGGAGCAGTGGATGAGAGGGCAATCAGATGTCATCAGATGCCATCAGATGCCATCAGATGCCATCAGACGCCATCAGACGCCATCAGACGCCATCAGACGCCATCAGATGCCATCAGACGCCATCAGTGCGAGCACGCACCTGCATGCACGCGGCGAATTGATTTTCGTGCAGCACGAGCAACTTGCACTGCATGGCTGCCACGGCCGCTGCCATTCGCGTGCTGCCATCGATGATGGCCATCTCGCCAAAGACAGGAGAGCTCTGCGTGACACCCAGGCTGGCACCGATTGCCATTTGCCCTTTGATCCCGACCTCTGGCTTCTGATCAGCGACGAAGAGGAGGT
>Ga0210243_102038_pt1 | contig 12369 bp, 8 predicted proteins | sample ChrtobMeP5a_32mM_FD_155461 | JGI IMG/M metagenome (GOLD analysis project Ga0210243, IMG submission 155461) | Chrysochromulina tobin associated microbial communities from unialgal haptophyte culture, Seattle, Washington, United States - P5a_32mM | ecosystem: Host-associated > Algae > Haptophytes >...
ACGGCACCGCCAGCCTGTCGCACGGCAAAAAAGGGCGAACCAGGGCCCGAGAGAGGCGCATGAACGAGGGGAGCCATGATCGGGCTCCCCATTTTCACGCGACGACCCTCCCTCTCCCAGCCCCTTGGACACGCGCAAGGGAAGGGACGCGCGCGCCGCTCCCCAAAATCCTCCTGGTGCCAGCCAGAGTCAGCAAGCTTTCCGAAAGCTCCCCGACAATGCCGAGCAGAGCCCCGACGCCCGTGCGGTCGCCCGATGAGGATCACAGCTCGTCCGATCGCAGCTCGGCTAGTGGGCATGCTGAGGCCGCACTGTTGTTTGCCAAGGACGCCTTGGAGCCGACTGCGATGCTAACCGAACCGCCTGCGCCTAGGAGCTCCATCACCGCTCGCAAGGTCGACGTAAACGTCGACGCATCGATGATAGCAAGCGCCGATGATGCTGAATCGGTCACCGAGGAGGCTCCCCGGACGCCACCGCCGCCGAAGGTGTTCGCGTCAGTGTTCGCGTCGCTCCCACAGCCCGCGTCGCTCCCACAGCCTGCCATAGCTCCTCCTCCCAGCGCCGTGGCCGAGGGAGCAGGACGCGAGCCGCTCCTGGGCAACTCTCGCCAGCGCAAGCCATCTTCCTCGTGCTGTGGCGGCTGCGGGTGCGGGTGCTGGTTGTTCTTCACGTGCGCCGCGCTCACTCTTGTCTGCTTCGGCACACCCGCAACCTTCTTGCTGCTCGATCTCGAGCTGCCGTCGCCGAGGCCGCTAGCACCGTCACCGCCGCCGCTCGCTCCCTCTGCGCCGTGCGCGGGCGTCCGTGTCGGAGCTCAGTGCTGGACGCTCGGCCCACCTGGACAGGCCTGCCTCGAAGCTTGTGCCACCCACGACGCATTCGTGGACGCACGGGGGACTCTCTCTCAAGGCGGCAGCGCGCGCGTGCAGGCAGAACTTGCGACGCACTACCGGCTCGAACCGCGAAGCTCCGCGGAGATCCCATCTCGGACCGCGGAGATCCCATCTCGGACCGCGGAGATCCCATCTCGGACGGAGGCCTTTCCGATTCGCAACGGCTCCGAGGCACAGCTGCTGCATGCGCGCTGCAGCACCCTGCGGCCACCCGCCCCACCTCCAGTGAGCTCGCTGTGGCAAGGGGGGTTGTGGCAAGGGCTGCTGGCTGCATTGCTGGCGAGCGCGACGGCGATCATGGGCATGGAGGAGGCGCTTCTGTGGCCGCTTCTTCACAACGGCGACCACGATGAGGGTATTCCCAGACCCCAAGAGCCGCCTCGAGCGTCCTCGCCCTCGCCGCCCCTTCCCTCAGGACCTGCATGGCCATCCTGGCCGCCGCCGCCACTCTTGCCTCCAAGTGCTCAACTAGATCGCGCGGGCAGCGCGGCCATGTCCATGGGCACGTCGGGGCTCGCGTTGGCCAGCGTGTACGATGTACTGGCGGGAGAGTGGGTGTGCGTCGATGGCCTCCATAGCCTCGGGCACGCCTCAGCGCGCCACCGCGTCCCTTGTGTCTGCGAAGCGCCACCGCCGCCGCTGTGGCGATGGAAGCTCGCGCTCGCTGCCCCCATCGGCATGCTTCTCGCGCTGCTGACTGTACTTCTGGGCTACGGCGCAGATGTGCTCTGGCGCTGGCAGAGCCTAACTATCGAGAGCGGCGAGGCAGGGGGGCGTTTCAGGCGATGCGTGCGCCGGCACGGAGGCCGCGCTCTCATGCATAGGCTGCGCCGCGCGTGGCGAGGCAGCGCGACGGTGCGGTACGTGCGCGACTCGCTGCATCAAAGCTGGCAGCAGCACCTGCAGCCACTCTGGGTCAACGGCCGTGGCGCCGACTTTGTCGCCGTCGTGACCGACGTTCTGCCGCCCTCGCCGCAGCGGTTGCCTCCGCCCACGCTCCATTCGAGGTCGCCTCCATCGGGCGCCTCGCGACGAGGCGTGTCGTCCGCGTTGCCGCCAGGTAGGCGTGCTGGCAGGGGCGGGGGGCGCGCGACGACGCCCCGAAAGGTGCCGGCGCTCAGCACGGCGCTCAACTCGGCGCTCAGCTTGGCCTCGAAGAGCGCCCACCCTTTGTCGACAGACGAGACCGCGGGAGTCGGTGATCTGAGCAGCGAGAGCGCGAGCGAGGACGAGGACGAGGGCGAGGACGAGCTGATGCTGACTCCCGCCGCGAAGGCCGCCGCCGCCGCTGCTTCTGCTGCAAGTCCATCAGCCCCACTCGAACCGCCGCCCGTGCTCGAGGCTTCCATGGGTCTCCTGCGGCGTGCGCAGCTGCTTCTCTTCGCCGTTCTCCTGCCGCTGCGAGAGGTGGGTTCTGACGGCCTACTGCTCCACGCGGCCATCGGCGAGCATGCGTGGGCAGATGCCATGCTGCTTGCCATCTGCTTGGTGTTTGGCGGCTTGTGCAACGGGCTCGCGGCGGCGGGCGAGCTGATACCCGACACCCCGGGGCTCAACTTGAGCGCGGGCGCCTCGTGCAACGAAGAGGAGGGCAGCGACGTGCTCCGGGAGCAGCAGAGGCGCCATCGTCGCGAGCCCCCCTCCTTCCGAATGGGCTTGTACGTAGTTGAGCTTCCGCGCCGAGTCGTCTTTCTGATGGGTGTGGCGGGTCTCGCGATGCCGCTGCAGGCAGTCCACGACGCGTGGCAAGGTGTCGAGACTATCAATCTCGTTGAGCTCCGGCTACGCTGGTCGCTCCTCTTCTCGGCGCCGATGCTCTACGCTAAGGTCGCCATCATCGCCACCAACGGCGGGCCAGGCCTCACGCTCCTCACGCAGCCCTTGCTGCTCGAGTCGGCGTGCCTGTCTGCCCTCGTCGCCACGCTCGGGCTGGCTGCACTCTGGACAAGTCACACGGTGGCGCCGGATCGTCGAGTGTACGGCGGCGTCCTGCGCCGGTGCATCGTCATCGTCAGCTGCTTCTCGTTTGGGCTGTCTGACCTGGCCCTCAGAGCCCTGACCATCGCGGTCGTCGCGCATAGCGGCGTGATGGTTGCCACGGTGCCGAGTGCGCTGCTGCTTGTACTCCTCTGCTGGGTGGCTGTCTTCAACGTCGACCGCGCGGCAGCAGGCGCCCACTTGCGCCCTCGCCTCGGCTTCGCGCTCACGGCGGCGCTTCAGCTCCTCGGCCCGCATGCGGGCGGCCTTGTGACCCCGAGCTTCCTTGCCCTCGATGCTTGCACCTCGACGCTGCTGAGCTTGCTCCTCATCCTTGGTGCGACTGCCGTCTCGCTCCCGTCCCTTGCGGGTGAGCTCGCCGAGTTGCTGCGGCAGGGGCAGAAGCACCCCGCTCATCTGCCATCCCCTCCCAATACGGCGCTCTGCACCGCCACCGAGGCGATCAGCGTCGCCATCGGTCTCGCCGTCTACAAGCTTACGCTGCTCATCGTGAGCGTGTGGCCACTGCGCGTGGGCGGGCTGGCGATTGGCATGCGGTCCAACCCGTATGCTATCGACGAGATCGACGGACTCACGGCCTTGCATCACGCAGCGGCTTGCGGCTCGCCTTGGTTCACCTGGTACTGCCTGCAGCAGCAACCGACCGGCGTGAAGGACGGGCGAACGAGGATCGATCTGAGGAGTGTCGTCGATCTCGTGGATCGTCAAGGGCGCACCGCCCTGTTGCTTGCATGCAATGCTGGGCACGAGCAGCCCGTGAAGCTGCTGCTTGCTAGGGGTGCTCGGCTCGAGCATCGCGACGCATGCGGATGGACGCCGCTGCTATATGCGTGTGCCAAGGGGCACGAGCTCCTCGTTCGCGAGCTGCTGCGCCGAGACGCCATGTTGCATCAATGCGACAACAGGCATGCAACCGCGCTGCTCCTGGCGTGTGCCAACGGGCACGAGAGCACGGCGAGCTTGCTGCTCGAGAGCGGCGCGTGCATCGAGAGTACGGATGCCGACGGAGGCACCGCCTTGCAGTGCGCCTGCGCAAACGGCCACGGGCGTACCGCCGAGATGCTCTTGAACAGGGGGGCGGCAATCGAGCATCAAGACTACGAAGGGCGCACCGCCTTGACTTGGGCATGCGCGTCAGGACATGAGGCTGTCGGCAGGATGCTGCTTCAGCGCGGCGCCAACATGGAGCACCTCACTCTTTCTGGCCACTCGCCTCTCTTCCGGGCGTGTGCGAATGGGCACATGAGCACGGTGAGAGGGATGCATGCTGCATCCCTGGCGTGCATGCTGATGACGTCTGATGACGTCTGATGACGTCTGATGACGTCTGATGACGTCTGATGACGTCTGATGACGTCTGATTGCCCTGGCGTGCATACTGAGAGCAGCTGATGGCCTCCCTCATCAGGCGAGGGCGCCCTCTGAGAGGATCTCCGACCGATTGCGTCTGATTGCGTTTCTGAGTGCATGCTGATGGCCTGCCTCATCAGGCGAGGGCCCTCCTCGAGCATGGCGCTAGCCTCGTGCACACGACGCGCTCGGGCGCGAATGCCATGCAGCACGCCTGCTACCACGGCCAGACAGAGGTAGCAGAGGTCCTCTTGGCGCGCGGCGCGGAGCTCGAGCACCAGACGAAGCAGCGCTGGACTGCCCTGCTTCTGGCGGCGAGTGAGGGGCATGAGACAACAGTTCGAATGCTGCTCGGGCGCGGCGCGTCGGTTCAACATGCCGATCAGGATGGGCACACGAGTCTGATGCATGCTTGCGACGGCGACCACACGAGCACGGCCAAGTTGCTTCTCGAGCACCGCGCAAGCGTTGAGTCCATCGACTCGGATGGTTGCTCGGCCTTACACTGGGCATGCATGCGGGGGCACGTGGGCTGCGCTCAGCTACTCCTCGCACACGGCGCTCTGCTTGAGCTCGCGAGCTTTGACGGGCGCACGCCGCTCATGTGGGCATGCGCGAGCGACCAAGTGCCCATGGTGCAGTTTTTACTGTCGCAAGGCGCAGCGCAGCGCCACACGGATTGCGAAGGCGACACTGCCCTCTCGATCGCCGAACGACGGGGATTCGACGGCACCGCCGAGATCCTACGCACATACGGTACCGAGTGGTGGCGATCGCGCCAGCTGCTGATTCTCGCCTCGAGGGAGCTGATGATGATGCGAGAGTTCCCTCTGTGGGCCCCTGAAGCTCGTAGCTCAAGCGAGGCCAAGCAAACATCAGATGATGACGCGAGCCTCGACGCCTGAACTTCAGTGAAGTACCACGTGCATGAAGATAGTCTAGAAGGTCTAGGAACGGACGGACGCTAAAGTACAGAAAGTCTCGCATCTTGTTTACAGCATACAGTCGGAAACAGCCCAAAATACAGCCGTTTACGTAGTAGCCCTTACACGGACCACGGAGTAAAAATGACTACAGGTCTCAACTCTGAAGCGTCTACTCTCTACTCTGCTGTAAACGGGTGTCGTGGTACCCACCTCCCACGCTACTCCCACGCCAGGGCCCAGGCGACAGACACAGAGCCGCGAGCTCGGAGGGGAAAGAACGAACGACTCGAAACTAAAAAACAACCGGGTCAACGCGTGTCCGGTCGACTCGTGGCTACTACGGTGAACGGTCCAGATACGTAGTACTACAGCCGTTCACGTGGACAATCGATAAGCGGCCAATTGTACCCCGTTACCGCTGTCCACAGCACACGGCTCACACGAGCTAGTTACTCCCTCAGTGACGAGCTCCAAGCACGAGAGGGGTCGGGTGCGGTGCATGTCTCCAGGCTACTCTAAGTCTGACATACCGATTGTAAGGTGTGGCTGAGGTTGTACTGGTATCCCCTGATCTGATGTCTTGGTGCGCGCTCTCACAAACCCCAAACGCTCGCGTTCTTTTTGGCCCAGGCGTTTGCCTCAGCCTCGGTCAGGTCGACCTTTCCAGTCAGCGCAGACACCCTGCCCGATGGCGTCACCTTGTTCAAGATGAGGTCGACCACGTGATTCACGCAGCGCGGCACTGGCTGTGTTTTAGGCTCATCTCCCCAAATCGTATGGCCAGATACCATCATCTTCTGGAACGCTTCCTCGTCGTTCAGGCGCAACTTAGCAAAGTACTGGAATGCGTTTGTGCATTCGTACTCTGCAATCTGCTGGTCGGTAGGCAGCGCCTTGAGCATGGAGATACGCACGAGCCCTTCCAGAAAGCCTTCGAACGGCAGCGTGGACTCCTTGCGGCGGCCCGTCTTCGTGCACTCATCGATGACGCACATGCGGCTCCAGGCAAAGCTCATCGCAGCTTCTCGCTCGGTCACGTCGACGCCGACGATGTCACATAACCGAAGTACGCCAATAAACTCGTGTATTAACATGTGCTTCGCCTTCAGTCCCGCCCCTCCCGTGGTGCAAACGGATGTGAAGAGGTTGCGCAACGACGCCTCCTGGGGCTTGAGGACATCATCAATCTCGCGGCGGTAACAGTACTTTTTGCGGAACTTGTTCGGATCTACGAAGATCTTAGGGCTGAGCAGCGGCTTGATGTCTTGCACCAGTAGTCTCTTGATTGCAGGGGCCACGTCCGTCAGCATGCCGGAGAGAACGTACCGATTGATCGCGATGTGAACCAAGCAAACGAGGAATTCAACGCGGCCCAGTTTCTTCTTCTGAAGATCGTCATGGTCCGCGCCGGTGATGCGATCCGCGAACGCGTCACCGGCGTTCTTCTTAAGTTCTTGAGAGTTCTTGACAGCTTCTTGTATGGCCTGCTGCGTCATTGCGGCCTTGGTATCGACTGCGATGAAGAGGCGGTCCAAATCGCTCTTCTTCAGGAACTTGGATTTGTTGTCTGAAATTTTGCAATCCTCGACGAACTGAATCCATTGGTTCAGGTACCAGAACATGAGGTCATTGCCGGTGCTCGCATAGTACATAAAGACGACAAAGTAGAGGTTCCGCAGTTCGCACAGAACCTTTTCGACCTCTTTCAGCTCCTTAGGTAGCTCGACGCCTTCCTCAAGTAGATCGGCACCCCTGCCCCTGCTACTTCCTGCGTCCTCATGCGCGATCAGCTTCATCAAGCCCATCGAGCACGCGCGTCGCCAGTCGTTCACGACTCGCTGATTCTCGACTGCCTCGCTATCTAGGAGGTCCTTGCTGTCGCACCATTCCGCACGGGGAGCCCAAATAGACTCGGTCCAAGTGAACTTTTTCTTTTCAGGCTTGGCCGGGTCCTCCTTCTTCTTGCGCTTCTTCTTCTCTGGCTCTGGCTCCGGCTCCTTTGGCTTAGGCGCGGCCTTTGGCTCCGGTGGAGGCGGCGCTTCCTTCTCTACTGTGACTGGTTTGGCCTTTGGCTCCGGCTCCTTAGGCTTAGGCGGCGGGGCCTTTGGTTCCGGCGGCAGCGCCTCTTCCTTGGGTGGCGGAGCAGCCTTTTTCACCTTCACCTCGGGCACTGGCTCTGTGGGCGCTTGCAAGGGCTCCTCGTGTGTCGGAGCGGCCTTTTTCGGCGGAGCGGCCTTGGGCGGCGGAGCGACCTTCGGGGTGGCAGCCGCCTTTGGAGCCTCAGACACGGGCTCCGGCTCGGGCTCAGGCTCGGGCTCGGGCTCGACGGGTTGGACGGGCACAGGAGCAGCCTTGGCGGCTGGAGCGGCGGGCCCAGGGCCCGGACCCGGCTTAGCAGCGGGTGCACCCGGTGCGGCCTTGGCAGCGGCGGCTGATCTGGGCGCCGCTTTGGGGGCCGCCTTGGGCGCTTCGGGAACTGGTTCTGGCTCCGGCTCCGGCTCCGGCTCCGACTCGGATTCGAGCTCTGGCTCTGGCTCTCGCTCTGGCTGTTTGGCTTGGATCGGGGCGGGCCGAGCCGCGACGACCGCCTTTGGGTTGACGACGACGGGCTCCGGAGCTGCTATAAGTTCAGCCTCAGGCGGCGGTGGCGGCGGTGCCTCCTCCGGCTCCGGCTCCGGCTCCGGCTCCGGCTCCGGCTCCGACTCCGAGGAGACGTACGACGAGACGTATGAATCCTCGGACTCCTCCTCGGATTCGTATTCAGAAGATGACTCGCTCTCCGGCCGATGCCCGTCTCGCAATCCCCAAGTCTCTTTCGGCTGGCTGACGTACTCATCCTCCTCCACCTCCTCAGGCGGAGGGACCACGTACCGATTCCGTAGCAGCTGCACGTGCGAGTACGCGAACGCCGCCTGCCGGGCATCCGAGCGATTCCTGTTGAGTGCGAGCTCCTCGTTCAGCGCATTAAAGACTCGGGAAGCCCGATGGGCGTGGCCGACATGTGTCCGGTCGAACTTCACGATTTTCTCCTCCACTGAAGCGGGCATCATCCACCAGGCTGGAGCGGAATTCTTGAGACTCCAACCTTCGAACGTAAAATTGAGCGGCACGAAGTGCGTTCGCGAGCGCGCCGAAGGGTCACCCGTTGGGCTGGGCGTGCGCGAGTTCCAGCTGGGCGCGACTTCCATGACAAAGCCGTCCCGCTCGCCAAGCTCGCGGGCCAGGTCCGGGGAAGGATCACGAGTCTCAGGACGCGAGTCGACGTCAACGTGCGACGCGAGGTCCTCTGAAGGCATCTCATCTGCTGTCTTGTGCTCCGTCTCTTGGGCCGACGCGTGAGCCGCTGGTCGAGGAGGGCGAGGTCTCCTCGTGACAACCAAGACGCCTTCGGGCCGTTCGCCTTTGCTTGTTCGTAAGTGGCGCAAACTCGTCCCCCAAGGGTTCCCAATCTCATAGCTCATGAGGTTGTGGGCACTTTGCGGCCTCGCGAGTCTCAATCCCTTTGGCGGCGGCTGGAAGGCGACGAGCTTTGGGCGTGGTCGCTCTGACGGACTGGGCGCCCTCACACGGCTGGCCACGCTGGAGTTTTGCGGCAAGCGATCGAGGTGCAGCTGGCGGCTATGCGGCGGCCGCTCGTTGGGATCTCCGCTCTCGCCAAAGTGGGGCTCAGCATGCGTGTGAGCAGGGACCCTCGGGATGCCACCCTCCTGGAGCGGTGGCCTTGGCGGGGTAGACTCGAGAGCGAGTCGGGCCATCTTGGTCGCGGATGGCTGCGGTGGCAAGGGTCCACCGTAAGAGACCATCCTCCGGTAGAACATGAGGTTAGCATGACCGTACGCATCACCGGCTGCCGGTTGCAATGATTTCCGGTTGCGCACGGAGGGCAACGACCTCGGTGGTAGGGAGTAAGCGCTTCGACGATCCTCTTTCAGGATCGTCATGCACCCGCGGGCCGCGGCTCCCGGCGACCGTCACACAGCACACGCCGGAGTATTCAGCCGACGGTGTTTTGCAGGCCCGCGCGACTCGCGTCTGCACACACGAGGGGAAAAGCAAGAACTGGCTTTCAGGAACCGCTCCCCCGAGGTGACGGGGTAGGCGGAAACATAAACATGAAACGACCACAACTGAAACCCACGGGACTACGACACTACCCTCACGGCGCGTGCAGGAGCACAGGGTTCAAGATGAAAAGCCAAGTGTAGGGAGCGCTTGGGACGGCGCGCGACCTGGCACATCGGATCATGGTAAAACGAGTAGGCCTGGGCTGCATCAATCGCCGCATCGTTCGGAATGGATCCGATTCTGCTGTCGCTGAATGCACGGCGTACCCTCGAGCTGCGCATTCCCGCGACCGACAAGCGCGTCAATTGTTCAAACACCGTCGAAACGCTCTCGGGCCTTGAGGCAGCGGCCGCAGCGCTTCGCCGTGCGGTGTGTGCGCGCGCTGCAGCCGGGCGGAACGGCACCATTGGCAGTGATGACGAGGACCTGCTCGAAGACGACGATGACGACGATGGACTGCACGCCCACTGCCTCATCCGTGTGCAGACCTTGCCTGTCGCTCAGTCGATTGGAGGCAAGCTCTGGGACGCATCTCTGCTGATGAGCGCGTGGCTCGCTGGCTCAGTAGTAGATCTGGTTCCACCCGCATCAGCCGCTGGAGCTCGCCGGCCGCTCGTGCTCGAGGTGGGCGCCGGCCTCGGCGTAGTCGGTTTGGCGCTCGCCAAGCAGTGCCCGTGGCTCCACGTGACCTTGAGCGACTACGACACTGAGATCGTCGAGAACCTCGAGCGCAACGCTGCGCTCAACTTTGCATCGCCGCGGCCGGAGCACACGCTCGATGTGGCAGCCCTCGACTTTCGCGACTTCACGCCAGCATCGATAGACAAGGCGCCGCTCCCGCAGTGCCTGCAGCAGCACGCTGACGCTGGCCTCTACGGACAGGTTGACCTGTTGCTGGGCGCAGACGTCGTGTATGAGAAGACGCATTGCCAGCTAGCTCACGTGTGCCTCGCTCTCCTGGCCCCGCACACGGACGAGCGCCGGCCACCGCCGTGCGCCGTCTTCTTCTCGAATATCAGCCGGCCATACATTCGCGACTTCGTCGAGGGATTAGATGCGGCGGGGCTCAGCTGCCGCATCGAGCGTGTGACGCCCTCAGAGGCTCTGGCGCGTCGACTACGCCGAACCCACGAAGGCTGGGGCGTCGGCGCGATTTTTTGCATGTTTCATGTCACGCGGCGCCCGCCCGTCGCTGTTGAGGTGGATTGAAATTTGTCGGAACGCTCGGATCACTGGGATGAAAACTTTTCCCGCGATGCGCCGGAAGCGCGATCGCTCCTTCGCTCGCTCCAGTCGACCGGTCGCAGCGTCGCACTCTCGCGCACCGCACCGCCAGACCGGACGGCACACCCCCGCCGTCCCCTTCTTTTTTTCCCCGGCTTCGCTTCTGCGTTCACGTGATTATAAATTGTTTTTTCTCGGCTCGCCCCCTCCTGTCGAAAGACCCCCCTTCTTCCTTCCCACTTGAACTTGAACTTGGGGTGAGACTTCGGGAAAGTCCCAAGTTCTCTCCAATGCTCTGCAAGTGTCTTTCTTCTTCTCTCGTCGCCACGTCGGTAATCCTCATGACCGTTTCCGCGTCAGACGCCGGAGGCGCGGTCGCAGCCGCCCCAGATGCCGGAGGCGCAGTCACAGCCGCCTCTCCGCCGCCAGCCGCCTCGCTGAAGGATCTGTGCCAACAGTGGAGGAGTGACCGCAATGCTTGCGCGCTGGCGGCACCTCTGATGCTCGTATCCTGCGCTGGCGTGTGCAGTGCGCACGAGGTGAGCTGCAGCAGACCGCCACCAGCGGACTACGAGCACGAGCTCTGCGCCAAACTCGCTGCGCGCGGTGAGTGCTGGTCACGACCTCCCTCGTTTCTCGCTCAGTGCTTTCGAGCATGCGCGATGGACGACCCAGAAAAGGTGCTCGAGACGCTGCTGGCCGAGAGCGCAGAGAGCATCGCCTTCCCGACGGACGGCCCCACGCGCGCCGCCGCACATCTTGGTGCCGCCGTGCCGATCACTGCGGACGGTCACACGCTCTCGGCCGAGTTGTTGCACGCCGAGCCCCGGGTGCTTATGCTCCGCGACGTGATCACGGACGACGAGGCGCGTGCGATCATCCGGCTGGCCAAACCGCTGCTCTCGGCCTCGCCGACCCACACGGGCGAGGGCTACCGCCCCACGACCCGCTCCTCCTCGAGTGCTGTGCTTCTTGACGACGCTCAGCCGCCGCTGCGCGCGGTGCGTCTACGGCTCGCGAATCTGACAGGCTACCCGGAGGCGAACTTCGAGCCGCTCCAGCTAGTACGCTACCTGCCCGGCCAGGAGTACGAGCCGCACAATGACTGGTTCGACGCATGCGACGTGCGCGAGCACCTGCGAGGCGGTGAGCGACGCCTGACGATCCTCATTTACCTCAATGCCATCGCTTCAGGGGGCGGCGGTGCGACCAACTTCCCTGAGCTGGAGGTGCGTGTGCCGCCGACCAAGAGGGGCGCCGTGCTGTTCGAGAACTACGCGCTCAACGCGACGCGCGGCGATGGGCGCTGCCTGCATCAGGGAGAGCCTCCCAGCGCGACGACCAAATTTGCAGCCAACGTGTGGGTACGCGCACGTCGCTTTAGGTTGTGAGCGTATAGGGCGTATAGCGACTCGGTTGAGTGATGGGACATGACAGTGTGCGGCCGAGGGCGATTTCGAGACACGACGCTCGACGGAGAGTTTTTTCACAAACGAGCGCGACCGAGCGGAGGGTCAACGACGATGGCAGTTCAACGGACGGAGGTTTTGATACCTCTTGAGGAGAGAAGATACATGAAACAGCCAGTTCACACTTCAAGTTTACTCGTGTGAATCGGAGCGGCGCGCGCGTCCCTTCCCTTGCGCGTGTCGCGGGTCACGCTCAGCGGCGCGCCCGGTACGGCGCGAGTCGGGGGGATCGGGTCCAGGGGGACGAGGGGGAGGAGGGCGCGGACGGGAATGTGGCGCCTTTCCTGCATCGGATGCAGGGAATCAGGCGCAATGTTTCGTCGCGCTCGGGCCGCCGCGGTCCCACTTTGCGCGGGCAATCGCTCGCGCTCGGGGGACAGAGCGGAGATCCGGAGTCGGCGCACCCACCACGCAGCACAGATGTCGGCAATCGGCTCGAGA
>Ga0210243_102051_pt1 | contig 12272 bp, 10 predicted proteins | sample ChrtobMeP5a_32mM_FD_155461 | JGI IMG/M metagenome (GOLD analysis project Ga0210243, IMG submission 155461) | Chrysochromulina tobin associated microbial communities from unialgal haptophyte culture, Seattle, Washington, United States - P5a_32mM | ecosystem: Host-associated > Algae > Haptophytes >...
CGGCGAAGAGGGCGGCGAGGCGGGCGGCGAAGAGGGCGGCGAGGCGGGCGGCGAGGCGGGCGGCGAGGCGGGCGGCGAAGAGGGCGGGGAGCCAGATGATGGCAGCCGGGCCAGGCTGACGTGCGTGAGGCGACGCGTGCTTGCCTTGCTGACTGGAGACGACGCGTCAAGCAGTGGCTGCCCCGAGTACGCGCCGTGCCGCCTCGTGCCTGGCTGCATCCTCGAGGAGAAGCACAGCGGCATTTGCATCTTTACCTTCGTGGAGCGTGGTGGGAGGTCTCGGAAGCCATTCCAGCCCACGACAGGGGCGTGCATGGCTAAGCTGTCACGTCCTGCCACCAAAGCCACCGCCACCGAGGACGAGGACGAGGACGAGGACCAGGACGAGGACGAGGATGAGGACGAGGACGAGGACGTGCCTTGCCAAAAGTGCGGCAGCCGTGGCGATGAGGAAGCGATGCTTCTCTGCGACGGCCTGGGTGGTACATGCCCGATCGCCCTCCACACCTACTGCTGCGATCCTCCGCTCCAGAACCTCCCCGCAGGAGATTGGTTCTGTCCGCGCTGTACCGAGCGCCAGGCGATCGTGAGCCGAGGCCCCTCGGTATCGACGACAGCGGCGGTGGCGGCGGCGCCGCCGTTGCCGCCAAAGGCAGCGGCGGCGCCCAAGGCGAAGGCGCCCAAGGCGAAGGCGCCCAAGGCGAAGGCTACCATTGATGCCACCGAGGACGAGGACGAGGACGAGGACGAGGTGGAGGTGGCGCCGCGCGCGGCCTCGTCGCGCCCGGGACGCGCGGCAGCTGCCAAGGCGAGCCAAAAGGCGAAGGCGATGATCGCCTCGGACTCGGACGACGACGACGACGACGACGACGACGACGAGGATGAGGACGACGACGAGGACGACGACGACGACGACCAGGACGAGGACGAGGACGAAGAAGAGGATGAGGACTACGAGCGAGGAGGAGGGAGGCGAGGCGCGAAACGAGGCGCGAAACCAGGAGGCTTCCTTCAAAAATGGAGGCGTCCCTCCAAGCGACCTCCCAAAGATCCGTCACTTTCCCAAAAGCGCATGGCTCCAGCGTACAACCATTCTAGCCTTCTCTTCCACAGCGGACGGCTGCATCGACAGGTGCTTCAGGCGCCAACTGCCGGGCTACTCGAAGCGCAACCACCGGACAACGCGGCCATGGCTGCTGCTGCTGAGACGTCATCGTCTCTCGTCGCACGTGATGAGTGGCCCCATGAGCACCATGAGCCCCACGAGTGGCCCCTCGTGCGCAGCATATGGAACTCGAAGTCGGGGTACAAGAATGTGCATTACAATGGCAGTCGACGGGCGTTTAAGAAGCCGTGGCAGGCAAGGGATGACTGGGGCAAGTCGCTGGGCATGTGGCGTACGCCGAAGGAGGCGGCGACTGCCTACTCCAAATGGCTTGGGTTCGAAGCAGCGTCGAGGCTCGCGCAAGCGGTGGAGCAGGAGGCCCAGCCGCCGATGACGAGTGAGGAAGCGCTGCAGACGGCCGCGCGAGAGGGTCTGACGCTCACACGCAGCACAACGGCTGCGCAGAGCACTCATTTCAAGGGCGTGTGCAAAATGGGGGATGGTCCGCGTTGCTACCTAGCCAAGGCCAAGGGTCACGATGGACTGCGGATCTCCCTGGGCTGCTTCAAGTCGGCAGAGGAGGCGGCGCTCGAAATCGCCCGATTCCATCGACGAGAGGTCCTAAAGCATGGCCCTTTCTTGGCATGGGACCATGGGGTGCCAGTGAGTCAGTCCGTTATTTCGCGGCCAAACGGGGTGATGCCAGCTGCGCAGGTAGCGCAGAACGTTGCGGCTTCCTTGGACTAGCTGGGGCTTGGCTCGGTGTTCCGTCCATCCGTCCATCCGCCGTTCGAGGCGTGCGTGGTTGGTCATGGCACAGGGGGCGTGGTCTGTAGTGGTCTGGAGGACTCCGGACGGGCTGGACCATTAGAGCACCACTACACGACGAGGGAGGAGCACTGTGGAGTCTGGAGGTGTGTGGACCGACCTTCGGTGTTCCTACGATATGGGTCCTTGGAGATACCCCGCCTTCCTTTATACATGTACGATGTAGAGCACGTCGTTCCGTTCCGTACGATATGGGATATGGTTGGGGGGGGGTCCGTTAGGGGTGCGTCCGACGAATAGATATGATGGGCTTCCACATATGTGGGCTTCCCTCAGCAGGCTGGGTTGTAGCTTGAAGCAACAATGGAAATGTTTCGACACGCGGTTGTCTGTTGTTTTTGTTTTGATTTGACGCTTGACTTGAGACTTCGTTGACTTTCTGTGGAGTGACTACAGTTGAAGAGACTTGTGTGAACGTGCGGTGTACGAGGTGTGAAATATCGTGGTTCCGTTGTTAAGTGGCTACTTGACTGTGTGCGCCTCCCACGCACACATTCTCGGGGCTTGTGGGTGTGTGTCTGGCCGAGAGGGCCCAAGAAACGAACGAAGAAAGACTTGTTGTGAATTGAAATCGCTTGAAGTTCACAAGAACCGTCAGCAGAATGCAATGAACATGTGCGTGGCGTCTTTAGATTTTGCAGCAGTCTCCTGCGACCGGCCGCCGCCCGTGCACGTGCGCAGCCCAAGTGGCTCCAGCAATCGCAGCTCGTGGCGGTCGGGCCGTAGCAGCAGCAGCACGAGTTCTTTCTTTACAGCGCAGGAAGGCGTTACCCCCAGCCGAACGAACGGTCCTGCAGACCGCGTCGAACTGGGCGTCCACCAGCTCGTGCAGTGGCGCAAACAGCGCGCCGTCAAGGCGTCATTCCGACTGCAGCGGCGCAGCACGCCGCCGCAGCCTGAGCTCACGTCGCCGTTGAAGCGTGGCCTCCGCGTGCAGCGCAGTGTGAACCTGGGCACGCTCATGGGTGGGCGAGCGCGACATTTTCGTTCCAACAAGGCGGGCGAGCGCGAGTACGCACTCTCGCGATCGTGCGATGAGTACGAGTACTTTGTCAGCCACTCGTGGCGCGCTCCGCGGCTGCTCAAGTGGCTCGCGCTCCTCTTCCGCTTTAGCCTGTGGCCGGCGCTCGTCGTCACCCATGTTGCCTGCCTGCTAGCCCTCCTGCTCGTGGGAACCCGCGTGCTGCCCATGTTGGACTTGCCCTGGCAGATCAAGGTACGGCAGACGTCCGTCCCGTCTGACATAAACGAGCTGGTCGCGGACCGCACGTCGCCGTGGGCGCAAATGTTCGGGCTCGTCGGTTTTGTGCTCACGCTCTTCGGGTGGGAGCACGTGCATGGACGCCTCGAGCGTGCTGGGCTCGCGAGGCCGACTCGTTGCTTTCTTGATAAGCTCTGCATCTGCCAAGACGATGACGCGCTTCGTCAGCAGGTGCGCTGATTGATGGCCACTGATGGTCACTGATGGCCACTGATGGCCACTGATGGCCACTGATGGCCACTGATGGCCACTGATGGCCTCTGAGTGCATCTGATTGCCACTGATTGCCACTGATTGCCACTGAAGGCGCGCTCCGCTGACAGGGACTCGTCACCTATGGCCACTGATTGCCACCGATTGCCACTGAGAGCGCGCTCCGCTGACAGGGAATCGACGGAATCGGCATCTACCTGCAGAACTCGCAGACGATGCTGATGCTCTGGTCGCCGGAGTACTTTACGCGCCTCTGGTGCTGCTTCGAGATTGGTGTCTTCCTCGACATTGGGAGTGTGGAGCACGCGAAGCAGCTCGAGATCATTCCACTCTTCGAGCCTGCCCAAGCCTTCATCACCGCCGCCTTTTGCTTCCTGTACACGCTCATCTACTTTCTGCTGCCGCCTATCTCGCTGGCGAGCTCGATCTTCGTCGCCCCCCTGCTCGGTCTCTTTCTCGGCCTTGTCCCGATGCATGCGCTCCGACGGCAAGTGATGGCTCGCATGCAGTTCCACAGGCAAATCTCGACGTTCTCGCTGGCCCAAGCGCAGTGCTCCGTCGAGTCGGATCGGCTCCTTGTCGTCGCGATGCTCGACGCCCTCTACTCTCGCGCCTCGAGCCAGCCGCAACTGCCGCAGCAGCCGCAGCCGCAACTGCCGCAGCAGCCACAGCCGCAACTGCCGCAGCAGCCGCAGCCGCAGCTGCCGCAGCTGCCGCAGCTGCCCCAGCCCCAGCCCCAGCCCCAGCTCCAGCCCCAGCTCCAGCCCCACCCCCAGCCACAACCGCAGCCCCAGCCCCAGCCACATACGGGCATTTCGACAGACAGCTCGACGGACAGCTCGACGGGTACCGGTACCGGTCGGTTTGAGAATGTGCTCCAGACCAAAGTCGCACGCGCCGTGACGGCGGCCGGCTTTGCTTCGATTGCGCCGACGCGTCGATTGCTGGCGCTGGTCGGGACCGCGATCATGATCTCGTTCTATGACTCCGTGTCGACGCTCGCGCTGGTGACCAATGCGGAGTGGATGGCAGCCGGCTTGGGAAGCAGTGGGGCACGCCTCTGGTATGGGTTCGCGCACGTCTTCTACGCCGCCGCCGTCGCTTGGACGCTGGTTTGGACGCTCACTTACGCTCTCAACTTCCTCGTGGTCCTTTTCCCGCCTGGCTCCACACGGTGCGCTGAGTGGGCGATCGACGCGGCATGCATCGTGCTGCTGGCCGTCTTAGGCACGCTCGGGTTTGCAGCGAATCGAGCGGGTAAGGAGCAGGCGCGCGACAGGCCGTGGCTTTGCATTGTCATCTGCGTCGCCACCGCGGGCACGCAGCTGGCTGTGGGCATGCTGGCCTCGCACGTGAGTCTTGCGCGCTCGCCGCTTGCGATCAGCCTGAGTCGGGCACTGTCCGACGAAACGGTCGGGCGAGGGGTGAGCGTAACTGTAAGGGCGAGCGGACTGCCGGCTGAAGGGCAAGGTCCCCAGGCCGTCGAGGCCGTATGAAAGTCGGAGCGTTTCTTAGGAAGTTAAGGATTGTCTATCTCGATCGACATTTCAAACCGGTTTGCGCAAAGAACGTGCTTTCTGCTTACCGTTTTTCGCGTTGAGCTATGAATGTTAACGGAATACGTACGACACTCGAATTCGCAACCATCGATAGCTCGGCGATGGCGCTCGTCGTCCCAGAGCGGAGAGAACTCTCCAGAGCCTCTCGGCGACAGCCGACACGCCTCCTAAGCCGCATTCTAAACTGAATATCCCTAAGAGCCTAGACGCTGTGTACGCGCGCGCTGCGCGCCATGCTAGCGGCGCTCTTGCGCGCCGCCACGGGCTGCGGCCCGCTCTTGCCCTTGGCGAATGCGAGGCAGCCTCCGACGCAGACGGCGATGCCTAACCAGTTGTAAGTGGAGATGGGCGTGCCGAGGATGAGCGCGGTGCCGCCGATCATGAAGACGCGTCGCACAATGTTGAGCACCGCGTGGCTTGAGACGGAGACCCGATTGAGCACAGCAAACGAAATCGCATTGTATGCGGCGTGCGAGGCCGTGTTGACGAGTATGATGAGCAGCAGCACTTGCGGCTTCACGGCATGGCCATCGGCACCGCCGCCACCATCGGCCTCGCCACCATCACCCACGTCGCTCGTGCTGCTGCTGCTGCTGCTTCCGCTACTGCTGCTGCTGCTGCTGCTTCCGCTACTGCTGCTATTGTGACCATCGTCGGTGCCACCGCTCCCGCCGATGAGCGCCGAGACCAGAGCTCGCGCGTCGAGCAATCCTGCCATCGGCAGCAACCAAAGGACGCCCAGCCGAGAGACGTGGTAGAAGAGCACGAGGTCGGATCGGACCGCTGCGACACTCGGATGCGCCGTCCGCAGCTGCTTCGTCGCAATCGCACGCGCGGAGAAGCTCAGGTTGCTCGCGAGACTGAGCGTCATCCCGGCAGCAGAGAAGGCGGCAGCCAAGTGACCTTCCCCGAGCCCCGAGGCCATCGCCACGCCCAGGACGAGCGGCACGAGCGAGCACAAGGTGAGCATGTGCTCACGCTCGCCAAGAATGGCGGTGGCGAGCGCCACGGTCGAGAGTGGCTCGACCGCTTTCACAGTCTCCACAAACGCAGGCGCCGCAAACTCGTAGGCCGCATTCGTAAAGACGAAGCCGGAGCTGTATGAAAGTGCGATGATGCACACTATGCCGTATTCGGCGACTGTCAGCGGCGCCGGGCCTCGCCCATGCTCATCGTGATCCTTGCCACGGGGCGTCAACCGGCTCCAAATCTGGCACCCCAATGCTGCCGCGCCGAGCTGCAGTGCGCATAGGCTAGCGGCGCATGGAGTCGAGTCAAGGATGACCTTGGACGTGCAGATGGCCAGCAGCGAGAAGCTGTACCAGACAATGATAAGCAAAGTGAGGAATCGCCAGCCGAAATTTGAGGGTGGTGGGCGTCGCGCGTCGGGCGATGAGCCCATGTGGCCGCCCGCGACGCGGCGGACCCGAGCAAGGGGCTGGGACCCGAGCGACGCCGATTTCAGGGTCCCGTCAACTGTGTTCACAGGCTTCAAAAGTAAGAAGTCGACACACCGGGGCACCGGACCGGCGTACACACTACACGCCCGTCAGCTCATCCCGCCGCTCGTCGAATAGCTTATTCCGCCCGCCCTCCACGGCCCCAGCAGCCCCCGATCAGCCGCGGGCCCGGGCGCGCTCGCCATGGCGCTCGCTCGCTGTTGCGCGACCTTGACGGCGCTCGAGGTGGCGAACGGCGCCGAGCGCGGCCGATGACGCAGCCCGCCGTGCACTTCGGTCGGTGGGCGCGGCTGCATAGTCAATACGTTGGGCACGGGCCCATCTAGCCGGATCAGCTGAGGCTTGACGGAGACCAGGATGGTGCCCGCGGCAACGCGTCCGCGCCCGTGCACCGCCACACTCGGCGGTGTGAATGGGATCGGCACTCCCCCGAGCCGCGTCGCTTCGGGCGCGCGCGTCGTGTCGGTCACGTAGCGTGGGATGCCTCCGGAGCGCGCGCCGAGACGAGCGCTTTCGGTCGCGAAGGACGGATGGCCGCCGCCGCCGCCTCCGCCTCCGCCGCCGCCGCCGCCGCCGCCGCCGCCGCCGCCGCCGCCGCCGCCGCCGCCGCGATGCGATCCATAGACGGTCCCGCGAAGCAGATCCGATGCGGCCGCCCCTCCCCTCCCCTCTGCCGCCTCGGCGTTCGCCGCCCCTGTCCCTAATCGGGAAGGTGTCCCTAATCGGGAAGGCGTCCCTGATGAAGGTGGCTGCAAATGGTTCAAGACTTGGGACTTCCGCCGCGCCTCGAGCCGCATGGCTGCGTACGCGTCCGCGCTTGTCGCGCCGTCTTGGGCACTCGGCACGACGCTCGGCGCCGAAGAGGGGCGCTCATGACGGCGCGCGTCCCGAGCACCGTCCCCCGCGCCGTCGTGGGCGCTCCTCACGACGCTGGCGGCAGCCGAGGGCGAGCCCGCATGGGAGGGGGATCCGTCGTGATCGGGCGCCGTCGTGGGCGCCGCGGCCTCCGTCGATCGAGCCCGATCCGGCGCCGTCGTGGGCACCCAATGATAAGGGCTCCTCGCGTCCCGCGGAGGGGGCGGAGGGAGCCGAGGGCGCGGGGTGCTCGGGTCATACACGGGCCGTGCGCGCGGGCCCGTGTGGTGACGTCCCCCCGAGGGCGCCTGCTGGCGACTGTGAATGTGAATGTGGTGACGTCCCCCCGAGGGCGCCTGCTGGCGGGGCGCCGGTGAGGCTCCATCCGAATCATGCTCCGGCGAGATCGACGAGATGTATCCACCACCGACGGGATGGCTACCGGTACGGCTACCGGTACGCGCCGCCCGAGCGCTTTGCGGCCTTGACCGCGACGTCAACGGCTCGTCGGCGCTCCGTGGGCGGCATCGTACCTGACGAGAAAGGCAATCAGCGGTCATCGGAAGCAATCGGAAGCTCTCAGAAGCTCTCAGAGGCACTCAGAGGCGCTCAACATAAGAGGCCATCTACCGAGCTGCCGTCGCTTCCCGCGCGACTTAGGGCGCAAGGCAGGTCATCAGTGGCAATCAGGCGCTGTACCGAGCTGTACATGCCGCCGCATCCCGCGCTACTGGGATCGAGATCATGCGCTGCCCATCGGCGTGCCCGCACCAGCGCGCCGCTGCCCGGCCGCACCATTTGCTGCCGCATCGACCAGCGCGCGAGCTTGTCAAACAATATGAAGGCCTCACCGGCATTCGAGAGAGAGTCGAAGAGCTGCAGCGCTGTCAAGGGCGGACCTCGATGCCGGAGCGCGAGCTCGTGCCGCACACTGGTGAGAAGTCGCTCGAAGTTATGCAGGTTCACCCGGCCTCCGGGCTCGTAGATCTCGTCGGCGAGCACGGCGTACGACTCCAGGTACTGGTGCATGCGCTGGACCAGCACCCGAAAGCGCGAGCGGTGGAACGTCTTGAACAACGTCCCTCCTGGTGAAGGCGGACCCTCCTCCTCAAGGCCGCACTCGTCCGCGGCTGCGTAGACCGCCGCGCGCAGGAAGATCAGCCGCTTCGGCGAGGGCTCGTCCTCGGGCACGATCTCAATGAGGCCCGCGCCACGCGCAAAACTGGCGAACGCGTTGAAGATGTCGGCCACATCTACCGCGTCGCGTCCGCCGCTCAGCCGCTGCCACAGCTCCTCGCGACGCGCGGCGGACGGTGCGGCGTGGCTGTCAGGCAGCAAGACACGCAGCCGGAGCATCGCGGCGCTCTCCGCACGGACAGCCTCGTCGCCCGAGGCGGGACGTGTGGCCTTTGGCACGGCGTGGAGCCACAACGCCTCCGGCGTGCCCTGCGGCCACGCAGTGCCTCTGGAGGAGATCCAATTCTTCTCTTCGCGCGTCGGACGCGAGCCCACCGTCCACGCAGACTCGGGCTCCTTGGTCGGCAGGCCAACCACGCCCAGGGGCCACGCATAGTTGATATCGTGGAAGCGTACGCTCGTCTCCTCGTGAATCTTGCCCCATCCTGTCCGGATCTTCTTGGGGCGCACACGGGTCGGGCTGCCAGTCGGGCTGCTCGTCGGGCTGTCCCGCCCTGGCTCCTCGTCCATCGCTAATGCCTCACCGCCGCTCCGTCCGAGCCCGCGCGCGTGTAACGGTTTCATTCTCTCAAACTTAAACTTACCCCAAACTTAAGATCGTGTCTTGTGCCTCCCACAGCCTCTCCGCACAACAACGTTCGAGAGGCTGTGCCAATCACGGCACTCATCAAAGGTGGGGTGTTTTGTGTGTGGTCCAGCGTCCAGGTCCGGTGTCCTATGAATCGGTGCTACGCTGCGTTCACGCCTTATCCGGACCTTGTCCGGTACGACACGACAGATCGCCGCTCAGGGAGTAAATATTAGACTGCAGCCTCTCCCGGGTCCGTGATGCCGTTGGGTTGCCTAGAGTTTGTGCCTCGACTGGAGGTCGCATGCCTTCGAACCCGTCTCTACCGCTCCTGAGCCATCGGTTGGCGCACGCTGCCATCCTCTGCGCACACGATCCACGCGACTCGCACGGAGCAGTAAGCATGGAAAGCAGTGTGGGAGCACGTGGCTTCTGCACTAGCGCGCATCGCGCACTCATGAGGTAGGCGCCTGATGGCAGTACTCGCTGAACATCGACGGGCAACGAACTGCTCTTGCTCGGTGCCTCGTTTTGCTCCAAAACGTAACAAACGCCGACCACCACAGCACACAATCCCCACATGGCGTACGTCGTGAAGCCAATTTTGCTGCCTTCGGCGGGCGGCCCAGGTGGAAGGAAAATTCCACGAGCCCATGAACGCTGCTGCATGCGTTTGGAAGCAAGCGGGTGGCTTGCTTGTACCACACTTCGGACGGCGAGTGCTCGCGCGAAGTACATATGTGTTCGAATCTGGCCTTGATCGAGAAGCTCCGCGCAGCCCCGCGACGCTTTTCTGCCGCGACGGCCGACTGCTGCGCTGTGAAACGAATTTCAAACTTGGCATGAACGCGCGACGGTCCGCCCAAAAAGGCGTTCGCGACAACGCTGGTTCGCGTATGGTTCACCGCTACGGCCGGTGCGCTACGATGGAACCCGAGCTGAGCATGCTGAGTCCAACTCAACTCCAATCCTCTCACCTCCACCTACAGAGGGTCACCCTGTGCGGCATGGCGTTGGGTGAAAAGCCGAGACCCATAGGGTATGCTGGCGGCATGGATAGAGGGCTCTACCCTTATGAGCCTGACGTCGGAGCCCTCTAGCCGCTGGAAGATGCCGAGGGGGTCCGTCGAGCACGTCTGACTGTCCGGCTTGAGGTCCTTTTCTGTGAGCCTGGCGCCCGGCACATCGCCCCCCTTTCCGAAACCGGACATCACCTGCGCGCCCTTGTCCCCTACAGTCGTCAGTATGCCCCCCTTGTCGTGCGAATAAGGGCAGTCGGCCGACAAGTTGACAAGCCGGAGGGCGTCGCCGAGGCACTTGGCTGCGTCTGGGACGCTCCTCCAGCAGTCTTCGACCTGGATCTGCCAGTCAGTCTGGTCCTTGGCGATGGTGGCGAACGGCGTGGGGACGCGAGGGAAGCCGCAGTCGAACTCGGCGTTGACGGGGCTGAAGCGGTGGAAGTTTGCAAATTGGCGCGCGAGTTCATTCCGGTTGAGATGGAGTGTTGCGATTTTTGGATCGGCCGCGAGGGATGCGAGCGTCTGCTTCCATTCCGACAGTGCGACCTGATGAGGGGGGGGAGGGGGGGCACTCAGGGGCACTCAGATGCACTCAGATGCACTCAGACTCAATCGAGGCTCCTCCTTCCATTCCGAGAGTGCTCCCTGATTAAGGGGGCAATCAGATGCACTCCGAAGCAATCCACAGCGCCCACCACAGCGCCCACCTCGTTCCTCGCTGCCAAGCACTTGTCCTCCGTGTCCGTCCTCACGTCTTGTCCACGCGTCGCGCCGTTGAGGTACTGCGGGAACAGCTTGAATGCGACCGTGCAGTTGGACGGAGGGCACACGTCGGCGGGTATCTTCGCACAGACGAGATCACGGATGCGTACGAAGTACTCGGCAAGGTTGCAGCGGAGCCCTTCGTAGAGCGAGGCGGTGTCCACGTGAAAGTCAGGCAACGGCACCGAACGAAACCTCTGCTGGAGCATCTTCTCGATCTTGAAGGTGAGTTTGGGGTTGTCCGCATGCTTGAGGATGCCATCCTCGAAGATCGCCCCCTTGTCAGTTCCGTTCGAGCCGTCGTCACTGTACCTGCACTCGGTGACCGTCTTCTTGGACCAGATCCGCTCCGCCGGGCTGAACGGCTCGGCCAAGTTGAACAAGCACGGGTGGGTCTCGAGCGCCTCCCCAAAGGTGGACGAGCCACTTCCGTGGTCGGTGACAATGACTAGCACCTGCACGTGAGGTGGCGGCGGCTGATCGCCGCCATGAAGAGGAGGTGGCGACGGTGACGGCGACAGCAGCGGCCGAGGAGGTGGCGGCAGCAGATCGCTGCCATGGCGTGAATGTGGCGGCGGTGATGACGACTGCAAAGGCGGCAGCGGCGGCAGCGGCGGCAGCGGCGGTGGGCCGCTGACGCCTGCACGTGGATCTTGTGGACTCGTGATGCCTTGGAGCTTGTTGTTGAGGTCGCCAGCTTCGTTGTGAGCTTGCAGTACTCTGTCGATGAACTCTTGAAAGCTTTCATCTTCATTTTTGAGGAAAGGTGGGAAGCCAAGGAGCATGACAGCGACCAGCACGGGCAGCGACGGCATGCTATCGCTTTCCCGATTTGGAAGTTTTTCCACTCGGACTTTTGGGACCTGTCAGACACTTATCCCAAGGATCGCAAAGCTCTGTCAAGGCAGCACATGCATCCGTAGGTGACACGCCTTGAGAGAGTACCATGACAACACCATCATGTTTTAAGCTCGTGAGTTCACCAGCGCCCCGCAGGCGTGACCATGCAAGCTTCGCGGCGCGCGAGAGGTGAGTCTTCATGTAACACTTTCACCCCAAAAGTTCATTCCACAACGGTATAAGCAATTTCCGGAGAAAACCCATTTCCGTTTGTTCCAATTTCCGGAGATTGCCCAAGTCGAAAGCCCCGGTCTGAAGGACCACAAGTACTGTAGTTCGCGTTTCCTTTCACCCCGCCAACATGAATCGAAACGACGTGTCTGAGTCGCCTCCCATCTCGAGCCCGCCCAGCCCACCCTCCTCTAGTCCCAGCGGCCGACGTGGCAGCAATGGCGGCGGTGCTGGAAGCGATGCTAGCCACGGTGGTGGCGGGAGCTCGACGGCGGGCTCGGATGTGGCCTTGGATGCAGGCGCGACCTCGCGGGCCCGCGCTGCCTTCAGCGTGGTCTACGATGAGACCATCGATGCCGTCTTCAAGGCGGACT
>Ga0210243_102060_pt1 | contig 12227 bp, 1 predicted proteins | sample ChrtobMeP5a_32mM_FD_155461 | JGI IMG/M metagenome (GOLD analysis project Ga0210243, IMG submission 155461) | Chrysochromulina tobin associated microbial communities from unialgal haptophyte culture, Seattle, Washington, United States - P5a_32mM | ecosystem: Host-associated > Algae > Haptophytes >...
CCGTAAGCTCGCGCTCGGGTTCGCCTCGTGGTCGGAGCAGACGCAGGGCTCTGCAGCGATGAGCAAGGGCCTGCGCCACATGATGAACCGCGGCTTATCGAAGGGTTGGCGCGCGTGGCAGTCGATGGTCGAGGAGCTGAAGGCGAAGCGCGAGTCGATGCGCAAGAGCCTCGGGCACATGCTGAACCGCGGCCTGTCTCGCGCTTTCGGCGCATGGTCCGAGCTGGCTGCTGAGCGTGCGGAGTTTCTGCAGAAGCTGCGCAAGGGTCTGAGCCGGATGACGAATCGCAAGCTTGCACTGGGCTTCGACGGGTGGCGCGCAGCGTTCGCTCCACGCGACGATCATATGTCGAAGGCGTTGCGGCACATGATGAACCGAGGGCTATCGCGTGGCTGGATGCCTTGGTCGGAGAAGGCGGCCGAGCGCAAGGTGTTCTTGCAGAAGCTGCGCAAGGGCGTGAGCAGGATGGTGAACCGCAAGCTAGCACTCGGGTGGGGAGCGTGGTCCGAGATGGCGGCTGAGCGATCCGAGTTCCTTCGCATGCTGCGAAAGGGCCTGAGCAGGATGGTCAACCGGAAGGTCGCTCTCGGCTTTGACGCATGGCGCGCGGCAGTCGCTCCGCGTGATGACCACATGTCGAAGGCTCTGCTGCACTTCCTCAACCGCGAGCTCTCGCGCGGCTGGGTGGCGTGGTACACGACGTGGGAGGTGCTCAGAACGAAGCGCGAGTCGATGCGCAAGAGCCTGAGCCACATGCTCAACCGCGGCCTGTCTCGGGGCTTCGGCGCGTGGCTCGAGATGGCGATCGAGCGAGCGGTGTTTCTGCAGAAGCTTCGCAAGGGGCTCAGCAGGATTGTAAATCGCAAACTCTCGCTTGGCTTTGATCGTTGGAACGCAGCGTTCGCGCCTCGCGATGATCCGATGTCGAAGGCGCTTCTCTACTTTCTCAACCGTGAGATTGCGCGCGGCTGGACGGCGTGGTACACGGCGTGGGAGGAGCTGAAGGCGAAGCGCGAGTCGATGCGTAGAAGCTTGAGCCACATGCTAAACCGCGGCCTGTCGCGCGGCTTGGGCGCGTGGTCAGAGTTTGCAGTTGAGCGCAAGGCTTTTCTTCAACAGCTGCATCGGGGCCTTAGCCGGATGGTGAATCGAAAGCTTGCCAATGGGTTTGCGTCATGGGTGGAGCAAGTGGAGGGTTCTGAGTCGATGAGCAAGGGCCTGCGCCACATGATGAACCGCGGCTTGTCGAAGGGTTGGCGCGCGTGGCAGTCGATGATCGAGGCGCTGAAGGCGAAGCGCGAGTCGATGCGCAAGAGCCTGGGGCACCTCCTCCACCGCGGCCTGTCGCGCGGCTGGGGTGCCTGGATGGAGATGCTCGAGGAGCGTGCGGCGTTTCTGCTCAAGCTTCGCAAGGGGCTGAGCCGGATGGTGAATCGCAAGCTGGCGCTCGGCTTCGACAGCTGGACGCGCTCTTTGCAGGGCTCGACTGTCATGAGCAAGGGCTTTTTCCACATGATGCACCGCGAGCTGTCGAAGGGTTTGCGTGCCTGGCAGTTGATGATTGAGGAGCTGAAGGCGAAGCGCGAGTCGATGCATAAGAGCCTCGGACACATGCTCAACCGCGGTCTGTCGCGCGGCTTCGGCGCGTGGCTCGAGATGGCAATCGAGCGCGCGGAGTTCCTCCAGAAGCTGCGCAAGGGTCTGAGCAGGATGGTCAATCGCAAGCTCGCAAATGCGATGTCTGCTTTGAGAGGTGACATTTTCCGCGATGATCCCATGGCGCGTGCCTTTATGTTCTTCTTCAACCGTGAGCTTTCGCGCGGATGGAACATGTGGTTGGCTGTTGTTCGTGAGCGACTCGAGGCTCTCAGGCTGTTGCGCAAGGGCCTGAGCTTCATGCTGAATCGCGAGCTTGCCCAAGGCATGGCCGCTTGGCGCGCGGCGGTGGCTCAGGTCAAGCACCTCGCTCGCGGCCTTGGCCATCTGATGCACCGAAGGGAGTCCAAGGCGTGGCGCGCGTGGCAGTTCATCATCGCAGAGCGGGCCGAAGCTCTGCGCAAGCTGCGCAAGGGTCTGAGCAGGATGGTCAACCGCAAGCTCGCGCTCGGGTTCGACCGCTGGTATGCTAATGCCTCGCCGAACAAGGCGATGGATCAAATGCGAATCGCCAATCGCGCCATGAAGTACTTCCTCAACCGGGAGCAGTCGCTGGGATGGAACAGGTGGAAGGAGGTCTATGGCGAGCGACTCGAGGCTCTCAGGCTGATGCGCAAGGGCCTGAGCTTCTTGCTGAATCGCGAGCTTGCCCAAGGCATGGCCGCTTGGCGCGCGGCGGTGGCTCAGGTCAAGCACCTCGCTCGCGGCCTCGGCCATCTGATGCACCGAAGGGAGTCCAAGGCGTGGCGCGCGTGGCAGTTCATCATCGCAGAGCGGGCCGAAGCTCTGCGCAAGCTGCGCAAGGCCTGCAGCAGGATGGCGAACCGCAAGGTGGCGCTTGTGTTTGATCGCTGGTATACGAATACCGCCTCGGGCAAAGCCACCGAAGACATGCGAATCGCCAATCGCGCTATGGCATTCTTTCTCAACCGGGAGCAGTCGCTGGGATGGAACAGGTGGAAGGAGGTCTATGGCGAGCGACTCGAGGCTCTCAGGCTGATGCGCAAGGGCCTGAGCTTCTTGCTGAATCGCGAGCTTGCCCAAGGCATGGCCGCTTGGCGCGCGGCGGTGGCTCAGGTCAAGCACCTCGCTCGCGGCCTCGGCCATCTGATGCACCGAAGGGAGTCCAAGGCGTGGCGCGCGTGGCAGTTCATCATCGCAGAGCGGGCCGAAGCTCTGCGCAAGCTGCGCAAGGCCTGCAGCAGGATGATCAACCGCAAGCTCGCGCTCGGGTTCGGGTCGTGGCGTGCGGCGTTCGCTCCTCAAGACGATCCATCGACGAAGGCGCTGTGGCACTTCATCAACCGTGAGCTCGCGCGCGGCTGGACGGCGTGGTTCTCGAAGTGGGAGGATGCACAGGCGAAGCGTGAGTCGGTGCGCAAGAGCCTCGGCCACATGCTGAACCGTGGTCTGTCGCGCGGCTTTGGCGGGTGGACAGAGATGGCGGCTGAGCGCGCTGAGTTCATGATGAAGCTGCGCAAGGGGCTAAGCCGGATGGTCAACCGCAAGCTGGCGCTCGGCTTCGACAGCTGGCGCGCAGCGTTCGCTGCTCGCGACGACCCGATGTCAAAAGCGCTATGGCACTTCATCAACCGTGAGCTCGCGCGCGGCTGGACGGCGTGGTTCTCGAAGTGGGAGGATGCACAGGCGAAGCGTGAGTCGATGCGCAAGAGCCTCGGCCACATGCTGAACCGCGGCCTGTCTCGCGGCTTTGGCGGGTGGACAGAGATGGCGGCTGAGCGCGCTGAGTTCATGCTGAAGCTGCGCAAGGGGCTAAGCCGGATGGTCAACCGCAAGCTGGCGCTCGGCTTCGACAGCTGGCGCGCAGCGTTCGCTGCTCGCGACGACCCGATGTTGAAAGCGCTGCTCTACTTTCTCAACCGCGAGCTTGCTCGCGGCTGGTTTTGCTGGCAGTCGGCGAGGGAGGAGCTCGAGGCGAAGCGCGAGTCGATGCGCAAGAGTCTGAGCCACATGCTCAACCGCGGCCTGTCGCGCGGCTTCGGTGCGTGGCTCGAGATGGCAATCGAGCGCGCGGAGTTCCTCCAGAAGCTGCGCAAGGGGCTGAGCAGAATGGCTAACCAAAAGCTTGCGCTTGGCTTTGCCGGCTGGCGCGCAGCCTTTATGCCTCTCGACGACCCGATGTCGAAGGCGCTGTGGTATTTTATCAACCGCGAGCTGTCGCGCGGCTGGGTGGCGTGGTACGAGACGTGGGAGGTGCTCAAGGCGAAGCGCGAGTCGATGCGCAAGAGCCTGGGGCACCTCCTCCACCGCGGCCTGTCACGCGGCTGGGGTGCCTGGATGGAGATGCTCGAGGAGCGTGCGGCGTTCCTCCAGCTTCTTAGCAAGGGCGTGATCTTTATGCTGAACCGGAAGGTTGCTACTGGCTTCGCAGCACTTCGTTCACTTTCGCCTCCGCGCACAGCGGATCCGATGTCTCGTGCGCTGCGCTACTTCATGAACCGCGAGCTAGCACGTGGATGGGCTGGGTGGCAGACGGCCTGGGCGGAGCAGAAGGCTAAGCGCGAGTCGATGCGCAAGAGCCTGAGCCACATGCTCAACCGTGGCCTGTCGCGCGGCTTCGGCGCGTGGCTCGAGATGGCGATCGAGCGAGCGGTGTTTCTGCAGAAGCTGCGCAAGGGCGTGAGCAGGATGGTCAATCGCAAGCTCGCGTTCGGCTTTGATCGTTGGAACGCAGCGTTCGCGCCTCGCGATGATCCGATGTCGAAGGCTCTGCTCTACTTTCTTAACCGCGAGCTCGCGCGCGGCTGGGTGGCGTGGTACACGACGTGGGAGGAGCTCAAAGCGAAGCGCAATTCAATGCGTAGAAGCCTGAGCCACCTGATCAACCGTGGCCTGTCGCGCGGCTTCGGCGCGTGGCTCGAGATGGTAGCTGAGCGCGTGGCTGCATTGAAACTCATGCGAAAGGGGGTGAGCTTCATGCTCAACCGTCGCTTGGGCGCTGGGCTTGGCTCTTGGCTGGGCTGGATGGACGACCAGCAGCGGCACGCACGCGGCCGCGGCTCCATGGGGCGGGCGCTTCTCCACCTGAAGAACCGGGGCTTGTCGCGCGGCTGGATGGCGTGGCACGCGAACTGGGCTGCGGCCAGGGCCAAGTCGAAGGCGAAACACGACACGATGCGAAAGGCCCTGGGCCACCTGACGAATCGCGGGCTGTCACGTGGCTGGGGTGCCTGGACGGAGATGCTCGAGGAGCGCAAGGCCTTCCTGCAGCTGCTGCGCAAAGGCCTGAGCTTCATGCTCCACCGCGAGGTCGCGCGCGCGCTGAAGAAATGGGCCACCCGTGCCGCGTTCAGCTCGTACGCTCTGAGCCGGTGGTATGATGGCCCGTCGCAAGAGGAGGTCGTGCAGGCGGCATGGAACAAGTGGCTCAAGTACCTCATTTATGAGGCGAGGCTGCAGCTGGGCGCAGTGGCGGGGCTGGCGAACACAAAGCGTGGCGCCCTCACTCGTGCGCTCCGCCGATGGCGACCCCTCGTCCATTCACGCAGTGCGTCGCTGATGCAGAGAGCCAGGTGGCACCTGCTCAATCGCGAGCTCTCACGTGGCTTCAGGGCGTGGCTTGCGATGGCGATCGGCCGTGTGCGTCTCATTCAGAATCTGCGCTGGGGTTTGAGCCGGATGAGGACTCGGAAGCTGTCTCTGGGGTTCGCGAGTTGGCGTGCAGCGTGTGCGCCGCGCGAGGGCGGCTATCTCACGTCCAAGGCGCTGCGGCACTTCATGTACCGCGGCCTGTCAAACGGCTGGAACGCGTGGCAGTCCAAGTGGGCGGCGTTGACGGCGAAGCGCGAGTTGTTGCTCAAGAGCCTCGGGCACTTTCTCAAAAAGGGGCTGGCGCGCGGCTTCGGCGCGTGGCTCGAGATGGCCGATCAGCGCTACGCGGCGCTCGATCTCATGAGCAAGGGTGCGGACTTCCTCGCTAACCGCGGGGGCCGGCGGCAGCTGTTCAGCGCATTCATTTGGCTCGCGGAGCGTGCTGACACGATGCGGCTCGTGGCGGCGGTCATCGGGCGCCTCCAGATGTCCATCCAGCGCCGGCTGCAGGAGAAGTGGACTCTGTGGCTCGAGCGCGTCGTCGAGGGCGTCCAGACGCAGCAGTATTCGGACATGCTGCTGCGCAAGGCGCTCTTCTACATGGTCAACCAGAAGCTTGCGAAGGGCTTCAGCCGGTGGGTGAGGGGCACGGTAGGGATCGGCCGGGAGGACCAGCTACGACGCAAGGCTGCCGGCTTCTTCCGCCACCGCGAGTTTGCACGCGCGCTTTCCATGTGGCGTGGGGTGCTCGTGGGCCGTGACGCGACCGATGCGCTCATGCGGCGCGCGCTCGGCTTCATGCGCTACCGTGAGCAGGCGGCCGCCGTGACGCACTGGATCGCGGGACTCGACCCGAGTGCCTCGAAGAAGAGCGCCGCCAGTCGCAAGAAGCGCGCGCTCATGTACATGCTCAAGCGCGAAAAGGCGCGCGTCTGGAAAAGGTGGCGCGCGGTGGCTGAGGTTCGCGCGCGAGGCCTCCTCCTGATCCGCAAGGGTGCCGGCTACCTGCTGCATCGCGGGCTCGGACGCGGCCTCGCCCAGTGGCGCAGGAGGGCGCAGCGCAGCACGGACGCGATGTGGGCGCGCGCCAAGTTCTGCTGGCAGGCGAATGCGACAGTGCATGCCTTCCACGTGTGGCGCGCGCGCCAACAGGAGCTGGACGAGATCATGAAGCTCACGTTTGCGAGCGCGGCATCCTTCCTGCCGATCCCCAGAGAGGCGAAGCAGCCGCCGCTGGCGCTCCTAGCCGACGGCAAGGAAGGCAGGGGCGTTGCGATCACGGCGTCGCCGCCGGCACGGCGCCCTCCGCTGCCGCCGGGCGCGGAGGGCAGAAAGAAGACGGCCGCCGGGCCGGTGGCGGCGGCGCCGGCCCCCACGGGCGCTGAGACACGCTTGGCGCCTCTCAGCCCGTCCCGGCCGGGTCCGATGCTCAGAAATAGCCCGGGCGGCAGCCCTGGGCGCAACGGCAGCCCAGCGCGGCCCGCGAGCCGGCCGCGCATGGTCTTCCACTGAATGGAGGAGGAGACCGCAGTCTGCAGGAGGAGACGAGGCTAGATGCGCTGAAGCTATACTTGTCGGCATCCTTCAAGCCACGATTATTGGATCGGACACAAAAGCATGTAAGTATGTATAGACTTAGGAATCCTCACAATATCCACATCTGTGCGTGGTCATACAGTATACATGTAGTCCAGTCTCAGTTATCCGTTACCAGGGGTGTTTTCCAAACTTGAAACTGGCGACGATCGGGCTGCTGTGAAGCGTCGCCAGTTTCACGCCCGCCGCCCGCTCAAAAGCATGGCGACTCAAGCGTCGGTGCATGCCGACCGCCGGTACCGCTACTTGCGTGGGCTGTGGTCCAAGGCCTCCTCGGCGAGCGTCGCCAACTATCGCGAGAAGGAGTTCCAGCACCTGTGCAAGGCGCTCGCGCGCATCTCCGTGGCTGCGCAGCACCTGCCTGATCGGCACTCGGTGATCAACACGGTGCGAGGGTGCGGCGACGGCGTCGAGGAACTCCTGCACGAGTTTGATGACGCCGGCGGCGACAACAGAGCGCCTCGGCGCGGTCAGTTCTGCGGCGCAGCAGCCGCGCTGCTCGTCGCGCTGCTCGAGGAGACGGAGCGTGCTGAGGGCATCGACCCGCACGCTGCGGAGGCGGGCGTCATGGGCAAGCTCAACCTGCTCCAGGCCGCCGCCGGCATCTGCGAACAGCCCTTCCTGCCGCGTCAGGTGTACGAGGCCGCCGCGGCCGCCGGCGCCAAGGAGCCACGCTGCGCGGCGGCACAGCAGCTCGCATCACTCTGCACGCTGCAGTTCGTCAAGGAGATGCAGCGCAAGAAGCTGTGCGTGACGCACGAGGCCTTCCGCCTTACCGACGAAGGCCGCCGGCGCGCGGCTGAGCTGCGCGCCGCGGGCGAGGCGGCCGCGGCCGGCCCGCGCCACTCTCACCTGCGCATGCAGCCTGGAGAGAGGCTCGCAGTGCTGTTGCTCGTCGACGAGCGGGAGGGTGGGGGTGCCCAGCACCATCTCGACGAGATCGCGTCTGCGCTCCGGCGCCACGAGTGCCGCTTCGAGACGCGCGTGCTGCCGCAGGGCCTCGGCGACTATCAGTTTGTGATCGCCGACGGCGTCGTCGGCGGTGCGACCGGCGCCGTCGCGGGCGTGGCGCGCGAGCGCGTCGTGCCGCGCATCATTGAGCGAAAGTCGGCGCAGGACGTTGGCGCCTCGCTCAAGGACGGGCGCTGGGCGAAGCAGCAGGTCGCCATGCGCCGCGCGCGCGACGAGCGCTTCGGCGGAGCCGCGTCGCTCGAGTACATTATTGAGGGCGAGCTCACGGCCGCACTGCATCCGACCTGCCACGCATGCCAGGGCCACCCGCAGCGCGGGGTTGGGGGCTGCCCGGCCCAAGGCTACCCGTCGATCGAGGTGGTCGACGCGGAGCTGCGCGCGCTCGAGTCGCGCGGGTACATCGTCACGCGCACAGCCTCACTCCTGGCAACGGCCGCGCACCTTGCCAACGAGCGTGTGCGCCTACAGCAACATGCAGTGCCGCGAGCGCCCACGACGGCGCCCACGGCCACGTCCTCGACGGCGCCCGTGACGGCGCCAGGCCCCGCCCGCGACGGCGCCACCTCGGCGGCCGCTGCGGCGGCTGCCGGGCGGTCCTCGAACGCCGCCGTGCCGCCGCTCTCGCCGCTGCGCCCCTCGACAGCGGTGAGCGGCGCCGCGGCCGGACAGCTCAGCGGCCGTGGCGCCGGCGGGACGTTTGCTTCCACGCGTCCACGCACTCCCCCGGTCGTCGACAGCGGCGCGAGCGGCGCGCCCTCGACGCCCGCACCGGCCGGCGCCGAGAGGGCGCCGAAGAAGCGAGCGGCGGCGCCCGCCATCGACGATCCGAACGCGCCGCCCAAGAAGCCGCGCCGTAATGGGCACCAGGCGGTCAAGCCTGCGCGCCCAAGCCACGTCAGCGGCGAGCACCCGCTGCCCAAGGCGCGCACGTGCAACTACGCCTATCTCGTGGTGATGGACCGCGTTGCGTGCGAGCGCTCGGCGCATTCGGTCGCTTCGGGAGGGCAGCCTCTCGATCCCGCGTCGGCCACGTTCCGTAAGGATGAGTTGATGCGACTGGTCGCGCACGACCGGCGGCTCTGTGACGTGGACGTATTCGATGATCGGGCGGGCGCGGGCGCGCAGGCGGGCGCCTTTGGGTACGATGGCTGGTCGGGCGTCATGCAGGGTCTCGTCAAGCGTGACCTGCCGTGGCTGCCGCTGCTACTCGAGCACCGTAATCGCAAGCAGCCAGTCGGCGGCCCGAATGGCGGGCCCACCTTTTCCCTCGCGGCACCCGCGGGCGTTGCGGCGGCGCGTCGGCTGCACATGGAGGCAGAGGCGGCCGGCTGGTGCGACTGCGGCCTCGTGCCCAAGGCGACGCTCTACCAGCACCCGATGCCGAGCAAGGATGCTCGCGACGACGCGCCCGCCCCCGGCGCGAGCTCGACACAGCGCGCGCGTCCCAAGTCCCACGGCTTGATTGCGGAACGCTCAGCGACGGTCCGACAGCTCATGACGTCGGAGCACTGGCACGGTGGTTACGAGCAGTGGGAGCGGGCGCTCATCGTGTGGGAAGCTGCCGAGGCGAGCTTTGAGCGAGAGCTCGCTGAGTACCTTCTCGCCCATGCGCGCTGGGAAGCTCAGGCACCGCAGCGGGCCGCTGCAGCCGCTGCCGCCGCCGCTGCCGCCGCCGCCGCCGCCGCCGCCACGGGCGCCGCTACCACAGGCGCCGCCACCACCGGCGCCGCCACCACTGGCACGGCGCCCAGCACGGCGCGGGGGCGCGGGGGCGTCGGGCGCGCGGGCCGCCGCTCAGGCAGGGCAGGCCGCAGCGGCGGCAGCGTCGCCGCCGGCGGCACGAGCTCTGCGGCGGCTAGCTCGGCGGCGGACTCGGTGGCGGACTCGCCTCGAGCACGGGGCTCGATCGCGTCCAAGCCCGCCTTCGGCCCACCAGCGGGGCGCTACGTGCAGTCGCCGCTCCGGGGCTTCCATCCGCTCGCGGGCGGTGACGCAACCGCGTCGAGCAGTGCGGCTGGGAGCGGCGTGGGCGTGGGCGGCGGCGGCGGCGGCGGCGGCGGCGGCGGCGGCGGCGGCAGCGGTGGCGGCGGCAGCGGTGGCGGTGGGGGCGGCGGCAGCGGCGGCAGCGGCGGCAGCGGCGGCTCTAGCGCACCGCGTCCGATGTGGCCGGTGGTTACGGAGCATGAGGTGGTTGCGCTCGACATCGACGAGGATGAGGAAGAGCGCGGTGCCAGCAGTGGCGGAGCTGGTGACACCACCGAGCCTGACACGGACGGAGAGGAGGCGCCGCCCGTGCCGCCAGCAGCCGCCGTTGCTCCCTCGCCATCGTCGGAAGCGTCAGTCGCGGACGGTAGTGCTCATGACGGCGCGTCGCCGCCGTGCGTGCTCCAGAAGCGGCGGCGCCGGCCGCAGCCCACGCGGGTGGTGGAAGCCTACGATTGGGAAGCTCACGAGGCCAACGAGGCCGCGGAAGAGCTGCAGCGCAGGCAGCGGCTCATGACAGCCGATTCCGACTCGAGTGATGTCGAGGTGTTTGGCGCCGGCTCCATAGCGGCCCGTGCAGCCGCCGCAGCCGCGCCGGCCGCCTCGGCGTCGTCCTGGGCAGGGGCGTCGTCCTGGGCAGCAGCCATCGCCGCTTCGACGCACGGCTCGGCGTCGTCCCGGGCAGCTGCTTCGACGCACGGTTCGGCATCGTCCCGGGCAGCTGCTTCGACGCACGGTGTGGCGCTGCTCGAGCGGCGCCGTTCTGGGCTTGAGCAAGCTCAGGGGCGCCGTTCTGGGCTTGAGCAAGCTCAGGGGCGCCGTTCTGGGCTTGAGCAAGCTCAGGGGCGCCGTTCCGGGCGAGCGGACGCGCCCATTTGCATCGAGGACGGACCGGAGGACGGTCTGGAGGAGGGCCTGGAGGAGGGTCTAAAGGAGGGCCTGGAGGAGGGCCAGCCGCCGATGGAGGCGTCCGAGGAGGCAGCGGAGGCGGAGGCAGAGGAGGCAGCGGCAGCGGATGTGGCAGCGGCCGCAGAGGAGCATGACGCTGAGGAGGACGAGGCGGCGCAGGTAGCGTACGGGGCTGCGGACGCCGGGGCAACCAGGAAGCAGGGGCACGAGGCCGAGGGAGCACCGGCGCCGCCACCGCCGCCACCGCTCGTCACGCCGCCACCGCTACCCTCGGTTGGAACGGCGCCCGCATCGGCGCCCTCGCTACCCCCCAGCCTCTCTGGCAGCAGCAGCGCCGACATGGGCAGTCAGGCAGTCAGGCAGTCACCCCGATCCGACATCGGCAGCGGCAGCGCTGACCCCGGCACCGGCGGCAGCAGCACCACGCCGGTGTGGGAAGTGCTTCTCGCGGGCGCCTTCGAGCCCTATGGAGCGGTGGAGCAGGTGGTGCTTGAAGCCGCGTACCAGAGGGGCGAGCCGCACGCCCTCGTGCGTGGTGGCAAGCGGCTCGTGACGCTGCACCCGCCGCTGGTGCAGCGCGCCGCGCCCGACGAGCTGCCGTGCAAGCAACGCGACGTGCGACGGCGCGTCGCATGCCCGCGCCTATCGCTCGCCCCTGCTGCGGCCGCCGCCGCCGCACGCACACGCCCATTGGCGGCTGGCGCGCGAGTGCGGCTCCGCTGGGTCGCTGGTGAGCCTTGGCAGTACGCCGAGGTGACGGGCACGCAGTCCTTTGCGGACGCAGCTGGAGTGGTGCAGCACGGCCTACGCATCAACGGCTCCGTCGAGTGGGTCGATCTTACCGAGACGGCAGCCTACGAGGTGCTGTGAGCTGTGCAGATAGCCGGAGCGGCCCCAGAGGCAGAGGCAGCGACAGTGCCCAGAGGGTATACACGTATACCGCGAGCGGCTGGGTGGCGCGTGTATGGCGCTAAGCGTTTGTGGGCGCTTGTGTCGAGACCCTGTAGCGCATTTCGTGCCGTCGACGTGCCAGGCCGCCGTGCGGAGAGCCAACGAAGGAAACGCCGCCTTACCGCCGCTCTGCCGGGCGGGCCGCGGTCACTCTTATATCACTCTTAGTGAAAGACGCGGCGCGGTTAAATAACTGTAAGTTACAGGACTCTTTGTGCGTGCGCGTTCGCGTCGGAGAGGAGCAGAACACCACGCCCACGGGCACGGCGGCGTGTCGGTTTGCACATTCAGTTTCCGTAGACAAGCGGAACGGACGGCCCGCGTGCTGACGCCTCCGCAGGCTGGGCGTCAAAAGCCGTCGAAGCCCTCAAAGCTATCATCGCTACCCTTGGCGCCACCCTTGGGTGCGGGCGTGCCTCCTGAGCCCATACTGCTGCCAACCGTAATGCCGCGGCCGTTGCCCATCATGCCGCCGCCGCCGCCCATCATGCCGCCACCGCCGCCGCCCATCATGCCGCCGCCGCCGCCGCCCATCATGCCGCCGCCGCCCATCATGCTACCCATGCCGCTCATGCCCATGCCGCCCAAACCCATGACGCCCATGCCG
>Ga0210243_102067_pt1 | contig 12199 bp, 11 predicted proteins | sample ChrtobMeP5a_32mM_FD_155461 | JGI IMG/M metagenome (GOLD analysis project Ga0210243, IMG submission 155461) | Chrysochromulina tobin associated microbial communities from unialgal haptophyte culture, Seattle, Washington, United States - P5a_32mM | ecosystem: Host-associated > Algae > Haptophytes >...
AGGTTTCCGTACTGCAGTGTGCGTCATACGTCGACCATTCTTCATCTTAGGATCGCACACCACTCTATAAGATACACACTACCGAGAACAGGCGAGATAATGTGTTTTGGAGCTCGAATTGTGGAGCTGTGTGGCCAAATGGTTCACGGGTCGATATTCGAGCCGAAGCCGGATTTCGATGCACATCTCCAAGGATCGCGAGACAGCACATAGCTGGAGGGCCATAGATCGAGTCTAGGGACTATATGGACTCATACAACACAGAGAATCACGCTATTCAAGGCCGCTCTGCATGGCCCTTGTACCAAAATGCGACCAAAACGCGACCTCACAGGCCGTACTTGGGGTCACAATGTGACATCTTAATGGCGACCGGCATCGACCACGGGCGTCGCCTCGAAGCCCGAACGGGCCGACCCGAGCGCGTCTGAAGCCGCCAGCGAGCCCGGCAGCGACGCGCTCAAATGCGTTCCGCCCCTTAGAGAAAAAAAGGAGGGTGTTCCAGAACTCGGCAAAAACGTGAAAGCGAGTCCACAAGGTGGTCGGGGGCCGGCGCTCTGACACGGCGGGGGCGGCGGGACCGCGCGTCGCCCACGGCTTGTCCCAGCCGCGCGCCCCATCGCGCATCGGCCCCGGCCGCCACTTGAGTTGAGGTCGACGTCACTGCAGCTTCTTCGGGCTGCGGGAGCGTGCCGCTCTGCGTCCTCGACTGAAAATGCCCCCGCACGTGCTGCTGCTGCTGCTGAGGTTGGGAGATGCGGGGGGAGTCGGCGGCGTCAGTGACAACTGCTCTCGCGGGAGCTCCAACTGTTCTCGCGGCGCTGCTGCCGGCAGCGAAGGCGGCAGCAGCTGCCGCAGCGACGGCGGCAGCGGCGGCGGCGGCCACCGGTCAGCAGCCTCGCCGGCAGACCCGCCAACAGACGGCAAAGAAGGGGCTGGCGGCGGGCCCCGTGGACCTGCCGCCACCCAGCGCGGCGACTGCGTGCGCTCGTCGTGGAAGACAGGCATGGGTATCCCCACCCCCGCCCGGAGCAGCGCGCGTGTGCAGAGCTGCGACGTCATGTTGAAGCACATCGACGCGAGGTTGTACGCCCAAAACGAGAGGAAGGCCGCGAGCTTGAAGCGGCGCCCCTCGCTCTCCCACACGAGACGCGGCATCATGCAGACGAGGCCTACCCCCAAGATGGCGAGCCACGCCGCCCGGAACGTCTCTTTGATCATCAAGTACTCGTATGTGCCCTTCTCCAGGTCCCCTGCTCCACGGCGTTGCGTCAGGTTGACAGCTGTGCGCACGAGGCAGGCCTGCACCTGTGCGCCCATAGGGACGGTCGCAAAGAGGTGGTACAGCGTCGCAAAGGCCGCGTGGCTCAAGGGCCGATCGGCAGGTAGCGAGGCGAGCACGCGCAGACACACAACGGCCACGAGGCAGAGGCTTAGGCGGAAGGCCTTCCACATATTGTGGGCCACCTGCGGGCTGACAAAGCGCCCCTTGTACGACGACGACGCGTCCAGCTGCCACGCGAGATGCTCGCAGTTGGACGAGAAGACGCAATACACGGGCGCCTCGTTCGAGCGGGCGAGCGTGAGCGCGTTCTCTACTGTGCGCCGCCGCTGCTCTTCGCTGAGCTGCTGTGCGACGACGAAGATGCCGCACCTGCCTGGCTGCCGCCGGTGCACATAGTCGGCGAGGGGCGGCGTGTGAAACCGCGCCGGGTTCGTGAGCACTCGATGAATGTTGCGCAGGAGCGCTGTTAGGCTGTACCCCTCCATGGTCAGGCGCCGCATCGCGTTGACGAACGAGTCGCTGAACTCGGCGATCCTGACGGGCGTGCCGTCGGCGCGCAGCGGCACGCCATTCGCGCCGATCGACGCCACGTCGTCGAGCACCACAAAGTGATGAAAGAGCCGGAAGGGCAGCACCTCCCACGAGGTGAGTGCTGAGCATAGCATGTCAGACCACTTCCACAGCTTGTGCAGCACGTTGACGCTGACGATGCAGTGGTCGCCGGCGCGGAGGGTGTACGGGTTGACGACCTCGCGCAGCACCGTCCAGTCGTCCACGTACAGCGTGGGCGGCATCGCGTCCTGGCACTCGCACCAGTCAATGTGCGAGACGCGCACGGACTCATCAAAGGGAAGCATAGAGGCGACGAAGTTGTCGACAACCGCGCGCATTATAAGGTGGAAAACGCGCTTGAGGCCGAAGACCCGGGAGCAACTCGCAAGCGGCGAAATCCTACGAGCGGATGTTTGCTACATGTAGAAGTTTGTTGGCTAGAAGCTATTTCCGTGCGTCGAACGCATCGCTCATGCACACCCCCTTGACATGTTTCGAGAGCGAGCTTCGTGAGCGAGCTCTCAGTCTCTCATGCGCTCGCAAGCACGAGGGGTCGAACTCGAGTGTGTCTTGTGAGGAGCTATCGGCTCCCAGCCCCTAGTAGCGGCATATGCCTCGCAGGTCCCATGTATTCGTCCTCACCACTTGTGCGATCTGCGCCCTCGCGCGACCGTCTTCGACACCACCGCTCTGCGCAATCGGCGACTTGCACGGAGATGAGGCGCAAGCCTTGCAGGCCCTCCGTTTGTGTGGCGCTGTGGACGAGAGCGGCAAATGGACCGGTGGCACGATGACTGTCGTGCAGACGGGCGACGTGATCGACCGTGGCAACGCCTCACTGCCGCTGCTGCGCAGATTATGGGCCTTGCGGGATGATGCAGCTGCCGCTGGAGGCGAGCTGCTGCTGCTCATGGGAAATCACGAGCTGCTTAATATGCAGGGCATGACTCGCTACGTGCACCGCGGCGAGCTCGCGGCCAACGGCGGCGAATCGGCATGGCTGCGAGCGTTGAACCCGCGCGGCGAGATAGGCAAACAGCTCGCGGCTCTTCCGGGCGCCGCCGTCCGTGGCGAGGGCGCTTGCCGCACGCTCTTTCTGCACGCCGGGCTTCGTCTGAAGACTGCGCAGAGCTATGCCTCGCTAGACGCGCTGAACGCCGAGCTGACGCGTCAGGCCACGGCCAATGCGGGCGAGCTGCTCGACGCGCGCACGGGGCCGCTCTGGTGGCGTGGCTACGCCCGTCCGCACGCGGCAGGGTTGAGCGAGAATGAAGCGTGTGCGGAAGCGCGGCAGGCGATCGAAACGCTCGGTGATGGAGCCGTGCGTATGGGCGTGGGGCACAACATCGTGCCGTTCGTGTCCACGCGCTGCAACGGCGTGATGCACATGATCGACGTGGGCATGTCATATGCCTACGGTGGGCGGCCGGCGGCATGGCAGTGCTCGTTGGACGCGGAGATGGGCGGTGCCACGGTGCGCGCGCTGTACCTTCAGGGTGCCGAGACGCCCCCGGACCTATGCGAGGCTTGCGGCGAGCTGCTGGGTGCGGTGCGCAGCAGCCAGGTGCCGCTGCGGGGTGTCGACCCGCATGGCGACTGCCCCAACTACTGCAGCCAGCGGCGCCCATCACGGCTAGCCTCTTCGGCGATGCTCAAAGGCGCAGGTGGCGCTGAGGGCTTGGGGTTTGCCTCCCTTATGGGCTCGTGGAGTGGCAGCCAAGCAGACGCGAGTGGGACTCAGCACAAGAACCATGTGAAGACGGAGTTTTGATGCATTGATCGGTTACGAATCTCCAAGAATCTCCTGTCAGCTATCTCGGATCTGCATCTTATCTGCATCTGGGCATCCCGGTGGGCGGTGGCACCCATCGACGCGTTTCGTGTGGAACCGTTGGACTCCGTGGGGCCGCAGGAGCGCAGGAGCGCAGGCCATGTGACCCATGTCCCACCGTGCGTCTCGCGCGGGACCGGACCGAATCGTACGATCGGCGCGGGGTTTTCCCATAGATCTCGGCGCGGCGAGGGGCGAGCGTCACGGAGAGTTGAGACATGGGTCCGTTTATCGATATCATAATTTATTGTATGTTGGCTTCAACATACGGTATTCTTCTCCGATCGGCGAGAAAACGTCAAACGAACCCGTCACCATACAGTGCACACAGTGAGGACACCGGCAGCGCAGCCGAGCCCGACCGGCCGCCACTGAGGTCAGCACTGTCTCTCTGCCGAGCTAAGAGGCAGCGCGCGCCCGGAACCGACACGCGACAGTCTATGTCTCCACATGTTGAATGGTCACCAACTCACCTGTAAGATATCTCTATGTCGTGTGCCCTGAGCCTCTGCCATCTCTCATGCCTCCGCAGAATGGCGCACCGCGCGGCTCGAGTGCACGATCTCCAGGACTGGATCCTTGGCGGCCGGGTTCGCTTGAATGAAGGACGCCCATGCGTTAATCGGAATAGGGCGTTTCGTGACGATCGTCTGAGGCACCAGGCGATATCGGCTCTCGGCCCACAACCACATTGAATCGGGACGACGCGCGCGTAGCTCATTCTGCACAGTGCAAGCAAGCTGATGCTGCTGCAAGCGGGTGAGCAGCTCGTCGAATCGTTTGCGTGCATTGACACCGTCGCGGTGTGGAGGCAGGTAGTCGCTCACCTCACGCAAGAGCGTCGAGCGCGCGTATTCCGACAGCTGCCGAACATTGTAGTGGCGGTAGGCAGCATCGCTGTAGGCAGCATCACGGTAGGCAGCATCCGCCAGATGATCCGGCACCAGTGAGTGAGGATGGCCACGGAGGCCCGTGCCGAGAACGGAGGCTGGCGGCATATCGTAGAAGAGTGACGGGCAAGGCGGACCGTTGGACGACAGACGCGCCTGTTTCGCACAGGCTACGACTTCCTCCACTAGCTTGGCTCGGCTCTTGCGCGCCTCCTCTGCAGCGCGTGCCTGCTCGTGCGCCAGCACATCTTCCCCAGCACCCGATTTGCAGATGGACAGCGAGCGTGCAATCGAGTCCTGCAGGTTGGTTAGCAGCTTTTGCTCGGCGCGCGAACGCGGGTGACGAGCACGGCCTGCGCTGGCGGCTCTCATGTTGCGACTTTTGAATCAAATAATAATCTTCGACGTCGTCTTGAGCACTTCCATTCGCTCTCCTTTGCATCGCGCTCCTGTAACACGGGCAGTCTCGTCCGTGCCACCTTTCTGTGCGGCGCGCGCGCCGAAAGGCGCACATAGGTGCAGCAGAGGTACAGACGTACAGTGGTGCACCCGACAACAGGTCGAGGGTTGCGCCGACGACGATCATGGGCATCATCCTGGGCGATGAGTTGGAATGAGCATCACAATCTGCAGGCACACTTGGGATAGCGAACTGATGTGGGCGTATAACACGTACTGCAGAGACACAACAGTGAGTGCTCCGAGAGCGGCACGCGGTCGCGACATGCGACGGATCGAGCCAAACACACGCAGCCACGCGCGACGGATATAAACTTCAGAGGAACCTTAAGTGACCACGGCTAGCAAACATGATGGTCGCCATCGAGAACACCGCGGCCACAACCGCAGCTGTTTGAACATCGTCAAAGCGCGAGCCGCGCAGGAAAAGGTACGATCCGAGGAAAAACAGCGATCCTCCAGCAACGTTCTTCTTGATCCTTCGCACGTCATGATCCTGGAGCAGCGAGTATCCTGCTGCAAGGCACGCGCCCGTTGCGATGGCAAGCGCTGCACCACGTGGCTCGATACCGACTTTGGGTGGCTGAGGCATGCTCGCTTGCACTCGTGCGGTTTTGTTGTCAGAATTCGCCCGGCGCTCATCTCCGCGCTTTCGGTTCGCGAAAGTTCGCGGAGAAAATCGACGTTCGACCCAGACGAGAAACGCTTATCTAGTAGAGACCGGTCGTCTTGTAGGACAGTGATCGTCGGAGCGTCGACGTCCGGTCGGACGAACCGCTTATGACCGGGAAGCGGGAAGCGTGTGCTCGAGGCTGTCAAGCCCGAAGCCGCGACCCGCGAAGCGCGAAGCCGGCCCACCTTAAAAGGTACCACCTTTAATTGCAGTTGCGCCTTGGTGTCCTTTCGAAAGACTAAATGATAATAAAGTATGCCCGTACCTAGACGCAGAGCGCGCAGTCACGCGCGTGGCCAGCCGGCTCGGCCATGATTAGTAGGCCGGCATCTCCGCGATGTAACTGAGTAGTAACTGCACCAGCGTGACACATGCAAAGAAACTCAAGATGCCATGGAAAGCTACTCTGGGCGGCCTGGTGTTTGGTTAATGTACGACTGGCTTCAGCGGCTCAGCCATGATGTCGTCTAGCTGGAGTGCGGCGTCTGCTTCCTGGTCTATTTCGCCCACAACCGCACTGCGAGCGATGCGCACGCAACAGTGACGTTATGTTTGAGGCACAGGCAGGGGCATGCTCATCGAGGTTACTGTCAGAGCGGCGCACATGTTATCGCCGCGCACGATATAGAGCCCGAGGGCAACCTGCTCCACACCCGCTGTAGACGAAAAGACGCGCTCGTTGCAGTCCTCAAGGATGACGTTTGTCGTCTGATCGAAGCCCTTCAATACGCCGACGATATTGCGGCCGTCATTGGTGACTATTTGGACGACCTTGTCGACGTAACTTTCTATCATCGCCGCCATCGTCACGTCGTCGGCAGCGCGCAGCGACGCTGGCGAACACGCAAAATCGAGTTCGCCGCGCTGTGAAGGCTAACGAGGGAGGCGTGAATATTCCCCTAAATCACATACGCTCGTGCGCGCGCGCGTTGCGCTTTCGGCTTCATTCAGCCAGATGTTCACGTGTGAATCCAATTCACGAGCCAGACCTCCTCTCAACGCTGAGGGCCGACGAGGGGTTGTGGCCCGTCCGTGTGGCCGGCCACGCTGTGGCGGCCATGCACCACAACTTCTCACTGTCCTCGTACGTGGAGCAGTCGCAGCCAACGCCATCACGATTTGGCGCGGCGCTGCAGCTCGAGGAGGATAGCGGAAGGGATGATGCAAAGGCGGCTCGGGTGTGGTCTCTTGCCTCGCGAATTGCGTATCGACGGCAGCAGCATGGAAAGTACGCGCCACCGGCGCCACTCGCATCGGAGCAGCCAGCGCTCTCACCGCACCGGGTGCCACCACCGTCGTTGCAGCAGCCACTGCCGCCGCAGCCACCACCACCACGACAGCAGCTTTTGCCAACGCAGCTTCCTCCTTCTCCTCCTCCTCCGCCGCCGCCGCCGCCACCGCCACCGCAGTCGGTGCATCCTGAGGCTTCGTCGTCGCCCGCTGCACCGCCATCACCACCTCCACCACAGGTGGTACCAGCGCCGCGGACGCAGCCTCCTCCTGAGCTTCTTCCTGTTCCTCCTCCGTCGACGCTCGCGACCAGCTTTGCCGCTGCTGCGGCTTCGTCGTCAACGGACGCGGCCGTGGCGGTGCTGCGCTCGGAGATGGCGACGATGCTCTCGATTGCAGGAGAGGAGCTGCACCGGCTTCGCGCCGAGGGCGCCGCCCACTACGCGCAGCTCCGCTCGGAGAATCAGGAGCTACGCGAGGCGAACGTTCGTCTCGCGCGTGACTTGTCGGACGCGCGTTGGGCGATACACGAGGCGCCGAGCCCGCCGCGACTGGCCGAGCGTGCCGGAGGCGCCGCGCCCGGCGAGAGCGCGTGCAGCGCCGCTAGCTCGTTCTCGGACGCGCGCCTCGTCGAAGCTCTCGCGGCGCGCGAGCACACAGTCGCGCTACTCGAGGAGCAGCTGGCGCGATTGCAGTCGGAGCTCGCGGCCCAGCGTGAGGATGTGCAGGCCACTCTCGACGAGCGCTCGCTGGCGGTCGACGCGCTCGAGGGGCAGCTCGGGGCGGTGCAGCAGCAGCTGCTCAGCGTGCTGCAGACGCAATTGCAGCAGCGCGACGACGTGCGCAAGCTCACGGCGTCAGGTGGTCCATTGCATGCGCCACCGCTGTCAGCTGAGGAGGCGGAGCCCGCACTGCTTGACCTTGGTGCGCTTCGTCTGCGCCGCCGGCCGGCGACAATGCCGCTGCCCGCGCCCGCATGCGCGGCGCGCCTTCTCGGTAGCGTCGAGCAGCTCATCTTCGGCTCTGAGGTCGCTGAGTGGCGTGAGACTCTCTCCCGCCGGCTTCACTCGCCGCGCCGCTCGATCGCGCAAGAGTTCGCGTGCAACGAGGGAGGCATGTGGCTGGCCGAGTACGAGTACGTCACCCAGCAGCCCTGCCGTGAGGTGCGCCATCGTCGCGCCGAGTGGTGGGTCGGCGCCCTGGCGGTAGGCGGCGGCTTTGCCGATGCGCCGCTGGTCTCGGAGGAAGACGATACGGTCGTGCGAGACGAAGGGCATGATGGGTGGACGCTCGACGACTTCTGCGCGCGTGCGCTCGTGCGCGCGGCCGGCCTCACGCGCGCCGAGGTGGCGATGCTGCGCCTCTGGACTGGCCCGTGCCACGCGCCGCTGCAATTCTTCCTGCGGCACGATGGGGGCGAGGTGCTCTCTTGCCCGCAGTGCGAGCCGTACTACGCCCACTACGGCGCGGGGCACTCGCCTCTCGCCTTCGTCTACGCTGTCGACGTCGCCCATCGCACGAGCACAGGGGCCGAGCGGTGTGCCCGCTGCCGGCGGCCGCGGCGCGAGCACACGCGCGAGCCACTGCACGATTGGTCGACCTCTGCGGCCGTGCTCTGTTCCGCCGTGGACAAGCTAGCGATGTGGTCACCGCCAGTCGTCGCCTACCGACCGGTGCGCGAGGACGGGGGAGCGCTCGCTGCTGGCGCCGGCACCGGCGCGCTGCCCCCAAGCTTCGCCCCGCGCGAGGGCGGCGGCGGCGGCGCGCTTGGCCGCACCATAGCGGGCGCTGGGCGGGGTGTGGCGTGCGCAGACCGCGGGCTACTCTCCGCTACCACAGATCGGCAACTCGCTCTCGCCTTGTGCGGCGGGCGCGCGGCGACGGCGAGCGTGCTCCAGATTGGATTCGATTATGCGGCGCGCGGCGCCGACCTGCATTGGGTCTCGCAATACCCGGCCGAGAAGGAGGTCCTCTTCCCACCTGCGACGAGCCTCTTGCCGCAGTCGGTGCGCGAGTGGACTGAGCGACGGCGCGTGGTGAGCGTGGTGGCCGCTCCGGCGTCGATCCGCACGCTCGCGCACGTGGTCACATCTCTCGCCGCCGAGCCCTCGGGCGCCGTCCATGCGCTCGCGGCGCGCGTCTCACAGAGCGTGAGCGGCCTTGGCGAGGGCGTGAGCGCATCCGTGTCGAGGCTATGGTCGGGCGTCGAACACACCGCCACTCTCGCCCACATGATGAGCAACGGCGGCGGCGGCGGCGGCGGCTATGCCAACAGCCCCTCTTCGCCGGTGCGCGAGCTCGTGGTCGGTGCACAGCGCCTCGCATGCAAGCGCTCACCACGGCGCCCCGTCCTCCCCACAGGTACGCGAGCTCGTGGTCGGTGGCGCCGTGTCCCCAACGCGTCGAGCCTCTCCGCCACGCAACAGTTCGCCGCCGCGGAGCGCCCTTCAGCAGGAGCTCGCCAGCGCGCTTGCGGACCAGCGCTCACGCGTGGCGGCACGCGAGCAGGTTGTCGAGCGTGTCCATGACGAGCGCCGACTCGGCGGCGCGAGGGCCTCCGCCCGGGGTTATGGCGCCAGGGAAGGCATCACTTCGTCGCGCGCGGTCTCGTGGGCGGCGCCACAGGCGCCGCACGCACCGCACTCGCCGCTCGCGCCGAACCTGTTCGAGTTCGAGAGAGGCAGGGCGTCCAGCAGGGCGCCCACTATTGAGCACCGCCGCGCGGTCCTCACGATCAACGACGCGCTCGAGACGCTCTCCAAGGTGTCCGCATTCGAGCCACCGTCGGCGTACGCGCGCAGCAAGGCGGCGAGCCACGTGCACGCGCACCTTGAGATTGCGGAGGCGCACCTGGCTCGTGCAGCCGCTACCACCGCGGCCGCCGCTGCCCTCACCGCTGCCGACGGCGACGCCTCACGCGCGCACAAGTCGACCAGTGGCGGCACCACCCAGCCGCGACGCAAAAAGTACAGGCGCAGCGCCGGCCAGATGGTGTGACGTTCGCCTTGGATGCGTGCGGTCCGAGGCGAGCCGTGCGGCCGGAAGCGGCGAGGAGGCCGTCTATGGCTCTTTCGACCGGGGACTCCTCCGTCTCGAAGACCGTTGACGGGAACGTCGGAGGTGCTCTAGCGTGTGGTGTTAGTTCTAACTTAGGGAGACATCTCAATCATGTGTATGTTTAGCCGAGTCGGTTAGTTGTAACTTAGATCGTGGTTGTGCGCAGGTAGCTAGTAAGGTAGCGGCGGAACACGAAATGAAAGCACGAAGCACCCACAATCCATGCGCTTGCGGCCTCATGGTCCCTTGTCCGGCGCCGAAAGGTCGGGGCTGCATGGCGAGAGTCGAGGATCGAAGGTAACGAGAGGCGATGTGGCTGTCATTCCGCGCGCGCGCGTACTTCTCACTGTGAGGCTTCTGAGAAGCGGACAACGAGGTTTTCTGGCGCGATATCGGCAGACTTGACCGCAGTCACGGCTTTTATGATTGCATCGGCGACCTCCTTGCGGGTACTCGCTGTGCGGCAAGCCTTTGGGAGCCAAGTGACATGAATGAAAGGCATTTCGGCCTCCGTCCCTCGGGCTCGGCGCGGGAGTTGCTTTGTCAAGTCAAGTCAAGTCAAGTCAAGTCAAGTCAAGTCAAGTCAAGTCATTGGAATCAGACGTGGTCGTGGCGCGCCTGAGTTGCGTGAGCTTGGGAAACCTCGCGGGGGGAAGCACGCCGGCCCCTGCGGCCTGCCGGCCTCGACGCGTTATTGATCAAGTGGAGGGCTGGAGGCCGGCACGTCCGCTTCAGCCTGAGGCTTCACGCGTCGCGTTCGGCGGCTGCGTGAGACGGCCGGGAAGTTCTCGCGGAGGAAATATGGACCCGGGCTGTGGTGGTTCTGAACAGTTTCCTCCTCATCGTGAGAGAAATTTCTCAATCGATCGCCGTCAGTGTATCTGCAGAAATCTCGAGAGTTTCACTTTTGGTTCATCAGTTATACGCGCGAATCCAACGCCGCCCGTTGCACCACTATCCAAAAAACACTCTTCAACAACAATGCGTGAGGTTATCTCGATCCACCTTGGCCAGTGCGGTGTGCAGTGCGGCAACGCCTGCTGGGAGCTCTACTGCCTCGTGCGTGCTCGCGCTCTCGAACCCATCGCGCGCGATCCTCGCGCGTCGCCGCGTTGGCCCGCCCCACGTGCGCGCGCAACCCCCCCCCGTCGTGGGGCCTTGCGCGAAGCACCAGACTGCCCCGCGCACGTGCATCGCGTCATCCCCTCGCGATCCCCTTCCACACCACCATATTCCAGCCGCCCCAGCCAACGCGACTTCGCGTCCCCGCCTCCTTCCCATCTTGCCTACTAGTGTCTCACCTCGCACGCTCACCTCGCACCCTCAACAGGAGCACGGCATCCAGCCCGACGGCCAGATGCCCTCGGACAAGACCATTGGCGGCGGCGATGACGCCTTCAACACCTTCTTTTCCGAGACCGGCTCGGGCAAGCACGTGCCCCGCACCGTCTTCGTTGACCTCGAGCCGACTGTGATCGACGAGGTCCGCACCGGCACCTACCGCCAGCTGTACCACCCGGAGCAGCTCATCTCCGGCAAGGAGGATGCGGCCAACAACTACGCCCGCGGCCACTACACCATCGGCAAGGAGATCGTCGACCTCGTCCTCGACCGCATCCGCAAGCTCGCGGACAACTGCACCGGCCTCCAGGGCTTCCTCCTCTTCAACGCCGTTGGCGGTGGCACCGGCTCCGGCCTCGGCGCCCTCCTCCTGGAGCGCCTCTCGGTCGACTACGGCCGCAAGTCCAAGCTCTCGTTCACCATCTACCCGTCGCCGCAGGTCTCGACCGCGGTCGTCGAGCCGTACAACTGCGTGCTCTCGACGCACTCGCTCCTTGAGCACACCGACGTGTCGTTCATGGTCGACAACGAGGCCCTCTACGACATCTGCCGTCGCAACCTCGACATCGAGCGCCCGACGTACACCAACCTCAACCGCCTGATCGCCCAGATCATCTCGTCGCTGACCGCGTCGCTCCGCTTCGACGGTGCGCTCAACGTCGACGTCACCGAGTTCCAGACCAACCTGGTGCCGTACCCGCGCATCCACTTCGTCGTCTCGTCGTACGCCCCGGTCATCTCGGCCGAGAAGGCGTACCACGAGCAGCTCTCGGTTGCGGAGATCACCAACTCCGCCTTCGAGCCGGCGTCCATGCTCTGCAAGGTCGACCCCCGCCACGGCAAGTACATGGCTGTCTGCCTCATGTACCGTGGCGACGTCG
>Ga0210243_102071_pt1 | contig 12186 bp, 8 predicted proteins | sample ChrtobMeP5a_32mM_FD_155461 | JGI IMG/M metagenome (GOLD analysis project Ga0210243, IMG submission 155461) | Chrysochromulina tobin associated microbial communities from unialgal haptophyte culture, Seattle, Washington, United States - P5a_32mM | ecosystem: Host-associated > Algae > Haptophytes >...
TGTCGATTGGTACCCTTGCATCATGTGCATCATTTGACCGCCTTGCTGCCGCCTAGTTCGTAATCAAGTTGCCCCACGAGGGAACGCGCCCCCCCGTCGGTCCGCGACTAGTGGTGCCTACCCATTGACATGTATTCTCTTGGAATGTAACAGGGCATTTAAGATACATTTGGGATACATCAGGATACATGAGAGATACATGTATCCTTCAGGATACACGCAGGATACATCACAATACATCAGGATACGTATCCTGATAACAAACCCCCCCAAACTCGATAACAAACCCCCCCTGACCCCACTGAACCCCACCGAACTAAGGCTGGGTTTTATTCTATCCTATAATAATAATTGGGCGGATGGGCGCACTATTAAGCGCACTATCGACGGAGCGCGCGACCCCCGTCCGACTGCGACTCTGATCGTGGTCCTCGATGAACCGGAACCGGATATGGATTTCGACTCGATGGATGCTTCCAACCGGAGATATTTTGACTCGTTGGATGCCTCCAAACAGAGAGCTTCGTGATGGGAACCTCGAGAAGCTCAACATCAATTCCCTCGACTGCCATTTGATTTGCCGTGTGGCCGTGGAACAGGTAGTCGCCCCGGCTGTAGGGTGGGCCTTGCCATGTATCGTGCATATTGATGCGGTGCCATGATGGCAGCAGACAGATTCCTGCACGAGATCTCCCGTTGAATGGCAGCCCAACATCGCCTAAGTGGCGGCTCCAGCAAGCGTTGATCTCGTCAAAATCTCTTATACGGAGCCTCTTCGGATCCCTGTAGAAGGTGCTACACGCGTGTGTTTCGCGCGTGACGTTTTTGTTGAGCACCTCTGCGATGGCGAGCTCGAGCGAGAACTGGTCGCCAGGGCCAATGCAGGTCTCAAAGTGCTTTTGGCGCCATTCCCAGATGCGCATCATGGCCATCGACTCGTTAGTCTTGCGCCAGAGAGTGAAGCCTGCATTGACGCTGAATAATGAATCCTGAGCCACAAACCAGGTTGCTGCACCATCCAGCGAAGTGCGTGGCATGATAGCTCGGAAGTTGGATCCAAGCGTCGCGTTTTTCATGATCGCAATGTCAAGGTCGAGATATAGCATCCAGCCCTCGTCCGCAATCTTCGATTCCAGAAACGAAGCCATGGCTTCGAGTCGAAGGGTCAAGACGCACCAGGGACGGTCGAATTCACCTTTGTCAAGCAAGATGCGCTGGTAATCGAACCCGTGAATCTGAGCGAAGGAGCGCACGGTCCTGATTGCCATGCGGTATTTTTCAAACGATGCATCATCTCCGACCTGCACCACAGTCACGTTTTCCATGTGTGATTGACTGCCCGAAAGTGTTGCACGGAATGCAGCCTTTGGGTGATGAATTGATATAGTCGTGGCATTCGGTTGGCCCGAGCTGCTCACAGCGGCAGTGGCCGGCAGGGCACTTGCTCGCAACATGCGTTGCGCCGCCTCCCACGTTCACGATCACGTCGTCAGTCCGTGCGAGACGTGAGCAAACGCATGAGTGCATTCGCGCGTGTTTAGGATCTACCGGTACCGGTTTCGGCCGTCGTGCGGTCGCGAGCGCGTGGGTGCGCGCGTGCGTGCGTTGGTGGGTAAGGATGGTTGTGAGCTCGGTTCGTCTGTGTGATCCGTGTGCCCCGTGTGCGCCCGCGTGCCCCGTGTGTGTCCCGTGTGTGTCCCCTCCACGTGATTAACCCGCCAAGTAAGTAGAAAAGTTTTTCTTTTGTCTCACCGGACCGTACCTAACGAGGCGGGCGACCATCGGGTGGCTGGAACTCCCCCTTGGCAGGGGGCGGTTCGTTGACCCCTCCCTACGAGCGGCCCCCACAAGTATAGCGGCCTATACGGCCCGGGGTTCATCAGACTGATGACACCCGGTGACCCCTTACCCCCCCCCTCCCCACACATCGAACCCCCCTTTTCCGTAGGGGAAGTTCGGGAGGTTGTAGAAAACCATCCACCCTGGGGAGGATTTTCCAATGCGTTTCACGGCCCGCCCCCGGATGGGGGGGCGTCGCGCCGTAGGGCGACGGTGTCGTGGTGGTTCTCGTCGTGACCGACCCCTTATGAGGAGCCAAGTAAGTAAGTAAGTAACAACGCCAACTGGCAGCGTACACGTGGCGTCCGAGGGGGTCTCCCCCAGGCATACGAAGCGTGTACGGTGTTACGTGATTAACCCGCCGCCCCCCGCGCGCGCGCCGCGCGCGGGCCCGCGGCGCGCCCCGAACACGATAAATTACCGATTGGTCGGGTACGAATTGGTATACGATGCTATCGGATAACGATTGAGCGGACGCGATCGGATAGCCGCTCGAAGACGGCGCGCAGGGCGCGGCGACTCGACCCAATAAATGTGCAAATAGCCGACGTACGGAACGCGAATCAAGAGACGAACCAACGGAACTGTACGAATCAAGAGGTGTACAGTACACCTCAGGCCACCTGTCCTACGACGAGGCCGTGGGTCACGAACGTGCGCCAACCGATCTGGCGCCAGTGCTGCATGCCATCGCGGAGAGAGAGGGAAATGGAAAGCGTGTGCGCGGTCGAGGAGGGAGGGAAGAGGCCTTCGTAGAGTATTGGAGGCAGGGGCTGTGCGCACCCGCTCGTGACGGAGCTACAACCCTCATGGCGCGTCGCTACCGCTGTTGCCGTGATTCATCACTGGTGTGAAAGGAGGCGTTACGATCCTCCCGCCGTCGCTGCCGCCATGAATCATTGGTGAAACTGGAGGCGTGCTGACCCTCGCGCCGCTCATTCCCTCGGCGGCGCGCAGTGGGGCGAAGTACGGGTGCTGCATGGCCTCGGTGGGCGAGAGGCGCTCCTGGTGGTCGTAGCGCAGCAGCTTATCGAGCAAGTCCACCGCCTCGGGCGACACAAGGTGCTGATTGTCCGGATTCAGGAATTTGGACCATGGCTTGCGAGCGTGCCTGCCGAGGATGCCATCAAAGTGCGGGTCGAGCTCGAGGTTGTACTTGTCGAGGTAGTCGAAGAGCTCTTCGGTGCCGAGCACCTTGACAATCTTGACAAGCTGGTCATAGTTGTCGTGCCCGTGGAAAAAGGGCTCCTTGCGAAAGATCATCCCCGCGAACATGCAGCCGAGCGACCACATGTCGAGGGCGTAGTCATAGTCCTGTAGGTCGACAAGCAGCTCGGGGCCCTTGAAGTAGCGCGATGCGACACGCACATTGTACTCGCGCTCGGGATGGTAGAACTCGGCCAGCCCCCAGTCGATCAGCCTTAGCCTCCGCTTCTCGTGATCGATCATCACGTTGTGCGGCTTGACGTCGCGGTGCATGATGCCGTGACTGTGGCAGAACTCGAGCGCCTTGAGGAGCTCGAAGATGTAGTAGCGGATGTCGAAGTCGGTAAACGTGGGGTAGAGCACCTTGAAATCCGTGTTGTTCACGTACTCGAAGATGAGACACGGAGTCTTTGACTGCGGGTCGCGCACGATGTCGAGCAGCCGGATGATGTTCGTGCCACCGGCCAGGTTCTGCAGGATCTTGATCTCGCGCTTGATCTTCTTCTTCTTGACGGGCTTCAGGATCTTGATGATCACCTTTGTGCCCGTCGCCACTTGGATGCCCTCAAAGACCTCCGAATACTTGCCGCGGCCCACCTTGCGCACCACCTCGTAGTCGTCCTGCTCGCCCCATTGTACCTGAAGCGACTCGTAATCCCAAAATTCCTTGGGGCGCGTGGAGAGCGCGTTCGCGTGCCACCGTGCAACCACCATCGTCACACTTGCCGCCCGCGCCACGGCGCGCACCGATTCCCGGCACGTGCAAGGGAAGGGCGCGCGTTCTGCGAGAGTGTCACTCGACGCGTGACGGCGCTAAAAAAATCCGTTTACTCCTCGTAAACACTCTTCTTCAAGTCTTCAACACTCATTCCCAGTAGCGCACTCATTCCAAGTGTTTCCCGCCCGTTCTCGGGTCAAAAGAGCACAGAAAAACCACACTCCATGGCGGCGGCCGCGGTCAAGCTGCGCCAGCTGGAGGAGTACATCGCCAAGGGCTCCAAGGCGGTGCAGGACGCGTTCGCAACGCTGCGCGCAGAACAAGGCGATCTCAAGAGCAAGTCTGCCGCCGGCAATAGCACGGCCAAAGAGTACACCGAGCAACTCGCAGCTTTGCGCAACGAGGTCAAGGATCTGAAAAAGCAGAAGCAAGCCGCGGAGAAGCAGATCGTCACCCTTGAGGAGGCCTTGGACGTCGCGCGCGAGGACCTGAATGGCGCCCGCGACGAGGTCGATGAGAAGGACATGGAGATCCTCAAGCTGCAAAAGCAGGTGGGCGATGCAAGGTTGGCCATCAAGGTTGGCCATCCCGCCTCAGTGGCAAAGGTGGCGCCGGCGCCACGAGCAACCTCCGACTCGCCACTATTTGCAGCTGCCTCCGCAAAAAAGCAGCCTGCGGCACCGGCACCGGCACCGGCACCGGCACCGGCACCGGCATCGTCGGCGCGGGCACAACTGGCCGCCCAAGCGGTCGCAGCGGCTGCGCCCGCACCCGCGGCGGCGGAGGTCTTGCGGCCCGGCCGCAAGGATTGCGCGTACTGCGGCAAGGTGCTTTCGGCGCCGCGCTACCTGATCTGCCACCTCAATTACTGCCCGAAGGCACCGGGAACTGCCGAGAAAACAGCGGGAAATGCCGAGGAGGATGAGCAGGAGGACGAGGGGGCTGCCGATGGCGATCAGATGGAATTCGACGACGAGGAAGTCCTCCCGGCCACCAAAGGGGGGGTCGAGGAGGCGGATGACGAGGAGGGGGACGACGACCTCTTCGAGAACGGCGCGTCCACGATGGCGCCCGCGACGGCGCCGCTGACCGTCGGCATGAAAGTGCGCGCACGCTGGGGCGCCACCACTGGCACTGCGCAGAACTTCAGCCACTTTTACCCAGGGCGCATCATCAAGGTTCACCCCGACAAGACGGTCGATATCCACTACGACGACGGCGACAAGGAGTTGAATGTGCGCCCGTACTTCGTGCAGGCTCTTGCCACGCAATCGAAGGCGCCCGCCGCCGCCGCGCTGCCACCGCCACCGCCGCCCGCCGCGCGCGGCAAGGCTCCCGCCGCCGCCGCGCCGCCACCACCGCCCGCCGCCACCAAGAAGCGCAAGTCAGCGGATGGTGCCGGTCCGTCTGCTGCTGCGGCCCCCGCACCCGCGGTTACGCTTCTTGCGGAGGCGCCCATCTCGATGCGCAAGCCCAACCGCTCGTCAGCCAACTATGACGAGGGTGCCATGTATGAGCCGCACCTCAAGACGCGCCGTGTCGAGCCGGAACCTGCCGAGCAGCCTCGGGCGCCGCGCACAAAGCCGTCGCCCGCCAAGCCCGCCGCCGACCCCCCCGCCCCTGCTGCCTCCGCCTCCGGCGCCGGCGGCAGCACCTTGCGGGCGTTGGGAGAGGCGCTCAATGCTACGACCTCCCGGACGTCCCTGGGCGGCGCCGCCCAGAAGAGCCTAGGCGAAAGCCAGCAAGGCGGCGGCCAGCGCGTGATGTTCTCTGTGGAGGAGTCTTCACAGCTGCGCTCCCTCTACGCGATCTATGGCCCTAAGTGGGCCGTGATCCTAAAAGCGGGTCAGTTCCACCCGAAGCGCACCAGCGTCAGCCTCAAGGACCGGGCGCGCCAACTCGGCCTCAAGCAAGAGGATCCAGATGACTGACTCACATGAACGACCCGACTGCTGCGTCGTATGAGGCGGCGGCAGGTGAGCGAGGCCAGCGGCAATGAATTGCGCCGCGGCCTGTGCTACAAGTGCATGATTGTTGCGAGGCAGCGAAGAGCACTGGGCCCTTGCCCAGTACGGCCTCGCCCAGACTCGTGCAGAGCACAGCCCATTGATATCGCAGATCGAGAGTCGGGCCCACCGCCCGGCGCGCGCGGCACGACACGTACGCTCCGAGGTGTCATGTGATTCCGAGCGAACGGGATCAAAAAGTCTGCCTGTACAGCGCAGATGCGAAGCGAGCGCACGACACTCGACAGGATTTTTCCAGATTTCACGAGGTCCTAATTGCTACAGTATTTTGCGATTTCAGCGCTCGCGGAGCGCCGGTGCCTAAGGATCAGGAGCCCACCGCGAGATCCCGAGTGCGACTTGACACTTGTCGGTGTCAAGTTGTGTGTATTCTCTATTCACGGCTCCAAATGCATCACGCATCCGCCCAGACGCGGATCGAGCCGGTTCTTACGTCTTCACCGCGTCTCACCCGACAGTTGGCACAGTGCCCAGGGACGCCTCGCAGGCCTTGAGAATGGTGTTGAGTGCTTTGCCACGCTCGCTGAACCCGTTGAACTCGTGTGTCAATGAAGGCACGAAGTCAGAGACGGCACTGCGAGCCGTCACATGAAGCGAGCGGCCCGCTCCAGGCATCAGCTTAAATCGTTTGGCCCTCACGACCGAAACGATGTCCGCGAGCGGGACGAGTAGCTTCCTGCCGAGTGCACCCAAAAAGCAGAGGTGGTAGGTCGTGACATGCAGTTGGCCGATCGCACTGCCGAGAGAGCATGCGAATTTGCCCACGCTCGCGGAGTTCTCAGGCAGATCGAAGCACTTGATGAGCTTCGCGGGCACGAGCTTGCGGTCCAGATTGAAGTGCATGAGGGCCTCGCGCAATCCGCTTGGAGACCCGCTCAACTCGGCGCCATCTTCTGCTTGCGATAGGCCGGCATCTCCCGCGGCCTCCTGCTCATCTGCAGGCACCTCCTTGTCGAACAGGTTCTTGGTGGAGACCGACGAAGTGCGGCCGAGCCAGCGGTGGTCGAGAGCCTCGGCTGCAGTCATGCGCTTAGTCGGGTCGACGACCAGCAGTTTGGAGACAAAGTCCTTCGCGTCCGCGGAGATTGGATCCCAATACGGAGAGAGGAACTTGTACGACCCGGCCTTGATCTTCTTGAACATCTGCGCGTCGTTCTCGCCGTAAAACGGTGGAAACCCACACAGCAGAACGTACACAATCACGCCAACGGACCAGAGGTCAACCTGTGATGAGTAGCTTTTGCTCGTCAACACCTCGGGGGCAACGTAGCCAGGCGTGCCACACGCCGTCTTCATGATCACTTCGCCGGCAAGGTCGTCTGCAAAAATCTTTGAGAGCCCAAAGTCGGTGATTTTGACTGCAGCCGCATTGGAGGAGTCTTTCAGGAGGATGTTCTCCGGCTTGAGATCACGATGCGCGACGCCTCGTGAATGCAAATACTTGATGGCGTCCAGGAGTGTTATTGTTACGGTGCGAGCATCAGCCTCCGAGTAATGGCCCTTTGCGATGATGCAATCAAAAAGCTCGCCTCCGGTTAGGAGCTCGAGCACGAGGTACAGCACCTTTTCCGTCTCATAGCAGGCATGCATCTTCACGACATTCGGATGATCACATCGTGTCAGAATATCGACTTCGGCCTTCAGCATGGCAATCTTGTTGTTTGCGGGCTTCTGAATGATCTTGATCGCCACCATTTCTCCGGATTGCTTATGAACGCCAATCTTCACCTTGCTGAAATGGCCGGTGCCGATCGTGTCGCCAATGTCATACTCTGCAGTGATGGCCGTTGGGATCGCGCTGGAGATGATGGCTTCGCCTGCAGCCATGAATTAACGAAGGCCTTGCCGCGATCGTGCACGCCGATTCGCGGGGCAGTTACGTCCAGGGTGACGAAACCCGCAAAATGCTTCGGAGCTTTCTTCTACCACCTGCTGACGGTCTACATGTAACCGCAACCGCGGTCCAGGCCGGATCCATTGCAGAATGCATGCGCGATCCTTTTGTGCCAGGATCTCTGAACGCCAAGAAGTCCAAGTCCATGCTGGCGGTCCTCCTGCTGAGTCTCAGTCCCATCACGAGCACTTTTTTGGACGAGAAGGGCAAGCCGGTCTCCAAGAGCAAGGAGAGCGTCGAGCACGCGCTGATCCGGAGGCACATTTCAAAGCAGTCTTGTGGTGTGCTTGAGCTGGGTGCTCGGTACGGCACGTCTTCTTGCGCAATCGCACACCACATAGATCGCAAGGACGCTATTGTCAGCGTCGAGGCCGACCCATCGGTTTCACCAGCGACCGCGCGCAACCTGCGCGAGAATAATTGCTCGAACCATTTGATCAGCGGCGTGGTTGCGACGCGTCCCATGGTGCGATCCAAGCGGCGGAATGGCTCGGGTTACACGAATTATTTTGAGGTCCTGCATGCAGATGGGAAGCAGGCTGCTGCCGCCATCGCAAACGAGTCCTCGATCGCGTACACGCCCACGCAGCTCGAGCGCACGTATGGTGTGCGCTTCGACTCCATGGTCGTCGACTGCGAGGGCTGCTTCGACGCGTTTGTGTCTTCATTCCCTGGATTCGTGTCTCGAATAGAAACCATCATACTGGAGGCCGACTATGGCATGGGCATGCAGCGTCTGGGCTATGCGAATTATACCGCGCTCGAGCAATCGCTCCACGCTATGGGCTTCGGAACCGTCGAGCGCTTCGACCATCCGTGCTGTCGGAAGCCACCATTCAATCAGATCCCCATGATGGTGTTCAAGCAGGCGATGCGCAACGGGCCCATGACCTGCGCTTAGTTGACATGTGGACTACAATTGTATGTTGACATGTTCAACGCTTGTATGGAAGCAGCAGGGGGGGGGGCGTCGGGAATCCCGATTCCCTGTGCGGTCGGTGTACGGTCGGTGTGGCGGTCCGTCGCCATACGTCGCTAAAATCATACTAAAATCATGTGCTTGTAAAATGACGAAGCGCGTTTCTGTGTGAATGGACCAATCCTCAATTCATGACGACTTCTATCTTGCTGGCCCTCCTCCATGTCGCCTTTCTGCTCTTCTTCCTCCTCGCACCACTGCTCCTCTTTGGGGGCTGGTTCTTAGTCGAGGCCATTCTCCGCAGGCTTCTCGTCGCCCTGCTCCGGCGAATCGTGCGCAACGCACCCGTCAAGATTGACAGCTGCTCGTTCGGCTATGGCCACCTTGAGCTTCGCGGCCTGCACATAGGCAATGGGCCGGGCGAATGGTCGGCACCATTTGCCGTCGCGAGCGGCCGTTTGCGCATCGAGCTCACATTTCTTGGTCTGCTTTCGCTGGTGCCGTTCCTCCAGCTGCACAACTGGAGCCTCGGGCCGCTCGAGCTCATGTTCGGCTTCCGCATCAAGCAGGTCGAGAAGTTCGAGGTGGAGAACATCACAATTTTCTTGGAGGACAACAAGGGCGCGACCAACTCATCGAACAACCAACTCATTCGATGGGTGACAGAAAACTGTGATGAGGGTGGAGCCAAGAAGCAGGCCCGCATACTTCGCATTGAGAAGAGCCGGCGCGATTGGCGCCGCCGCTGGCAGCACGGCGATGAGAGCCGAGGCAGACCCGATGGCGCGACAACTGCGGCCACAGACAGCGCAGCCAGTGGTGCTGGTGCTGGTGCTGGTGCTGGCGCTGGCGCTGGCGCTGGCGCTGGTGCTGGTGCTGGTGCTGGTGCTGGTGCTGGTGCTGGTGCTGGTGCTGGTGCTCAACCCGTGCCCTCCGCGGGAGTCGCCGCGCTCGCCCAGGCGACCGAGGCGTCCGCGTCATCCGAAGTACCGGGCGGCGCCGCCGGCGACGACGACAACGAGGTCGAGGAGGCTGATGGGCAGACACGGGGGCCAATGGAGCGGCTTCTGATGCGAAAGATCAGCGAGAAACGCGAGGGGCTGGACGCCGTACGCACCTTCCTATTCGGTGCGAACCGGCACGCGACGCCCGGAGACTTCCTCGCCAGAGCGCGCGAGGCCTTGGCGGCACAGCACACCGAGTTGCACTCGCGCATGCGTACCTTCGCCGAGCAGAAGGCGCGCGGGCTGGCCCAAAAGGAGGCGGGGGCTGCGGTAGAGCACATGGAGGAGTCGCACGAGTGGCGCATTGGTTCAATGGAGGTCGCGGCGTTCACACTCTCCATCAATGGGCAGGTGCTCGGTCTGGGCAGTGATGGCTGGGCAATGCGCGGCTTCTGCGGCACCGACGCGCATCTAATGCAACGCCTCCTCTTTGGCGCCAATGTGGTCAATACCCTCGAGGGCACGGTAGCTTCGCTCGAGGGGTCGAAGGCATTCAACTTGGATCACGTAGCCGTGCACGAGCTCGGGCTCGCGGCTAAAATGCTCAAGGACAGCAGCGCGGCCATGGCCTTGCACAAGTCGGCAAGAGTGCGCAATTCGGTCGACTCCTTCGTCGAGATCACGGGCGCCAAGGCGAACGAGTTGAAGGAGAAGGTCGCGGAGAAGGTTGCGGTCGCCGAGCAGGGTCTACGCGACGCAAAGGTCGGACTCGCCATGGCTTTGGAAGAAACCAAGGATGGCATCGCCAAGGACGGCATCGCGAAAGGGGTTTGGGGCTTTGGAGAGCACTTCGTCAAGCACGTGCGACGAGATGCGCAGAGTCCGACTGCGGCTCCGTGATGCGTGCGGGAGGTCGCGACGGCTTACCATTGGCGGTTCCCACGATCGCTTTTGGCGCGCGTGATCGCGCGTGACTGTGATGCGACGGCCGGTGTGTCCCTGTGTCGTGTGTGGAGCCGCCCCCGCCCGTCTGGGAATCATGCTGGGAACGTGCTTTACGGACCGCGCCAAACCGTCTCTTGGCTTTAATTTCCGTTTTCTGAGAGAGTATCAACTGCGACGGGGCCCTTGCTCTGCATGGCTCTACTTGCGCTACTGAGTACTGGTGTCACGACGCGCGGCCACGGGGAGTCAGAATAAGTCAGACAAGCGCGAGTACCAGTCGAAGGGATGAGGAACATCGATCTTGGCTAAGATCCCTTTGGCGAGCGTGACAGCGCTGCCTGCCGCAATGTTGCAAGTCGAGATACGCGAGAAGCCGTACTGCAGCGCGATCGAAGAGAAGATTGGGATCGTGAGGTTGTCGTTGATCCCAAACGGCTCGATGAGCTCGGTGAGCGTCGCGACGATGGCGCCAATCGCGACCTGGTGAGCGAGTGCGACGAGCGTGCGCATGAGGAGAAAACCGCAAGGCAACACAAGGCGGCACAAGGCGGCGCAAGGCGGCACAAGGCGGCTCGAGTGGGCGGTGCAGCGGCGCGAGGCGGCGCAGCGGCGGGGCACGCACTGGGTACTCGCGCAGCTCCACGTTCCAAAACGTGACGCAGCCGATGCAGAAGCACACGAGCAGCATCGCCATGGAGCCCTCAGCACTCTTCTTGCCCGCTCGACCGAGCTTGAGGCTGACCGTCTCACCTCCGAAGGAGACGCCCACGATGGCAGCACTCAGGTCGCCGAGAATGAGGAAGAGGATCGAGGCCATCGTGATCGACGGCGGCGAGATCGCCATCGTCAGTGTGCATCCAAGGGAGAGATAGCAAGAGCCGGTCAGCTGGTTCTTCTCCTTCTCGCGCAGGATCCGCTGCATCGGCCAGTTGCGCTGGATCCATCCTGGGCCGTACACGCGCGATATGTCGGCCGTCCACCCCGTGATGGTGATTGCCCAGCACAGGCTGACGCAGTCCTCATTCGTCCAGCCGACGTTGAGCAGCAATTGATGGATGAGCGGCACGAGCAGCGTTGCTAGGTGAAACATCTTGCGATCGACCTCCTTAATCGTCCGATGCACCTTGCGCGCGTTGACGCCCCACGCCTCCAGAAACCTTTCTTTGTTGCGCAGCCCATTGAAGGCGAGCGTGCCGACCAGCGATGCTAAGCTGAGCAGGAGGATCACGTTGAGCAGGGATCGATTGTTGGGTTGATCGACGGCCCACGGCTGCGAGACCTCGCTCTGGCCGTGCCACCACGCGGACAGGGCGGCGACTGTTGAGACCGGAGGCGCCGGTGCGCTGCCCGCACACGATTGCTTCTGCCACGCCATGGATTCGTTCGTGAAATGGGCTGGTTTGATGAAGAACTTTTGATTCTATTTGAGTATTTGAGCGAGTATGGCTGAGTTCAGGGGGTCCAGGGGTCCCGAGCTAGTTGTAACCGCACACGTATGTACGTCGGTCCGGTGTCTTGGGTGTCATTTTATAAACATTGGCTATGAATTTGAATCGGCGGACCCCATAATAGATCATATGGCCGGCGTAGGATTCGTGTAGGATTTGAATTTCTGTGAGGGAAATCGGATTTTCGTGAGGGAAAGGGAGTTCCGGGACTGTTCCTGTGAGGGTGGGTGCTTTGAAGGATGGGGG
>Ga0210243_102073_pt1 | contig 12172 bp, 4 predicted proteins | sample ChrtobMeP5a_32mM_FD_155461 | JGI IMG/M metagenome (GOLD analysis project Ga0210243, IMG submission 155461) | Chrysochromulina tobin associated microbial communities from unialgal haptophyte culture, Seattle, Washington, United States - P5a_32mM | ecosystem: Host-associated > Algae > Haptophytes >...
AGAGGACGATGTGGAGGACGATGTGGAGGACGAGGAGGAGGAGGTCGACGAGGCACCGCCATCGCCTCTGCCGCCATCGCCACCATCGCCGATGCCGCCTCCGCCTTCGCCACCACCGCCGGCGCCGCCGCCGCCGCCGCCGCCTCCGCCTTCGCCACCACCGCCGGCGGCGCCTGCAGCAATGCCGCTTCAAGAAGACGAGCTCAAGGCAGCGCTCCGCGCACAGGACCGAGACAAGATCAAGAAGATCCTCGCGGCACGCGCCGGTCACGGGAGGCTCAATGTAGTCCGGGAGGCGCCGCAGTGCTTTTGTCTTCAAGCGTCCGATGACCGGGGCGAGACCTCGCTCGTCTCGGCGGGGACGTTTGGCTGCCGCTGCATAGATGGTTGGTATCACCATCTGTGCATGTGGAAGCACTTCCAGAAGTACAACAATTCAGAGCTTGGAAAGCTCATGCATGCATGGCGGTGGCAGGACAAGGTAGTAGCGTGTCCCTATTGTAGGACACTTGTGACAGTGTCGCGCCCGCCCCCGCGCCAAAGGCGTACCCGTAATTAGCTTTGATGTGACCGGTACCGGTCCAATACGCAATAGCAAGGAGTCCAATACCGCTCATACACATTAGGTAACGGTACGTACCCGCACGATGTTGGCTGTGGTTCGTATGCACGAGCATCTTACGAGCATCTATGTATGTGTGTCTAACCCTATGTACGAGGCACGCGAGTGCTGCACGACGGCTCGTCCCTTAAAGTGCCCTACGGCGGCGACCGCTCATAAGTGCCCTACGGCGGCGGCGGCCGGGCCGAGGGCGGAAAATCAGTAGCCGCCATCGCCATCTCTACTAGCATTAGCTTACGAGCATCTATGTATGTGTGTCTAACCCTATGTACGAGGCACGCGAGTGCTGCACGACGGCTCGTCCCTTAAAGTGCCCTACGGCGGCGACCGCTCATAAGTGCCCTACGGCGGCGGCGGCCGGGCCGAGGGCGGAAAATCAGTAGCCGCCATCGCCATCTCTACTAGCCTTAGCTCTTGCCAATCACCTTTTCGCTGAGAATGTGGAGGCCTGGCTTGCTGCATCATTCTTGACTCAAGCATCGCAGCTTGTAGTTGTTCTTCTTCCGACGGTGGCGGCGGCGGCTCCAGCTGCGTAACCGGTCTCTTTCCGCTCGCTCCTGCACTTCTGCTTGGTCCTGCTCCACTTGATCTGCTCGACCGTGCACTTACGCTCGGTGCTGCTCCACTTCCGCTCGGTCCTGCTCCACTTGATCCGCTCGACGGTCCTGCTCCACTTCCGCTCGGTCCTGCGGGTCCACTTCTGCAGTACAGCAGCACGTTGGGCTCAAACGTGAGCGGCCATAGAACATTCCCCTGCAAGCAGCGGACTCCCGGCTCGCCGGTGGGTGGGGCACACGACACGCCGACTGCCCCCGGATGCATTCCGTCCCAGCAGACCCATGTGCTCGCTGACATCACAGCGGCCTGACTCGAGCGGCCGACGGTGATGTAGTGACTGCCATCATAGTACACGGCGGCGATGAGCCGGTACGTCAGGTCGCCCTTGCTCGTTGACAGCGTGTAGGCGTCACGGGAGCCTGCGTCGAGGCAGCAGCGACCTATCTCTGCGTGCTCCTCGACGACGTTCATGTTCTCGCCGTGGCTTGTTTGCAGTTCGATTGCCAGCAAGGGCGGCGCATCGGGCGAAGAAGCCCAGTCGTGGACCTGTCCCGGCGACATGCGCTCCACCACCTTCCACGCGCACGCGCACTGGGGGCATGGGTCGTCGGCGAGCGACGGCTTAGGCGGCTGGACATACATGACGGCGAAGGCAGCAAGCACGTCGCCCTTGGCCCTTTGCAGATCATCCCTGGTGATCGGATGCACGCTCTGGAGGCCGGACGCCTCGCGCTCCAGGCTCTGGCGGCACTGCGCACATAGCACTCGGATCGACAAGGACAGGAAGTTGGGTCGCTCGTCCGGTGCACCGCCTGTCCGAATCATCAGCTTCAGGGCATTGACGGCGCTCCCGTACTGGTTAGACAACTGTTTCACTCTATGTTCAATCTGCTGCTTGGACCACCCGTCTTGGGCCTGTTTGTTCGACTTGCGCAGCAACTCGTCACGTCGGAGCTCGTGGCGCAGCTCGTTACGTGCCCTGTTCAGCCTCCCCTTCCTCTCACGCCAGTCGCCCCCCTCATCGGTGCTCACGCGCACCGCTTTTGAGCAGAGCAAGTATCGCTCGAGGAGGGCGCCAACGTCTGCGGGATCAGGGCTCGTCCCAGAGGGAGGCGGGCGCGCTGGGCGCACGATCGGCGGCAGGTGGATCACCTCGCGATTCACTGACTCGGCGCTGGACCCGTCGTTGCGCACAAAGACGTCCGTTTGCGCCCGCTCGGCTACCGCGTGGAATGCCAGCTCAACCGCTTTGGCGGGAGCATCCACCCAGCAGCTATTCGCCTCCCACGCGGGCCCCTGCTTCCATCGCTCCGCTGCCTCGAGCTCGCTCACGCGGATGTGCTTCGACTTGTGAGCGTCGCCCAACTGGCCTGTGCCTTTTTGCCGGTGCTTTCGGTCGATCGCCGGCTTGGCGAGCGCGTCGTGCTGCTCCGCCGAGTCCAACTCCTCTTCCGCGTGTGGGACCTCTTCCACTTGGTTGCGCTTTCCGGCCGGCCCCTGCTTGGGCGGCGCCGCCCCAGCCGGGTCGACAGGCGGCGGAAGGCCCTCGAGCGGCGTGGTGATAATGCCGAAGATGCCCCGCTTCTGTCTGCCCATGGCAGCAGCCTGGCCACCGCCGGGGATGAAGATGCCATCCGGCAAGTTCCAGTTGCGCGCGTGCGCCCCCCAAACCAAGAAGCGAGTTGACGACGCCCGTGCCCCCTCCAGCTGAGTGGTGAACGTCACACGGCCAGGGAAGCGCGCCTGAAGGCCGTCGAAGAGCACCTGCAACTCGCGAACAAGCAGTTGTCGCGCCTCGTCGCCGCGCACGGGCCATCCCTTCTTCTTGTCGATCCACTGCCCCCGCGCACGGCCAGTGCCGAGAGAGTGCTTGCCCGTGGCAGGGTTGCCCGCCACTTCGACTTGTGTCCGGTCGTCGTCGGTGAGCTGGTCGTGCAGTTGTTGCACGCGCGCTCGAGCATGGGCTACGAACGGTTCAGCAAGTTGTTCGGCTGTGAGCGTTTGTGGCGGTTGCTTGGGCGGCGCTCTCTTTCGTGCCAGTTGCTTGCAAAGCGCCTGCAGCGTCGGCTCCTGCGTGCGGCTCATCGGCCGTGCGCCTTCGGAGCGTCTCGTGTGCTTCTCCTGCCTCTGCCGCTTGTCTTCTTCCGATTTGCGCACGCGGAACTCCTTCTTGAGCCGAGTGCTGACCTCGTCCAACGCTTTGCGAGCGCGCTGCGCGTCAAACTTGCCCGTCTGCTCGTCGTACGCCTTGTCCCAAATCTCGAGCGCCGGTGCTATCGTGAGCCGCTTCAGGTGGGACCAGTCTTTGCTCGCCTCCAGCACGCGCAGCCCGGCACGCGTCCTCACGCGTGACCCGAGCACGTACAGGCTGCTCAAGTCGATCGCCGGCTCAAACGTGCGGGGGGCCAAGCTCAGCCTGAGGGTGTCCAGACTCGTGCCCTGCCTGCGCAGGCAGGAGCGGTCGAGAGGGCACTTAAGGGGAGACATGCCGCGTGCATGCCGGTCAGTCAAGCTGGCAAGCGCATTGTCAGTAGCTCGCCAGGCTCTCAACACGGAAAGGGAAAAGGGGGCACACTCGTGGGGGGTGCGCTGGGCGGCGCACAGCTTGTAGTCGGTGATAGCGAACGCGAGCGCGAGCGCCATCGGCCGCACGGACAGCCCGGTCGACCGCTTATTGGCCCTCTTCTTCGCGCCGCTGGCGTCCTCCTTGCTGCCGCCGCCGCCCGCCTTGTCGGCCTTCACGCTCTTCCACACGGACACCGTCGCACCGATGCAGTTCATGGCCGCAAATAAGCTTGTGGGCTTGTACTCCTCGGACTGGACTGAGACGCCCACGGGGATCACGACCTCCGGTGATTCCGGCCCAAGGAGGGAGAACTGCCTCAGACGGGCCAGAAACTTCTCGGCCACCTTTGGTACCATGTTGATGTACGCGGGCGGCTTGGACAGCGTCACGATGCCACCAGGTCCGGCCCTCTGCATCAGCGTCTGGAGGTCGTCTTCGCTGTCCTCGGCGAGGGTGAGCGAGTGCATCCTGCCCTGGGTGCCGTTCACGAAGCCGTAGACTTGCGCCTTGTTGCCCTGGCCCTCGATCACGCAGGGCGCGTCGTACACAAAGTACTCCCACAGCCCCACCTCGTTCTGGTAGAGCTCGTCCGTGTGCGCCCTGCCGAGCCGCGAGGCCTCGCTTCCGGCCAACATCATCTTCCACCTCACAAGCACGCGGCCGTAATGCCTCGCAAACGCCAAGGCCTGTGCAGCGTTGAGCGAGGCGCGCTCCACGTTGCTCACCACACCAATCGTGGCGAACCTGAACCTCGGGTCGCGCAGCTCCTCCGCCGAGCACGGCCGGAGCGACTCCAAGAACGCGTCAGTCACCCTGCCATCCCGCATGGCGGCGAGGTTCTCACCGTGCACTGGGTCATCGCGAAAGCGATGCGTCCTTGTCAGCGGGAACCGCCGGAAGAGTCCAAACATATCCGTGCCCTTGGCTTCCGCGGCCAGCTCCGGGTGGGTGCTGCTCGCCTTCTCCTTCTGCTTCTTCTTCCTCTTCCTCTTGAACTCGCCCGTCTTCGCGTCGGGCAGAGAATCCAAGTGCCGCTCGAGCAGCAACTCGTGCAACGTTGTCGCCCCGACGGTGGTCTTCTGATGGAAATCCCCGGCAAGGATGACGATCAATCCGCCAAAGGGCAGCTTGCAATCAAGCAGGTGCTGCAGCCTCGTGTTGACGTGGTGCAGCAGCGGAGCGCTGAGGAGCGAGCACTCGTCGATCACGAAGATTCGGAGCGACTCGATGTCGACGTACTTAGCAAACACACTGCGGAGCGACTCGGCGTCCTTGGGCTCCTCCAGGTCGGTCGTGCGATAGTTACATTCAATCCCGAGCGACAGCATCGTGAGCAGTGTGGTGGCGTTCTCAAGCTGCATCACCGCCGAGCCGGTATACGCTGACAGAGCGAGCGAGCCGAGGCCCATCGTCGCGAGGACGCGCTCCAGCGCCTTGATGACCTCCGTCTTTCCGGCACCCGCGGGGCCGTTCATCAAGAAAAGGGTCGGAAGCTGCTCCTTGACGCCCTCGTTCTCCCACTCACTCAGGTAGCCCTTACGCTTGCAGCTGTCCGGTCCCCCCCGGGAGGCAGCTCTTCGCTTGGCCTCATCCATGCCCAGCAGCGTCTTCACCACAGCACGCGCGAGCCTGCGCTGCTCCAAGCTGAGTGGCGGCGACGGCTTGCTGCTGCCCGCAGCCTTGGCCTGGGCGCTCTGCTCCTCCCAACCCCGCACCTCGGCATCGTACTGCTCTGGGGAGATGTCAGCGAGCTCGGCGATGTCCTCGGGCCGCATCGGCGGCTGCTGCAGCACCTGCCGCTGCCGCTGCGGCTGCACCTGCTGCTGCTCCTCGAGCTCCTGCTGCTGCCGCTGCTGCTGCTCACGCCCTTGCTCCGCCGCACTGTGGATCCTCTTCCAACGCGCTTTGACCTCTGCGACCGGAACCCCCAACGGCACAACCTGCACATCGTGAGGCAGCGCCCGTCCAACGTGGCCGCCGTCGATCTGGCCATTGCCCCCCGCCGGCTCGTACACGCCGGGCTTGATCTGGTCTGTGGGCACCGCCTCGATCCCCAGCGCTTCCAGCTGCCTCTCCACAAACGCCTCCTGCTTGCCAAACTTCTCAGCGCGCTCCGGATCGATCTGCATCGACCGGTTGACGGCTCGGTACTCCTCGATTGCGTCGTCCGCGTCGGCAGCGGCGCCGGTGCTCTCCTTGGCCTTCCTCGCGGCTATCTCCGCGCACTCCTCCGCGTCCCACATCTGCCGCGAGTGCATGCGCCACTGTGTGAGCGTGTGCTTCTGGGCGACGTCGATCGTCAGGCTGTTCGCATACTGGCGCAGCGTGTGCAGCCGACCACGCGCAATTGTGCGCTGGCTCTCAACGGCACCGTCGTTGCCGTCGTCCGCTTCCGCATCCGCCACGCGTCTGAGGTGTCCCATCCAAGCTCGCAGCGTCGCGGGCTCCAGCGGGTACGGCACGCACTCGTCAGCAGTGTCGCCCTGCTTCCAAGGCACGAAGTTGGCGACAAAGAACGCGGCAAACTTCTTGCGGCGCTGCTTCCACGGCGACGTTATCCGCTTCTCGTTGCTGAGCTGCGGTGGCTCGGACGGCACAGGCGGCCCAACGTGCAGCGGGCACGCAAGCTTCGAGTTGAGCTTCTGCTTGTGCGACAGGTACAAGGGATGTGCTGCATGGAACGCAAACTGCGAGCAAGCAACGAAGGGCACTTAGAGGGTGCAGCGGCGCCGCAGAGCGCGGGGAGAGCACTTTGGGGACGCTCACCGAGGCATTGGGCAGCCTCCCGCGCCTCTTCTTCGCCTCGAATGTGAGGGCCTCGCCGGCCATGTGCGCGGCCTGCGCCGCCTCCTTCTCCTCGGAGGTCATCTCCACCATGGTGACGCACCCCTTGTACTCATACGCGTTGAGCCGGTCGAGCTCAAAGCCCCGTAAGCGGTAATTCGTCGCGTCGCCCACGGCGTGCGCGCGGCCCTCGTGGTCACAGTACACCTTGCAGTTGCCAGGGCCGCCCATGCCTTCGAGCGACTCCTCCTTTTGCTCTCGCGTCCACGCAGAATCCGTGCCGATCTGGACCGTCTCACCGTCCTCCACGTCCGCGCCGCCGTGCAGGTCGTCCGCGTCGTCCTCTGGCTCAGGTGTGACCCACGACGGCTCCACCCCAAGCGCCTCATGCGCCTGGCGCACCACTTGCCAGCCAGCCGAGAACACAAATCGCTCGCTGGCATAGAACGACGGCATGCCGAGCAGCAGCGCCGCCGCCTGCGTGTCGGGCACCTCGCACATGTACGAGTTGACAGCGCGCTGCAGAAAGTACCTCGTCGTGCGAAGCTCTGTGCCGCTATCCTCGGCAGTCGAACCCCACTTGTCGATGTGCTTCTTTGCATCCACAAGCACGGACAGTGCGCTTGTTAGCCGGACCGAGTCCTTGGTCATGTACTTGACAAGGTCTGTGCGAGCAAAAGAGGGAACGCACGAACGCACGGTGAGGTGTGAGGAGGGATGCTGGCGGGCTAGGTTCTGGCAACATCGAAGCTCGCACAGAAGCAGGCGGCACGCGAGCTCTCACGCGCCCCAAGCAGGTAGGGTGCCGTGTTGCACCGCAGCAGAGACGTGAGAATCTCATTGTAGCACGTCATGCGCGAGTTCGCGCATGGCAGCAGCCTGAAGACGTCGAGGATCTTGCGCATCATGTGCTCCTCCTTGCTTGCCACGAACTGGCTCAGATCCGCCTCGTACAGCGCCTGCAGTTTCTGCCTCAACTCAGCCCACTCCGGCCTGTTGAGCTCGTCGCGCACCACCTGCGTTGCCTCCTCCATGACGCCTTCCCAGACAGTCCTCAACTCCGGACCTGTCGCCTTCTTGAGGTGCTCCTTGGATGGCACGGCGTCCACAATAGGCTGCGCCTCGGGCAGCTTGGGTCGCCGCATCTCAATCACCAAATCATTCCCATCCTCGCGCGGCACAAGAGGCTCGACTGTGACTGTCGATGGTTTGACCTCGCTCGCCGCCGGCGTGACCGGCGCCGCAGACGTGGATGCCTGGCTCTCCTCCCTTGCAAGCTTCTTGCTCTCCTCCCTTGCGAGCTCCTTCTCGGTGGGCGCGTCCGTGAGGTAGAGCCAGCACGAGCCAGTATTGAGGAGCGGCTTCTTGGGCCAACAGTTTGAGCAGGGGAGGAGCTCGAACGCGGACTTGACCGACCCATCGCCGCACGTGAGCTTCGAGAACGGGACTGCTGCCTGATTGGCGTAGATCTCCTCCATGATCTCAAAAGGCAGACGCTTCTCAAGCACCTCCCTCTTCACCTCCCTCTCGGCAGCTGCCCGCGGGATCACTGGCGTGCCCGGCGCTAGTTTGGCCTCTGCTTCGGACTTCTGGACCATCTCGTTCACTCGGTCCTGTACGTACTCTCGGGCTTTGGGGGTGGTCAGGATGTCTCTCACGTGAATGCAGCGCGTCTCGTCAACGGGAAAGACAGCCGGGCTACCCATGCGGCAGCCCGTTTCCCCATTCGGTGGCTTGTGGCACGTCGCCTCGTGCTTGCCCGCATCCCACGCGTGAGTCTGCTTCCCCGCAGCCGTCACGTGCGAGCTTCGCAGCATCTCCGCGTTCAGCTCCAAGCCGGCGCCATCGGAAGCTTGCACCACGAGCTCGAGTGGCTCGAAGTACTCGCCGCGGAAGAGCTTCGAGTACGTCGATCGTCGTAAGACATCGAGTACGTGCACCGCGAGTGGCACCTCGCACTTGAACATCTTCTGCAGCTCGGCCGCCAGGACCGCAAACACCTCGCGATCCTGTCCTGCGGCAGAGCACATGCCGGGCAGCGCCCCGCACCATCCGAGAGCATGCAGATGGTGCGTGCCCTTGCCAGTCTCCTCGGTCACACCGAACGACGCGATGCCGCGGCCAAACAAGCCCTTGGGCCGCTCGTGCAACGGCTTCGTGCTCTTCTCGCTGTTGACAAAGGGGGTCCCGATCACCACCTCCATCACAAAGCGCGCGATCGCATCGTAGAGCATCGACATGCTTGCCGGGTGCTGCGCGGCCCTGCGCTGGAGCAGGTCCTCGAGGCCACTGGCGTCGTCGTCGCCGCCGCGGTGTTGTTCCGCAAACGCCTCCGGATTCTCGCGAAGGCGTTCCAAGAAGTCACCGGCGGCGGCGGGGAAGGTGTCGTTCCCGGCCATCATCTGCATGGTCAGCCGGATGCCCAGCGGGGAGTGCACGTCGTCGGGTGCCACCGTCAAGAAGATACTCGGCGGCCCGAACCGTCGAATCATGGCGAGCATCTTGCCGATGCAGGACGAGCGCTCCATCGTGCTCCACGGCACCGAGCTCGCCACGAGGGACACCAATGGCATGATCGGCGCCATGAACTTGGCCGCCTGCTTCGAGTGAGGATTTTGCACCGCCTGCCGAGCCTGCTCGTCAAAGCCGGGGCTGTTGATCAGCGCAATCAGGTCCGCCCGCGACTCCTCGCGCACCGCGCCACACACCGACTTGAGCACCTTGTGCCGCTGCACCTGGTTGGCGAGCAGCAGGACCAGGCGCGGATTGCGCTGGAAGCGCAAGGTGTAGTGCTGCATCAAGTGCTTGGTCGCGGCCGTCGAGATCGTACCCTCAAACTTCTCGAGCCCTTTGCCCAGCGGGAACTCGTACCAGAACGCCTCCATCAACATGACACCGTTCTTCGAGAACTCGCTCATCGGCTTGCTGTCCCGCGTGACCGAGAGCGATCCGGCCTGCTGCTGCTGCTGCGTCTTGGACTTTAGGCTCGCCACTGCCTCCAACGTGCCCTCCAGGATGGCCTCGCTATTGGTCGCGGCGTTCATCACGCCGATGTGCGACACCATGAGCTTTGGCGGCGGCGGCGGCTCTGTTGAGCCCGCCGCCTTGGCCGCCGCCGTGCCCTCATGCTCGTGCTCGCGGTCGGTGTGTGGCGCCGCAAACGCCCCTGCCTCGGCCTCGGCGATGATTGCCTTAGCCATCTCCAACGCCTCCGACTCGTCTCCCTCCAAATCGTCTCCCCCTTTCGCTAGGGCGTCGGCGACCTCGCGCACGCCAGCAACGTCGGACGGATCGTGGCCCGCGCGCTCGTCGATAAGGAGCATGACCGCATTCGTCATCGCCATCACCTCACGACCGGCGGCAATCTCCCCTCCCTCAAAGCCCGTGGCGATCTCGCGCACACCCGCAATGTCTGATGGGACGTTGACCGCGCGCTCGTCGATCGAAGTGTCCGTGCTCTTCCTCGCCGTCTCGCGTAGCCCGGCCGGCACGCGCCGCAACGCCGCGACGACCTCGTCCAGCGACGGCGCCGCCGCTGCCTGCAGTGCCGGCGCGAGGGCAAGCTGCCCCATGTGCATGATTGCTCGGCGAAGCTGAAGGTAATTGTACACGACCACCGGTCGAATGGCCATGCCCGATGAGACCAGCAATCGGCGCAGCAGCACGTCGTGCGAGCCCTCAGGCCCGAGGATGTTGACGGTCACCTGTGATCACAGGCCCAGAGGTGGGGGAGTCGCGGGCATCAGTGTCGCCACAGACCGTGCAATGGCCGATATGAAGCGGAGAGAGGGGCACTTTAGGGTCGCGCAGCGCCAGCTGGCCGAAGAGAAGCGGAGGGGCACTTTAGGGGTCGCGCAAGGCGCGCGCACCGTGTCGAGAAAGTCAGACACGCGCTGCTCTGCTGACAGTGCCTTGCCAACGTAAGAGGTGAAGGCGTCGCGACCCTGGTGCAGGAATGTGATGAAGTGCGCCCTGAGCTGCACATGCTGCCATTCCTTTTTGCCGGCCGTGCTTGGCGCCACGACCTTGAGCACGTTCGCGTACATGCGCACGTCCGACAGGAGCAGCTTCTCAATGTCCGTCAGCGGTGGCAGCTGCAGGCAGTCCATGCGCCCGTAATCCACGCCCGCCGCCAGCGACTGCGAGGGAGGCCCTGCACGCTCGCCGCTCGCGTGCGCCGCACACGTGTGGCACAGCCGGACCGTCGCCACCATCCGTGTCGCGCCGCCTGCCCCCTCTGCCCCCTCCGCCGCTGCCTCCACCTCGCCGCCTGCCCCCTCCACCTCCATCTCGTCGCCGCCCTCGAACGCCGCGGCCGCCTCCGAGCACACATGCTCGACGAGATCGGCGTGCAAGTGATAGATCCGCCCGTCACTGTCCTCAAAGCAGGAGACCATGTCGCGCAGGCGGACAGGGTAGGTCTCTACCGCGGGCGCTACCATTGGGTCGTCCTCCGCATCGGCCTCGCCCGCCTCGCCCGTGCCGCCGACGGGCACGCGCGAGTGCCCGCCGCTGACTTCTCGGACAAGGTCCACTGTGCCCATCGCCTCCAGGTCCGCGCGCTGCTTTTCGGTGAACCGGAACGGCTCGGGCAGGTCGACCACCATGAAGCGCTTGTACGCGCCACGCGTCGCCATGCACCGGGTGCCGCAGCTCGCGCACGCAGGCAACGGCTTGTTTGGGCTCAGCACCTCGCGGAATCTCTCCTGGATTGCCAACAGGTCCTCGGGGCTCACGGCCACGTGATCCTTGATGAGCCCCTTGGCTTTCTCTCGCCACCGCGCCCTCTCTTCGTCGGTCGCACGGTCGTCAGGCACCTGCTCCAAGTCATAGAACATCACAGCTCCGCTCACCTCGTGGAATAGGCGAAGACTCGCCTCGGGGTCTCGCTCGTGGTCGCCGAGGCCCTTTGCGTCGGACACGCGCGCTGCGAGAGCCTCGTCGTACGCCTCGTCAAACTCGCGTTCCCGTTCCGCCGCTGCCGCCGCCTCTTCTTCAGCGTAGGTGGCTTTCTGAAGCTTTATCTGAAGCTCCCGAGCCTCCTGCTTCCGACGCCGATTTTCCTCCCGAGCCGCCTTCTTTGCCTCGTCGCTCTGCTCTGCCCGCACCGCCTTCATCTGACGCTTATTTGCCTCCCTGGCCGCCTCCCTGGCCTCGTCGCTCTGCTCTGCCCGCGCCGCCTTCTTCCCACGCCGATTGGCCTCCCTGTCCGCCTCCCTGGCCTCCTCGCTCTGCTCCGCCCGCGCCGCCTGCTTCCCACGCCGATTGGCCTCCCTGTCCGCCTCCCTGTCCTCCTCGCTTTGCTCCTCCCGCGCCGCCTTCATCTGACGCTTATTTGCCTCCCTATCCGCCTCCCTGGCCTCGACGCTCTGCTCCTTCCGCGCCGCCTTCATCTGACGCTTATTTGCCTCCCTATCCGCCTCCCTGGCCTCGACGCTCTGCTCCGCCCGCGCAGCCTTCTTCCCGCGCCGATTGGCCTCCCTATCCGCCTCCCTGGCCTCGTCGCTCAGCTCCGCCCGCGCCGCCTTCATCCTAAGCCGATTTAGCAGCGCCTGACGCGTCTCTTGGAGGTCTCTGATATACGTCGACACCGCCTCGCTCATACGCTCGAGATGATTCCACTCGTCCTTGTCCTGTCCGAC
>Ga0210243_102077_pt1 | contig 12117 bp, 7 predicted proteins | sample ChrtobMeP5a_32mM_FD_155461 | JGI IMG/M metagenome (GOLD analysis project Ga0210243, IMG submission 155461) | Chrysochromulina tobin associated microbial communities from unialgal haptophyte culture, Seattle, Washington, United States - P5a_32mM | ecosystem: Host-associated > Algae > Haptophytes >...
GGACACACGGATCACACAAACGAACCTCACATCAGCCATCCAGACCCACCAACGCACGACCCCGGTGACGACCCCAGAGGCAGAGCCGACCGACCCACGGCCGACTCAGAAGAGGCCGCCCCTCGAGCGAACCCGCGGCCCCTGGCACGGTTACCGCCGACGAACCGGTACATCCCTCATCAGGGGCGCGGCGCCTCGCAGACCTCGCCTGGTGTTCCTGGGCCGGTGCGAGCGGCGGCAAACAGGCGAGGCCTGTGAACTATAAGTTTTCAATAAGTTGCGAAAATGTGAAAGCTCTCCCTGGTGGGTGTGGCGGGGTATCGGGTATCGGGTATGCCGGGGATTTACGACTTGGTTTTAGCTTTGAGGTGAGTTGCGTCTTTAAACTGTATTTACGGGGTATGTGTGGCTTTCTTGTTAATTAACGATCACACTGGGAGGGAGGTCTTTGACCTCCCTCGAATGAATATCGATGGAGTCTCCGGCGTGTGTGGCGACGGCCGCCCTTCCATGCGCCCTTCCGACAAAGGGGAGTCCTGAGATTCACTCAACAGCCCGGTGGTCGGCTGATTGCAGAGCGAGCCCTCCGAGCGGAGCAGCGGCGGACTCGATGGCCGCTGATTGCTGAGCGAGCCCTCCGATTGCCGCTGATTGCTGAGCGAGCCCTCCGATTCGGTCGGCGTTTGGCTGATGAGGCGGAGCTCCGCCTGTGACTCCTGATGAAGGCCCTCATCAAGGCGGCCCTCCACTCCTGATGACTCCTGATGAAGGCCCTCATCAAGGCGGCCCTCCACTCCTGATGACTCCTGATGAAGGCCCTCGAGGTCGTGCGAGGTCCTTAGCCAGCCCTCCCGCGCTCTGTAGAGCCAGTGCTGGCACTCATGCATCGCCACCGTGAGCGTGTCGGCTTGATCGGCGTTGGAGCTCTCGACGCGTCGTAGCCGCTCAGTGAGCAAGCGAACTGCCCTCTCTGCCGTTGCTCGGTAGCTCTCGGCCAGCGCAAGTACCTGCCAACACGACACGAGCTGCGGAAGTGAGCGGCAAAGAGCGGCAATCAGCGGGCAATCAACGGCAATCAACGCCCTCCGTCAGCGTGAGCACCTGCTGTGTGGTCTGGCGTGCCCTCCTCTCCTCGCCCAATGCCTTCCTCATCTGCGACCAAGCTGCGAGCTGCCATAGCCGAACCGCCGATGAGATCGATGAGATCGAGCGCTGTCGCGAGCGTGCACGTGCCCGATGGGTGAGATGCAAGCTTGCTCGGCGCCTCGAGGCGGCAGTGGAGGAGGCCTTGGTCCAGCGAGTCCATCCGAGGCGCAGCCGATGGCCACTCGACATCGAGCTCAGATCGAGATGCGAGCTCAGATCGAGATGCGAGCTCAGATCGAGATGCCGGGGCGCCGCGATGAGCAACCAGCCGCGCAGCAGGAGCTGGCGGCGCCAGTGCCGATGCGCTCGGCGCTGGTCCTGATGCTCACGCGCCAGATGGTGCCAGCTGAGCTTCCAGCATGACCAGCCATACACGAGACCGCGGTGCACGAAGGCGCGCGTGCTCGAGTCCGCTTGCATCAGCGCTACCTGCCGATCGTGCAGCAAGCTTAGCCAGCTGCTCCATGCCTTGCGCATCCTGTGACCACGGAACGTCCTTGCTGACGAGAGCAGCGCCTGCTGGACGCGCTGGCGAGCCTCCGACATCGCGACCCACCTGTTCGTGGCCACTCGCACACGATGTAGCGCCATGCTCCCTGTCCCTCGACGCGCCGTCGGCTCGAAATGGTCGCGATTCCTAATTCGGCACCGAACGGCCATCCGCCAAGTCCGAACGCCGAGCGCGAGGTAGTAGTAGAGCAGGATGCTCACGCAACGATGGAGGAGGCGTCCCTGGTCCGCACCACTTCGCGCCCAGACGCCCCACAAGCGCCACGCCTGCGCGACAGAGAGCTTCTGCATCGACGTCACCGACCGTTGGCCCATCTCTAAAGCGTGGCAGCGGGCGCGATACCGCTCCGTCCAGCTCGACCAGCCGCGGCTGAGCGCTCGGTGCATCAGCCGTTGCACCACGATCGCAGCTTTGGACAAAGCGTCGTGCCGAGCGTGTGCGCTTGTAGCAGCCTCGCGCCACGTCGCCAGGTAGCGAAGCCTGAGCTTGGCCGCGACGTAGCATTGAAAAGACAGGAGCTTTGCTTGGGCTACGGAGCTCGCAAGCCACAACCGCCAACCGCGGGATAGCTGTGCGCCCTGCAAGTGCAGCCATGCATGGCGCCGCATCTTGTCCGTCTTCTTCACGAGGAGACTTCCCACAGACCACCTCGTCAAGCAGAGAGCCCCATCGCGAAGATGAAGATGGGTATCGCCCTTGCGCTGCAGCTGTTGCTGCCGCGATCGTTCGGACGCCATCTCGACCCACGCTCGCCACCTCATCACCAGACCCCGTGACATCCGTGCGGCAGCGCCTCGCCTCAGCATTTGCAGATCACCTGCGTTCTGCCACAATGCCCGCCACGCTCGTGCGATAGACTGGAGGTTGTTGAGGTGCACCTTCACCAGGGTCGCGAGCTTGATTACTTGATCGCGTTCCTCTGCTTTTGCAACACGTGCGAGTAGTTGCTGTAGGTAGGGCATACCGTCGTTGCCCGAGCTGCCGTCGTCGATGAGACAATATGGTGCCAGTGGGAGCCTTGTCGTCGGCGAAGAGCGATGCCAGTGCCGCTCCTGCATCAATGCTTCCCGACGCAGAGCGATCTCCTCCAAGGAAGCCGTCCCGGGGGCGTGCGGGCTTCCCTCAGTCAATTCTTCGGCCACCACCATTGTATCGTGCCCACACACTCTCGCCCTCCATGGCAAACTCTGAACTCGCGACGGTGTGTGAACGTTAACACCGCGTCGACTTTTATTCACACTCTCACCCTGTAGGAATTCTAATCACAGTAACTTTACGAATTCGAAAGGAAGCCCAAACTGCCACGAAACGTTCTCCGAAAAGCGGAAGAAGTCGAGCGTCCCATCACGCGAGCGTCGTCCGTCCCATCATGCCGCTGCCCACCTCCCCTGGCGCACAAGACGCCGGCATCGATTACGGCGAGATCGCTGCTGATATCGCGGCAGATAGCATGGCAGCTCACATCGCTGCCGAGGCGGACCAAGAGATGGCGCCCGCTCCCTCGACCTCGAAAGCGGCCCGAGTTGCTGATCTGCAGGCTCAGCTAGCGGCGGCACTAGCGGAGCTAGCGGCAGAGCAGGCCGCTACTTCCGGCGGCATTTGGCGTCCCACGCGAGCGTGCCAATCATTCATGCCGCCGCCTACCGCACCTGGCGCACACGACGCCAGCATCGATTACGGCGAGATCGCCGCGGATATCGCGGCAGAAAACATGGCTACCGAGGCGGACCAAGAGATGGCGGCCTATCATGCCGTCGAACAAGGCACTCCTGCTGCACATGGTGATGATGAGCGCGAGCTGCGCCGTGAGAACAAATCCCTCATGCAGAAGGTGTCCTCGGCTGAGGACATGATCAACCTGATTGGCATTTTAGAGACTACGAAACCGTCGAAATCAAAGGTCAAGCGGCTCCTCCTCACGGTGAGCATGGAAGTGGATAGACTTGCCACGGCCTCAAAAGCCCTGCCCATGGGATTTGTTCACAAAAATTCCAGCCTGCCAAATTACACGAAGTTGGATCAACTGAAATCGGAGCTCCTGCAGACGCAGAACGCACTCACTACAACCAGCAATCCGCTTACCAAGAAGGAGCGCGCGCAGATTGTCTCTGCACTCAGTCGCGTGGGCATCAAGGTAGTGGATCCCGCTTCGGGGCAGGATGAAGGTTGTACCGAAACTGCAGAGTCAGATGTGGAGATGGCGGACGACGAGGATCACGATGAGGAGGAGGATGAGATGCCAGATGTGGAGCGGGAGCAGACGCCACCCGCGGACGATGCGCCCGAGCTGGTGCAGCGCGCGTACAGAGTCATCATGAGTAATTCGAGTCTGCGTGCGAAGCTACGCTTCGACCTCGCGCCGTTTCTACTCCGCGTACACGAGAACGTGACGCAGAACAAGGATGCGAGCAAAGAGTGCCTCTACGGAACTCTCGACTACGGCGACACGATCAAGATGTACGGCGGTGGCAAGACCCAGGCGCGAAAGACGCCCCTCAAGCTGTGCGCCTTCGTCATGTGCCGAATGATAGGCGTGGCGACGATTGTGCTCACGACGAACACAAGCGGCCGCGACGATCTGTTCGGCAAGTTTCTCGAGCTCTTAGGCAAGCTCGAGGTTCCGACGGTCCCATCGACCATCCCAACGGGCGCCAACGACACGCACTTTCGCTACTACCGCGAAAAGGAGGTCGAGGAAGGGCGTGAGACGATGAAGATCGTTCTCAGGAAGAGCTCCTCTTCGGCCGCAGATTTGCGCAACACCGCGCTCGCAGAGGGCGTGATTGCCATCAACGACATTAGCAGGACCGAGGCGTCACGGATGTGGGCGTGCAGGCAGCTCAGCCAGGGCGCGTGCATCGTCGTCAATAACACCGCCGCCGCTATCGGTACGTGATCCGTTGCGACGCCCCCAGTCCCCAGTCCCCTTTCCCTTGCCCCTTTTGCTGCTGCTGATGATGATCTACTGCACTACTTGATCCATGCTCGCACACACAGAAAAGGCGAGGAACCTCATCGACCAGGCGCGCGGAATCTGCATACGGAACAAGACGCAGCCCATCCAGTTCATGCTTACGATTGACGAGGCTGACGACTTTTACCGGACCGACGGCGGCCTTGCCAACGGGCAGGAGGAGCGGCAGATCAAGATGGAGGAGAAGCTGCACGAACTGCGGCAGCTCGGCCCTCTGGTGCAGTTCGAGGTCACCGCGACGCTCCTCGCGATCTACATGACGCTAATGAAGATCGGGCAAGCGGATAAGGAGCTCAACGGCGACGTCTTTTACGTGGAGGCCTCGCGGGAGTATGTCGACGCGCGGATGCTCGTGCCGCCTTCCGACGCCGTCGGCAACCCCGAGTTTATCACGAGCGAGTCGGACCTCAACAACAACAACAAGTACGCGGACGCAAAGGTCCGTGCGCTGTGGAAGGCGGCGGCCGAGCACCGGCCGCCTGCTGGGCGCTGCGGCGCGCTCCTGCTCGATGCCACGACTGCGGCCGTCCGTGCCGGCGGCCGGACAGTCGGAATCTACGACAAGGCCGGTGAGCTGATGCGGTTGCACCCGCACGCCATCGCTGTCATCGTCAGCGGTGCGGAGATTGCATGGGCGACGGCAACGCCGCTCCCTGATCGACCGCAGGACGGTCGCCCCCTCGGCCAGCAGCCGAATATCTTCCGCGGCAAGGCGAAAATCTTTACTAACGTACTCCAGGACATAGACCGCTACTACCCCGAGCGCCCCGTCTTCGTCTTTGGCTACTCGCAGCTCGTGCGCGGGATCTCGTACCGCTCAAGTCGGCGCGTGCCCTCCCACTTCATCCTCCTGTACAAGGACGGCACGTCGCTGTGCCGGCTGGTGCAGGCAGCGGGCCGGGCGATGGGGGAGCAGGCTAGCGTGCTGCGCGCCAACGGCTTCATGGACGTCAAGCTCCTCACGCAGACGCAGGATTTCGACGCTATCCGCGCGTACCCCGAGTTCCTGAAGACGGTGGGAGAGCGGATGAGCAGCGGCATGACGCTGAAGGCGGCGCTGGAGCAGCAGTTTGCAGGCAAGTACAACGTGTTCCACGGCAAGACTGTCGGCCAGAAGAAGCTCCATCTCGAGGACCTGCAGCAGACGCTTAAGTTTGCACCCTCGCACCCGGGCGAGCTGATAGGCGCCACCGCGGAGGACGAGATGATGGGGACGCAGGGGCGCGGGCTGATGCGCGCAATCCTCGAGCTGCTGATCGTGGCCGTCGCCTACGAGGAGGAGGAGGGCAAATCTGTTAAGGAGATCAACGAGGAGCTCAGCAAAGGTGATTGGGATCAGTACTTTGAGCAAGACTCGCCACGCGATGCAGAAGAACTGAGCCTGCCGCGCATCCGCGCGGCGCTCAAGGTGATGTGCAGGCCGAATGGCAACCGGCCGGAAGTGGTTCTCCGTACCAATGGGCCCAGGTTTTACCTCAACGCGGAGGGCGTGGACAAGCTGCCCGGCCGGCAGAATCCCCTGTTTCGAGATCCATCGCCTGAGGAGCTCGCAATTATCGATGACTGCTGCGCCATCTGCTGCGAGCCCATGACTGATGCGGCCAAGGAACTCCGCCCATGTGGCCACTACTTCCACAACAAGTGCCTGCGTTCGTGGCTCGAGCAGTCGCGCTCATGTCCTGTCTGCCGTGCCTCGCTAGCCCATGATCCGAGTGGTCCGTCCTCGGCGACCAGGCGCGGACAGCATGGGCCCGTCGCGAGCGCGGGCGTCCTTACGAGCAGCGCGGGCGGCGGGCCAAGCGGCGTGGGCGCCGTGGCGGGTGGCGGGCCAAGCGGCGTGGGCGCCGTGGCGGGCGGCGGGCCAAGCGGCGTGGGCGCCGTACCCGCTGGCGCCACAACCATGGGTGAGCGTGCGCCAACGCCCCTGCAGCCTCAGAGATCGCGGTGCCGACATGTGGGTTCAGTCGTTGACCAGAGCGCCGTCCCCATGGCCTTCGACGATGAAGATGGCCCTGCCTTCTCCGATGGCAGTACCTTCTCCGACGGCTGTGCCAGCGTGGATGGGGAATCCATGCCGCGTGTGGATGGGGAATCCATGCCGCGTGTGGAGCACGAGCCTACGGCGGAGCCGTTGCCGATAGCTGCGGGCGGGTTGCAAGGGCGCCAAGGATCATCGGTAGCAGCAGCAGCAGCAACAACGTCGTCAGCGGAGACGACTCTCTTTGCCACAACAAGCCCAACCCTTGAGGTTGCGCTGGACCGTACAAAAAAGCCACCGCCTCGCTGGACAAAGAAGACGGACTTTGGCAAGTTTCTGGGCTACACCCACCCGTCGTATCGCACACCCAACGGCAAGTTGCGTATGCACACTCTGCCACAGGCATGGCGCGTGTACGACGAGCAACAACAGCAGCGGGAGGGTGCCGGCCCATCATTTGTCGAAGGCCCCCCCACACCTCCCTTTAACCGCTCGGCATCCTTCACGCTCCGGCTCGAACGGGAGCTCGAGAGCGCGCAGCAGGCCGCCGCAGATGAGCTCAGCTACCATCAAACAAGCCAAGAGGCAGCCAGCTTGCTCTCGAACTACCCCGTCGAGGACGTCGACTAGATGCGCGCATGTCAGGTCGCGGAGGCGTGCTGCATGAAGATTGGAGGTGGGAAAGAGAGGCAGCAGAATGAGGGGTGGTAAATTGGGCGGCCCTCGGCTCACAAGTGGGCGAGGTGCATGTTTTCGACACCTGAACGCCGGTTCCGGCGAGAACACGGGGAGAGGGTAATGCGCATTTTGAATGTGGAGTCCCTGGCGAGACTGCAAAGGGCCGGTTGAGATGAGGTGGGCGGAGTCCTCGAGACTCGAGTGTGAGGAGTGCCGTGCGGTGTGCGGCAGCACGGCAGGTTCGGTTGTTCGACACTGTAAGGTTGTGCGCACAGGTCCGCACGGACGAACCCCCCCGGATATCCCTTTGTTATATAGGGACCATGTGGGGTCAGTACATTTCGTTACCGGCTGTGTGCGTCGCTCCGCGATATCAGACACAGTTGACAGTACCTAGGACCTAACCCTTCAGCTAATAATCCAAGGCTTCTCCAGCTTCGTGATCTAAGTCTCCACTGCCCTGTTTTGGAGAGTCCGCGTCGTTGTCGCAGGGCGCCGCTGAAACCTAAAAGGAAAGGAGACCTCCTCAGAGTGGAATGCCCCGAGCGCCTTGAGTGATGCGTACTCAAGCACCTTCCGCCGCAGCTCATGAGTTCGCACCGTGTCCCGCCAGCTATCCAGCCAGCTCTCCCAGCCACGACACAGCAAACGGCGTATCGTACGACACCGGCGAGAAAAATGATTCGCAGCTGCGGCCAAAGCTTCACCGTGAGAGTGTGCGACGGCAGTGGCCTCGAACCAGGCGGCCAGGCCGTGCGACAGCAGAAAAGCAATGCCCTTGTGCAGCAGCTGCTGCTGCCGCGATCGATCGCACGCCATATTGACCCACGCTCGCCACCGACGCCGTGCCATCAATGTGCTAGCGCCTCGCCTCAGGGCTCGTAGCTGATCTTCACGGCTGAGTGCGAGATCAGACCACCTCCGCCACGCTCGCGCGAGAGACTGACGCATCAATGACTGGTGGACCTGCCGCACCAACTCACAACTGCGCACCTCCTCGCACCAGCCAGACACCCAGCTCGACCAGCCACGACTCAGTGACAAGTGCACCAGGCGACGCACCACGATCGCAGCCTTGGACAACGCAGCGCCACAAGCGTGTTCGATGGTAGCAGCCTCACGCCACGTCGTCATGCAGCGAGCAAACTCGAGCGACAGCAGCCGAACAACGCCCTTGCGCAGTAGCTGCAGCTGTCGCGACCGCTCACTCGCCATCTCGACCCATCGCCTCCATGATGAGGCCACGTGTCGACTCATCCACGTGGCAACCACCCGACACTGCACCGCCAGCCTCTCTGTGCGCCTGTGAGCACATTTGGCCCATGCTCGCCAAGCTTGAGTGATCGAAAGGATCATCCTGCTCGCTCGCCGATGGAGCTCCCTTTTGCGACGATGGGCGTAGTACCCATGCCGCCAGGTACAAAACGCATGAAGCCTGAGCTTGGCCGCGACGCAGCATTGAAAAGACAAGAGCTTTGCTTGGGCTACGGAGCTCGCAAGCCACAACTGCCAACCGCGGGATAGCTGTGCGCCCTGCAAGTGCAGCCATGCACGGCGCCGCATCTTGTCCGTCTTCTTCACGAGGAGACTTCCCACAGACCACCTGCTCATGGCCTCGGCAAGGTAATGAGCATGGCGTGCCTCAATGCCGTCGTGTACCAGATTGACGAGCATCCTAAGTGCGTACCCACGCTCCGTCCAGCTCGACCAGCCGCGGCGGAGCGCTCGGTGCATCAGCCGTTGCACCACGATCGCAGCTTTGGACAAAGCGTCGTGCCGAGCGTGTGCGCTAGTAGCAGCCTCGCGCCACGTCGCCAGGTAGCAAAGCCTGAGCTTGGCCGCGACGTAGCATTGAAAAGACAGGAGCTTTGCTTGGGTTACGGAGCTCGCAAGCCACAACTGCCAACCGCGGGATAGCTGCGCGCCCTGCAAGTGCAGCCATGCATGGCGCCGCATCTGGTCCGTCTTCTTCACGAGGAGACTTCCCACAGACCACCTGCCCATGGCCTCGGCAAGGTAATGAGCATTACGTGCCCTATGGCGGATGCGTACTAACCCGACCAGCCTCTTGCGTGCAGACACAAACACCGCCCACGCTGAACATGCCTGTGCTAGATTGCGACGATCACTTGCCATTGCCGAGTGCTGAAGCTGCTGGACCTTAACAGTGAAGGCCTTTGCACCTTCAGCCCAACAGTGCAGCGCCCTTGCCACAGAGTTGCTCGTCAGACTTGCAATATGGCGAAGCTCTACGAGATCCGTCACGCCATGTCCCTGTGAGAGAGCGGCAAAAGCGATACCACCTCGCCTCAGCGCTCGTAGCTGATCTTCACGGCTGAGTGCGAGATCAGACCACCTCCGCCACGCTCGCGCGAGAGACTGACGCATCAATGACTGGTGGACCTGCCGCACCAACTCACAACTGCGCACCTCCTCGCACCAGCCAGACACCCAGCTCGACCAGCCACGACTCAGTGACAAGTGCACCAGGCGACGCACCACGATCGCAGCCTTGGACAACGCAGCGCCACAAGCGTGTTCGATGGTAGCAGCCTCACGCCACGTCGTCATGCAGCGAGCAAACTCGAGCGACAGCAGCCGAACAACGCCCTTGCGCAGTAGCTGCAGCTGTCGCGACCGCTCACTCGCCATCTCGACCCATCGCCTCCATGATGAGGCCACGTGTCGACTCATCCACGTGGCAACAACCCGATACTGAACTACCATCTCGACCCATCGCCGCCATGCTCGCGCGAGCGCTGCATTCGTAAAGGCCGCCATGCTCAGGCGCTGAAGTATGCGGATGCTTCCCTGCGTTGCGACCATCCAATCGGTATAGCAAGCTCTCAGCTGTCGTCTGAAAAGGTGCTGCGTAGCCATGGAAAGGTTCTGACGCGAGCGAAGATGCACATGCCATGCAGTCCACGCGATCGGCAATTTCTTGGCCGCGAGGTACGGCTGTGGACGCAGCAGCCTTGCCTGGGTCACGATGCTTAGGAGCCATCTTCTCCAGCTGCGCGAGAGCTCAGCGCCTATCATGTGCACCAGTGCAAACTGGCGAAGCTCGTCCGACCATCTCAGAAGGTCAGTTGACTCGCACCATATGGAAAGGCCTCTGGCTAAGCATCGAGCGTTGAACATACTGAGACCCCTTCGAACGACCGATCCTATGTAGGACCGATGTTTCCCGAAGCCCATCCATCGACTCCAGCCATCATCCATCTGCAGTTGTGTCCAGCCACTCGTGCCTCGATGCAGCAACTGCACCAGCGTACCCTGCTCGGCCACCGTGCTCACCCAGCCCTGCCACGCTCGCGACGCCCTGCGCTGCCAAAGGTGCCTCGCAGCGCGCACCAGGCGGTGCTTCTGCGTTGCCATCTCACCCTTGATCGATCGCCACGACGCCACGCCACGCAACAAGCTGCTCCGGACGATGTGGCACCCGCTTCGCTGCATTGAGCTCAGCGCTCGCGATCGATCGAGGCAACACTGTCGCCAGCATCGCAGGCCGCGCCAGCCTTGGCGCAGCGCGAGCAGGCTCGCTGCCCTGAACATGTCGTGCCGCGACCAAGTGCTCGCCAAAAGCGCCTTCATCCATGCAAGCCATCCGCGCCGCATGCCATGCTGCATGCAGCAAGCATCCGCAGCTCGCTCTGAAGCCGCGCGATGCAAACCACGACGCCACGTCACCAGCCATCTGGCTAGTCTGTGGGAGGCCGCCCGACGCATGAGCGCTTGCACCGCCGTTGCCAGCAGGAGCCTCTGCGAGTTCAGCTTCAGCAGACGAGCAAACGCATTCGAAAGGCAGCGGCTCCTCATCGTCGTCACGCCGCGCCGAAGCAGTGCCGATGCGCGCCGTGTGCTCACGACCCAGCTCGACCAACCTCGACTTAGCAACCCTCTGCGCAATCGAGCAGTCGATGGCGTTGGAGGCCCGAGAGGAAATCAGAGTCATTTGGAGGCTATTGCAAGCTATTCAGAATCAGGAGAAGCTATCAGAGGCCATCCGCGTACCTGCGCAGTTGAGCCATCGAAGCACTCCAGCATGACTCGTCTTGCTCGCGCAACGCAAGTGCAGAGTGCCAGCTCGACAGACTCGTTGCGAGCAGTCGATGCGCCGAGTGCCCGACACCCAGCTGCACCAATCGCACCTGCTCTGCCCGTGCTGTGATGCTCGCAGCCGCCACACCCACCCACGACCGCCACGACTGCGACAGCTCTCGCTCAAGCATGCCGACAAGGTGCATCACCGACCGGTGCGTGTTCGCCCGCCTCTGCGTGCGCACATGAGCTGCGGCCACCCACGCTGACCACGCGCGAGCCACGCGCTGGCACAGAACGCACTTGACGGCAGCGCCGATCCGCTCGGATCGCACCAACTGCAGCGCGAGGCTCCAGTCTCGGAACCCATACGCCAGCCGCCAGTGCACGAACGCGCTCGCACCGTTCCGTAGCCGGTTCGCCTGTACAGCGAGCGCTCTTGCTTCATATGCCCACGCACGCCACGCATGTGCGAACAGCTGGCGCAAAGCGTGGCTTCGCGCGCGGCACGACCAGGCGCGTAAGCGCGCCTCCATCAGCATCGCCTGCATCCACGCCGACCATCCACGCAGCATCTGCCGAAGTGTCCAGCCACTCGTGCCCCGGTGCAGCAACTGCACCAGCGTACCCTGCTCGGCCACCGTGCTCACCCAGCCCTGCCACGCTCGCGACGCCCTGCGCTGCCAAAGGTGCCTCGCAGCGCGCACCAGGCGGTGCTTCTGCGTTGCCATCTCACCCTTGATCGATCGCCACGACGCCACGCCACGCAACAAGCTGCTCCGGACGATG
>Ga0210243_102086_pt1 | contig 12043 bp, 8 predicted proteins | sample ChrtobMeP5a_32mM_FD_155461 | JGI IMG/M metagenome (GOLD analysis project Ga0210243, IMG submission 155461) | Chrysochromulina tobin associated microbial communities from unialgal haptophyte culture, Seattle, Washington, United States - P5a_32mM | ecosystem: Host-associated > Algae > Haptophytes >...
AGCCTTGGTGGAGGAAGCCATAGTGTTGATCAAGCCAGTGCATCACCATGCCCTTCCAACCTTGCTCAATAGGGTCGAGAAGGCGGCGAACATGGCGCATGTAGAGGGCACGCGTAAAGGTTTCAATATCAAGGCATCGAGCTCCCCCCTCCGGGTAGTCCTGCACGAGGAGGGCGCGTGGGGCCGCATGAACAGCTGAGTCTCGCCCCTGGGGTTGGAGGAGAGTCGCGCCGCCCGGTTGCTCAACAAACGTCCACGTCTCACGCTCCCATGCGGCAAGCATATCATCAAGATTCGGGGGGCATTGGTTCGATACCAAACCAGCCGAAAATCATTTCTTGCTCCAAATTTCAAAGTTTCGGAGCCTCCGGAGTCATGGCCAATTTTGGCGTCGCATAATCGCGTCGTCTCGAGGCACTATCGCGCATTCGCCTTTCGTATCAGGCCCCTGCGCCGCCAAAAGTGCCCACGGGCTACGGCGCGCGACTGGCCTTGGCGCGTTCCAGCGCGCGCGTGATTCGCGCAGCGCTCCGGCCGCGCGCGCACGCAATTACTCGTCCTCCGGGCAGCTTCCTCCGCCCGGCCCTTTTGCTTTATTTGCTGACGGGCCTCTCTCCCCGATGCTTGCAGGTCAGGTGACGAGCAGCTTTCCAAGGGGTCGCGGAGTCCGAGGAGCCCCTCTTCGTCAAGGAGGGGAACGGCACCATCACGACGCCCGCCATGTCGCCACTGTCCGAGGAGCTCACAAGCCTACCCGGGCGTCAGCTGTCCTTCACGTCGGCCTCACCTCCGCCACCTGGGCCTCATCGTGTCTGGGTCGTCACCTCTCTTGCACGCCGACTCGCGGCTCGGCGCGGCTCGGCGGTCCGCCTTGGGTCCGCGCCTCGACTCGCCCGCATCATCTTCCTCGCCATGATGGTGGGCTTCACCAGCGCACAGACTACCTGCCAGCCTTGCGGGGCTGAATCCGCCTTCACGTCCAGCAGCAGCTGCGTTTCAAATGCAGGCTGCAGTTCGTCCCTAGTCGCGTCAGGGGCGACGAACTGCGGGCCTTTCTTCATTCTCACCTGCTACCAGTGCTGTTATTATTACTACTCGCCGCCGCCGCCACCGCCGCCCTCGCCACCGCCGCCATCGCCGTCGCCACCGCCGCCATCGCCACCGCCACCATCGCCGTCGCCGCCACCGCCGTCTCCCCCGCCCGCGCCGCGCCCGCCGCCATATCCACCCTTCTTGCTCGGGTTAGAGGAGCTGGGGAAAGATGTCCTCGGAGCCGCCGTCGTCTTCCTCACGATCTACTGGGTTCTCATCGGCCTGGGCGTGTGCCTGGGCCTGTGCCTGATCCTGTGCCTGTTTCGGTGCCTGTATCGGCGCTGCAAGAAGGCCCATGGGACTCCCCCCCTACAAAGGCCCACAACCGAGGCCCACGAGCCCCGGCCCACTGTCGCGACGAAAACAAATCTAACGACTCGGGCGAATCCGATGAGCGCCTGAGTCGGAAGGACTGGAGGAGAGATGTCACCAGGGTGCTAGGGGGCGGCGGCTGCGGAGGAGGAGGTGGCGCAGGCAGCTGCTGAGTCTGCTAGGGAGGTGGCGCAGGCAGCTGCTGAGTCTGCTAGGTGCAGGTGCGCTGGAGCCCACTGTTCCACCAACCACCAACCGCTGCATGGGTCAGGCTGTGCGCGACGGATGGCGAGCTTCGAAACCGGCGATCTACGCTTTGCCGTCAATTTTCCTCGTCATGTTTAATCCTCCCGCTGCCTTGGAGCCTTCGCTTACCCCCCTCGCTATTGTGTGAGATGTCGCCAGGGCGGGCACGAGGCAGTGTGAACACTTGGAGGGTGCGGGCTGTACCCCCATTGAAATTCGCACAAATCGCACAGGGGGGTGTCTGCTTCCTCCTTCCTGCGATCTTCCTAGTTGAGAGTTCCCTATAAGTTCCCTATGTCCTGGTTGAGTGTGGGCAAGCTTCAAGCGCTTGTTTGGGCAGTTTCATGTGTGTTGTGGTGCGGTTGGGGGCAATGACGCATGCTCATCCTTCGCATGGAAGTTAAACACGCTAAAGTTTTAAACAGAAAACACACTTTAACAGCAGGTATCCTCTCGACTGTGAGAACTGAGATCTCCGCGACAACGCGGATGCCTCCGCGGATGCGCAATGCGGACTCGGTTTAGTGTGCTCGAGAAGACTTGGTGACGATCATGGACCGTCACCGGTGGTGAGCTACACGAAGCAAAGAACGCCGTTGTAGACCCCACGGACGAGGGGCACGAGGCGACCCACTTCTGTCTCGTATCTTCGCGGGTCCGGACTCCGCTCACACAGGCGCTCATCGTCGGGACCCGGCGGGGGCGGGGGCGAGACCATCGGCTGCGGGAGCCATGGCCTGCGGGGTGTACCTAGGGGTGTACCGTGTTTCACTCACTTTTTCGTAGTATACTTACTTACACTCAACCTCTCAGCCAGCGGACGGCTCGGCTCGTGACCGTCCCGAGATAAGCGATTTACACCGCCGCACGCGCACGCGGCGCCGAGCGATCGTGGCGCGGTCTGCGACGCGGTCAGAAGCCGTACACGTGCCGTTGCGGGCCCGCCTGCGTCGTCATGAAGGGAGGCCCGACGGTGCGCGTGCCGATCTGCCCAGGCGGCGTCATCGCATCGAGCGCAGCCATCTGCTCTGGCGAGAGCGGCGCGCTCATCGGCGGCGCCGCCGCGAGCACCTCAGCGGCGTGTGCATGGCTCGAGCATTTGGGCGCGATCGCGAGGCCGTGGCGTAGGCTCCACTGGAGGAGCACCTGTGGGAAGGGGGGCGCCGTAGTGAGCACATGCATGCTGGCGGGAGGGTCTCGAGCACGGATCCACCTCCGAAGTAGCACCTGGGCGGCGCTCAGCCCGCACTGAGCCGCGATGGCCGTAACCACCGGGTGGGCGAGCAGCCTGCTTGCGCCGTGGCCGAGCGGGGTGTGAGCTTGCACGATGATTCGGCGCTGACGGCATGCTTCGAGCAACTCCCACTGCGGAAGCAAGGGGTGGCGCTCAATTTGGTTGACCGCGGGCGGGATGGTGCACAGCGGCTCGTCGAGGAGCGTCGCGAGCGCCCGAGCTGTGAAGTTGCACACCCCGAGCGAGTCGACTAGCCCCTCGTGCACCGCGGCTTCCATCGCGCCCCACACCTCGCCGAGCGTGCCCGCCTCGATGACAGCATGTGGCCAGTGCAGCAGCAGCAGGTCACACTTGGGCCGTCCTAATTTCGCAAGCGATGCCATCAGCTCCACGCGCACCTCGGGTGCATACTTGCACCGGCCTGGCACCTTGACAATCAAGTATGGCCGCTCGTCAAAGCCGATGCTCCCCCCAGCAACACCCGTGCTGCCCTCCCCGCCGCCAACGACAGCCCTCGCAACCTGCTGCATAGACCGGCCGACGGCCTGTTCATTCTTGTACGTCGGTGCGGTGTCGAGCCCGGCAAAGCCCGCCCCGAGCGCTGGCACGATTGCAAGCTCCTTGAGCTCCATCGTGCCAAGCACGATGGTGGGGAGTCGGCGCACCGTCGCGCCCTTTTGGCCGACGAGTGGGAGCGAGGCGAGGGGCGGCGGCGGAAGCGGCCGCGGGGTCGGTGACGTTGACACGGACGAGGCACTCGTCCCATCAAGGTTCACTTCCTGCTTGAACTCCGGATGTACCTGCTGCGTCAGCTGGACTTTCCGATACAGGCCGACCAGCATCGCCACCTCTTCTGGCGAGTGGGCCGCTGTGATGAGCCCAAACCCCTCCGCATAGCTCGGCGGCTGCCCCTGCAAGCTGCGGTAGCTGCTCGCAACCTGCGCGGCGAGGCCACCTCCTTGGAAGCCCGTCGGGTGGTTTTGACGGCCCGCCACGCGTCGTTGCAGCTCGTCCAATGGAGGGGAGAGCACCACGGCATCTACCGGCACGCGGAGCTGCTGCGCAATGGAGATGAAGTAGGCGCGCTGCTCGGCCGTTACATGCATGCGGTCGACTACAACGCAACGACCGTTCTCGAGCGCCACGCGCGCCGCCTTCTCGACCGCTTCGCGCTTGCGCCCAGGCGCCGTATCCTGACTGACATGGACCCAGCCGCCCGACTCCTGCCCAAAGGCCCCACCGCCGCCCTCGCCCTCGCCGTCCGTGCCCAGTAGCTGTGCGCAGAAGAAGGACTTACCAGAGCCCTGTGGCCCACACAGGACGAGCATTCGGGCGCCACGGAGGTAACCTCCCAGGAGCGCTCGGCGAGCCGCGAGGGCCTCGGCAGGTGCACCCGCCGCAGCGCCGCCCACGCTGCCCAGACCGCCAGCGCCCGAGACGGCGCTGCCCATCAGGCTCAGATTCGCGGCCGACTGGGCGCCGCCGCTGCCCTCTTTATTGGACCAGCACGGCCCCGCGGCGGGGCCGAATGCGACAGGCGGCGTCTCGAAGCCCATCGTCGCGCGCTTGGCTTTGCCGACATTGTCTGCCCACTCGCGATCGGTCGGCAAGTCACCGACGAAGAAGGACTGGCCTGTGTCCGCTGGCTGGCCGTCATTGAGGAGCTCCTCCATGGCGCCCCACATGCCAATCTGCGAGGAGAAAGGGCACGCAGAGAGGCAGTGCGAGAGGCCCTCAGAGGCCATCCGAGGCGCAATCCGAGGCGCAATCCGAGGCGTAGTTAGAGGCGCAATCAGAGGCGCAATCAGAGGCGCAATCAGAGGCGCAATCAGAGGCGCAATCAGAGGCGCAATCAGAGGCGCAATCAGAGGCGCAATCCGAAGCGCAATCAGAGGCGTAATCAGAGACGTAATCAGAAGCGCAATCCGAAGTGTAATCATAGGCGCAATCAGAGAGGCGTTTCTACGAGGGCCAGACGTCCAGATCGCGTCGCATGCGCGCCCACCTGTGGCTTGTAAAAGCGCCCCCCCTCGCCCTTGCTGCGGGTGGCGTACACTGCATGCAGCGGTACACGGAGCACAGCCGCAAGCCAGTCGGTGTACGCCATGGTCTTCTTGGCGTTCGAGCCGGTGAACGCGCCCTGGATGTTCCCGCGGTTGCCGAAGAGGACGACCTTGTAGCCGGCAGCATGGAGCGCGCGGATGCGTGGCACTACGGCCGCACTCCAAAGGGCGTAATCGTCTAGTCGAGCGGGCCAGCCTGCGCACGTCCAGCGCAACAGCGTGCCATCCACATCAAACCCGGCGACGCGCGCACGGGGCGCCTCCTTCGCGCGGCGGTAGAGCAGCGCATCGTGCGCGCTGCCCCACTGAGCGATGCTCGGGTGCGGCGAGGGCACTGCATGCGGCACGAGCGACGCCTTGTCCTCGTTCGTCGGGTCGCCCGCGAAGCTCGGCACAGTGTCATCGGCTACCACCTGGTACGCCGAGCTCGCCCATGGCTTAGCCGGGGGGGAGGAGGCGGCGGGAGCTGCCGCGAGAGAGGCGGCGGCGGAAGCCGCAGTGCTGACGACAGCAGAGGCAGCCGCGGCAGGGGACGCGACAGGGGCAAGGGCGGCAACAGAAGCAAAGGGTGCGAGGGCGGCACCCGATGCGGGCGCGCCGTCTTCCTCATCGTCGCTGCTGAGGTCGACAGCCTGGTTGGTCCCTACCGAGAGGGCAGGTAGAGTGACGGCGGCGGCAGGATTAGCGCCCATAGGCGCATCTGAGATACCATACAGCCCCTCGGCGGCGCCGTCGGCGAGGCGGGCCCGCACTTTCATCAGCACCTGCCCGAGCCAATTGCTTCCCCAATCAGAGGTCATTAACGACCATCAGAGGCAATCAGAGGTCATCAGAGGTCATCAGCACCTGCCCGAGCCAATTGCTTCCCCACTCAGCGCGCGGACGACGCATCGCATCACGCTCGGAGAAACCGATGCCCCAGATGCGGTCATATGGCGACGCCTCGACGAGCATCTGAGCAGCCGTTGAGACTAGAAAGCGCGCGAGCGGCGGGTTCTGCGAGAACTTGAGATACGCGCCGTCCTCCACAATGTCGCGTGCCACAGCCGCCCAGCGCTGTTCGCTGAATCCCCTCACGGCGCGCCCGATCTTCTTACATGCGGCGGGGTCGGAGGTGAGCGCCATGACGGCGCTTGCCGCGTCCGCGTCGCCGAAGAGCTCTGCCTTCTTGAGCACCATGAACTGCTCCATGCAGAAGAAGCGCCGTGGCGAGCGCGTCGTATTGGGCGCGCTCGGCTCGACAAAGGGCGCCACATAGAAGTTGGACAGGCACGCTCTGGGGCCGTCCGCCGACTTCGCGCCCCAAAAGAAGAAAAAGTCCTCCGTTGAAGTTGCCGGCGGCGCCGGCGCAGCCTGCGGCGAGACCAGCGGCAATGGCAGCGGCACGGTCGGTGCCGCCCGCCCCGCCGAGCTCAGTGCCGTCGACGCTGGTGCAGGAGAGTGGTCGCCTCCAGGCGTGAGTGTGAGCGCCTGCATGGGGGCTGGCGTGCCGCCAGCGACCGAGGCGGCCGGTGAGCCGGCTGAGCCGGCAGCATCTTGTAAGCTGGAGAGGGGCGGCAGTGCCGACGGCAGGCCAGCAGCATGCATGTGCTCACCACGGCGTGCGCTCTCCCCCACGCCCTCGAACAGCCGTTGACGCTTGGGCTGCTGAGCCAGCTCCTCGGCCGCATCCTCTGCCGGAACATCAGTCATCGCCTCCCTCCTGGCTGCTGAGTGAGCCGGCGCCGCATCGGAGGATGCAGACGCGCCAGCGGCGCCATCGGCGATCACCTCACGACGGACGCCGCGGTAGCGACTCGGGTTGTCGTTTCGCACCTGTCGCATGCTCGTAAAGTCTACGTGGCGCTCGGCTCCGAGAGCGCAACGATCGGCACCCGCGATGAACTGCCGCTCAATCTCAGCGCTGTCTACCGAGCTGTATGCCGTCCAGCGCTCATCGGCGCCGCGGCCGCTATCCCACAGCCATCGGCACGACGGCGGCGGCGTGCCGCGCCTCCTCAGCTGGACCACAGTGCCCGTCCGCCTCTTGTTGTCGAAGGCTATCTTGTCGCCCGCCAAGAGTGTGCGCGTCTCGCCGCGACACAGTTTTTCCCATGGGCCGGTGCCGCCTGAACTCACTAGAATTGCGTTCGTACCCAAGGACTCGAGCTTCAGTGCGCCTTCGGTTCCCGCGGTCAGAGCGAGCTGCACGCGGCTCACGAAGGCAAACTCGACTTGCGGCGCGTTAGCCCTGGATGCTGCCTCGGCAAGCTGGTTACGGCCGAGCTGGTGGCACAACGCGTCGTGAGGAATGTCGATCACGGCCGCATGGTCCACTGACACGAGCTGCCAGCCGGCGCTCGCCATCGGCTCGTTCATTCATGTTAATACACACAACACGTTCATTCACACCACACCAACGCGTAAGTTAACGCGTATAAAAGAGCAAACTCAAATATGTGAAGGGTAATACCTCGCACACATCACACTTGCTTCATTCTCATGCTCGCGACGTGCAACGCGTACCGCGCTCAAAGACGCGATCACATCTCTTCGCTCACCCCGCACCGCGTAAACGCCGATTCATGAATCTCGGTGAAAAGGGTGCTTGCAATAGACACCGCCCTGCTGGTCTTCAGTTGAAGGCAGGTTTCGTCCGAGAAAAGCGAGCGCTCGAAGTTCTCCATTCTCTCTCTCGCTCGCCATGTGCGACATCAGTGTGTACGAAAACATTGACGCCGGCGCGGTTGAGCACAAGGTCAACGAGGCGATTGCCAACGTACGGAAGGCCCTCGATCGCGCACGCACCGAGCCCAAGGTCGCTGGCGAGGTACATCACGAATTTGAGGACAAATACTGCCTGGCTGAGGGTGTTGTGTCCGTGGCGGCCGCTTCGTGGCTCCAGTGCCTTGAGACCCTCGGCCTTGACGAAGCGCGGCTGCGCCTCCTCTGCGAAGTAGCCCGCGCTGGCCGTCACGCCCTCACGATGCGCTGCAATGTCTCCGAGAAGTGCACCTTCAAGAAGAAGGCCGAGCGCGACATCCCGTCGAGCACCAAGCACGTGACCACGGGCTTCTTGGGCAAGACCGAGAGCAAGATCGTCACTACGGTGACCGAGTGGTTCTGGGACATAGAGCTCGCCTTCGAGATCCTCATCTTCGCTGGAGCCGAGCCCGACTTGGCCACGGACGCCGCCGCCGCCGCCGCCGCCGCTAGCGGGCTTCCGGCGCCCGTTCCGATTCTCTCCCGAACGGTGACCATCGATGTCGTGACCCAAAACGACCGCGCGCCTACTGGGATGGAGACGCGCCTCCCGCCCACAGACGTGGACGTGACCTGGCTCTTCGGCCGGCCGACTGCCGAGGGCCTGCAGGTGTCCTTCCGCATCGACCGCTCCTCGGACAAGTGCCGCACCCCGAGGCGCTGCCCGGAAGTCGATACCGCCGTCGAATTCGGCCAGTCTCTACAGCAGTGGTGCGAGAGCGTCGACAGCAACGTGATGGCGCGGCGCATGTGTTTTACCCCACAGTACAGGGGTTACCGCCGCCCAGGTCATGTAGAGGCCGACGCCAAGCCCCCTCTCGACTACGATCAGATCCGTCACATGCTGCCGCATGCTGTGATGCCCGTCCTTGCGCCCGAGGCCGACACAGCCCCAGCGGGCAGCGAGAAGGAGGACGAGATCACGGCCGAGATCACGGCCGAGGGCACGCCGGTCCCAGGGACAGTCGTGGGCGGCGTGGAGCTCGGCGACCGGCGCACCGCCGTCGCGGCCTCTCTGAACGCCTTTGGGACCCGTCCTCGTTCTCTCGGTGCCGCCGACCTCGATGCGTTGGTGAAGGAGGAGCGTCGAGCTCTGTCCGAACGGCTGGCGGCGCTGGCCGAGAGCTTCCCGGCGGATGTGTCCACCGAGGCAGTCTCGCGTGTCGAGGCGCGGCTCATCGCCCTCACTCACCACATGGCCGTCACCGCGCAAGAGCTCGAGACGGCGCTCAACTACATCGAGAGCCTGCTCAGGCGACAGCTCGTGGCCGCGGTCGGCAAAGAAGTCACCGCGGCCGACTTCACCAAGTACATGGCCTTCCACTTCAAGAAGGTCTACCGGCCCGAGGCGGCGCCGCAGCCCTTTTGCTTCGCCGTCCGCTTGCCGGATCACTCCTCGGAGGGCGTCGTCGCCATTGAGGCCGCCGGCGCCCTCGGCGGCTCCGAGCAGATCGCGACGTTCCGGCGTCACATGAGTGCGCCGGCGCCGCCGATGACCTTCGCCCTCGACGCGGCGACGATGGTTACGTTTGGTGGCGAGCGCTACCTCCACGCGTACATCGGCCATCGCTTCGGCGCTTACTCGGAGCAGCAAAGCCTCACTCTCTCTGTGAGGGCGCGCCAGTTCTCGTGCTTCATGCTGCTCATCGGACGGCTCGGCCCGAACAACACGTTCCAGCCGCAGCACGCGATGATCGTGCGCAACAAGGACGAGCTCACGATCCCGCTGATGCTTGAGACCCTTCCCTCCGCCGCCGAGTTCCGCGACGCGATCGCCTCCCTCTCCCCGGAGCAGCAGCGCTTCTGCAAGGCGTACCGTTCGATGCAGCTTGAGGGGACTGTCTTCGGGCTGCTCGTCCTCCAGCTCAAGCCGCAGCTCGAGAGGCTGCTCCGACTGCCACCGGATGCGCTCGTCAAGGAGACCGCGCTCACCGAGACCCTCCTCGAGCTCTTTATTGACTATCAGATCCCGTCCGATCTCCTCTCCTTCGATGGCGATCTGCATGCATCGGCCGCCGAGAAGCTCACGGCGGTCAAGGCGCACGTGGCGGCGATCAAGGCGACGATCGACGAGGCCAAGAGGGCGGAGGTGGACGCGGAGAGGCAGGCGTTCGAGTATGCCCACCCGTCAGCGTTCGTCGACCAAGAGGAAGTCGGGCAGCCCGAGAGGGCGGAGGAAGACACATCCGTTTATGGAGGGTTTGCATCCGTTTATGGAGGGTTTGCCGGATCGGCGGCACCCGAGCCGCCGAGGGTGATGAAGAAGAAATCGATGATGGCCTCCAAGCGCGGCGTCCCCGGCGGTCCGTCCATGCGCGGCTCGCCCATGCTCATGGCTGCCATGAGCATGCGCAAACCAGCCCCCATGCCCCGAGAGCAATTACGCGAGCAATGCGAAGCCATGGACACCATGGTGGCGTCATCGTGCGCGGACATGAGCCTTTCGACGATGGCGGCAGAGCGGCAGGTGGCCTCATTTTCACAGGAGGTTACCCGGCAGGTGGCCCCGCCGGCCCCAGCCCCGGCACCTGCGGGGGCCCCCGCGCCCACCAACGAGGCTCTCCCGGGTCCGATGGCTCCGATGGCCGACGGTGGTGCCGGCGCCGGCGCCGACGGCGGCGCGGTGGACTTCACTAAAGTGCCGGCGGCACTCGATGCGCGCTTCGAGAAGCATGACGTCGATGGTGCACTGCGCGCGACTACGATCAAGGTGGGACCGGTCTGGCAGAAGCGTGCCCAGAAGGCGCTGCTGGCAACGCCGACGACGAGCTCCCTAGGCGAGGCGGAGCAGAAGAGCCAAAAGGATGCCGCCTTTGACCTCCTGGACGGCCTCTCGCGCTCCGGCACGCTCCCGATCGACTGCGCGACGCTGCACGTGGTGCTGTGCACCACTCACTGCTTCGACGATTCGCTCATTGATACCGTGGTCGTGCGCAACGCCAACCCGATCGAGAAGCTCGAGCGCTCTTCACTCATCATCGGGGAGACCATCTTAGGAAAGCCCGCGCAGCAGCTCCTGCGAGCCGAGGAGGTCGATCGCGTCGCCAAGTTTTCGGCGCCCATGCTTCTCGAGTGACGGGGGGCTGGCCTCGCGCGCCCGGCGGGGCCACGGGGCCGCCGGGATGATACGATCGCATGCTCCGTGTCCTGAGCACAAGGTATGCCCCCTGCTCAGCATCCCCCTGCTGCGGGGCACACGGGGCACACCGGGCGCGGGGGGGCATTTGGATCTTGGTGTGGGGGCTGGGGGGTTTGGCTTAACTGTCAACAGCATCAGTATGCGTCCGATGCTCGATTGTTTGGTGTCGCAAGCTTCGTGCGGAGCATTGGTCATTGCCAAGCGTGCGCGGTCACAGGCACTCCCCCGAGACCTGTGGGAGATCGTGGCGACTGACTGCTGTAGGCATACTACACCACACGTAACGAACATGTAACGTACGCTGCGCTACGCTAGTTGTACTTGTAGTCGAGTTCGCGTCGGCTGAAGCGAACGAAGCCGTGCGGGGTGCGTCAGAGCCGTGCTCCTCGTGTAAGAAACTGGTATGTTGTATCGTATCATGCTTGCATGCTCATACCCCCACCCGCCGGCGCGGCTTGTTAGTCGAGCGGCCGCGCCTCCGCCCAAAGTCGCGTTGCTTGCCCCGGAAGACAACCAATCTAGAGCGCCAAGGCACTAGACCTCACTACGCTGACCAGGATCGTCGGGGCGGCTGCAGTGGCCGCGCTCGTCTTGCTGGGCTCATGCGACGCGGTGCTCGCGCGCGGTGGACGCCGCCGAGCAAGCCCCAGCCGAGGGAACCGCCTTAACTGCCAGCGCGTGAGCATCAGCCCACAGGTAAGGAGGCATAGCCCTCCTGCGACAGCGCCGGTGATCACGGCCTCCATGGCGTTCGGCAAGTGACTCGATGGGGAAGATACGTTGCTAACGGTGGGGGGTACGATTCGAACGACTGTCGCCTGTGCGATAGTGGGTGTAGACGTCACCTGGAGGCCGAAGAACGAGCTCACCGCAGACGCGTCTGCAAAGACGGAGGTGCTCAAGGTCTCTTCGACGGCGGCACTCACGGACGAATCCAGTGTGACGATGGTGATCTCGACCCGTGTGGACGCGGCATAGGCAGCCGTGGTGACCTGGCTGGAGGACACGCCCGCAGAGGCTGCGACTGAGGATGAGATGGCGGCCAGCCTGTCCGTCGTGAAGGCCTCGATTGGCTCCGCGGCAACGAAGCCGATCGCCACCTGGTACGTGGTAACCGCGACCGACCCCGGCAGGAATGGGGGCGGCAGCGACGGCGACGGCGAGGGTGTGGTATACGGGAGGAGAGGCGAGGGCGGGGGCGAGGGCGATGGCGGG
>Ga0210243_102095_pt1 | contig 11964 bp, 5 predicted proteins | sample ChrtobMeP5a_32mM_FD_155461 | JGI IMG/M metagenome (GOLD analysis project Ga0210243, IMG submission 155461) | Chrysochromulina tobin associated microbial communities from unialgal haptophyte culture, Seattle, Washington, United States - P5a_32mM | ecosystem: Host-associated > Algae > Haptophytes >...
GGAGTAGGCGCGGGGCATACGGGGCTCATGGGGGTGCTCGGGACGCCTCAGCAGCCCCCCTGTCAAGGCGAGCGTCGAGTCGTCGACGAGGTGAAGAGGTGAAGAGGTGCGGAGGTCGCTTCGGGCCGCCCTCTCCCAGTTTGGAACCCCACAGGCCCGACTGTAGAAATCACGGCGACTTTTCGAGTTCGATCATCGAAGTGATATTTTGTTGAGTGGAACATGCTGCGCGCGCCTCTAATGAGGCGCGCAATTCTAAGCACCGAACTTGACTTGACTTGACTTGACTTGCCTTGACTTGACTTGAAGCACCGGTCGTCTATGTCGAGGCCATTGACAAACCTTGAGGAACCATGATGCAGCCCACAGCGCGGGCACCGTTCCACGTCCCGGATGACGCCGCACTACAGGACCCGCAGACACTGCTGAACCACCTGCTGGACGCCTCCGCGTACGCACGTGGTTCGTTCGACGGCGCCGGCTTCGCGCGGCTCCTCGAGGCGGCCGCGTCCGTGATTCAGCAGCAGATGGCAGAGTGCCGCGTCCAGCGTGGGCTCGCGATCGCGTCGCAGACGCTCGCGACCGAGCTTGCGATGAAATGCGAGCAGCTCCAGCAGTCGCAAGGTGCGTACGTGCACGACCAGTACACGTCGCCGCGCCCGATGGCGCCCGTGCCCATGCAGCAGCCATCCATGTTTGGCGCATCCCGTGCGCCTGCGCCCGCCGCCATGCCCGCGGCGGCCTTGTCGCACCAGTCACCCACGATGACACCGCACATCGCGGCCGAGGTGCCGCATTCCGACGCCGGCCTGCCTCCCCTTCCGGGTGGGGTGGGCGAGCCGCGCGGCTCGACCTGGATGGGCCAATCGGACCAGTTTCGGAACGGCCATCCGCCGCCCGCAGCGGGCTCACAGACGTACGGCTCGTGCGGCAGCGCGCAGCAGGCGCGAGCGCCGCAGCCGCCACCCACCGACGCGGCCGCCGACGCCGAGACCGAGCGTGCTGTCGACGGGATGGTCCATAACCTGAAGCAACGCTTCAAGCAGAGCGGCGTGACGTTGCCGCTCGAGAAGCATGCAGGCACGGTGTACCGGCTGGGCTCGCGCAAGCTGCAGCTCTCGATCCGCAACTCGCGCCTCATGGTGCGCGTCGGCTCGAGCTACACGGACTTCCTCGAGTACCTCTCGAAGGCCGCGCTCTAGGCGCGGCGAGAGGACGCCTTCATGCAAGTGCCCATCACGGCGCCCTTGGACTCCCTCGAGTACCTCTCGAAGGCCGCGCTCTAGGCGCGGCGAGAGGAGGTCGATGGTCGCGCCGAGGCAGCACCGAGGTCGCCCGCGAGGCCGCACCGAGATCGCACCGAGATCGCACCGAGATCGCACCGAGATCGGACGCGAGGCGAGAGGAGCGAGGGTGCGAGGCAGCAGCGGCGAGGGGCGTGGATCTGGGGCGCATTGTGTGCACATGCAGTGAGGCGATTTCGTATTTGTGACTGGCCATGTGGCCATGTGTCTGGCCCCATCTCCATGTGTCAGAGGGCGGGCGCCATGTCGCGCATGTGACAGGGCACAGGGCTGCGACCGTATCCGTGAGGTCAGGTAAGTTCTAGATACACGCGGGACCCGAGTGGCCATGTCGATATCCGTTTTGAAATTGTTTCGCCGAATGCATGTCGACTCTTTTTTGGCCCATGGCGTTTGCAGCGGCCGCGTCGCCCGCGCTAGATGGCAGATGGGGCAAACGTCCGATGCTCCGCGGCACGCGACCGCCATCAGCCCATTCGTCATGGGTCGTATCGAATGTGCACGCGGCCGCCATTAGTGCACCCGTTCTTGCGAGGCTGGCCCTCGCGCAGAAGCAGTTAAGAGCTGCCGGCAGGCCATTCATCGTCACGTTCTTCGTCGGCGAGACCCCAGCGGATCGCTGCCCTCTCGAGGACACCGCAGACCTTGCTAGGCGAGAGAACACACTCTCGCCGGGGAGACGTCTGGAATCTGCGGCAGCGCCGGCCTCGCAGGCCACTGCCCCCAATAGATCGGCGACGTGCTCCAGTAGTAAGCCCAACGACGTGCCCCACGCAGAGTGTCAGCGGTTCTGCGACGCCCATTCGGCCAAAAGCCACTGCGTGTGGTGCAAGTGCCGCCGCTGCAGCTACTGCGGTGGGGATGTACATACGCCGCCGAGGAACCATATGCCAAAGATCAACCACACGACGAAGAACCACACGTCGAAGAACCACACGACGAAGAACCACACGACGAAGAACCACACGACGAAGAATCATGGGCTGAAGCACCATACGCTGGAGCACCATACGCCGAAGATCCACTTGCCGATGAAGAACCATACGCCAAAGCACCATTCGCGGACAACCACCGAGCTCGCAGCGTCAAACGCAGGGAAGCGCCAGGCAGCTCAACGAGCACTGGTCGAGCTGCGGTCGGTGCTTGGCAACGCTACCGTCGTGTGTGTGGATCCGCAGCGCTTTGTGAGCACGTGGCCCAACTTCTTTCCGACGATTGCAACGCTTCCCGACTCGCATGGTCGCCCTGCGGCGCGAACGTACTACTCTGCCAAGTCGAGTTACAGTGGTGCACCTGTCCGTTGGTCGTGGACCTCGTGCGATTTGCATGCCTTCACCGCCGTGCTCCCTCAACTACGGGCTGCTGCAAACAGCCACAAGGGAGGCGCCCAGGACGGCCACAAGGGAGGCGGCGCAGCTGCACCGTTCGACTACGTGTGGAATATTGACTACGACATAGGCTGGACGGGTGACCTGGCAGCCATCTTGTCCGCATTCGACGACGAGCGGGCAGATTTGCTCACCACAGATTTACCGGTACGGGCGACGGCCGAGATTTACGAGCAGCTGCGAGTGCGGAATTACATGAGCGATGATGAGGTCTATAAGGCCCTGCTCGTGCCTGCACGGTACTCTCGCCGGCTGCTCCTCGGGCTCGATGGCCTGGTCTCACGCGGCCAGCACACCTATTGCGAAGCGCGAGCCTCGAGCTTCTGTCACAAGTCGCACAGCTGGTGCACGTACCGGGGTATGCGCCAGCTGCGGCCAGAACTCTTCGACGCCAAATTCGGCTGCTGCAATGCCATTTCCGAGGCGATGCTGGCGCGTATGAGGCAGGAGGATGAGGCGGCCGGCAAGCCGGCTGGCCATCGAGGCAAACTGGTCCACCGCGTGCGCGATGTGTTTGTCCAGGGGACAGTCGGCAATCGAACCTTCACCCTGCTCAGCGGAGCCAAGGCTGTTTTCGCAGGGCACAGGGCCTCCGGAACCCATTAGTAGTATGAGAGGGGGTCGGATCTCTGGTGATCTTGGATGTGAATTACATGGTGAATTATGAGGACTACAGGACTTGACTACAATAGGCCTTGACTTGACTTGGCTTCCGTTCTCGTCCCACATGATGCAGCTCTGTGTGAAACGGCTGTGAGCCGGAGCGTGCTCCCGCACTTCTCGGTTCCGAGAAGGCACCAACTCACAGTTAAAAGGTCGTGCTGCATGATGAATGTCGGCCGAGCGCTAGACGCCGTCGCCGGTATTTCGGCAGTGCAGTGGCAACGTGCACCATTCTCGCCGACCTGCGCCGCGGCCTGCTCAGCGACGAAACACCGCGCAAGATCATGCCCACTGGGAAAACTTTCCTATCGCTCGTGCTCGTCGCCGCCATCATTACCACGGCCTTCGTCGCCTACAAGTCCATTGACTTGCCGGCGCTCGCCTCGACTGCGCAGGAGTGTAAGGAGCAATATCCAATGACGGTGATGCTCGCCACGATTGGATTCGCCACCGTTTGGTCGCTCCTGCTGCCCACCACCCCGATCGAGCTCCTGATGGGATACCTCTTTGGGATTGCGCAAGGTTGGGCAATCAACTACTTTTGTAAGTTTCTGAGCTCGACCATCAGCTACGTGCTCGGCCGCACGGTGCTGCGCGCCTGGTTGCACGGCCTGTGGCTGAGCAGCGCCAAGCATGAACTCCTCAGTGCCTTTGAAGCGGAAGTGAGTGAACGGCCGTTCTCGACCGCCTTCCTCATGCGTGTGGCGTACGTGCCGATCTCGATCAAGAATTACGGCATGGCGCTCATCGGCGTGCCGACCGCGGCCTTCTACGCCGCCTTCTTCTCGGTCGAATTCTTCGAATCGTACCTCCTGATCGCCCTCGGTGCGGGCGCCAAGGACCTGCACGACCTCCTGAGCGGCCAAGCCCTTCCAGGGGAGCAGAAGCAGGCGTGGGTGCAGCTCGGGCTGCTTGGACTCGAGGTGGCCATGCTCGTCGTGCTGCTCGTCCACCTGGGTGACCTTGCGAACAAGGCCGTCGAGCGTAGGCGCGCCCAGCAGCAGACCTTGGCAGACGATCACGAGGACGATCACGATGGCGGCGGCGGCAGTGCAGGCAGCAGTGGACTTGGTGTAAGGAGTGCTGGAGGCAGAGGTTCGCACTCATGCTTGAACTCGAAGCATATGATCTGACAGCCACCGTTAGATTTACTACTTGTAGGGGAACTGTAGTGCACGTGCCCGCGGAACTGTACAATTGTAGTGCACAAGTCTGCGCCCGGTACGGCGCTTTTGAGAGGGGCCAACGGTCTATCCTCTTCTGCTTCTGGAATTTTGCGTGTGGACGCCTTTCGCGATTCTTCGCGCGTACGTGGGATCGCGAAGCCGTGGTGGCTATGAGTCACAGCGCGCCGACCTCACCGCGCGGCTTCGACGGCAGGCCGGTCGCTCAGGTCCAGCCTTGGAGGGCGGACGGCGATTCGCCAGAAGCGTTCTCGGCGTCCTTATTTGAAATGAGTCGTCCGATCGGGGAATCCGTATCGACTGGAGGCCCCGCCCCCGAGTCCCGAGTCTTCTCGCCGGACGACTTTGCATCCGCCAAAGGACGTCCTCGTGGAACAGGGGAGCGCCGCAAGGCCATCATGAGGCGCACCGCTGTCCTGACCCAGGGAGCGCTCCGCCTGCAGAGCCTCGGCCTCGCCGCCTCTGCCGGCTCGCGGGCACTGCCCCGGAAGGTGACGCACGAGTACAGCAATGAGGCTCTCGCGCTCGCCGCCTCAGGCTACGAGTCACTCAACTTCGAAGAGGACTCGATGACGCACCGAGCCGTCCGGGCGTCAACGACGGTCAAGGAGAAGGTGACCAGCGAGCGGGTGATGCTTCTGATCATCTTCGCGCTCGGGCTGGGCATGGCGGCCATTCGAGAGATCATCATCGTATGCGAGGCGCTACTGCTGCACGCGATGAACGAAATCTCCAACTGGGCCATGTGGCGCCGCGTCGACGGCGCCAACGGCGAGCAGCCGTCGCTGGCCCTTGGGTATCTGGCCTTTGTGATCTCGCGCCTCGTGCTGGTCACGCTGGCCGCGCTGATCGTCATGTGGGAGCCGCTCTCTCAGCATTCGGGCATGCCCCGGATCAAGTCGCACCTCAACGGCGCTGACATCACAGGGTACCTGACGCTGCGTACGCTGCTGAGCAAGATGGTCGCGATCATCTTCGTGGTGAGCACGTCGCTGCCTTGCGGCAAGGACGGTCCCATGGTGCACATCGGGGCGTGCCTCGCGACGCTCCTCTCGCAGCACGACTATTGGTTCATGAAGCATTTCCCCGAGCTCAAGCAGCCGCATGCCTTGCGAACGTGGGTGAGCATGGGGGCAGCCGCGGGCATGTGCGCCGCCTTCAATGCCCCGATGGGAGGCATCCTGTACTGCTTCGAGGATGTGTCGACGCACTGGAACCGGACGCTCTCATGGCGCGCGTTCCTGTGCGCGATGACCGTCGTGGTGGCCGCGCGCGTGTTCATGGAGCTGCCGCGGGAGCTCTGCGGCGACTCGCAATCCTTTCAGTGTAAGGCTGTCAAGATGCACACCTTCGTCTACGGGCTCGATTTTCTCGCCGACAACGACTACCTCGCCGTGAGCGACGGCGGGCTGTTCTGGTACATGATCCTCTCGGTGCTCGGTGGCTTGATCGGCGCGCTGTATACCGCCACAGCTCGCATGATCAACACTCGGCGTGCTCGCTTTGTCTACCGGCACAACTCGGCGATGTGGCCGTGCAAGCAGCGGGGGTTCGGCCTGGTAGGCGTCGTCTCGCTGGCGGAGGTGCTGCTGCTCTCCTTCATCGCCTTCAGCTGCTACTTCCTCCTGCCGCTCGTGCCGCAGCTCTACGGCGGCCAAGGCTGCACCACCATAGATTCGGGCCTGAGCTTCACCACGGCCTCGTCGAGCGTGAACGATTCCTCATGGCGTGAACGGAGCTATGATCCCAATTACGGGCCGAAGTACGTGCGCTACAACTGCCCGGAGGGCCAGTACAATCTGCTCGCCTCGCTGCTGCAATCGGGCCAAGAGGGCATCCTCAAGCACCTCTACCAGCGTGCCGAGGGGTCTGGGTACCCTGCGGACGCGCTGCTGCTCGCGCTCGTGTGCTACTTCATCATCGCCGTGTGCATCTTCGGAGTGCGCCTGCCCTTAGACGCGTTCGTGCCAGCCATGATCATCGGCGCGCTGGGCGGGCGGCTGGCGGGCGAGATGCTGCACACGCACGGGCAGCTCATCGATGGTGACGAGCGCGGCACGTTCGCCTTGATGGGCTCTGCCGCCGTCCTCGCGGGCGTCTTGCGCATGCCCCTGACGCTCTCCGTCATCTTGGTCGAGATCACGCAGGATGTGCGCGCGATGCCTCTGGTCATGATGAGCCTCTCCATCGCCTCCGCCGTCGCCGACCGGTTCGTCGTGCCCATCGACGACACGATGATCCAGCTGCAAGGGCTGCCGTACCTCCACGAAGAGCCGCCACGTATACTCGACGACCTTGTGGCGCGTGACGTCATGTCGCCTCGCGTCGTGACGCTCCCTATCCTATGCTCCGTGCGCGAGGCGCTCCGCGTGCTCCATGCGACCAGCCACAATGGATACCCCGTCGTCCGAGCCAACCACAGTATGGCCGACAGGAGAGATCCCACAGTCTGCGGCCTCATCCTTCGGCGGCAGCTCATGGTGCTCCTGCATGACCGGGCGTGGGACCTCCAGCCCGTCGATCGCGGTGGTACTGGGAGGGCCGTAGGCAATACAAGTCTGCGGGGCGAGCTGCAGCGCCGGTACGTGGCCAGCCACGTCACGTGGCAGGAGCTCCGTGACAAGCCCTTCGACATCCGTGACGAATCCGACCTCGACTGCACGATCGACCTGAGTGCGTTCATGGACCCCTGCCCGGCGCTCGTCTTTGGCATCGAGCCGCTGCTCAAGGTGTACAAGTCGTTCAACAACATGGGCCACCGGCACATCGTGGTGGTCGATCGTTTCCTGTCCGCGATCGGCATCGTCACGCGGAAGGACATCATCCCCGAGCTCGTCGAGCGGCGGCTCGAGGCCAACGCCGCCATGTGGCAGATGCGCCAACAGGAGCTGCTGCGGAGGCGGGAGGGATACGACGGCTCACCGGCGCCATCGATGGAGGTGGAGGGCTCCCAGTGCTCCCGCCATTCGGAATCGCGCTGGAAGAACGCGGCCAAGAAAGGCACGCCCAAGAAAGTCACGGAGCAGAGCCAGTCCCGCGAGATGCGTTCAAGGACCTCGCGCATCACTCTCGGAGCTCTCTCGATGCGCTCGCGCGGGGCGTATTTGCGGCTCACGTACGCGACAGTGATCGAGACGAGCAACACCCTCGTTGGTGCGCACGAGCTCATTGCGGAGATTATGCGGAGCTCGATGAAGAACAACCCGGCCCACCGCGTGAGCGGCATGCTCTTCTACGACCCGCGCATGCACAGCACGATCCAGGTGCTCGAGGGGGAGGAGCACACCGTTCGTACCCTTTACCGGACCATCCTCGCCGACCGTCGCCACAAGGGCTGCGTCGTTCTCAAGGAGGAGCATCACAGCGAACAATTCGCGCTGGTGACCGGAATCAGCATCAACCCTCACCTGCTAACGGCACACCACCAATCGGCACAACCCACGCCCCTAGGCAAGACGGCTAGTCGGATGAGCACCGCGTCGACTAGTAGCGCGTCGAGCAGCTCCATCGGCAGCCCAAATTGCAGCCCGATCGGCGGAACCCCGAAGAGCTCCTACAACCCCTCATGCAAAGACACCGCCGGCGCCATCCAGCCCCCCCGCCAGACCAATTTCTGTGTTGTTCCACACTCGGGGGGGAAGGGCAGCGTCGTGCCCCAGCCGGCCCAGCTGCTTCGGCTGCAGTACATCTCGACGCTTGCCGCAAGCTCGCTCGCGGACGCACACGAGCTCCTCACGGACATTCTCGCCGTCACAATGCCCGACAACCTCGCGCACTCGATTGGTGGCATCACGCTCTTCAACCCGCGCGACCTCGGCGTGCGGGGTCTGCTAGAGGGGCCGCCGGATGCGGTGCGAGCTGTCTGGAAGACGATCCTCGAAGACCCGAGGCGCTCGAAGTGCGAGCTCGTGTCTGAGACGCTCGTCGACGTGGCGAGCCGCGCGTTCTCCGAGTGCTGGGGCCTCATTCAGACAGAGACTGGCAATTTCAAGGATCTCACGGAGCTGGCTCACTCTTTGCATCCATTCCACGATCGTGGCGCGGCGGCGGCGGCGGCGGCGGCGATGAAGCGGCTCGCAGATGCGGCGGCGCTGCACGAGCACGTCGCGCAGGAGCATGCCCGAGAGCAGGCCGATGCCACCCATCACCCAGCGCACCACCGCCGCCTTCAGAAGGCTGCCCATTCGGTCGCCGACCTCATCCAACATAGCGTCGGCCGACTGATGCACCTCGAGCACCACGAGCACAACGGGGATCGGCTCCCGAGCACACGTCGTGAGAGTCGTGAGCTCTCCACACGTCGATTGGATTCCTCACGGCGAAAAATGGAGTCCTCACGGCAGAACGGGACGCACGTCTGGGAAGGCGTCCTTCGCATGAATGACCTCGATGCCTAAGCCTCCTAACCCTAATGACCTCGATGCCTAAGATCCCTAACCTCGATGTAACAGAACCTCGTACTGGGTGTCGTTCCCTCTCCCAGCGGAGGTGTTGTAGTTTGTAGAGAGCCGCTCTGGCTCAGTGGCCGCTCTGGGCCCGCCCTGCTCTCCGGTGGCCCGGTGCGCGTGTTCCGTGTACAGCTGTTGAGCGAAGGTACTCTAGTTCGCGTAGTACGTGTTGCACGGATCCTCTTTACGGTTGCCCATGAATTGTAAGTGTTGTAGGGCTTGAGCGAACGGGGACACGCAAACAATGGGGGCCGGACGCGCTACAAACAGGTCGATTGCGACTGCTGCTGATGCTCGTATTGGTGTATTCATAAAACACATGACTTGCACGCGCTCTGGCCGGGCGGCGGGACCCCGAAAAAGCACGAGGTGGCCGCTCGATCATGGCCCGCGCCCGCGCACCTGAGCCACCGAGCCCATACTCGACACTGTACCTTTGGAGTTTGGTGATAGTCGGGACTCAGGAGGGCGCGCGGGAAATTGCATATTCTACACAATTGACATTTGAAAACGCCTAATCCCTGGGGCCAGATTGCCAAATTAGGAAATTGTTGAAATCCTTTCACACACACAGACCACATAGCCGCGATCCACACATGTTCACAGACTCGCACAATCTACAGATGCAACTTAAATCCACTCCGGCCCTTCACCGCATTGCACCGCTGTTTTCCCTGCATCTCCCAAATATTGTTTCCAAGGGAGAGAATGGTCAAGACCGCGTTGACCTTCAGCGCCTCCGCGATCGCCTTGGCACCCTCGTCGCCGATGGAGTTGACCCGGAGGTCCACCGAGGTCAACACCGCGTTGACCTTCAGCGCCTCTGCGATCGCCTTGGCACCCTCGTTGCCAATCTTGTTGTTGAGCAAGTAGCAGTTCTTGAGCACCGACGTAGCAGGAATGAGGTAGGCGACAAGCAAGGCTGCAGGCACATGGAGCCCCCAATAGGACAAGTTGAGCTCCGTGACGCTGTCCTCGCGCAGTTGCTGCACCTGAATGCCGCAAATGATTCCTGAGCCCGCACAGGCAACGGCTGCGATCGTCAGCCTCAACGGTGGCTCTCCCTCGCCAGTGATGCAGCTGTTGAGAGCATCCTTAGCAGCACCATGTAGCAATGAAGGGCGGCGCCAGTCGCCCATCTCGCATTGCAGATCCGCGGCCCGAACGGCGGCCGCGTCCACTACATGGCCGTAGCCATGGAGGCGCGCAAGCCCAGGCAGCATCCGCCCCGCTACTGCCGCGTCCCCGGGCCGGCCGGCCTCGATGAGCTGCTCCACGTCAAGGTCGGTGATCTCATCCAAACGTGTGGGTACTGGCTGCCCGTCGCGGCGGCACAGGCGCGAGCAGAGGACACGTTGCGCCAGCGCCCGCCAAGATCGAGTCACGCCCTTGAGCTCCGCCAACGTGGCCATGTCCACCAGGCCCAGAGCAGCCTCCATGGCGTCCGCCGAGAACGAGGGCTGCTGCAGTGGCTCGGGTGGTGCTGTGGAGCTGGCCGGCTGCTGCAGCGCCTCAACGTCTTCCGGTACAAATGCCGGCTCGGCGTTTTGCGGCGCGTGCTCTTCCGCGCTGCCAAAGGCACTACCCGCGCCGATGAGCGTGCAGAGTTCAGGAGCGCGCTTGCCGTTGAGTCGGGAGGCGATCGCGCGCTGGAGGTGCTTGATCGCGATGGGGGCGTCGAGATAGAGGGCGTCCTCGATGAGCTGGATGAGCTGGAAGAGCGAAAGCTCATCAGAGCTCGGCCATGTGTAGTCTGGGTCGTTCAAATCAATAAAGGAGTGTGCCTGTCCTCCGCCTGTGTTCTACCAACGTAAGAGGGCCCCGCTCGCGCGCGGCCTTCCAGCGCGCCCAATGATCAGCCAGCCGTAGGACAGCCACACTCCTTTATTGATTCGGGAGTGGGTGCGAGGACGGGTGCGCGGTGAGACAAAAAGTGGGAGAGAAGGTAGAGCTGCGCGCGCGCGTTGTGTCCCGGCCGGCCGCCGTCGGCGTCGGCCCTTGAAAACACAACTCCGACCTTCCCTCGCCTCGCAAATCTCGCGCGCGCGCACCAGCGCAGCGCGCAGCGCGCACCACCCCGCCGCACGCAACCACCGCTGCACAATTCTGTGAGTTGGTTATCATACGCGCCAGTGCGTTGTGTCCCCGCGCGCGCCGTCTCGTCGGAGAATTTCGCTCACCTTTTCTCGTCGTTGCCCGTTGTCGCCGTTGTCTCGTGAATTTGAACCGACGGGACGCCGTTTCGACTCTCGCAGAGGGTCTAAGCGGAACGCAGGCAAAAAAGCTCCCGAGAACCCTCGGTGAGCGTCGGCGCGAAGGTGGGCCGCTGTCGCCTCCCACGCTGGCGCGTCGGGCCGCCTGGCGCGTGATTTCGATCCAGTAGACACGCTGCCACTGGATGATGAGAAGCGGCTTCTCGCCGTCGGACGAGGACGAGGCTGGTGGCGCACGCGAGTGCCACGGTTAGTGGAGACGCTATCCTGAAGGCATCTGCCAGGCTTGCCGCGCACGGAGCATCCGCCGCAGCCAGCTGGTGAGCTGAGGCGCCTCATCCTCGGGGCAGTGGGCTCAACGCGTCGGCGATCAGCTCGTCGCTGAACCGGATGTGTGGCTGCAGCACCACCCGTAGCGCATGAGGCGCAGGACAGCAGATGGCTCCAGGACAGCGCAGATATCGTCGCATGGGCGGCTCACGGCATGCCGGAGTCGCCTCGTGAGATATCCCGACAGGGCTGATGATCGGAGAGCATCACTCTCCTTCCGTAGGGGAGCACTGTGCATACTCGCGTGTGTCGTACAGGGTTCTTGTGTGCATAATGTAGGTACTCCGTACTGCAGTGTGCGTCATACGTCGACCACTCTTTATCTTAGGATCACAAATCACTCTATAACATACACACTACTGAGAACAGGCGAGAGAATGTGTTTTGGAGCTCGAATTGTGGAGCTGTGTGGCCAAATGGTTCACGGGTCGATA
>Ga0210243_102098_pt1 | contig 11955 bp, 12 predicted proteins | sample ChrtobMeP5a_32mM_FD_155461 | JGI IMG/M metagenome (GOLD analysis project Ga0210243, IMG submission 155461) | Chrysochromulina tobin associated microbial communities from unialgal haptophyte culture, Seattle, Washington, United States - P5a_32mM | ecosystem: Host-associated > Algae > Haptophytes >...
AAGCGCATCTTCGAGGAACGGATCCTTCCGAATGGTGCGCTTGCTCATGTCATCGAGCATGACTTTAGGCTGCCCGCCGGCGAGGTAGGGGCGCTTCTCGACCGGTACCGTTGGCCAGACGACGCCAAGCGTCGGCACGTGATGATCATCTTGCGCAAGACCTTGGAGGCGGTCTTGGAGTTCCGCGGCGCAGTGGATGCCGCCGTGTTGGGCAATGGGAGCGCCGTGTTGGGCAGTGCGAGCCTTCAGGAGGTTGGGCAGTGGGAGCGCCGTGTTGGGCTCACTGTGCAGCATTCGCACGGCCGTTTGATCCAGACCATCGAAGGGGTGCTCGACGAGCATGCGAAGCGTGCGGATCCAACGGAGGCGCTGGGTGGGCGCATCTTCAGAGCGGTTGCGGACTGTGCGATTGCGCATGCGGCGGCGGCGAAGGCGGCGGCGAAGGCGGCGGCAGAGGAAGCGGCGATTCGCAGCGGCGAAGGCAGAGGCTGCGGCTGCGGCGAATCATCAGCGGAGGCAGCGGCGATGCGTGCTCTAGCAGGGCTGCAGATCTCGCCTCAATCTCCCCTTATCTCGCCTGATCTCGCGGCGCTGCAGATCTCACCTCAATCTCCCCTGATCTCGCCTGATCTCGCGGGTCTGCAGATCTCGCCTCAGCCTCTCCCACCCCCGCCGCACCCGTAACCCCACGCCAGACGCTGGCCCGCGTGGGATTTGGGTGGAAAGTGGCGGCCATAAACACTAGCCGCCGATCTGTGTGGCGTGTGGCTCGGCGGTGGTCGCCGTTGGGTGCGTGTGGTCCAGTCGCGTTCCCGTTAGCTCATGTTCGCTCGTGAAAAGGGAGCTGTGAAGTGTCTTCACGGCTGTCCTGCTTACGTGTTGTGTGTATTAACATGAAGAGCGCAGTCAGCCTCACCCTCGTCCGCAAACGTCTCTCTTCGGCGTCGGTTTCCGGGGTCTTCACATGGCAGCGAAGGTCGGCTCGGTCATGACCTTCGCCGTGGGCGGCAACCATGTGACGGGCACGGTCAGGTACATCGGCCCGCTTGCCGAGGATGTCACGGGTGGAACGTGGCTCGGCGTCGAGCTCTCCGAGCCCATCGGCCGCCACTCGGGCCGACGCTACTTTGCGTGTGCGGAGCGGCACGGCCTCTTCGTCAGGGCTTCGGCGGCGGCCGCGGCGATGGTCGCGCACTTGACTTCTCCACCGCGAGGTCCGATCTATACGCAGTACGAGGCTGGCATCAAGACCGCCGCAGCGGCGTCTGGCGTGCCGTTCGTGATGCCTCCGCCGCACCGGCTTGGCGCGGGGGACGCACTGATCCTGATCGACTTGCAGTACGACTACTTGCCGGGCGGCGCCTTTGGCGTGCCCGAGGGCAACGACGTGCTCGCGTCGCTCGCCGGGCTGCTCACGGCAGGCGCCGCCGCGGGCGCCACCGTCGTGTGCACGCGCGAGTACCACCCAATTGACCATGCCTCTTTCCGAACAGCGAAGCCAGTCGCCGGCCCGTTCCCGCCGCACTGCGTGCAGGGGAGCCGCGGCGCGCGGCTGGCGGCGCCGATCGCCGCCGCCGCCGCCGCCGCGCGCAAGGCCACGCCCGATCGCGTCGAGATCGCCTTCAAGGGCTTCCACAGGGATGTCGACTCGTTTGCATGCTTCGAGTACCCAGGCGCTCTCGCCAAGGGGCGCTTGGTGCAGCGCCCATCGCCAGATCCAGGCGCGCTGCTGGGCTGGACAGGGAGCCTCGTGATGCGCTCGTCGGCCCTCGATGAAGACATCAATGCGCCGCCGGACGTACTCGCACACGCCGCTGGCGGAGCCCTCACACTGGCTGAGCGGCTCGGACCTGTGAAGGTGCTCTTCCTTGCCGGCTTGGCGCTCCATTCCTCAGCATGCAAGTGCTCACCACGGCGCCATCGCCCCACAGGTGCTCTTCCTTGCCGGCTTGGCGCTCGACTTTTGCGTCCTCGACTCGGCGCTCACAGCGCGCGCAAAGGGCTACCAGGAGGTATACATCATCAGCGCCTCTGGTCGCCCCTGAGTGCCTCGTGATGACCTCTGATGAGCTCTGAAGGCCTCTGAGTACCTCTGATGACCTCTGATGACCTCTGAGGACCTCTGAGGACCTCTGAGGACCTCTGATGACCTCTGAGGACCTCAGAGGACCTCAGAGGACCTCTGATGACCTCTGATGACCTCTAATGACCTCTGATGGCAGGTGTATATCATCCTCGATGCCTCGCGCGCTCTGCACGTCGCGCCTGTGGGGTTCCTGACGCCGCCCGCCGAGCTGTGGGCAAAGCTGCATGCAGGTGGGATCAAGCTGTGTATGCTGGCCGACGCCTTCCCGGGCTAATGGATCTTCGAGTCCACCTGAGCGCATGATGAAATTAATGGTCATGATGGAGCCCTGCAAAGGTGCCTATCCGTAGTATCTATCGGTCGCGGCTGACTTCTCACGAGCGCGGCGAGTCTGGACGGTCGTGGACGGAGTCGGCTCGGACGCGTATCGAGAGCGGCGCCTCTGCTCGGCAGCGGGCATGCGGGCTCGTCTCGCGACGTCAGTGTCCGGCCGTCGCAGGCCGGGCGTCTTTCTCTCAAACTCAATTGTATATAGCGGGGGACCGGGGATGCGACTAGTCGATAGTATTTGTGAACGCCGTAGCTGAAGGCGTACCTTGGGTAGAAGTAGAAGCTAGATTTAAAGAACTGTAAAGAGCCATCAACCTAAGATTGTCCGCCCACTTTCCTTTTTCAACTGGTTGCACGTGGAGAGTCGTACTCGTTGTGAGGACCAAAGGGGTCCGTCAAGTCGGTCGTGCCTGCACGGCATACATGTGGGCGGCGACGAGAGATGAGACGGGTGAGTCGAGCAGCGAGCACAGCAGGGGCGTCGCGCGACGAGCGTGGGCGAGTCGCGGCGCGTTGCGGCGTCGGCGGAGATGCGCGCCACGCCGGCCTACCGCGATTCCCAGCGACCAGTTGGTGCAGGCAGTAGTAGATGCGATCCGTGAGAACCTCATCCGCCCGGAGCGCCGTGACGATGGCCATCTGGTTCTGGATGCCACTGATTCTGTGCTCGCGCAGGTACTTTTGGACGGATTTGACGGCGTGCACCTCGCCATCAGCAGTGTCGACCTTCTGCGCAGGCCGTGGGAGCTCGGGAAAGGCCGTGAGAACAGTGAGGCCGGCGCGAAGAGGGCGAAGAGGCAAGCGCGCCTTGCGGAGCTCGGGAAAGGCCGGTCCCAGGTCACCAAGCTTTCTCCTCAAGTGCGGCGTCATCTTCGACATGCCATCCACAACAGGATCGTAGTCTGGCACCCATTTGGCTGGGTTCGAGAGCTGCGCCATTTATCGGCCTGCCGATTCGGGCAAGTTTACGAGGCTCCGCACGCGCGCAATTCAATTCAGTTCAGTTCAGTTAAATCGACTCCCGTCCTCCTCTGCTGGCTTCCGGAGCACATTCGATAGGCTTCCGTATGGTTGTCTGTTGTTTATGTAGTAACTGAACTGAACTGAACGCGCAATTCACACCAACGCGAACAGCCGGTCGAAACAGACGGTGAATGTTTAGTTTCGCAACGTCAATGCACGAAACTGCTTCGGCGGTGTGCTAAGCCGCCCGCCGCCGCCGACGGACGAACCCGCAGCGCTCGCAAGGAGGACAGCACATGGACGACGAGGATCAGGCCAAGGTCAAGATCAAGGTTCTGCAGGCGAGCCTCGAGTCGGCGGTGAACGAACTCAAGAAGAAGACCGAGGAGGCGGCCGCGCGCAGCAAGGAGCTCGCGGAGCAGAAGGATCTCGTCGGCCAGATCGACAAGAAGCTCAACGCGCTCGCCAAGGAGAACAAGCTGCTCGTGCAGGCGAACGACCGCTTCAAGCGCGCGCGCGACGAGATGGTCAGCTGCGAGGTGCAGACGGACGCCGACGCGCTGCTCGTCGCCGCCGAGGCGGCGCGCGACACGGCAGTTGCCGCACTGGCGGAGGAGGAGAAGCGGAGCGCCAGCGCGCTCGAGGCGGCGCAAGCGGAGACGGCGCGCCGGGCGGCCGACTGGGAGGCGGCCAAGGGACGCGCCGTCTCGCAGCTCAAGGCACTCCAGGCGGACAAGGCCGATCTCGCGGCCAAGCTGCAAGCGGCGCAGGAGGCGGCCAAGGCGGAGGCGACGGCGGCGGCGGAGGCGGCGGCCGCGCGTGAAGTGGAGGCGCGCGAGGCGGCAGCGAAGGCGGCGGCGGTGTACGCGACGCAGCTCGATGCTCTCATGGAGCGCCTGCGTGAGAAGGAGGCCGCGCAGGATGTGGCCGCAGATCAAGCTCGCGAGCTACGGAGACACTTGAACCAAAAGCTCGCGGATGGCGCGAGCGCGGCGGCGGCGCAGGCGGCGGCGGAGGCGGCTCTCAAGGAGGAGATGGCGGCGCTGCGGGCGCAGATGCAGCGCAGTGAGGAGGAGCACTCGAGGCATCGAGCGGCCTCAGAGGAGGGGGCCAGCGAGCTACGTAGGAGGCTGCAGCAGAGCGAGCTGGAGAAGACGCAGCTGGCCAAGCTCAAGGCGGAGCTCTCGGTGCGCTGATGACCTCTGATGACCTCCCTGATGACCTCCCTGATGACCTCCCTGATGACCTCCCTGATGACCTCCCTGATGACCTCCCTGATGACCTCCCTGATGACCTCCCTGGACCTCCCTGATGACCTCCCTGATGACCTCCCTGATGACCTCTGATGGCCCTCTTCGGCGCACAGGACATGCTCTCCTCGGCGGCAGCTGCCAGGCAAGCCCAGACCGATCAACTCGCGGCCATGTCTGCGGCGAACAAGGCGGCACAGGAGGTGGCCAAGGAAGCGACTGCGAGGGAAAAGGCGACGAATGAAAAGTATCGCGCGCTCAAGGACACTGCCAAGGATACGGCTGCGAAGGAGAAGGTGAATTCTCACGATTGCTCTCTGAAACCCCTCCCTGATGACCTCTGATGACCTCTCTGATGACCTCCCTGATGACCTCTGATGCTCTATGAAACCCCTCCAAGTGCCGTCGGATTGCCCTCTGATGACCTCCCTGATGACCTCTGATGACCTCTGATGACCTCCCTGATGACCTCTGATGCTCTATGAAACCCCTCCAAGTGCCGTCGGATTGCCCTCTGATGACCTCTGATCGCCTCTGATCGCCTCTGATCGCCTCTGATCGCCTCTGATCGCCTCTGATCGCCTCTGATCGCCTCTGATGACCTCTGATGGCCTCTGATGGCCTCTGATGGCCTCTGATGGCCTCTGACGATTGCGACTGAGAGCATCCTTGATGACCTCTGAGGACCTCTGATGACCTCTGATTGATCGATCTCTGATGACCTAATTGCGACTGAGTGCATCCTTGATGACAGGATGCGGTGGCGCGATGGCGAGATGCGATCTCCCGCGAGCAAGCGGCGTTAACGAAACTCGCCGAGGCCGAGGCGCAGCTCAAGCTCGAGCGGGAGATCGCATCTCGGGAGATCAGGGCGGCTGGGGCGGCGGGAGCCATCACGGGAGATCGCATCTCGGGAGCCGCCTCTACTGCCGCCCTCACGCCATCAGCCATGCCAGCGCCGTCGTGGGCGCCGTCCGCGCCGCCCGCGCCGCCTGTGCCGCCAGCCGATGAGCTGCTGGCCGCAGCCGCGGCCACAGCGGCGGCAGCGGCAGCCGTGGTGGCGGCGGCCAAGGCGGCGGCGGCGAAGGAGGTGACAACAGCAGCAGTAGCAGCAGCTGCTCCTGCCGCACCCTCTGCGACTGCACCAACTGTAGTGCCGTCAATGGTCTTCGGTGACGTTGGCGATTTGAGCAATTTCACTTCCCAGCCTCCCGCCGCGCCGCCGCCGCCCGCCACGACGACGCGTGGTGCTGAGGGCTTCCCCGATTTGGGCGACGGTTTCGTCAGCTTCGTCTCGGCTTCGTCTCCGGCGCACAGCAGCAGCGTCAGCCTCGTCAGCGCCGCTGCAGGTGACGAACCCGCACTGCCGCCGCCGTCCGCGCCCTTTGATCAGTTGGCGTGGGCAGCGGTACCTCCGGCGGCGATGCCGACAGAGGATGAACAGTTAGCGTGGGCTCTTCGAGAATCGAATCGAATGGCCGCCGAGACGGCGCCTCCGCCGCTCGAGACGGCGCCTCCGCCGCCATCGCCGTGGGTAGGCGCGCCCGGTACGGCGCTCAGCACGGCGATCTTCGACTCGAATGCGTTCGGCTCAGATGACGAGGACGAGGACGAGGACGAGGACGAGGACGAGGACGAGGACGAGGACGATGCTGGGCCGGCTGATGAGGGACTGACGAAGGAGGAGGCACGCATCGGATTGCGTCTGATTGCGTCTGATTGAATCCGATTGCGTCTGATTGAATCTGATTGAATCTGATTGCGTCTGATTGCGTCTGATTGAATCGGATTGAATCGGATTGAATCTGAGTGCGTCGGATGGCGTCGGATGGCAGGCGCGCTTGGCGCTCGTCCAGTTCTATCGTGAATTCAACCCGACCAAGCTGCACGAGATTGAGACGATCCTAAATAGGTACGAGGGCTCCTATACGCGGCCGTGCTCGCATGCAAGTGCTCACCACGGCGCAAAATCTCCCCACAGGTACGAGGGCTCGTACACGGCCATGTTCGCTCGTCTCCGAGTCAAGTACCAGCATGCGGCCGACGAGGGCCGCGCCCAGCCACCTCCTCCGCCGCCGCCGCCGAGCACTGGGCAGCAGCCCGCGTCCGAAGCGGGCGCGCCGTCGGCGGAGCCGGCTTCGTCAAAGGCACTGCCGTTGCATGCGGCCAAGGAGCAACTTGGCGGGAAGCTATCGAGCCTCTTCGGTGAGTGCCTCTTGATTGCGTCTGATTGCGTCTGATTGCGTCTGATTGCGTCTGATTATGATTGCGTCTGATTATGATTGCGTCTGATTATGATTGCGTCTGATTATGATTGCGTCTTATTGCGTCTGATTGCGTCTCGGATGATCTCTGATGACCTCTGATGACCCCTGATGGCAGGCGGCCTGAACGAGCGGCGCGAGAAGCTGCTGGAAGACGCAAAGGGCAAGCTCAAGGACGTCAAGGACCGTGTGAAGGACGTCAAGGAGTCGGTACAGGAGACGGTGCAATCGGGCGGCAGGCATGCCGCCAAGCTCGAAGGGCTTCGAGAAGGCCTTGGCTCTGTGGTGCGAGGTGTGAAGAGCGCCGTAAAGGACGTGATCCCTCTCCCCGGCCCGAGGCTACCGGCAGGCTGGGCGTGGGCGAGAGACGGCGACGGGCAGCCCTACTTTTACAACCGGTCGCTCGACGTCGTCACGTACGATGATCCGCGCGGACCCGTCGATGTCGCGACCGCCGCTCTCTCTAGCTCTGCCTTCAGCGACGGCTACGCAGAGGGTGCCCCCGCCATCCGGCCCGTACAGCTCCCAGCGATGCCAGAAAAGTTCTCGATCAAAAAGATCATCGCCGACACGCTCGCTGAGGCTGCCTCCGATGCCAGCACGGACACCTCAAGTACGGCCGCTAGGGCAGCGCCGCCACCCGCTACGCCGCCGCCGCCGAAGCCGACGGATCTTCTCGCGCCGACGCCTGGAATGGCCTCGCCTTCCTCGGGGCCCAATTTGATGGACTTGCTCACGCCGATACGGCCGGCAGCCATGCCCACGGCACTGCCGTCCGCGGCACCGCCGGCCTCGGTGCCGGCGCTGACCGCCTCGCTGATTGATATGGAGATTCTGGAGTGATCTAATTCATGTCAAGGCGACGATACTCGGACCGCGCGAGATTTTGACCTTGTGGGGGGACTCTCACGGTATGTTTCCACGATCCAATCGGAACGTCACTTCTCGTACGTCGTTACACACAGATTTTCGTTAGAATCTTCCATCGACATAACAGAACGTGACCTCACCCCCAACCCCTCCAATTCACACATACACGACACACCTCCTTGCAGACTGCGCCCGGGCACAAACTTCTAGTACACGGTAGCCTATCGTATGGGAGTGGGTGCCTCATGACACACATACACCTCACCTGATACCTCACCACCCACGCCCAGCGTGGCGCGCTCAAGAGCAAAGTCGCGAGTACAGCCACCATCGCCAATTAGCTGCACATCAAGCATGCCCCCCTTTCATCACACATCACCCTCTCGCTCCCTTGTGTGCAAGCGCCCTCTAGCCAGGCATGCGCTACTGCCGAGAGTCGTCGTCCAGGTTGTCATTCGCCACGCCTCTCTACCACCCAATGGAGCAAGCCTCGCTACCACTCGATCGAGCAAGCCACGGTGGGGATTACCACGCGATGGCCTTTATCAATGGCGCAGCACCTTCATCCATGGCGGCAGCGGCGCAGGAGCACCCGCGAGCCCGAGCGGGTCGAGTGCGGACTCGATGTCGATCGGTGACTCGTGTGTTGGCGCTGGTGAGGCCGCGGTGATCACAGCCGCCGGCGCGCCCGCGTCGGGGACGCTTGCGCAGGACGAGTTAGCCGATAGGAGCTCTTCTTCGGCGCGGGCTTTATTCCCGCAGGGAGCACGGATAGGATGCTCGGGCGCCTTGGCACGCTGCTCACGCGAGTGCTCCGCCCTTGCCTTGCGCTCCATCTCCAACTCCTTCGCCACCGCCGCCTCGGCCTGCGCACGGAGTGGGGGTGTGAGATTGTGTGGGCTTGAGGTGAGGATTGGGAGTCAGGCAAGCGAGGGGAGCACAGACCTGTTCGTGCGCTTCGTAGCGCTCTAATCGCTCCCTGTTTGCCTCTTCCGCCGCCTCCTTGGCCGCCCCCTTGGCAGTCTCCGCCTCCGCCTCCGCCTCCGCCGCAGCCGCAGCCTTTGCCGTCGCCATCGCCACCTCCTCTGCCACCTTCGCCTTCGCCTTTGCCTCCGCCTTCACCGCCGCCTTTGCCCTCGCCTCTGCTTCTGCGAACACCGTCTGGACTCGAGAGTGCAATGGTGGCCAGCTCCTACTCTGCAGGCGGTGGACATTCTCCTGCTCTTGCGCCTGTACGACGCGCGACACCGCGACAAAGAGGTTCTGGCCCAGTACGAGCGTCGGGTCCGCACGCGTCGCATGCTCGTCGAGCACGCTCTCCACGGTCCGGATCAGACGCTCGTGCGAGTGGTTCAAGATGAGCCTAGCCTCCTGGATGCTCTCGCTGCCCCTCACAGCAGCATCCGATGTGGCACGTAGCTCCGCGACCGCTTCCAAAGTCTTACGCAAGATGCACATCACCTGCGTACGCTTGGCGTCGTGCGGCCAACGGTACCGGTCGAGAAGCGCCCCAACCTCGTCGACGGGCAGCCTGAAGCCTTGCTCGGTGATACGATCGAGCGCGCCATTCGGAAGGATCCGTTGTTCGACGAAGCGCTTGAGGCCAGCGACGAGCGGCGCCGCGGTGTGACTAGCCATGGAGCACTCGCGGCTGAGGGCATCGGTGATCTCTTGCACCTTGGCGAACGAGACCTCTGGCGCCATCGACGTGTGCACGCGCGAGAGCACGAAGAGTTTCCCGCAGCACTCCTGAAAGGCGTCGGCGCTCTCTTTGGACATGTTCGCGTCGAGATAAGGGCGTAGCTTGGCCAGCCCGGCTGCCCTGGAGTCTGCCTTGAAGACGGCATCGATGGTCTCTTCGTAGATCACGCTGAAGGCATCGCGGCCCCGCAAAGGTGCGCCTGCGCGGGCCCGCAAAGTCGCGCCTGCATCCAAGGCCACATCCGAGCCCGCCGTCGAGCTCCCGCCATCACCGTGCCTTTTTCTTCCACCCCTTGAGCTCCCAGCATCGCTTCCAGCACCACCGCCACCGCTGCCACGTCGACCGCTGCCACTAGAGGAGGGTGGGCCGGGCGGGATTGTGTATGGCGGCGACTCAGATGGAGGGCGTGGAGGGTGGTCAGGCACGGCCCAATGCGAGTCCTCCCATTGCGGAGGATGAGTCTGCTGTTTGAAGCGGTGTTCGAGCAGCTGGAGGTCGATCTGGGCGCGGTCGCGCGAGACCCGAAAGTTGTCGGCCAGGCGGCGGTAGTGGCGGCGATGGAAGCACACCAACAACAGTCCCAGAAGTGCAAGACTGGTTGCGAGGGTGGGCATCGCAACTGCGGGTTGCTCGGGGGCCGTAACTGCAGGTGGTAGGTAGAATGGCGATGCAGGTGGTTGGGGCGGGCCATTACGTGGTGGTGATGGTGCACGTGATGGTGCAGGTGATGGTGATGGTGCACCGCCCGGCAGCGGAGGTAGATCTGGAGGCGAACCATCGCACGCATCGCCATTGCACTCGCCATCAGGCACAACACTTATAGTTAGCGAAGCAACAAAGCAGGTTGCTGCAGTCTGGCTTGTTGTGAGTGTCTTCGACCCAAACAATGCCTCGCCGTTGAAGTAGCCCGTCACGAGAGCACCTCCCGCGCCATCGTACGCGATGCCGTAGCCGCCGTCATCAAATGCGCCACCCGCTTGGATGGCCCAGTCGATGACGCCCAACGCCGTCACGTGCATCACGAACGCGTCGTAACCGCCGCGGCTTGTGAGGGACGTCGAGCCGAACGAGGTCTTGCCTTTGAAGTAGCCCGTCACGAGAGCCCCTCCCGCGCTATCGTGCGCGATACCGTAGCCGCGATCATCAGACGTGCCGCCCGCCTGGATGGCCCAGTCGATGGTGCCCGATGCCGTCACGTGCATCACGAACGCGTCGTAATCCCCGCGGCTTATAAGGGACGTCGAGCCGAACGAAGCTTCGCCGTAGAAGTAGCCCGTCACGAGAGCCCCTCCCACGCCATCGTACGCGATGCCGTAGCCGCCGTCATAAGACGTGCCGCCCGCCTGGATGGCCCAGTCGATGGCGCCCGACGCCGTCACGTGCATCACGAACACGTCGTACTCCCCGCGGCTTGTGAGGGACGTCGAGCCGAACGACGACTCGCCGCTGAAGTAGCCCATCACGACAGCACCTCCCTCGCTATCGTGCGCGATACTGCAGCCTCCGTCATAAGACGTGCCGCCCGTTTGGATGGCCCAGTCGATGGCGCCAGATGCAGCCACGTGCATCACGAACGCGTCGTTACTGCCTCGGCTTATGAGGGACGTCGAGCCGAACGACGCCTCGCCGTAGAAGTAGCCCGTCACGAGAGCCCCTCCCGCGCCATCGTGCGCGATGCCGTAGCCGCCGTCATCGAGTTCGCCACCCGTTTGGATGGCCCAGTCGATGGCGCCCGATGCCGTGACGTGCATCACGAACGCGCATGCGAACGCGTCCTGCGGCATGCCGCGACTTGTCAAGGACGTCGAACCGAACGAGGCCTCGCCGCTGAAGTAGCCAGTCACGAGCGCACCTCCCGCACCATCGTGCGCGATGCCGTTGCCGCCGTCATAAGACGAGCCGCCCGCCTGGATGGCCCAGTCGATGGCACCTGATGCCGTCACGTGCATCACGAACGCGTCCTGCATGCCGCGGCTTGTGAGGGACGTCGAGCCGAACGAAGCCTCGCCGTAGAAGTAGCCCGTCACGAGAGCCCCTCCCGCGCCATCGTACGCGATGCCGAGGCCTTGGGAGCTAGACGTGCCGCCCGTTTGGATGGCCCAGTCGATGGCGCCCGACGCCATCACATGCATCATCGAACGCGTGCACGAACAGCGCACGCGAGGATTACGACGGCCGTGGCGCGTCTGCGCCGTCGCTCGGCGCTGCTGCTGCTGCCGCGTGCACGCTCTCCGGCCCTCCAAGCACGGGGTTTACGGCACAGGGCACGAACAGGTACTCTATAGGCCCAAAATGGGAAACTATGCCAACTATTCTTTGCTTCAGTTCAGTTCAGTTTCTTCGCGGTCCCCCCACGCTCACTCCACCTCCCGGCCCCAATGTGATATGAGGGGTGGGGGAGTACGTGCACGCGCTCACGCGTGCGTTGCCTTGGGCCGGTGTGTGGCCTTCGGTCGGCCGAAGATGAGCGTCTGGGGACACGCTGGTGCA
>Ga0210243_102106_pt1 | contig 11899 bp, 10 predicted proteins | sample ChrtobMeP5a_32mM_FD_155461 | JGI IMG/M metagenome (GOLD analysis project Ga0210243, IMG submission 155461) | Chrysochromulina tobin associated microbial communities from unialgal haptophyte culture, Seattle, Washington, United States - P5a_32mM | ecosystem: Host-associated > Algae > Haptophytes >...
GAAGGGTATCCGGAAGAAGATCACCGAGATGAAGATGCGCCTTATCAAGGACGCGCTTAAGGCGACCCCGGGCGGGGCTAAGCTATAAGCGGCCCGGCCCGGCGGCTGATCGAGTATGGCTGTGATACTAGGGGTCCGGGGGTCCCCGAGCTAGTGGTAACCGCATCCGTATGTACGCCGGTCCGGAGTCTTGGGTGTCGAATTATAAACATTGGCTGTGAAACGGCTGTGAGCCGGAATTTGGGTGCGGGACTGCGGGTTCGCGGTGCTCCGGTCCGACGAGAAAAGGCAGCAAGCACACAGCACTCATCACTCATCACAACGGTGTTGAATTAGGTCGCGTGCGTAAATCGAGTATGGACGTGCCTATCCCCGAGAGCAATCGCGGCTACGCACTCTTGTGCCGCATGGGCTGGGGTCGCGGCTCGAGCCTCGGGATTCGCGAAGGAGGCATCGTGGAACCTGTGCGCATCTCTGAGCAGTATGGATTCCTTGGTCTTGGCAAATGGACGGAGGATGAGACACACGCCACTGCAGCCACGGAGAGCCGCAAAGCGATGACGAGTGAACTGATCTCGGTGGAAGACGATGTTGCACGCGAGGCGCGCGAAGCGCAGGTCGCGCATGTGCAGATGATCGCCGCTGCCGTTTCAGAACAGACCTCTGCCTTCTACTGCGACGTGTGCGCTAAGCAGTACTCGAAAGTCACCGAGTTCGAGAACCACCTGAGCTCGTATGACCACCACCACAAGAAACGATTCCGCGAGATGCAACAAGAGCAAAAGGCGCGTGCCAAGCTGCTCGGCGGGATCTCAAAACGAAAAGAGAAGAAGGACCCTGCGCTTTTGGCTGCCGAGGCTGCGGCTCTGGCCGTCCATGCTAACGAGGCTGTCGCCGTCGCTCAGCTGCAGCCACCTCCGTTTCCGCAGTTGCCGCCGCCACCGCCTCCATCGGCTCCACAGCCGCCGCCGCCGCCGCCGCCGCCGCCGCCGCTACAGCCGATGCCGCCGCCGCCGCCGCCGCACAGAGCACCCGAGGACAGAGCACCTGAGGCCGCACAGTCGAGCAGGGAGGCAGACGAGGCCACAAGTACGAGCGTCGAGGCTTCCGGCAGCGCTGCACCACCACCGCCGCCCAAAATGACCTTTGGCGGTGGCTTGCGATTGGCGTCTTCATCAAAGGGTCGCGGGCGTGGCTTGGGCCGCGGGATGGCGCTCGGGAAGTCGACCTTCTCTGCTGACGACGACTCGAGCTGATTCGAGTACGAACCACGATCACACACGATGTCGTCCGGTCGTCGATGGTCGATATTTTGAGGGTAAACTGGGGTGGGGGCTGGTTTGTAAAACCTGCGCGTCTTGAAATATGCATAATCGCGAACGTTAAATCATTATTACAATGTTAACATTGACTTCGTGTCAAGTCAAAACACAAAAGTCTATTCATACACACGGACACGCAGACCGACCAGCACACAGGTATATACGGAAGCCTAAATCGCGCACTCGAGATCGGCCGCGCCAGATAACAAGGGGGGGACCTGGGGGTAGAAAGCGATGGGGCGTAGTAAAGCGTAAGCGATGCGATGCGCGGTCGCCTCGACCGAGGTGCTCGAGGCCGCCACAGGCCGGTCGGCGCCCATGTCTGCGCCGCGTACACGTCTAGGGTTGACAGTTGAGTTGACGTGCATTGATAAATAACTGATGTGCCGACACACGGCCGCGAATATACGCGATCCAGGCATTACCTTGTCAACTGTGAGTTGGTGCCTGTTCTCGAGTCTCCGCCACCTGAGTCTCCGTTCCGCAAATCCGGCTCACAGCCGTTACCGGTACACACAACTGAACGCGACAATATAGTCTCGTGTTTCCAATGTGATTTCACGAGGCGAATTTGATATCTTCGCGAGCCAGTGAGGACGTCACACCGCGGATGCGCGCCCCCGTGGGCGTTCACACATCACACTTCTCTTCATGCTTCACGTCCTCTCAGGGTCAATTCGGGCATTTGAGCTCATGGATGAGGCTAAGGTGCGCCATCACTGCATGCAGGATGACTTCGAAGGCGAGAGCCCTGGGTTGACGCCTTCTCGGTCTCACAAGGTACTTGCAGATGACGACCCAACGCCTCTCACTGGCAATAAGAGCGCGCACCGCGTGCTCGTGAAAATGCAAGGTCGCAGTCGCAGTGGTATACAGCAGTGCAGCAGCGGTGAGGTGTGCTTCTTTCTCGGAGGAGGGCTCGTGCTCGTAGGCGGTGCAGCGCAGCTCATTTACGGGCTGATGCCACAGCTTCTACCAACGCAGCTGCGCGCGGCGTTGGATGCGCTGTTCCTTGGTATTGACGAGCTACCTGACTGACTAGCAGCAGCGCCAGCGACGCCTCCTGCATCTCCGCTGGCACCGCCACCGCCACAGGTGTCAGCACTGCCTCTGCTGCCGCCACCATCGCCGCCACCATCGCCGCCACCGCCATCGCCGTCGCCAACGCCACCGCCGCCGCTGCCACCGCCACCGCGTCCGCCGTGCCTAGTCCCGCTCTTGCCACCTCTGCCGCCGCCGCCGTCGCCTCATCCTCCCCCCCTGCCCATGGTCGACCCGATCAACATGCGATTCGCTCAGGGGCACACCCAGCAATGATCCCAAGGAGGCGTGTGAATGATCCCAACCTCGGAGGCGTGATCGAGCACCAATTCGACGGGCAAGAGGACCAGGGGGATGGTGGCCGCGGTGATCGCCGCTGGCTGCCCTGTCGTGCCCTGTTGTGCCCTGTCGTGCCCTGTCGTGGTGCGGCGAAGTCGTGGACTGCCCTGTCGTGGTGCGGCGAAGTCGTGGACTGCCCTGTCGTGGTGCGGCGAAGTCGTGGACTGCCCTGTCGTGGTGCGGCGCGTACCGAGACCGCTTTGCGTGCTCGATCATCAACGCGCGCCACTCAGGAATAGTTCAACAACGCTGGCGGGCTCATTTTTCGCATGTGTCCTCCAGATCCACTGCGCGCGGGCGTACGACAGCGGCTCGTGGAGAAAAATGGTGTACTACGTCAGCCTTTCAGCCACCTACTGGCCACCCTCGAGGCCATGTTTGTGCGGGACACGGGCGATGCAGCCACGAGGCAGGCGCATGCAAACTTTATCTCGACGTACCACATGACTGCGGAGCAGATGCCACTCCTATATACACGGGTAGCCGAATCATGCTCCCTTTGTCGCAGCTGCATTGTTAATAATTAAGACGGATATGACTCGTCCCCGCGGCGGGCCGCGCCGGGTGTGGCCGCGCCACTATGCACTTAACCATCTTTGACGTCTATTTGTTGACCGAGGGCAGCGGAGCCGTCCTTTGAGACGGAGTGTGGTGAGCGCGGGGGGGACCGCGATATAACTGACCGACTGACTGAGCGCGCTTTCACACAGGGTCAAGTACACAGGAGTCCAGAAATCGACTCCAAGGAACCGCGGACCGGCGTATTTGGTATTCGCAAAAAAAACCAAGGAAAACACACGTATTCAGAGTACGCTGTCTTTGATGTGTCTTGGGTGTCGGCGTTCAAACTCTGGCTGTGAAATGTCCCTCACTGGGTGTTTGTGATGAGTTCAGTTCTGAACCTGAATGAACTGAACTTTGCGATGAGGCTCTTTTCACGCCCGCGCGCGCGGGCCGCGAGAACTTCGCGCCGACGACGAGAATGAGCGAGCCGCCGCCCCGCGTCAACCCTGCCCTCGATCTGCTCTCACCGAAATTCGACCCCTGTATCGCACTCGCTGCGGAGCACGTGCCGGTACCCTGCCCAGACGTGCGACCGCTCAACAACATCAACGAGTGCCGGCGGCTGCTCCCGGAGAGCTCGGCGGCGGCAATCAATCCGGGCGACCTGGGCCACCTTCGCCCGGGCAGCAAGCACGCGCTGGCGCCGAAAACAGCGAATGAGAAGGGTGCCACAGCAGCGGGCACAGCGCCCGAAGCCAAGAAAGCGCGCGGGCCAGCCAAGCTGGCCGACGTGTGGCGTAGGAACTGCCACGACGGGGTGAGCGTCATGCTGCGCAAGCTCCGCCAGCGGCGCGTCCGCGTGATTGTGAGCCGCGAAGACGGAGTCCGAGGGATGATGGAAGGCCGACTCGAGCTCTACGATGCGCACCTCAACCTCGTCCTGCGCGACGTTCGCGAGGAGTTTGTCGAGCTGAGCCTGGGAGGCGCAGGGGCCACGTGTGCGAGCAGCGGCGGCGGCGCCCCGTGCGTGTGGCGTTCGCGCCGCCTCGCACACGTGCTGCTGCGGGGCGACAGCGTGGTGAGCGTGAGCACGCTGCCAGCCGAGCCGACTACCAAAGCGGCCGCCGCCGCGCTCTGGGTTCGTTCGGGAGAGTCCGCGCGCCGCTCTCAGCTGCGATCTCGTGGCCTGCCTGTTCCCACAGCCGAGGAACATGGAGCATGGAACCGTCCGATGCCGCCCGAGGCGTGGCTGGCAGCGGCAGTGCAAGCAGGCCTGTCGGCCACCGCGCCGCTCACGAGCCACGCGTGGCATCGCGCGCCGTCTCGGGCACTTGGACAGCGAGCTCCGCCGAGCTCGTCGACCTATTCCACAGCGGCGGTTGGAGGCACAACGGCCAATGGTGCCACAGCGGCGGTTGGAGGCACAACGGCCAATGGTGCCACAGCGGCGGCTGGAGGCACAACTGCAAAGGGTGCCACAGCGGCGGCTGGTGGCACATCTGCAAGTGGTGTCACAGTGGCGACGCCGACGGGCCGTTGGGGCGCAGAAAGCCTTGGGGCCGTTGGCATTAGGGCACCTGCCACTTCCACAGCTCACTGTCTACCTTCCACTTCCGCGGAACACTGTCTTAGTCCTTGGGCGCCGGTGGGCGCGCAGCCGGCGGCGGCTACAATGGGGGCGGCTACAGCGGCGGCTGCTACAGCGGCGGCTGCTACAGCGGCGGCGGCTACAGCGGCGGCGGCTACAGCGGCGGCGGCTACAGCGCCCCCTGAGCCTTGGGCACCATGGGCTTACGGGGCGGAAGCGTTCGACGCGGATCAGTACGAGCTGGGGGTGGCCGTCGATGGCGCAGCAGCGGCTGCGGTTGTAGCAGCCGAGGATGAAATGGAGGAGGGCGACGAGGAGTGGGGCGAGGAGGAGGAAGGCGAGGAGGAGGAGGGAGAGGATGAGGATGAGGGCGAGGATGGCGAGGAGCAGGAGGAGGAGGCGGGTGCAAATGACGACCAACGGCAAGCTGCCGCCGCCGCCACTGAGATCGAAATGCGAGGACCGGAGGCCGATCAGTCCATCTATCTCGACGAGCACCTGGCCGCTCTGTGCCCGTGGGCAGCGGATAGTTAGTTGCGTCGAAAACGCCCCGTCGCCACACGCCAGCTGGGTAGCGCCCCGGCACGGCTCGTATCGCGGACGCGTGGCGGGGGCGCGGGGAGCACCCGCCACCCCGTCGTGGAGGTGAAATGCGAAAAAAGAGGTGATAGGTGCGACGGAGTATCATTTCGGCGAGTTACTTAACACACATGACGGGCGCCGCCCGCGCCTGCCTTGCGCCACCTTCTGAGAGAGCTACACTTGACTCACGGACTGGGAGACGCTCGTCACCCCCCAAGCCGAGTAGGATAGGGATTGCGCTGCGGCATTGGGACGAACCCGCACGCGCCCCTTCGAGCTCGGTATGGGTATCGGTGCCGCGGACGGCTCCGTCGGCGCCGGCCACGCAGCATAGCCGTAGTCCTCGCACAGCGGCACCACAAAGCTCGGCAGCAAGGGCGGTAGCCCAGTAACGACCGTCGCTTGGTCCGAACCGGTAAGCGGCGGGCCGAGCATGGCGTTCACGAGGGCCGCATCGAGGGACTCGTTCGCGGCAGCAAATGGGCTGCGGCGAGCTGAAGGACGCTGCGCGGCGAGCTGCGCGGCGGCCTCGTGGGCGGCGCGGGCAGCATTGACGGCTTCGATGCGCCGGATCAGCAGCGTGTAGCGCGGCTTTCCGGGCTGCATCACCTGTTGAGGGACGCGATCAGACGCGATCAGACGCGATCAGACGCAATCAGTGGGCCTCGAGCTGTATCACCTCCCGAAGCCGACGCGTGCCCAGCAGCTGCCCGTCGATCCCGACCACCTTGTCGCCCAAAAACAATTGGACTCCGTCGGCCTCCGCCTGCCCGCCTGGCACGAGGCCGAGCACCTCGTTGTTGGCGCTGATGTCGATTCCGAGGCCTTGGGCAGCGCTACGAACGTCGACGGGCTCGGGCGGCGGCAGTGGCGGTCGGGAGGCGGCACGCGAATCGTCGCCAGCGCGGCGAGGCCGCGAAGCCACCACGTCCTGGAATGTCTTCTTCAGCATGTCTTTTGCAGAGGGCGCGCCAGCATCAATACCACCGCGAGCGGCGGCAAGCAAAGAGCGAGCACCGTCACGTGCGCTTCGCCAACCGGCCATGCCTTTGATCCCAGGCGTGGAGGCCAGAGACTTCGAGGGCCACTCCGAATCCGAATCCGGGCCCGCCGCCTCTGCCTCTGCAAGCATGGCAGCAATGATGGGAGCCGCATCCGATGGTCGCGCCGCTTTAAGGCGCGCTTCCTCTGCCTCCTCAGCTTCCGCCCTCATGGTGGCCCATAGAATAGGGCCGGGCTCGCGCTGTTCTCCGCTTTTGTGGCTCAGCATTTGTGCCATTCAGTGTTAATACACACAACACGTAAGCAACACAGCCGTTCACAAGAAACACCCGCCTGTGTCCCCAACGGCTAAAGTGAAGAGTCGACAAATCAAGTCATGTCTCACGATCCTAATGGGTATCCGGATAGTGCTGCTGTTCCTCAACACACTTGTCACAACGCACAAAATCCGGACCTCAAGAACATGGTCAGAGGTTCGAGTGACGGAGTGTCGCCTGATCCGTTCCGGGGCTAAATGCCAGCTGTAGGGTCGTGCTGGTGAACCGAAATCCATCTTAACACCTGACTTAATGATCTTCACACCTGATGCGCGTTCTCGGTCCACGCGGCTGAGCTCGGAGGCCTCGACCGACGGCGCCGTCGTCGCAGGCGTCACGAGTTAGACAGCAGACCGACAGGTAGCAAAGAGATGCCGGCTCCAGCACCCGCAGAGGCGCCCAAGGGGACGGCGCGACGCGACCAGCTGCTCGAGATGCAGACCAGGGTTCAGGCCAAGTGGGAGGCCAGCAAGGCCTTTGAGGTCGACGCGCCCGCCGGCACGTGGGACGGCGGCAAGTTCATGGTCACCTTCCCGTATCCTTACATGAACGGCAAGCTGCACCTGGGTCACGCGTTCTCGCTCACCAAGGCCGAGTTCGCCGCCGCGTACCAGCGCATGCTCGGCAAGAAGGCGCTCTTCCCATTCGCGTTCCACTGCACAGGCATGCCCATCCAGGCGGCCGCGTTCAAGCTGAAGAAGGAGTACGATGCGTACGGCCAGCCGCTGCCCAACTTCCCGGCGTCGCCGCCCGAGGTGGTCGAGAGCGACCCGGACAACAGCGCGATCACCATCGGCTGGAAGGCGCCCACATCGACCGGCGGAAAGCCGCTCACCGGCTTCGCCATCCTCGTGCGCGAAGGCGTGAGCGGCGAGTACGTCGAGAAGGCGAAGGTGGATGCGACGGGCGCGGAGCCGGGTGCGCAGTTCAGCCATACGGTCGAAGGGCTCACGGTCGGCTCGCAGTACGGCTTCCAGGTCGTCACGATAGTGGACGGCCTCCCTGGTGTGCCTGGTCGCAAGCTTGAAAAGTCCGCAGACGGCAAGCACCCGCTCGCGCTGCTCGCGTCGAAGAAGGACGCGAGCAAAGACGACAAGAAGGGCGGCGGCGGCGGCGGCGCTCCGGCCAAGAAGCCCGCGGCCAAGGTGCAGGCCAAGACAGGGGGGATGATGACGCAATGGGATATCTTAATCTCGATGGGCTTCTCGCCAGAGGAGGCCGTCGCCTTTGTCGACCCGGTGCATTGGCTCAAAGTGTTTCCGCCCCTGGGCAAGACGGACCTGCTCAAGCTTGGCGTGGGGGTGGACTGGCGGCGCGCCTTTTTGACGACCGACTACAACCCGTACTACGACTCGTTCGTGCGCTGGCAGGTGCGATGATGATTGCCTCCCTCATCAGTTGATTGCCTCCCTCATCAGCCAATCGTCTCGTGCGCTGGCAGTTCTATCAACTGAAGCAGGGCGACTTCATCGCGTTCGGCAAGCGGCCCTCCATCTTCTCCGAAGCGGACGCGCAGCCGTGCATGGACCACGATCGTGACAAGGGCGAGGGCGTCGGCCACCAGGAGTACGTGGCGCTCAAGATCCTCTTGCTCGAGCCGCTCCCCGCGGTGCTTGCGGACTCGCCTCTCAAAGACAAGAAGATCTACTGCCTGGCCGCGACCCTCCGTCCGGAGACGATGTGCGGGCAGCCTCTGATGACCTCTGAGGACCTCTGAGGACGCCCCTGAGTGCCTCCCTCGTCAGGGCACTCGCTTCGTCCGGAGACGATGTGCAGGCAGCCGAATGTGGACCGCAGAGCTGCCCTGCATGCAAGAGCTCAGCACGGCGCCCCCACCTCTCGCTCCCCGCAGGTGTGGGCAGACAAATGTGTGGATCCTCCCCGAGGGAGACTACGGCGCGTTCGCCGCAGGGCCCGACGAGGTGTACATATGCGCGCCGCGCGCGGCGCGCAACATGGGATTCCAGGACATTTTCGAGAAGAATGTGCTCGCGTCCCCCAAGCAGCTAATGAGCATCAAGGGTTCCCAGCTGATCGGGGCCAAGTGCAAGGCGCCTCTCACGCCGTACGAGCACGTGTACATGCTGCCGCTCACGACGATCTCGATGACCAAAGGGACAGCGATTGTGACCTCGGTGCCCTCCGACTCGCCCGATGATTACGCGGCCTTCATGGACCTCAAGAACCCGAAGAAGCGGGAGTTTTACGGCGTCCAGGTGCGTGAGCAACCGGAGGCACGGGGTGCCCTCTCTGAAGGCCCACTGATGGCCACTCACTGCCTCTGATGGCCACTCATTGCCTCTGATGGCCACTCACTGCCTCTGATGGCCACTCACTGCCTCTGATGGCCACTCATTGCCACTCTCATGTGCATGCAGGCCGAATGGGTCGAGCCGTATGAGCTCATCGAGGTGATGGAGTGCACCATCGACGCCAAGGAGCTCAAGGAAGGCAAGGTCAAGATCCCCGAGACCACCACACGGCGCGCGGCCGAGTTCATGTGCGAGCAGCTCAAGGTTTCGTCACAGAAGGACGTGGACAATCTGCACCTCGCGCACGAGGTCGTGTACAACGCAGGCTTCTACAAGGGCACTATGGTCTCCGGCGAGTTCGCTGGCCTGAGCGTGCAGGATGCCAAGCCCAAGTGTAAGGCAGCCCTGTGCGCCTCGGGCCAGGCATTCACGTACCTTGAGCCCGAGGGGCTTGTCACGCCACGCTCGACGCCCGACGTCGAGTGCGTCGTCGCGCTGGTTGACCAGTGGTACCTCAAGTATGGCGCGCACGAGTGGCAGGCCGCTGTGGGGAAACACCTCGAGAGCCTCGAGTGCTTCAACCCGCAGGTGGCGAAGGCCTTCCGCGACGCACTCGCGTGGCTCTCGGACTGGGCTTGCTCGCGATCCTTCGGGCTGGGCACGCGCATCCCGTGGGACGAACAGGTGGGTCTCGTTCATTGCCTCGTGATTGCCTCTGATTGCCTCTGATGGACGGCACGCGCATCCCGTGGGACGAGGAGGTGGGTGCCTCTGATGGCATGCTGATGGCGGTCTGAGTGCATGATGAGTGCATGCATGCCGAGTGCATGCCGAGTGCATGCTAAGTGCATGTTGAGTGCATGCTGAGTGCATGCTGAGTGAATGCTGATTGCAGTTCCTCGTCGAGTCGCTCTCCGACTCGACGATCTACATGGCGTACTACCTGGTGGCCCACTTCCTGCAAGGCGGCGTCATCGACGGTCGCACCGTCGGACCGTCGGGCATCAAGCCGGAGCAGTGCACGAACCATTTTTGGGACGCGATCATGTTGGGCAAGATGGGCGACTATGAGGCCGTGAATGCGATCAATAAGGTGCTCGCGCTGATGAACCCAGACGAACCCTGACGAACCCTGACGAACCCTGACGAACCCTGACTGAGGCCGTGAATGCGATCAATCAGGTGGACATGGCGACGATGAAGCAGATGCGGCGGGAGGTTGACTTCTGGTACCCGATGGACCTGCGCGTGTCGGGGCGCGACCTGATCCCGAACCACCTCACGATGTCGCTGTACAACCACGCGGCGATCTGGAAGGACAATGCAGACATGTGGCCGCGAGGCTTCTACTGCTGTGGCTTGGTGCAAGTGGACGGTGAGAAGATGTCCAAGTCCAAGGGCAATTTCATCACCGTCGAGGACGCAAACACCCTCTGGGGCGCCGATGCAACGCGCTTCACGTGTGCCGACGCGGGCGACGGCATCCTGAACGCCAATTACGATCGCAAGGTGGTCAACCAGGCAATCCTCGCGCTGACTACCGAGTTTGAGTGGATCACCGATACGCTCAACCGCAACCAGGGGAAGGCGGCGGCTTCCAAGGCGGTCTCGGCGCTTCGCCCGCCCGGAGCACCTGCCGTGTGGCTCGATGGGTGGTTTGCAAACGAGATGACCGTGATCGCGGCGGCGGCGGCGAAGGCGTACGACGCCATGCGCTTCAAGGAGGCACTCAAGATCTCCTTCTACCTGATGCAGGAGGCGCGCGACCGTTACCGCGCAGGCACGAGCCACGTGGGCGCTTCCGAGGAGCTCGTGCGTCAATGGGCGGAGTGGCAGGCGCTGATGATGAACCCCATCACGCCGCACTGGTCGGAGGCGATTTGGGAGTTCCTCGGCAAGGAGGGGCTGTGCGTGCATGCCAAGTGGCCCGTGCCCGCGGTGCCCGAGGACCCGGCGATCACACGCGCGGGTGAGTACCTCTTCGAGGTGGCACACACGCTTTCGGCCAGTCTCGTCAAGAGCACGCAGCCTAAAAAGGCAGGCAAGGGAGGCGCAGCGCCTGAGGCGGCCGAGAAGCCCAACCAGGTGACCCGCTGATGATCACTCGTTGCCACTGATGACACTGATGACCATGGCCACTGATGATCACTCATTGCCACTGATGACCACTCATTGCCACTGATGACCACTCATTGCCACTGATGATCACTCATTGCCACTGATGACCCTCTCGTGGCCACTGATGACCACTCATTGCCACCCTCCTTTGGCCAACTAGGTGAGCCTGTACGTTGCCAAGGCGTTCCCGAGATGGAAGGAGATCGTTCTCGAGCTGCTTCGCGCCCACTACGACGCGAGCACGAACACGGTGGACGAGAAGGTGATGAAGGAGATCATCCCAAAGCACGATGAGCTCAACTCGTTCAACAAGGGCAAGCAGGTGCCCCAGTTCGCGGCCATGGTGCGAGCCGAAGCGCAGGGAGATCCCAAAAACCCCGAGATCGTGCCCAAGGGCGCAGCCGCGTTCGCTCTCTCAATGCCCTTCGATGAGCTTGCCGTGCTCGCCGAGAACACGGCGTACCTCTGCGCGTCCGTCGGCCTGTCGGCGGTGCACCTGTTCGCTGACCCGTCGCAGCCCATGCCGCAGCCGGACACGTTTGCGATGGCCGTGCCAGGCAAGCCGACGGCCTTCTTCTTCTTCTCATCTGAAACGACACGCCCCGAGGTGTCCAGCGCGGCGCCCATCCCGCCGCCTCCTGAAGCTCCGCCTGCAGCCGCTTGAAGTGGCGACTCGCACCGACGCGAGCCATGCGGCAGCATGCATATGGCTCGCCGGCAGGATGACGAACCTCTCATCATACATATGGCTCGCTGGCAGGATGACGAACCTCTCATCATACATATGGCTCGCTGGCAGGATGACGAACCTCTCATCATACATATGGCTCGCTG
>Ga0210243_102113_pt1 | contig 11887 bp, 7 predicted proteins | sample ChrtobMeP5a_32mM_FD_155461 | JGI IMG/M metagenome (GOLD analysis project Ga0210243, IMG submission 155461) | Chrysochromulina tobin associated microbial communities from unialgal haptophyte culture, Seattle, Washington, United States - P5a_32mM | ecosystem: Host-associated > Algae > Haptophytes >...
AACGTACGCCGCCCAGTTGGTGAGCGCGGGCTCGATGGGCGCCATCGCGCGCACCAACTGCCCACAGCGCACACCCAGCTCCGCCTCCTCCTTCGCCTCCTTCTCCTCGTCCGCCAGCGCCGGCTCCGCCTCCTCCGAGTCCACGACCCGAATTTGGTGCGCCTGCCGATCGGCGAGTAGGAGCGACGCGAGCTGCACTAATGAGGGAGCAATCAGCATGCAATCAGAGACCGTCAGAGCTACCTGCCGAGCGGCGAGTAGGAGCGATGCGAGCTGCACGAGGGGGGACTTGGCGAGCCGGGTGACGGAGCCGGCGGCGAGGTGCTGCCGCTGCGCTTTACTTGGCGAGGTCGGGCCCCCGCCGCCGCCGCCGCCGCCGCCCTCATCGTCGTCCGCCATCGCGCCGCCACCACCTGCCGCTGCCGCGCTGCCGCTTGCACCAGCCTCGGCGCCGCCCTCGGTTGCCGTGGGCGAGTCGTCCTTGAGGTGGGGTGGGGAGGTGAGAGCGCTGTGGTGAGCACTTGCATGCAAGGCAGGTCCTCCGCAGGCAATCAACGTACCTTGAGGTGGAGCTGGATGAGGGGTCCGAGGGCCGTCCAGAGCTTCGGCTGTACGTCGCGCTGGCACAAGAGATGCAGCGCCGCCCGCTTCGTCGACGCGAAGGACTTGAGGAGGCCGAGCTCCTGTGTGATCCGAGTGCACTCAGAGGCAATTAAGGGGCAATCAGATGCAATCAAAAGGACTTGAGGAGGCCGAGCTCCTGCAATCGCCTTGACAGGTGGTTCAGGTGCCGACAGGCGCAATCCGATGTATTCAGGGTTGATGACATGCCTGCAGCCGGGTCACGAGACGGATGGCCTCGACAGCGACATCGTCATCGACGTCCTTGATCAGCGAGAGCAGCCGTGACTCGAAGCGAAGTACGGTGAAGTGGCCAACGGGCGTCAGATCCTTGATCTCGTCAAAGGCCTTGTATACGTGCCCGAGCGCCTGCAACGACGCGAGGCGCACCTGCGGGGTGCACGGGGAGAGGTGGCGCTGTGGTGAGCACTTGAATGTGTGCACTCGCGTGCAATGTACACGCGAAGCGCACCGCGGCCGACTGGATGTCGGACAGCTGCCAGCCCATGTACTTGAGGTGCTTGTCGTCACAAAAGGACGGGAGCACGCGGAGACCGCGCCCAAGCGAAGCGATGCACGCGGCGCGGATGTCCTCGTGCGTGTCGTGGTAACTGTACGAGATCACCTGTGGGGAGAGGGGGCACGGGGCGCCGTGGTGAGCACTTGCATGCGCGCGCACGCGTGCCGCGGCACCGGCACGAGATCACACCTGATCGAAGATGGTCGAGAGCATGTCGCGCACGGCCTCCTCGTGCGCAGCGAGCTGCTCCGCATTCGCCGCGAGCGCCTGGGGGGGGCGAAGGGCAGGCGCCGTGGTGAGCTTTTGGGATGCACTCACACGCGCAGGCGCCGTGGTGAGCACTTTGCATGCACCGGCATGCACCGGAGAGCGCCGTGTTGGGCACGCACCTGGCCCTTCGCATCCTTGCGCCGCTTGCCGATGCTCAACCGCTCCGCATTCTGGCGTGCGCTCCGCAGCTCCTTGGCGATGTGCGCGAGCCGCTCGAAGGCCGCCATCGCAAACTCGACGGCGGTGTGGCGCATGCCACGGTGGTTGCACTGCGAGCATGAGCGTGCGCTCTCAGTTGCGGCAGGCGAGAGGGGCGGAGTGCCGTGCTGAACGCCGTGCTAAGCGCCGTGCTGAGCGCTTGCATGCACCTCCTTCCGGCAGATCTCGAACCACTCGAGCAGCCGCGGCATCAGGACCTCGTCGAAGAGGATCTCGTGCTTCACCTTATCGAGCAACGTCTCCATCAGCTTCCACAGCCCGTGCTTGAAAGCCTTCGTCAGCTCCGTCCCAGCCGCCTGCACCGCCATGTCAAACCATTCGACGATGCCCGCCCCCTTGTCGGACGTGTACACCTCGATCCAGCCGTCGACCGAGATGTTCAGGATCGCGCTCGCGTGCTCGCTCCCCTCGCTCGCGAGCTCGATGCACTCGTACAGCGAGCGCGGTTTCAGCGAGTCGTCCTCCGCCGCCGCTGGCGCACGGCCGCTCGTTGTCGCTGCCGGCACGCGGGCACCCTCCACCTCCTCGTCGTCGGTGGCGGCGTAGGACGACTCGCGCATGCGCTTGTTTTTGGCCGGTGGCGGCTGCGTGGCCGCCGCCGCCGCCTCCGTCGCAGCCTGTATGCCACCGCCGCTGCTGCCGGACTTGCTGCCGCGCGCCGGCGTGGGGTTGGCAGGCTTGGGCGCGACAACCTTCTTGGTACGGGCAGCGGGCGCGCGGCTCGGCTCCGGCTCCTCGTACTCCTCCTCCTCCTCGTAATCGTCCTCTACAGCATCGGGATCATCTTCCTCCCTGCCAGAGCAGCGAGGAGCGGGGGGGGGGGGGGGGGGGGGGGGGGGGGGGTGGGGGGGAGCGGTCACGTTAGCTCCATCTGAAGAGTCTTCCGGTGTCATGTGCGCGCCGCCGCGGGATCCCGGCCTCTCACCTGTCCGAAGGAGGTACGTCGAGGCTTGGCTTGCGCTGACGGAGCGCGAGGCCGCCGCTCGGGGCCGCCGCCGCCAGATCCGCCTCGGCTCGCGATGGCATCAGGACGCACGAACGCGATGGCTCGCAAGACCGGGCACTTTGCCGCCAAGCGCGGAGTTCACAGACTCTTCACAGGCGCAAAAGGGTAAACTCTAGACTGTCTTTCTGCAGGGATTCTGTGTGAGCTATGGCCTCTGGGAGTTTGAGATCTTTCGAATGCCTTCACAGTTCGACGGGACGCGGATCGCGATGGGGAGCCGCGAGGGGAGTGAGCCGGCGGTCGCGTCCGACGAATGGCGTCTCCCTCAGCAGACGCCAACCCTACGAGTAGCATGACGACGCCACAATGCCTGGCGGATGGCATGCCGACGTCGCTGTGCGAAGCTGCCCTTCCTCCACAGCGGACGGAGCCCCTGGTGGCCCGGCGGTGGATCTCCCATCTCGAAGGTCGCACGCTCGTCGAAGGCATCGCCGAGGCATTTCGACACCCCGAGCCCGACTGTCCCGACCCCATTGCTGAGCTCCAGAGCATCAGCGACGAGGACATGGAGCGCATCTGCGGCGACTTCGTGAGGCGCACGTATCCCGAGGGCAAGTTCTCGAGCGACGAGCGGGAGCGCATGGGGCATGCCTTCAGGCACAGGTTCATCGAGGGCTCGCGCGACGCTCACGCGCACTTCCGCCGCGAAATCGCCGAGCTCCAGGCCACTCTATCCGATGCAGCCATGCAAATGTATGCAGGCGCCTTGGCCCGGGCAGCGTTGGCCCTTTATATGCTTGCTGACGCGCCTCTCCTCGCCCGCACCGCAGAGAGGGACGGCTCGCGGAGGCTCCGTGTAGCGACGAAGGTTGCCGAGTGCTGTCGGCCTACTTCATCGTCACGCTCCTGCGCAAGAGCGGCGTGCTCGCCAGCCGCCGGGAGCTGCAGAAAAAGGGAATACTCGAGCCCGACTGCCCCGTGTGCCTCGACATGCTCACGGAGGGGAATGGCGTCGTCACCTTCCAGCTCCTCGAGTGCGGGCACCGGTGCAAAACCGTCGCCGCCGTGCGCCTCTTCATCACATCACAGCCGCATGTGTACGGTGACATAACCCCACGTGCAATCTCCCGCTGCGTGCGTCGCAGGATCCACGAAGAGTGCCTCCTCAAGATCAAGAAGACGCGGACCGCGACTGGCGCGGTGCGCCTGTGCCCACTCTGCCGAGGCGCGACGCGCACCACGCGCGCCTTTGCGCTGCGGGGCGAAATGGCGTGACGTCTGCCACGGCTACCGGAACCACGACGGCCTTTGCCCACGCCCGGTCCTGAGCTCTCTTTCGCGCTCGTCGTGGACACGCGTTGCGAGCGAGCTCTCTGAGAGCTCCTCCCGCCTATGATATTTCCATGTAAGTTGAGCGGCCCGGTTTGCGGTTACGTGGTAACGATGCGGAAACTGGTACGAAACTGCTAAACGCTATCCCCCGCGCCGCCTGCGCCTGTGGCTGCCAATCCCGCGCCGCCGCGCCGCCGCGGCTCCGCCACCCGCGCGGCACGATCGCACGTGTAAAGCGCGGTAAGCGGAAATAGCCGCGAACGCCGGTCGACGACGAGTGACGAGTGAGCAATTGTCCGCTCGTGAGTCGTGTGGGCAGTGCCAGTGGCGCAGTGGGCCCGGCTCGACGTGTCTTAAACTCTTAGTACTTAGACGTGCTGTACAGTGTACTGTCAGTCTTAGAGGTAACCGTCAACGGGATTTCTCGGATCTCGCATCTCGCGGACAGTATTGACGCACCTTCGGGGCGCATGTGTGGGCGGCGCCTCCGTTCCTGCATCCTATGGACTCCGTTGCTGGCGCTATGCTGGCGCCACAGCTCATCAGACATCGCGGCAGCTTAAATCCCTCGGGAGCCCACCCGTTTCGTCCGATTGTATCCCTTCGGTGCTTCATCCATCTCCTTGATCACCGTTTCCATCGCCAAGACTCTAGCATGCCAGCTTCCATCCCGCCAGGCTTCGAAGCTCTTCCACCGAAACTCTCTATCAGTTGGTGTTCCTGATCGATGTGAGAATTTCGTGCGACTTTTCATAGAGCGCCACACGAGATCGCAGTGCTCGGAGGCTACCGAGAGTGCCGCGCCCGTCCGAGCACGCTCCTTGATCTCTAGATAAACCAGCTTTGGCGTTAACATGCGCTGCTCGTCACTCGCAAAGTCCCCATGGCGAGTCAGTTGTCTGAAATGGCCTTTGATCGTTTCCACAGCATCAGGATCCACAAGGCCGTTGGCAAGCAACTGGTCGATCAAAAATTCGGACTCGCTCAGTGCGGGCTCGTAATTTGTGCCCCCACGCAACGTGTTGCGCACCGCATCACGCAGTAAGCATTCGTCGGCTATCCTCCCATAGTCAGTTTCTCGGATCTTTTTGCGAATGGCAACCATCTGCACGTCCGCGATCGCGTCGGCCAAAGCAAGCACGGAAATGGGAATGTAGATCATGACGAGAACGCGAGCAAAGTGGCCCTTGGCCACGATGTCGCCGTATCCGAGCGTACTCGCCGTAACAACAGCCCAATAGAAGGAGTCGACCACGCCAACAATGTCCACTATACCGAGGAAGGGTGTCTCGGAGGGCACGCGGATCGCAAAAAAGTGGATCGCCGCGCCAATCAGAATGATCACGCCTGGGGTTACCATGGCTAAGGCGACGCGCCGCCGATTGTTCTTCAACGCGGTCTCCATCTCTCGTCGAAGGATGGCCGCTTCATGGACGTCGCTTTTGTTGATCGTGATGTTGAGTTGTTGACGATCCCGTCGTTGTCAACGTTCTCGGTGTCAGGAAGCTTCTCTGATTCGTCGAACGAAGCCTCTCGCCAACCGAAATAGCCAAGCAACTGGTCGCGCCATGGGCCACGCAAGACTTCCAGAACTGGCGAGAGCGCCCTAAGCACGAGAGTGATGCCCAGGACACAGTAGAAGGGGGTAAAGAGCTTGCCGAGTGTGGTCGTGGGAACGAGATCTCCATATCCGACAGTGGTCAAAGTGACAACGATGAAATAAAGGCAATCAAAGAATTCCCAGCGCTCAAACAGCTTGTATGCAAGCATACCGGCCAGAATGTAGAGCGCGAGCGTGCGCACTGCCACTTGCACGGCACCATCACCCAGCAGTTGGTGCATGACAAACTCATAGATCGGATCATAGCACATAGCGAGGTAATCTTCGAGGACATGGTTGTCGTTGCTAGAGGTACCGACTTCCATGGTCGACCAGATCGACTTGGCTTTCACGCCAAATACTTCCGTCCCGCCATCTGTGGCGGCGGGAGCCGAGGCCGGTGCGCCATCCCCTCCGGACGACTCCGGTTCGGCGTCTTCTATCAATGGACTGCTTGTAGTGGCGGTCTCCAGTCCAGTTCTCGGCGGCGGCAACATCTGCGGACGGGGCAGCCGATGCTGAGGCGACGGAGTCCGGCCAGTCCTCCGATCGCTTTGTGCTGCCTGTCGAGACATTTTCGCGGCCGTCTTTCAGCGTGCGTCGACCCGCAAGCCACCAAAATAGAAAATAAGGCGAAAAGGCGAGACCCTAAATTTGGAAAATCCTATGCGTAAAACCGGAAAACAGCAACAGACAAAACCCACCCAACGCGCCGGCGATCTCGACCTGAGAGTTGCCTGAGCGCAATCTTGAAACAGGGGACCGGGCGAGCGCGCGGCGCAGCGGTGTCCATACAAGTACCTAACGCAGCAAGCCGTACGCTCCGTCGGCAGCTGCGAGCTGGAGAGATCCATCGTGCATCGAGCGACGGTACTCATACCTCGCATAGAACGAGGACAAGTGCACACGTCTCGATTGCGCGGAAGGCCGGACTCCCTGCTTAACTCCCTGCCCGCTGCCGTCGTGGCGTCGACTCGCCGCATGGCGCAATCACGGATGGCAACGCTCGCCTGGCGCGAGGGTTTCAGCATGGAGGGCGCCAGAGCTTTGGGTAAGGTCTGCGTCGTCAATCTCGTCCATCTTCTCGATAGCAGGCATGTTTGTGAGAGAGCGCGTTTCGCCTCCGCGGGCTGGCTTCTGGACTTCCCCAGGCTGCAAGTGGGTGGCGCAGCGACTCGTGTCAGGGTCAGTCAGGCCGGCCGCCAAGTTGGCGACGTGTACAGAGCATGCTAGGCGTCCCGACCAACCTTCTCATCGCACTCAATTCTTCACGCCCAGCACTGCACGCCCGCTGGCGGCGCTGGTAGCCATCTTCTTGGCGCCCGGGGCGCGCGAAGCAACGCCCGTCGCAGCGGCTCCAGCGGTCCGTCGGGGTGGCTCGGTAGCAGCTGAAACCTCTGGAAGACCGAGGACCGGCATCTTGCGGAGGACGGACGACTTGCACGTGATCTCGTCGAGCTCCACCCTGAAGACAACGTTGGCGTTGTCGAACATGCCATTCTTGTGCGACACGATGAGGAACTGGGCCTGGCTGAAGTGCTGCTTGATCATCTTGCCAACGTTTTGCGTGTTCGAGCCGTCGAGCGCCGCATCAACTTCGTCGAGAATGTATAGCGGCGCCGGCTTCACCTTGAGGAGTGCGAGCACGAGCGAGAGCGCGACGAGCGTCTTCTGGCCGCCCGAGAGTTCGGTCAGACCCTTCTTCCACACACCGCCGAAGCCGGCCTGGATCTGCAGGCCCTCCTCGACCGTGAGGCCCTCGATGGTCGCAAGCTTCGCGTGCGCGCTTGGCATGAGTGTGTGGAAGATGGCCTTGAAATCCTCGTTCACCTGCTCGTACGTGCGCTGCACCTGTTCCTTCTTCATCTGCGCCAAATGATCGATGGTGCCCTGGAGCGACTCCTTGTCCTTTTGCACCTGCTCGCGCTTAGCCACGAGGTCAGCGTACTCCTCCTGCGCTTTCTCGTACATGGCGAGCACCTTCTTGTTGATCTGCTCAGCGTCCTTCTTTAGCTGCGCCTGCAGGCGCTCGCGGTCTTTCTGCATCGTCTTCACCTTGCTGAAGTCGTACTTGCCGCCCGCATCGCCAAAGTGCTTCTCGTGCTCGCCGATGAAGGAGTGCTTCGCCTTGAGCTCCTTCGCCTCCTTTTCCGCCTCCTTCTGCTCGCGGCCCAACTTGTCGACGCGATGGGCGATCGCGATCAGCTCTGCCTCGTCCTTCTCGCGCTGCTCAGCGAGCTCGCGAATGCGGCTCTCGAGCTCCTGGACGCGCGTGTCGTACGTGCCAAGCGCCTTTTGGCAGCTGTCGAGCTCTGCTCTTGCCGCCTCGTACTCGGCGAATCGCTCGGCCTCGGCGGCCGCTGCCTCGATGATGGCGCCACTCGTGGCGGCTTGCTGCTCCTTTGCTTCGTCGAGCCGTCGCACGGCCGCTGCCATGTCGGCCTCGGCGGCCTCGAGCTGCGCCCTGGCGCTTTGGGCAGTCTCGTTCACCTTGGCATAGGCCTTGTGCGCCGCCTGCGCCGCCTTCTTAGCTGCGGCCGCCGCCGCCTTGCGCTCGGCCACCACCTTGTCGCGGTTGCCAGCGAGGTCATCAATCTGCGTCTGAAGGCTGTCGCGCTCCTGCTCGCGCGTGCGCATCTCGTTCGCGAGGCGCGCGAGCGCCTCGAGCGCCTCGTCTCGTTGCCTGCACAGCCTCGTGGCGCTCTCCTCGAGCCGCCCGATGGGCGAGGCTTGGCGCGTCTGCTCGAGCACGTCGAGCCGCGCCTGCGCCACCTCGAGCTGCTGCCGTTGTTGCTGCGACTGCTCGGCCGCCTTGGACAGCCCGTGCAGCAGTTGCTCCTTGCCCTGGATCTGCTTCCGTAGACCCCCGATTGTCTCCCGCAGAGCGTGCAGCTGGCCGAGCCGATTGAGGAGCGACTCACCACTAGGCTTGCGGGAGCCGCCGGTGAGCGTGCCGCTTGGGTCGAAGAGGTCGCCCTCGAGCGTCACTGTCTTGAGGTTGAGCTCGTCGCACACTTTACGGGCCGCATCGCGGTCGGAGCAAACAATCATCGAACCGAATACGTACAGCATCGCCGGATGCACCGCCTGGTCGTAGTCGAGAAGGTCGAGCGCGCGCTTCGCTCGCGCCTCGCCCACGAGCGCCTGCGCCTGCTGCACGCGGCTGGTCAAACTCGCCTCCTCCTGCGCCGACTTCCGCACGCGATTCTGCGGGATGAATGTAACGCGCCGCTGGAGCCCCTGCCGGAGCAGCTGGTCGGCCGTCTCGTCGTTATCGACGATGACCTGGTTGAGCCGGGAGCCAGCGAGCGCCTCGATGGCAATCATATGGCGCTCCTCGCGAACGCGCTGGTTGGTCGCCACCGTGCCCAGGACCCGACCCGCGAAGGCTGCGCTCGGTAGCTGGAAGTCGGAGGCGGCAAGGCTGCCTGCGAGCGCACACTCCTCGCTCTCGCGCCGCCGCAGCTCCGCCTGCGCCTCCCGCACCTCCACGCTGAGGCGTGCCTCGGCCTCGGCCGAGGCCTCTGGCCCCGAGAGCACTTCGAGCCCTTTGCGGAGACGTGCGACCTCCGCAGCGAGAGCGGCGTGCTGGTCCTCCTGCTTGCCGCCCTCCTTGCGCGCCTTGGCCAGCTGCGCCTCCATCTCTTTGAGCTGCTTCTCCGCCTCCTTCTTGCGACTCTCCTGCACCTTGCTCTCGGTGGCGAGGTTGCGTAGAGCCTCCTTGGCACCGTTGAGCTGGCCGGGAAGATCCTGCGCGCCACCTGCGTCGGCGCCGCTGCCGCCGAGGCCAATCGCAGCGTCGAGGGCTGCCTGCGCCCGCTGCGCGGTCGCTTCGGCCTCGTCGGCCTTCGCCTTCGCTGCCATCTCGTTCGCGGCCACTTCGTCCCAGCCGCCCGCGGCTTGCGCTTGGCTCTTCTTGAGGTCCTCGATCGCCTTGAGCGCCTCCTTGAGTTCCTTTGCGTCGTCTCCCCCGCGTCGCTTCAGCTCCTTGTGGTCGGTGCGCGCTGCGACGAGCTTCTGGCTGGCCACGCTCTCGGCCTCTTTGACGATCGTCATCTGTGCGCCGCCGTCTTTGGTGCGCAGCTCTCGGGTCTCCCTGATCTTGGTCTCGAGATCCTTGACCTCCTTGGCCGCGCCCTTCTTGCGCTCATCGATCGCGCCCTTCTCTTCCACGTCCACGGCGCGCTGCTCCTTCACCTCCTCCGCCTTCTTGCTGGCGAGCCAGAACTGGTGCGCGATCATCACCTCTTCGGCGTCCACGGCCCTCTGCTCGAGCTTGGTGAACTCAACGTACTGCTGCTTCTGCTCCTCGAGCCGTTTGATGCGCGGCCGGATGTCCTCGGTCATCACGCGCTCGATCTCGATGAGCTTGGTGTCCTTCTGGGCGATCGTCTTCACGCTGGTCCTCTCCTTGTTCTCGTAAAACTTGGTGCCCGCTGCCTCGGCGATCATGGCCGAAGTCTCATGCGGCTTCATGTCGACCACCTTGGCGATGCGGCCCTGCATGATGAGGAAGTTCGGGTTGTTGACGTTGAGCTGCACCGAGTGGAACATGTTGATCACGCGTGTCAGCGTCACGGTCGAGCCGTTGATCTTGTACTGCTGGCTGCGGCCGCCCTTGGTGACCTGCCGCGACACAGTGATCTGCGCGCAGTCCTCGAACCCGAGCGGCCCGTTGCTCGGATCGCTATTGTCGAAGACGAGCGTGACCGTCGCCTTGGTGACGCCTCCATGCCGGTAGATCAGGTCGTCGGCGGAGGGCGCACGCATGTCCTCCGACTTGGAGATGCCGAGCACGAAGCATATTCCATCGAGCATGTTGGACTTGCCGTGGCCGTTCTTGCCGACGATCGCATTGAATTCGGGATCAAAGCCCTTGACGACGACGCGACCGCCGTACGTCTTCCAGCCGTCGAGGATCATGAAGTCGAGGATCATGATGGAAGCAAAAAAGCCGGTTTGAGAAAGCGCGGCGTAGCGGGGGAAAGCGACGGTTTTCCAAGTTTCCGGCGACAGAAAGTGTGAACAAAGCGCAAAACTCGCGGGATCAAGAGTTGTGTAAGTGTTTTCTGAGCTGGTTCCGATTGCGTTGTGTGAACACGCTTTCGTGGATGTTTCTCGTCCTACACATCGCCCTTGCGGCGTCCTCCGACACGACGACGCTGCGCCATCGCTACTATGCGCTCCGGCACGGACAGTCACTCGCCAACGTCGCACATATAATCTCATCCGACCCGGCCATTGCGACTGTCGAGCACGGCCTGAGTGAGACAGGGTGGGAGCAGGCGCGGGAAGCGGCGGACGCAGTGTGCGACGAGGCACGCGCGCATGGGCTGGACGTCGCGATCATTTCATCCGACTTCAAGCGCGCGTGGCAAACTGCGCAATCGGTGCGCGCGGGCTGCCTCGCGGCCGGCGTGCCTGTCTGGCCTCCTGGGGATGTCTGGCCCACGCTGGCACTTCGCGAGCGGAGCTTCGGAGAGCTCAGCGGTGGATCGGACGATCGCTACGAGGACGTGTGGGTGAAGGACGCGCGCAGCGCAGAGCACGTGGAGTACGGTGTGGAAAGCATACGGAGCGTGCTTGCTCGTGCCCGCGGCGTCGTGCAGCACCTGGAGGCTAGCAGTGTTTTGGATCCAAACCGGCGATGGATGGTGGTGCTGGTGGCGCATGGGGATGTGCTTCAAATCCTGCAGACCGCCTTCGCACGCGTCGACGTGACGCGGCACAGATCCATCGAGCACCTACCCACGGCCACATTGCGTGCGCTGGGACCGGTGTGGGGCACGGCCGTACGTCAGGACGGACTTGGAGAACAGACCTCGGAGAGGAGTGAGCGAGTTTAATCCGTCGAGAGGTCCTTTGGCCTACCGTGTGTCCCGTGTGTCCCGTGTGTCCCGTGTGGTGTGTGTCCCGGCTCCCTACGGTATTTTTGACCGACTGCCATTCATCTTCGAATCCACTTATGATCTTGACATTTATCTTGAACGCGTCTCGCGTCTGACGATCCGATGTCTGACCAGCACGCAGGCCACATCGAGCAAAGCTGCGAAGGCAATCCGCGTCTGTTTCCGAGGTGACACTCTGTCGAGTAAACACCTCGCCTCTCATCACAAGTGTAGAGACAAACGAAGGAACATGCCCGTGCGTCATCCAGCGAGCTGTGGGGAAAGAGATTTTCATACTTGTCGCTCGCGTCCTGGGGCAACTTCACCTACGAAGGAACATGCCCGTGCGTCATCCAGCGACGGGGAGCTGTGGGGAAAGAGATTTTCATACTTGTCGCTCGCGTCCTGGGGCAACTTCACCTACGAAGGAACATGCCCGTGCGTCATCCAGCGACGGGGAGCTGTGGGGAAAGAGATTTTCATACTTGTCG
>Ga0210243_102119_pt1 | contig 11818 bp, 10 predicted proteins | sample ChrtobMeP5a_32mM_FD_155461 | JGI IMG/M metagenome (GOLD analysis project Ga0210243, IMG submission 155461) | Chrysochromulina tobin associated microbial communities from unialgal haptophyte culture, Seattle, Washington, United States - P5a_32mM | ecosystem: Host-associated > Algae > Haptophytes >...
TGTTTGTCCAGTGGTGACATCTAAGAACCTCTTACGGACTTCGACCCGCTCTCGAGAGGTCAGGTCTACTCGCCGGACCTCCTAAGCGGCATGCAAGGGTCCCTGGAGCCAAGGGCTCCCGTTCCCACATGTAGCTGTTGAAAACTTACGAGGCCAGAGCACATCAATGCACACACCCGTGTGCAAACCAGCTAACCACGCCAGGTCGCAGGTGCAAACCTATCATGGTGCAAACACGCCTACGGGGTAACAGACAGAGACAGCAACAAGCACAGAGAGTAGAGAGTCTCCAATACATGCAAAACACGTAAAGCGAGCTGCTACCGGCATGCAAACGTACGGAGCGCCACACCCATCAGCGATCTGGGGTGATATCAGCGCGATCTGAGATGATCTCAGCGCGATCTGCTGAGATGATCTCAGCGCGATCTGGGAGGATCTCAGCGCGATCTGGGAGGATCTCAGCGCGATCTGGTAGGATCTCAGCGCGATCTGGGAGGATCGCGTGGCTCACGTGCGCAGACCGCTTGTTCAAAAAGTGACGCGTCTTCGGGGTGCCGTCGCCTCCTGCTACGAGCCCGACACGGCGCGTGGGCAGCCGGTAGAGCAAGTCGTCCGCGGGCAGGTCGAGCCGGTAGAGCACGGGGGCGTCGGCGGCGGTTACGGGGGCGTCGGCGGTGGTTACGGGGGCGTCGGCGGCGGTTACGGGGGCGTCGTCGGCGGTTACGGGGGCGTCGGCGTTGGTTACGGGGGCGTCGGCGTTGGTTACGGGGGCGATGACCTCTGCTGGTTGAACGAGTCGTGGGCGGTACAGTGCGGGCGCCGTGGCGGGCGCGCCCTCGAGCGAGCGGACCGAGTGCCCGATACGACGCGAGCTCGGCGGGAAGGGATCGGGTAGCACGCCATCCGGTCGGAGGGCCTCGGCTTTCCACAGCATGGTCTTGGGCTGCTCCTCACCCTCCAGTTGCCAAATATGGTCCCACAGCGCGTCGTTGGGCTGATCCTCACGCTCCAGTTGCCCAATATGCGCAAACTGGTCCTCGAGCTCGTGATTGCGCTGCTTGAGCTCCTTGAGCTCGCTGAGCGCGTCGGCGAGCTGAGAGGAGCAGATGACAAAGCTCATTAGAGTGGCACACCGTGGCAATCAAAGGCCGTCAAATGGGTCGTGATGACGAAGCTCATCAGTGGCAATCAATGGCAATCAATGGCAATCAATGGCAATCCCCTCACCTTCGAGGCGAGTTCATCCGCCGGGCCCGGCGACGAGAGGCGCAGAATGTCTCCCACCTCCGGCACGGGCGGCGGTGCAGGGACGTTGATGCCATAGCGCTCAGCCGCGCACTCGTCGAACGCCTCGCAGAGGACCCGACGCATAGGGGAGTCGACGCACCTGATGAGGGAGGCAATCAGAGGCTCATCAGGGCTCATCAGAGCTCATCAGGGGCACTCAGCACCCATCGGGGAGTCGACGCACCTGATGAGGGAGGCAATCAGAGGCTCATCAGGGCTCATTATGGCTCATCAGGGGCACTCAGCACCCGACGCATCGGGGAGTCGACGCACTCATCCGTGAAGTTCGCAATCCATCGCAATCAATCGCAATCAAGTCGACGCACTCATCCGTGAAGTTCGCGCCCACGACGGCGCCGTCCGCTGCGGACACATTCTGCGCGAAGCACGCGCCGGCCGAGACGAAGCTCGCGTTCGCCGTTGAAAGCATCAGGAGGACGCGGCGGTTGGACGCGTCCGAATCGCCTGAGACGCGCGCATACTGCCCCTGCGCGCTCGAACTGAAGCTCCAGTTGAGCGCATTCTGAGGATCGTCGAGACCATACCTGCCAAATTTGGGAGACGCGATGGCGGCGTGGTGAGCACGGGCGGTGCGTGCAAAATCAGAGGCACTCCAGCATGCAATCAGAGGCCATCAGAGGCCATCAGGCGTACCTCCACTTTTCCTCGCGCTGCTTGCCCATCTGAACGTGTCCCTCAAGCGACCACGAGGCGCCCACGACGGCGCTGCTCGAGTTGAGTAGCTCGCGACTACCGATGAGGTACGAGTACCTGATGGGGGAGGCAATCAGTGCTCATCAGTGGTTTCGTCAGTGCTCATCAGGGGCCCTCAGCTCCCGACTACCGATGAGGTACGAGGCAGGTGAGAGGCAATCAGCGGCCATCAGAGGCCATCAGGGGCCATCAGAGGCCATCAGAGGTCATCAGAGGCCATCAGCGGCGCATCAGAATATGTATCGGGAGAGGCTGCGCGTGGTCGCCTCTGATGACGAAGCTCATTAGAGGCCATCAAAGGCAATCAAAGGCCTTTTCAGGTATGGGTATACCGGGAGAGGCTGCGCGTGGTCGCCTCGATGATGCCCGGGACGGCGCGTAACGACTCGAGCCACACGCCTCCCTTGCCATCGGCGTCGAAGGGCAGGTGCGCGACGGTGGTGTTGATGACGGAGCTCATCAGACCGATCGTGTCGGAGAAGCCGAGCGTCTCGTTGACGATGGAGTTGTTGATGGAGGCCTGCAGCACGCCGCGGATGGAGTGGCGGCGCACCTGCATGCAATGAGGGAGGCAATTAGGGAGGCCATCAGAGACCATCAAAGAGGCCATCAGAGGCCATCAGGGAGGCACGGATTGAGTGGCGGCGCACCTGCAGGATGATGAGGGAGGCAATCAAGGGAGCTCAAGGGAGATCGCACCTGCAGGATGATGAGGGAGGCAATCAAGGGAGCTCAAGGGAGATCGCACCTGCAGGATGATGAGGGAGGCAATCAAGGGAGCTCAAGGGAGATCGCACCTGCAGGATGATGAGGGAGGCAATCAGAGACAATCAAGGGAGATCGCACCTGCAGGATGATGCCCACGACCATGTTGCTCGACACTTGACGTTTGGGTTTCGACTTGCCTAATTTTGGCGGCTCGGACGCCGACGCGGACACCCTGTGGGGTTTGCGAGATGCCTTCGGCGAGATCTCCTTCGACGAGATCTCATCAGGGGCGGTGATGGCGAAGGAGACTCCTGACGAAACGCGAGCGGCGTCCTCCGACCGTATGATGAGGGCAGGAGCGACGGACGCGAACGAGATGCCGTCGGGCAGGTCGACGGTCGAGTTGAGTCCGTCTTCGAACGAGTCGACGGAGGTGCCGTAGATGCCCGGCAGCTCCGACGTTGAGTTGATCGGTGTGGGCTCGCCCTCGAGACTGGGCGCAAGGGGGGGGAGAAGGGGGGGGAGAAGGGGGAGGCGCCGTGATGAGCACTTGCATGCTGGGCGGTCGACCTATCGGTCGCAGCGCCGTGCTGAGCACTTGCATGCGCGCGCACCTCAGAGGGTCTTCGGACTGCCAGTCGGCGTCTTCGCCCTCGGCGTCGGTGGCCTCCTCCTCCGCCTCTTCCGCTTCGTCAGGCCCAGGGGCAGCATCGGCACCCTCGCGCTCGATCCAAATCTCGCCCTCAATCTCGAAGCTCGAGCCGCCAGAGCTGAGCACGCTTAACGAAACCGAGTCGCCCTCCAACGGCTCGACCTGTGGGGAAGTGGGGATAGCGCCGTGGTGAGCACGCTTAACGAAACCGAGTCGCCGTCCAACGGCTCGGCCTGCAAGTGCTCATCACGGCGCACCGAGTCGCCTTCCAACGGCTCGACCTGCGCGCTCGTGCTCACGGCAACGCGTTCCGCCTTGACCAGCCGGCCGTGACGCGCGAGTCCATCGGGAGCGTGCCAGAGCCGTAGCACCGGATCCACGTACCTGTGGGGAAGTGGAGCGGGCGCCGTGGTGAGCACGTGCATGCCATCGGGAGCGTGCCAGAGCGCCGTAGCACTGGGTGGGTCAACGTACCACGTGCCGCTTGCCTGGCTGATGAGAGAGGCAATCAGCATGCAATCAGTTGGGTCCACGTACCAGGTGCCGCTTGCCTGGCTGCCCGGCGCCGGCGCGATGCGCACCTGTGGGGAAAAGGAGCGGGCGGCGCCGTGGTGAGCGCGTGCATGCGAGGCTCGAGGCGCCGTGGTGAGCACTTGCATGCGGTGCGCACCACGATCGAGTGCGGCAGGCCGTCGTCCATCACGCCCACAAAGGGGGTCAAGTCGAAGCTCAGAGGAGGTATGTTGAGCGAGTGCAGCCCCACGATGGGGCGCCAGAGGACCGGGTTGATGCCGCCCGAATAGATGACCGGGAATGGAAAGGCGGCGCCTGCAAAGATCCCGTCGACGAGCACCTGCGAGATGATGAGGGAGGCCATCAGGGGGGGTCATCAGGTGCAATCAGAGGCCATCAGTGAGGCAATTAAGGAGGTCCTCAGGAGCAATCAGAGGCCATCAGGGAGTAGCGCCCGATCTCGTGGTGATCTCGCGGTGATCTCGCGGCAGGAGATTTCCGCCGCGCACGTCCGTGCCGCCGCGCGCGTCATCAAGGGCAATCAAGGGAGATCGCACCTCGATCTCGCGGTAGGAGCCGCCGCCGCACACGCCCGGTCCGCCGAGCGAATCGGGCACGTTCGAGTACCTGTGGGGAAGAGGAGCGGGCGTCGTGGTGAGCACTTGCATGCCCGGTCCGCCGAGCGAATCGGGCACGTTCGAGTACCTGTGGGGAAGAGGAGCGGGCGTCGTGGTGAGCACTTGCATGCCCGGTCCGCCGAGCGAATCGGGCACGTTCGAGTACCTGTGGGGAAGTGGGAGGAGCGTCGTGGTGAGCACTTGCATGCGAGGGGCAGGCCCATATTAGGTTCGAGGCGCCGTCGAGTTAGCCCGTAAGCAATCAGAGGCAATCGGAGGAGGCAATCAGAGGCAATCAGAGGCAATCAGCGAGCGTCGTACCAGAACTCCTCGCAGCCGTGGGCAGAGGCATACACGTCGAGCACGGCGCGCACGGCGGTGCGCTCGGCGATCGTCACGCTCTGCAAGCGAAGGCAGAGGGAAGGCAGAGGTCAAGCAGAGGGAAAAGCAGAGGGAAGGCAGGTGCGATCTCACCGTGCTCATATTGGGAGCGGTCGCGCTGATGAGGGAGGCAATCAGCAGGCAATCAGGTGCGATCTCACCGTGCTCATATTGGGAGCGGCCGCGGTCGCGATCCCGAGCCTCTCCCATGGCGTCCGCTCATCACGGCGCGGCTCCTCACGGCGCTCCGGTGGCGTCACGGCCGCGCTGCTGGCGGCGGCGCTGCTCAGCGCGGCGCTGCTCAGCACGGCGCTGCTCAGCACGAGGGGCACGATTTGGTCTGCGGGTGGGAGCTTCGCCAGTCAGATGCAATCAGATGCAATCAGATGCAATCAGACGCAATCAGATGCAATCAGCGAGATTCGTACCTGCGGGTGGGAGCTCCGCCAGTCAGATGCAATCAGATGCAATCAGATGCAATCAGAGGCCATCAGACGCAATCAGAGGCAATCAGCGAGATTCGTACCTGCGGGTGGGAGCTCCGCCAGTCAGATGCAATCAGATGCAATCAGAGGCCATCAGACGCAATCAGATGCAATCAGCGAGATTCGTACCTGCGGGTGGGAGCTCCGCCAACGCCGCGATCGCCACGTCGACGAGCCGCGGGGGCGCCGTCGTGAGCACGGCGGGCCTCGGAGGGTCTGTGGGGACCTCCGGCGGCGGCGCGGTGGGGGCGGGCGTCGGGGCGGGCGCGGCCTCCCCCTCCTCGGAGGCGTCGTCGTGGGCGTCCTCGTCCTCGTCCTCGTCGTCGGCGTCGTCGTGGGCGCCGCTGAGGCCCGCTTCGTCATTGGCCGTTTCGTCCACCGGCAGCGGCTGCGGTGAGGGCGTGGGGGCGGACGGCTCTGGCGGCGGCTGCGCGAGCGAGGTTGAGACGAAGGTGAGCGACGCGCTGACCGAGATGTTCCCCGTGTAGTTCGCGTTGACGATGTTCGGTATGCTCATCTCCACTGTGGCTGCCTCGCGGAAGAGCGCCTGGTAGTGGCGGAGCGAGCGTGCGATGTGCCAGCGCACGGCGGCGCGCGCGTGCCCACTCTCATCGTACCCTGTTGGCTCGGGCGTCGTCGTGCGCAGCAGCTCGACGCCGCCTAGCCAGAGGGCGCCCACGCGGTCGTACTGGACGCCCGCGACCTCGCCGTGAAAGTCGAGCTGTACGCTCGTCCAGGGCGGTGGGCAGCCAGCGGGCGGCTCGTAGCTCGTACTCTCGACCTGGCGCCAGGCGTTGAAGGTGACGTTGCCGAAGAGCGTCACACTGCAGGGCACGCCGCCGAGTGCCGCCTCGCCCGCGAAGGAGGCCGTGGAGTCGCTGCTGCTGCTACTGGCATCGCTGCTCGCGAGCGTCGGGCCCGTGCTGATGGGGTAGGCGTAGTCGGGGAACGTGACCACGCCCGGGTAGTCGGCCTCCGTCGGTGGGTACCTCAAATCGTGCAATGTGTGCCTCAACTCGTGCATTGAGGCTGCGGATGACAACGAGGAAGGCACCAAAGAGGAAGGGACCATTTCTTCGGGATTGCCAAATTAGGTTGCGAAATTAGGGCGTTCGGCACTCGATCGGCCGGGGTAGTGCCGGGGTTAAGCTTTCACGGCACGCAGTCTGACATAGTTTACATTCCTGTTGTTGATCAAAAAATTGGCGCCCAGTGCAGCGCGCGACGTTGTTTCTCTCTGTGCTCGACCGCACGCGTCCTTTTGCTGCTGCTCTCTTGGCCGCCGCCAACCCTGGTCGCTCGGCCGAAGGCACCATGAACTGGAATGCCAAGGATTACAATGAGATCTCGCTGAACTGCATCTGGAGCGAGCATGTGCGTGCCGCGCCTTTTCGTGCAGTGCAATGCACGCCCAGCCGCCGTCTCTTCTTTGCACCCAGGGAGAACCGTCCGCCCTGTCGGAACGCCAGGGCTGAGCGCGCGCGTGTGCGTGTGCTGCGTCCCGCCTCAGGTGGAGAAGGAGGCGAAGCAGATTCGAAAGGGTATCAAGACGACGTACACGTGCAATCCGTGCTCGTCGCTCGAGCTGAACAACGGCCTTGGCAGTCGCCGTACGCAGCGCAAAGCCCTAACGCAACGCAAGGCGCCGCCACCCCCGGCGCGCGACGACAGAGGCGCACGCGCCCTCGTCGCGCGCCTGCTGCTGCTGCTGCTTGCTGCTCTCTCTCTCTCTCTCACTCACTCTCTCACTCTCACTCTCTCTTCGGCTGGCTCGCTTGCGTCGCAGAGATTCGATTGACCGAGAAGGTGGGCTACTCGGTAGGTCTCGATCCCATCGAGATTGGCGACGACCCCGACGTCCAGAGGGTCGTCAAGGGCTTGCTGGATGCATCGCGCCTGCCGCAGGAAAAGTACCAGGAGCCAGCCACCTCAGCACAGGAGGTCGGATGGTTCCACGAGCCGCTCGTCGTAGCCAACCCGCGGTTCGTGCATAAGATCCATTGATGACCTCTGATGACCTCTGATGACCTCTGATGATCTCTGATGACGTCTGATTGCCTCCCTCATCAGGTTCGTGCATAAGATCCACCAGGGCGAGGTGATGACCTTCCTTGCATGCAAGTGCTCACCACGGCGCCCGCGCCTCTGCCCCACAGGTTCGTGCATAAGATCCACCAGGGCGAGGTGACCAAATTCGCCGAAGTCTACACCAAAAAGATGGCCGGTGCGCACATGTTTCATGGCTCGAGCGGCAAGTACCTCAAGTTTTAGAGAGCTGAGCAGCAGCAGAGATGAGAGCGTCGACGCGCCCCGGACCGCCGGAAGAAGGAGCGGGGCGCAGAACACGTGCACACGGAAAAGGCGAGCGGTGTTGATGTGCATGTGGTGCTCCGCGTTTACGTTTTCAAGACTCTCGAACAAGACTCTTCAAAAGTCACGAGCCGCCGGGAGAGCCAGAGCGCCTCGCGAGCCGGCTCGAGGAGTCAGAAACAAGCGAGAGACGGAAGACGCGCGGAACCGCTCGATGCTCCGCTCGAACCGCGCGCGCCCGTCGATAAGAGCAAGAAAGAGCAAGGTGAGCAACCCTGATCCGCGTGTCGCAAGGCGTGTCGCGCCCCCTGGGCGTCCGGTCCCGCGCCGGGTTGGCGCCCTCCGCCCGCTCCCACGGACGGCGTCCGGGCGAGCGCCGCCCCCGCCCGCCGCCGGGTCCGCCCCGGGTCCGCCGGGTCCAGCCGGGCAGCAGAGCGAGACTGCGCCGACCTCCGACCTGCGACGACGGATGTTCGAGACGGCGATGGCCACGGGCCTTGACTTGACAACCGAACGGAATTAAACGGAAGCCTATCGAATGTGCTCCGGAGGCCAGTAGGGGTGGCAAGCAAGCAAGCAAGCTAGTTAGTCGAAACAACACAAGTACCTAAACGAGCGTAATCGAGAACCCCTGTAACCAGCGTTGCTTGCTTGCTTGCTTGCTTGTAGGGGTGGAAGGGACTTGACTTGTCTTGACTTGCCCGACTCACGCTCTCACGGCACAACCGACCGACCCCCTGTGCGAAACGCCGCGTCGGATACATTTAGGATGCGCGCCGCACGCGACGTGCAGGCGCGGAACGCGTACGTCGACCAGCACTGCGATAGGCTCGAGGCGGCTCTCGGCGCCGCCATCAATGCGCTGGCCGACGCGCGGCCGGAATGGCCGCTCACCTATCTGGGGCGCTGGCTGCTCGAGGAGGGGGCCAAAGAGGGCGAGACGCCGCCGGTTGGCGAGGTCGATGCCCGGTCCGAGGTGCCCGAAGCGCACCGGCCGCTTCAAAAGAGGGCGGCCGAGGCGCTGGGCCCCATCAAGCCGGCGGCGGCCACGGAAGGCGACGACAAGCACGCGGTCAAGCTGCTCGAGCAGGGGGGCAAGCAGGGCGAGATCACGCCGCAACCAGTCAACGCGCACCCTGACGCTGCTGCCTCGCTCGGCCTTTTCTCACCGACGACGGCCATCATCAACGGAAAGCCCGTGTACATGCACGCGACGAAGCCGAATGTCATGCTTCGTTCCATGCCCAACGGCGACTGGTGCATTGGGATGAAGTCGGAGCTCGAGGCCCAGTCCGAGGTGCCCGAAGCGCTCCGGCCGCTTCGAGAGAAGGCGGCCACGGCGCTGGGCCCCATCAAGCCGGCGGCGGCCACCGAAGGCGCCGAGCACGACGCCGCCCATGGCGGCGATCACGCGGCCAAGCTGCCCGAGGCGCTCAATACCTTTAAGCCACTGGCCAAGACCAAAGCCATCGAGGACGCGTGCCGCTGTCTGCACGACCTCGAGCTGAACGTGGCGCGCGACCCAGACTCCAAGGAGGCCGTCGACGCGCTGCGTGCGCAGCTCGTCGTGGTGGATCAGGTGATGGCCACCGAGATTAAAATGCGCACCGAGGGCGTGAGCGACGAGGCGGCGAAGGCGATGGTCGAGGAGTGCGAGAAGGCGATCACCGCGGGCAACAAGGACTTCCAGCGGGTGTACGACAATGTGTTCAATGTGATCAAGAGCGGCGACGCGGACAGCATGGCCAAGTACAAAGCGGCGGTCGTGGCGCTCGACGCCGCGATCGAGAAGCCCGCCGTCGCCGAGCAGCGCGACGAGGCGGGCGTTGCGGCCGTGCTCTTTGCCGACGCGGCGCGCACGAAGTCGTCGTTCGACGTGGTCGTGCGCGAGCTGGCGGCCGCGACGGGAGCGAGGCTCGAGCTCGCGGTGCTCAGCGCGAAGGAGGACACTGGCGCGTCCGACGGCGGCGGGGCCGGTCAGGGGGAAGAACGCAAGGCCAAGACGGGCCTCAAGAAGACGAGCCGCGTGGTCGAGAAGAGCGCGCTCCGGCCGGGCGAGGGGCGCGGCCGGAGCAAGTGGGTGTGCGACGTGGTGCGCGCGATGCTCGTGGCGACCAGCATGTCGGCGGTCGGGTCGATTGTGAGGGGGCTGTTGGCGCTGCACGAGGCCGGGGCGCTCAAGGTCGTGCGCATCAAGGACCGCTTCGCCCAGCCGTCGGCTGGCGGCTGGCGCGACCTGATGGTCAACTTAGTCATCGTCGGCGACCCGACGCGGCACGTGTGCGAGGTGCAGGTGGTGCACGAGATGATGCTGACCGCGCGCAAGGGGCTGCCCGGCCACGCCATCTACGGCATCGTGCGCAGCGCGATGGAGCTCATCGAATCGTGCGGGCGCGAGCGCGAGCTGCGCCGGGAGGCGGTGCGGAGCATGGTGGCGGCGGGGGCGACGGACGTGGAGCTCATCGGGGCGTCTGAGGACGCGTGGATCCTGGAGGATCCCGAGTGGGTGGCGGGGGTGGAGGGCGGCCGGGACGTGCTGAGCAAGGGGGTGCTCACGGTGGACAAGGTGGAGGGGCGCGTGCGCGGGCTGAATCTGCGCGGGAAGTGGAAGGGGGAGGCGCTGCCGGCGTCTGTGGCGAGGCTGACGGCGCTGCGAGAGCTCACGATGACAGAGTGCAGGTCGCTCAAGTCGGTCGCGGACCTCCCCGCGTCGGTGACGCAGATTCTTGGGTACGCCTTTTACGGCTGCAACTCGCTCGCGTCGATCACGCTCCCCGCGTCGGTGACGCAGATTGGTAGGCACGCCTTTATCAGCTGCTCGCCGCTCGCGTCGATCACGCTCCCCGAGTCGGTGACGCAGATAGATGAGTACGCCTTTTCCGGCTGCACCTCGCTCGCGTCGATCACGATCCCCAAGTCGGTGACGCAGATTGGTGAGAAAGCCTTTGAAGGCTGCACCTCGCTTTTGTCGATCACGATCCCATCGGCGACCCTCGTCGACCCATCGGCCTTCGGCGAGCACACTCAAGTCACCTTCATGGCTCTGGAGCTCATCGGGGCGTCTGAGGACGCGTGGATCCTGGAGGATCCCGAGTGGGTGGCGGGGGTGGAGGGCGGCCGGGACGGGCTCGGCTGGGTGCTCACGGCGGACAAGGAGGGGCGCGTGTGCGGGCTGAATCTGCGCGGGAAGTGGAAGGGGGAGGCGCTGCCGGCGTCTGTGGCGAGGCTGACGGCGCTGCGAGAGCTCAAGATGGGATACTGCAAGTCGCTCAAGTCGGTCGCGGACCTCCCCGCGTCGGTGACAAAGATTGGTAGGAGCGCCTTTGACGGCTGCACCTCGCTCGCGTCGATCACGCTCCCCGCGTCGGTGACGCAGATTGGTAAGGGCGCCTTTTCTAGCTGCAATTCGCTTTCTTTTATTACGATCCCATCATCGACCGTCGTCGAACCGGGGGCCTTCAGCAAGCACACTCAAGTCACCCGCGCATAGGCCGGCTCTGGAGCGCGCTGCGCGGAAGACCAGCAGGCCCCACGTCTCTCTCTGGCGTGTGCCCGCCGCGCGCCGTGCGATGCCCTGGAGGCATCAGCCGCGACCGACTCATCGGGGTTGCCCCGCGCGCGCGGCGGCGGGCTCGGTCACTCCAACGGACGGCGGGACACAGGCGTCGCGAGCACGCGCTCCCCGGTGCCGCCACACACGGCCTCGCACGAGAGGGCGCCTGCCGCACGCACATGCATGTGGGGCCGCGTTCGGCATGCGCGGCGTTTCCGGAATGCCTCGTGTGAACGGCCGCGCATGCCGCATGGTTGTGCTGGAGAGAGTTTAAAAAAGAGGGTGGACTTGCATTCGAGGTGTACTAAGGAAGACTTGTCCTCTACGTCGAAAGTTACAGGAACGCACCCGCCATCGGGGGGCCCCATTTTTGGACGTTTCCTAGAACGAAACCCCGCAGCGTCGTTGCGAGCGCGCGCTAGGAAGGCGTCGTTGGCGAGTTCTTGCTCAGCCGCTAGCGCCTATCTCGCGACCAGAACAGCTCTCCGATGGCCGACGAGTCAGAGGAGGAGCCCGAGACGCTTGTGGAGGAGCAGCCCGAGGTGGTGCCCTCGCTCGCCTCGGTCGATCCCGAGTGCGTCGAGTGGGTCAAGAG
>Ga0210243_102132_pt1 | contig 11749 bp, 10 predicted proteins | sample ChrtobMeP5a_32mM_FD_155461 | JGI IMG/M metagenome (GOLD analysis project Ga0210243, IMG submission 155461) | Chrysochromulina tobin associated microbial communities from unialgal haptophyte culture, Seattle, Washington, United States - P5a_32mM | ecosystem: Host-associated > Algae > Haptophytes >...
CAGTGAGGCGGTTTTCCGCCTCAGTGAGGCGGAAAAGCGCCTCAGTGTGGCGGTTTCGCGTCACACTGTGGCGGTTTTGCGTCACAGTGTGATGACTCTGACTTGGTCTGTCACTCTGGGTTGGTACCTCCGACCTTCCTATGTCAGCCATTCGAAACTCTGAGACACCCCAAGCGGTGGAGATGTAAGTAAATGTTAGCGACATGGTGCGGAGACATGGCACATGCTCCGTGACCCGTGAAGTGGAGGGGTTGTGTGTCGTGTTCACGTGAAATTGTCGGCTTACAGATTGACGAAGTTCGTATTCCGCATCCGATGGCAAGCGAGGCAAGCACCGTGCTCCGGCGGCTCACGTGGTGAGCCGATCACCGTGCTAGCCATCGGAGCCTCGGTCGCTGTGCAGGCTGGATGCTCCGATTGGCTGCTCAGCAAATCTTCTTCATCTTCTTGGCCTTCGCGCTGCTACCAACTGCCGCCGGACAGTGCGGCTGCCATGGTACAAGCTCGAACGCAGGCGGCTACGGTGCTGGGAATAGCTGGTCTTGGTGCAGAGGACCGTTCGGCTTCTCCAACGGTCCATGTGCATGCGCAACTTGCGGCAATGGTGGTTGGGCTCCCTGACCACCATCACCGTCACCGGGATCTTGAGCAACGGTATCCACCTCGTCTTCCTCCCGGCCGGCGACCAGACCTGCACGAACGCGGCCCTCGCACGTGTCGCGCAGTCCGGCGGCAGGATCACCAACGGCGCCATCTCGGTCCATCTCGCCACCAACGGTCTCTACAAGACCTGCTTCAAGACCTGGCCGCCTCGGCCGCGCTCGACGCCCACGGGTGGCACGGCGCTGCGCTCGCGGCGGCGGAGGCGGCGGCGGCGCAGGCGGCGGCGGAGGCGGCGAGTGCACGGGCGGAAGCGGCGGAGGCGCGGCGGGAGGCGACCCAGCGGGCGGAGGAGCAGGTACGTTGAGTGCCACTGAGGACATGCAAGTGCTCACTAAGGCGCCTGTCCCACCCTCTCCTCCCCACAGGCCGCGGTCGCCGCCGCGTGCGCCTCGCTGGAGAAACGTCTGCACGCAGAGATGAGCGCCCAGGCGAGAGGAGGAGGACGAGGTAGAGAGCGAGGTCGGGGGCCGCGAGGACGAGGACGTCGAGGACGACGACCACTGAAGACTAACGCGTAGTACTAATATTGTAAGTAGAGCAAAGAGATTAATCTTATTTTAGTCAGATTCAAATCGTATTATTAAGGCGAGTCGGTGCCGGGCGGGCGCACATCGTCACCCCGCACCACAGTCCCCACACACTACTAGAGAGACTTAACCGCAACAGACACACGGCACCAGGCCGCGCCGAGTCTGGCTCACATCACGCCGTCCCTCACGCGCTGCCGGCGGGCCCCTCGAGCTGTGCGAACACTTGCATGCACGCCGCCCGCACGCGCGCATGCGCATCCCGCTGCATGCGGTATGATCTCGACGAATCTCCCGACACCGAATCTCCCGAGCTCGAATCTCCGGAGCCCGGCGGCGCATGCGGACGGCGATGGTTGCCGATCGCGGCAAAGTGCGGCGTGTGTGGAAGCATGCGGTAAACGGCCGAATGGCGAAGCTCGCCGCGCCCAGGACGGCGCTCCTCCGCCAAGGGCTGCTGCGTCTCAAACGGCTCATCAACGTCATCAACGTCATCAGCCACTGCGGCGAGGGAGTCCTCGAGGGAGCGGTACACGGATGGAGGACGAACGCTGCAGCGAGCGCTGCAGCCACCTCCCTCCCAGCCCGCCGCCGCCGCCCCCGCCGCCGCCGCCGCCGCTGCCACTGCCTCGACACCACCGACGCCGGCCGCTCTCGACAAACCGTCGGCTGCGCCGTCGGCCGCGTTAGCGGCTGCGTTAGCGGCTGCGCCGGCGGCCGCGCCGGCACCGGCGCTGGTCGCAAGCGCGGCGGCGGCGGCCGTGACGGAGGCCTGAGCGGCGGCATGGAGCGCCGTATCAGCGGGCAGCTCCTCGCTCATCATCTCGGGGCATATCTCGGGGCATATCTCGGGGCATATCTCGGGACATATCTCGGGGCATATCTCGGGGAAGAGGCTCGCGAACAGGTCGAGCTCTGTCGGCGGGCGCTGCTGGGGCTGAGGCGCGCGCCATGGCACGCTGCGCTCACCTCCTCCGGCCTGCGCTCCGGCCGCCGCCGCCAGCCCCTCCGCCGCCAGCCCCTCCGCCGCCAGCCCCTCCGCTTCCGCCGCTGCCGCCGCGAGCCGGTACTCTGGCGCCAGCCGCTCGGCCTCCGCCTCGGCCTCGGCCTCGGCCTCGGCCTCCTCCGCCTTCTCAGCTGGCACACCCACCTCCTCCGCCGCCGCACCCACTTCCTCCGTCGCCAAGCCCACCACCTCCACCTCCTCCTCGCCAGCCTCATCTTCCTCCTCGACGCCGGCGTCGGCCTCTTCGTGCTTTGAGATCCGGCGCGTGGGCGGCGCGAGGAGCTGGCACGCGGGGTCAGGGCCAAGGATGCCATCCGCAACCGGGGGGACAGCCGCAGCGGGCGTCGCGAGGATGGACCACTCGCCATCCGAGCTGCGCTCCATGACTCGATACAGCGGGGGCAGCCATGCCGGCCGCTCGGCTTCGACCGCCTTGCGCGACGCGTCCGCAGTCGCATCGAGCGACGCGATGGCGGGTGCGTGATCGGCTCGGGAGCTCGGCCAGAGCATGGGTGCCGCCACCGCCACCGCCGCCTCCGGGTACACGAGGGCTCCTCGAGGGTTTCTCTCGTCGTACACGAGGGGGCCGTGCAGCTCCTGCTGCAACTTGGCGGCCTTGCACGGCGGTGCGGGCACGGCGAGGTAGCGCTTGACTGGCTGACGGGAAGACAAGGGGCGTAGAATGCGTAGAATGCCCGCAGGCGCCGCGGACGGCTCTACAGTGCTCATCGGGCCCGGTCGGCGCGATTCTGTGCGATGCTTTCGCGTTGCGCTGAGCGTTCCGGCTAAGTCCCGGTCCGAGCTCAGGTCGCCCGCGCGAACATCTCGTGCAGCGAGAATCGGTTTCATGCAACCTCCAGAATCTCTCATCACGAAAATGATGGCCTCGGCTGTGTCGCTGCTGTTGCTGCTGCTGCTGCAGCCCACGGCACGCGCGCTGTCTCTATCCACGAAGGCACCGTCCGCGCGTGGGCTGAGCGGGCTCGAGCGTAGCATCGCCTCGCTTGCCGCCACCGCCGGCATCGTGCAGATCGACGTCGAGAACGTGCGCGGGAAGAGCGGCTTCTGCCTCGACCACGACGCGCTGCTCGCGGCGACGGCGCAGTGGACGGCGGCGCATGAGCTGCAAGGCCGTGTCGTGCTCGTGGTGGACCACGGCGACGTCCACCAGGGCTTCTACCTGCGCCGGCACGGCGTCGCCGTCGTCTTCGCCGGCAACCGGCAGAAGGCCGACGACGTGCTCGCGCTCAATGTCGGCTACTTCTCCGCGGTGCAGAGGCGCGACTCGATCGTGATCACGGCGGACGCGGGGCTGCGCCAGCGCTGCCGCACCAAGGCGCACTCGGCGCGGCGCCTCCACCTCGTCCAGCCCTCTCGGTTTCTCGAGTCGCTCGTCGCGGCGGCCGAGGAGGCGCTGCCGGAGGAGGCGCTCGGCACGGCGCTCGGCAGCACGGGTTTCGGCGCGTCGGGGAGCAGCGCGGGCGCGAGCGGCGGCGGCGCGACGGGATGGAGCGAGGACGCGCAGCTCCGGCGCGAGCTGCGTAAGCTCGAGATGCGCCTAGACCAGTGCACCGCCCACGGCAAGCGCGCACTGCGAGCGTCGCCTCTTGATTGCGCTTGATGACCCTTGATTGCGCTTGATGACGCTTGATTGCGTCCCATATCAGGCAAGCGCGCCAAGATCGTGCGACGGATGGAGAAGCTGACGGCGGAGGTCGAGGCGGCGGCGGCGAGGCGAGATCGAGATCGGGACGAGATCGAGGCGGCGAGGCGAGATCGAGATCGAGATCGGGACGAGATCGAGGCGGCGAGGCGAGATCGAGATCGAGATCGGGACGAGATCGAGGCGGCGAGGGCGAGGCGAGACGACGACGACGCTGCCGCCGCTACGGCGGGCGCCGTGGCGAGCGCTTCTGCTGGCGAGTCCGCGGCGGGCGCCGTGGCGGGCGAAGGGTCGACAGCAATGGCGACAATGGCGGCGGCGGCGGCGGCGGCGGCGGCGTTGCGCGCGGGCGAGCTCGCTGCGCTGGAGTCAGGAATGCGCGCACTGCGGGCGTCGCCTCTTGATTGCGCTTGATGACCCTTGATTGCGCTTGATGACTCTTGATTGCGTCCCTCATCAGGAATGCGAGCACTGCGGGAGGCGGGCGTCGCCTCGCGACCGGGGAGTGGATCGGAAGGCATGCGCTCCCGCCGCGAGACGACCGAGCAGGCGAGTCTCGTTAATTGCCTCCTGATTGCCTCTTGATTGCATATTGATTGCCGCTTGACTGCCTCTTGATTGCCTCTTGATTGCAAGGGCTCACTACGATGCCCATCTCTCCCCACCCGCCGCGAGTCGAATGAGCATGCACGTGCTCACCACAGCGTGAGGTGTTGGCGTGATTTGCCTCGGATGGCCACTGAGGACCTGCCCTTGCATGCACGTGCTCACCACAGCGCGAGGTGCTGGCGGAGCAACTGCGCCAAAGGCTGCTCGAGGACGAGATCGAGATCGAGGCGGAGATCGAGGCGGAGATTGAGGAGATCGAGGCGGAGATTGAGGCGGAGATCGAGGCACCAAGCAGCCCAGCCGAGGCGTATGTGGAGTACCTCAACGCCCACGCTCTAGGCCCAAAAGGTAATCCACCCGACTGGCTGCGCCTGCATGCAAGTGCTCACAACGACGCTCTCGGCCCCACAGGCACTCCACCCGCCGGGCTGCGCCTGCTCGTGCATGCAAGTGCTCACAACGACGCCCCGTCCACTTCCCCGCAGGTACCCAACCCGCCTGGCTGCGCCAGACTGTCCTGAGCCCGGGCGACGAGCGTCCAATAAAGGTTGAGACGCCCGCTTCGGATGTGCACGTGAGCCGACCCAAATATGGCGATGCGTTTGGGGTGACGACCATTCGTCTGTCGCCGCTGGAGGAGGACGGGCCGTTGGTGGCGGGGGCGGCGGAGGCGGCGGTGGTGCGGATTGTGTTTGTGAGCGACACCCATGGGTATGAATCCACGCTGACCGACGGCGGCGAGGAGCAGGACGGCGCCCAGGACGGCGCCCAGGACGACGCCCAGGACGACGCTCGGCAGGCGCAGGGAATGGGCGCCGTCGTGGGCGCCGAAGGGCCGATCACCTACAGCAGCAGCGCCGAGGGTGGCGAGGGCGGCGAGGGCGGCGAGGGCGGCGAGGGCGGCGACGTGCGCGATGAGCTGCCGCCAGTGCTCACGACGGCGCCACGCGATCCGCTCCCTTGGAAGTCGCCGCCAGTGCCCGTCCGCTCTCCTCTACCGGCAGCCGACATCTTAATTCACGGCGGTGATGACCTCTGATGATGGATGATGACCTCTGATCACCTCTGATGATGGATGATGACCTCTGATGACCACTGATGATGGATGATGACCTCTGATGACCACTGATGACGGATGAGTACCTCTGATGATGGATGATGACCTCTGATCACCTCTGATGATGGATGATGACCTCTGATGACCACTGATGACGGATGAGTACCTCTGATGATGGATGACGCGACCGACGTCTAAATCCACAGCGGCCACTTTCAGATCGACGCTGATTGCATGCGGATTGCCTCGGATGATGCCTCCCTTGAGATCCCCTCTGAATGCATGCTGATTGCATGCTGATTGCATGCTGATTGCCACGGATGATGTCTCCCTTGAGATCCCCTCTGAGTGCATGCTGATTGCCCTCCTCATCAGGCGACTTTCAGATCGACGCGCCGGGCCGAGCGCGCGACGCCGCCTCAGCCCGATTCGACGAATGGCTCGCTGCCCAGCCCGCAGGGCGCACGATCGTGGTGCGTCGTTAATGGCCTCCTGATTGCCTCTTGATTGCCTCTTGATTGCCTCTTGATTGCCTCCTGATGGCCTCTTGATTGCCTCTTGATTGTAGCCGGCAGGGCCTCTTGATTGCCTCTTGATTGTAGCCGGCAGGGCACACGATCGCCAACCACGACTGGCTGGGCGCTTGCTCGTGTGCTCACCACGGCGCCCCCCGTCTTCCCCACAGGTGCGCGGCAACCACGACTGGCCAGGCGCAGAGTTTCCGCGCTCGAAAGCCACGTATGCCGTCCGGCCGCAATTGCTCGAGGTGTGCCTGATTGCGTCTGATTGCGTCTGATTGCGTCTGATTGCGTCTGATTGCGTACGCAGTCCGGCCGCAATTGCTCGAGGTGTGCCTGATTGCGCATCGGCATCGTGCCCTTCGCATGCAAGTGCTCAGCACGGCGCTCCCCCCCTCGTTTCCCACAGGTGTGCGGCTTGCGCATCGGCATCGTGCCCTTCTCACGCGGCCGCTTAAAGGAGCCGTTACCGCCGTGCGACGTGCTTGTGACGCATGTAACCACCGTCTGGAGTCGAACCTGCCTTTGATGATGACGTGATTGCCTCCTTCATTAGGATTGCCTCCTTCATCATGATTGCCTCCTTCATCATGATTGCCTCCTTCATCAGGTGCCTCCGCGAGGCGTGCTCGATAAGTGCTACAACGGCGACCGCGCAGGCAGCCGCTTCCTTCGCGATATGCTCGCGTCGAGCCTCCTCAAGCCTCGCGTGTGGCTCTGTGGCCACATCCATGAAGGCTTTGGGTGCGCTGATTGCATGCTGATGGACTTTGATGATTGCATGCTGATTGCATTTGATGATTCTGTGGCCACATCCATGAAGGCTTTGGGTACGCTGATGGCATGCTGATGGACTTTGATGATTGCATGCTGATGGCCTTTGATGATTCTGTGGCCACATCCATGAAGGCTTTGGGTGCGCTGATTGCATGCTGATGGACTTTGATGATTGCATGTCGATTGCATTCTGATTGCGTGTTGATTGCATGTTGATTGCCTCCCTCATCAGGTATGAGAGCGTCCGATTCGGTGGGCTGCTCGATGGCGTTGGCAATCATCTGGGCGGCGGGGGCGAGCCGCCCACCCTCGTGATCAACGGCGCGAATGCGAACACGGGGCGTGCGAACCGTTTGGTACGTGGGCCTCTGCTGCTCGAGATCCCCGTGCATGCAAGTGCTCATCACGGCGCCCGCCCCCCTTTTCTCCACAGGTACGTCCGCCTCTGCTGCTCGAGATCCCCGTGCATGCGAGTGCTCATCACGGCGCCCGCCCCCCCTTTTTCCCCACAGGTACGTGGGCCTCTGCTGCTCGAGATCCCCGTCCCTCGGCGTGACCGTTTCCAAAGCGCCGAGACGGGCGGCGCGGCGGGCGTCGTCGTGGGCGCGACGGGCGTCAATGCGGGGGCAGCGATGGACAGCGGCGGCGGCGTGGGCGCGACAGCCATGGGCAGCGGCGATGTGGCGGATGGCGCCGCTGTGGCGGCCTCCATATCAGGGAGCGCGCCAGCCGGGTTGACGGGCACTGAGGCGCGCCTCCCTAATATGGCAGCCGAGGCCCGCCTCCTTGCCGTCGATTTGGGTTTGCGTATGGGGTTGGCGCTCTTCAACGGCGAGGGGCGGCTGCTGCAGTACGCGTATCGACGGGTGGAGAGTGCGGTCGAGCTCGGCGATCTGGCGGAGGGCGTCCTCTCAGGCCAATCCCTGATATGGCAACCCGGCGAGCTCGACCGAGCTCGCGATCTGGCGGAGGGAGCTCGCGATCTGGCCGGGAGCGGGCTCGTCCCTAATATGGCACCGGAGTCGGCAGGGGCGCCGCCCGATACGGCGCGGTCGCAATCCACTGCAATCCCAGTCACTCATGTGGCCATCGAGGGTCGAGATCTCGATCTGCGGCGGGAGTGGGAGGCGGCCGCAGCCCGCGTCGCCGCGCGACGCGGGGGCGGCGGCGGCGGCGGCGGCGGCAGCGGCGGCGGTAGCGGCGGAGGCGGTGGCGGCGGCGGCCCGGCGGCACGCGTGATGGAGGTGAGCCTGATTGTCACGGATTGCGTCTGATTGCGACGGATTGCGACGGATTGCGACCGATTGCGTCTGATTACGTATGATTGCGTCGGATTGCGACGGATTGCGACCGATTATGTCCGTTTGCACCTGATGCGCCCAAATTGCGTCCCTCATCAGGTGAGCCCCGAGGCGTGGCGTAAGGAACTGATGTTACCCAAGGAGCGCCGTAACGGTGCCCAAGCCAAGGCCGCCGCACGCCTCGTGGCGCGGCAGGTGTGAATTGCCTTGATGACACCTAATTGCCTCTGATTGCCTCTGATTGCGGCCGCCGCACGCCTCGTGGCGCGGCAGGTGTGAATTGTCTCTGATGACACCTAATTGCCTCTAATTGCGACTGATTGCGACTGATTGCGACTCATTCGCGCCTTGGTGCACCACCCTTATATGGCAGGTGGTCGCCGATCTCGGCGTGGTGGGCAGCGGCCATGGCGCCGGTGGTGCAGCCAGCGGCAGCGGCGGCGGCGGCGGCGGCGGCGGCGGCGGCGGCGGTGGCGGCGGCGGCGGCGGCGGCGGCAGCGGAGAGAGCCACGTCGGCACCTTCCCAACTGACGCGGCAGAGGCGGTGTGCCTTTGATTGCCATTGATCACCATTGATTGCCGGTGATTGGCAGAGGTTGTGTGCCTATTGGTCTATTGGGCTGCGCGGCCGCTTAAATGCCATTGATTGCCGTCGAGTGCCGTCGATTGCTCTTGATTGCCATCGATTGCCGTCGATTGCTCCCCTCATCAGGTGTGCGTAGGCTATTGGGCTGCGCGGCAGCTCGGGTGGCGCGCCGCTGCGAATCGGCCCGCGGTGCGCCGCTACCAAAACGGCGCGATCGTCATCCAAAGGCCGACCCCGGGCAAGTGATCCTTGGTTCGACGTTCGTGTCAACTGTTCTGTGTTGGAAGATGGCGTGGAACACGTACCGCACCGACCTAAAAATACGATTATTAATATCGTCGCCCGCTCACGCGCGCCTCAGAGCTCCGTTGGAGCCGCCTCAGAGCTCCGATCGGTGTCTCTCGTGATCATGCTTAAGTTCATGCGTTGCGGTCGACTCGAATTCTCGCCGAAACAGCCGTCTTGCCGGCCATGAAGTCAGTATCTCGCCGCAGGCCTGCCTGCCTGCCGATCGTCCACATCTACTGTGCAGCTGTAGTGGCGATCGTAGTCGAGAGTACTAAGGGATTTGAGTATTATTGCTCGACCCCCCGATAACCATGCTTGGCATGGCATAGAGAGTCCCCCTAACTGCTACTGTACATGAGTAAAGGACTAGCCCATTCTCCGTCGCGGCCGCTGAGTTGGGGGTGCGCGGGCCCCTTGCTAACTCATGTTGACGTCGAGGCGAGGGCGACAAGCGCACGAAAGGAGTGCGCGAGGAGGCCGGTGCTCAGCGAGGAGGTGGGCGATGGCGCTAATAGAGCGCGAAGTCCGCAGTTAAGTGACCATTGAGGCCGAGCGGTTGAGGCGGGCATGGTACCGGTGGTGATGGGGTTGGTTGGTGGGTGTTGTCGAAGAGCGTGACGACACCGCTCTGAGGAGAGCTGCGTCTCTGCCATGACGAGGCGAGGCCGGGTCGTTTTTGGTTGTTTCATCTCCGACGTTTCGTAAGTCGTTTCGTCGTCGACGTTACGTTGGATAGTGGAGTTGCGAACGCGTCCATACGAGCGAGGCGCTGCGACACCCTGCATCCCGTGTCAGCGCGGGCTCTCCATACTGTAGAGTTCCACGTGGGGCGTCTGGCGGAGGCACGGACGGCGGCGCCCTCCCACCAGGCTTGGCTGCGTTACCTTGGCTGGCCGTAAGCGTACGACTCGCCAAACGGCGGTGCCTGGCCTTTGCTCCCCCGCCCAGCTCCCCCGGCTGCGACGGGCCTAAACGAGAAGACAAATCTGAAGCAGAAGAAAACTTCTCGCCGAAACAGCCGTCTTGCCGGCCATGAAGTCAGTATCTCGCCGCAGGCCTGCCTGCCTGCCGATCGTCCACATCTACTGTGCAGCTGTAGTGGCGATCGTAGTCGAGAGTACTAAGGGATTTGAGTATTATTGCTCGACCCCCCGATAACCATGCTTGGCATGGCATAGAGAGTCCCTGTTGAGCGGCTTGGAACATGAAATGCCAAAGCTCCCTGTATCGTGTGGTCAGCTGTGCAAGACGCGGGCAAGTTAGGCGTCGCATTGGGATGTCGATCGAGCGACGCTCGTGTTGGGGTGTTGAGCGAGGCTCAATCACGTGATCAACCAATCTCGAATGAGTGTGGAGGTGCTCCTACCATCAGTGACAGTGTACATGTACTACGCATACTTCACACATCACATCAGCTCACAGGCTCACGCGTCCAACTCGGCCTCAAACTCGGAATAGAAGTTGGCGATAGCAGTTGGCGATATATGCAGCACGATGGAGTCCTCACCCAGACGCGGCATCACAACTGGGGCGGCGCCCCCTATGCTCGGAGAGGCTCCTTGGACCTCGACTGCATGCAAGGCGCCCTCGGACGAGGCGGTCTGCGGCGCGTATGGCGGCGGCGAGGCATCGTCCTTCGAAGGAGCGCCGGGTCCCTTGGCACCGGTAGTTACCCTGGTACCCCGCGCCGACATCACCGCCGCATTCTGTACCTCCTCCTTTTGCTGGCTCACCATGTCGGGCATGTCCTGCATGCGCGAGCGCTCAGCCATCGTGCGCGTGTGGATCATGTTACTGCCCGAAGCGCTGATGACGCCCGCCATCGCCGGCTGTACGCCACCCTCGGTACCGTCTGCACGGGACGAGCCTTCCGTTTCGAAAGAATGACGGTCGAAGCGACCGCTCATCTCGATGCCACCGCTGCCACCGCCGCCGCCACCGCCGCCGCCGCCACCGAGCAGTGGAAGCGGTGACAAGGCTATAACTCTCGCCCTGCTGCGATTGTGTGGCTGCTGCTGAGGGAGCTTGTCTGCGGAGGCCGCGCCCGCGGATATATTGCGTGGCCAGTCGTTGACGCCTTGGCGCCGCAGCTCGACTTGTCTGCGCCTCATCCACCAGCAGACCATCGCCGTGCAGCAGATGACCAGGCCGCACAGAAGCGCAGCACTCACTGCCAGCGAGGCGATGACGAGGGACGATGACGAGATGTTGATCTCGCCCCCACCGGCGCTGATGATGAAGGGGGCGTTTGGCGGCGGCGGCGGCGGTGGTGCGACGTCCGCCGTGGTAGTGGGTGGCGTCACGACCGCGAGCACGGCGATCGAGACGCCGGTGACGCTCGCGAGCATGGCGGTCGCGCTGCTCGCGTTACTCGTCGCGCTGGCCATTGCCAACTGCACCGAGGTCGCCATGACCGTGGGCGTGAGGATGCGCACGCCGACGATGACGCTGCCCGACGTGACAGTCAACTCCACCGCCGACGGGTCTACGCCCCCTCGGGCCGCGATCGCGCTCTTCATCTCGGTCCGCACGCTCGGGGTGAAGGAGGAGACGTCGCCGGCGAGCTCGAGGGCGAATTCGACGACGCTCATCGCTGGCGGCGAGGGTGGCGGCGGCGAGAGCGGCGGCGGTGGCGAGGGGGGCGGCGAAGACGGCAAGGGCGGCGGTGGCAGAGGGGGTAGGGATGGCGGCAGAGATGGCGGTGGAGATGTGGGGGGTGGGGATGGTGGTGGCAAAGGCGGTGGTGAGGGAGGC
>Ga0210243_102137_pt1 | contig 11724 bp, 15 predicted proteins | sample ChrtobMeP5a_32mM_FD_155461 | JGI IMG/M metagenome (GOLD analysis project Ga0210243, IMG submission 155461) | Chrysochromulina tobin associated microbial communities from unialgal haptophyte culture, Seattle, Washington, United States - P5a_32mM | ecosystem: Host-associated > Algae > Haptophytes >...
TTTTTCATGTTTATAAGGCCCCACCCCTACACCTGTTTGGGAAATGAATGGTTGACCCAAGGGGGAGTGGTCTACTATTTTTCATGTTTATAAGGCCCCACCCCTACACCTGTTTGGGAAATGAATGCTCCAAAGCTGTATTTTTCGGCCAACGCGCCGCGCTGCAGGGAGCACACACAACCTCGTGGCTGCACGGCTCCTGCACCTGCTGTGTCCCCGCCTAATAGAGTCTCGCCCGCCATCTAATGATAACTTAGTTATTGCTTACACCGTGAGGATTTCCTTCTCGCGATCGGCCACGAGCTTATCCACGTCACCCTCGTATTTTTTGACCGCCTTCTGCAGATCGTCCTCGAAATTCTTGGCCGCGTCTTCACTGACGTCTTTCTTCATCCCCTTGAGCTTTTCCATCGCCGTCTTGCGCACGTTGCGGATCGCCACCTTGGCTTCCTCGCCGAAAGATTTGGCCATCTTTGCCAACTCCTTGCGTCGGTCGCCAGTCAGCGACGGCACGTTCAGGCGGATCGCCTTGCCATCGTTGTTGGGCGTCATGCCAAGGTCCGCCTCGAAAAGTGCCTTCTCGATCGCTCCGAGGCTGCTCTTGTCGAAGCTGCGGGCGCACGCACGGAGCACACGCCAAGCAGCAGTTGGGAAACATGCGTGGTCAGCTTGCAGCGAGCAGCAGCAGGAGCAGCATCAGTGATTCGATGCCGCAGTGCGCGCAACGCACGGATCGACCAGCAGCTGCGACGGCGTCGGCGTTGTCACACTCGCAAGCTGCTTGAGCGGAGTGTTCGCGCCAAAGTATTCAACCATCACGCGGTCGAGGAGGCTGGGGTTGGCCTTGCCGACACGAAGCGTCGAAAGCGACTCCGCCGCCGCCGTGACCGACTTCTTGAATTTATCGGTCGCGTCAGAGATTACCACCTTACCGGCCGCCGAGGGATCATCGGAAGCTGTTGAGGACCCTCCCTTGGAGGCCGCTGGGGCCCCGCCTCCTTTCCCACCTCCTTTCCCGCCTCCTTTATCCTTCATGCAGAGCGCGCCGATACGGCTGTAGGGTGAAGCGCTGATGGCGGCGGGCCCGCGCGACACATGGGAGAGGCGCAGCGCGGAGGCGCTCAAGCACACAGCAAGCAACACCAGTACGATCGACATCGACATTCTCGGCACCGCGAGCTCGAGTTCGAAGATCGCGACGAAACTTGTGGCTGTGAAATGAACGCAGATGTGTGAAACTTGTCGACGTGTAGGAAATGAATTGCACGGATCCATCCTGTTCTTACCGGGACCCGGTGTCTTTTTACCGGGAGATCGGTTTGTGTGGTTCGTGTGTCTGTCCCTTGTGTGTCCCGGCTCTCCCCTGTATTTTTTACACGAGACCGAGAGGCTCTCGGTCAGCCGCCGCTCCATCTGCTGCCGCGGCCCGGCGGCATCGCATGGTGCTCTTCGCATCGTGCCTCACGCGGCCGGTGGCGCCCGACGCGGCTTCTAACGGTCCACACAACTACGTCGGATTGACAAACCCGACCAGGACGACGTGCCACCTCAACGCGGTGCTGCAGGCGCTATACATGACGCCAGAGTTCCGCGACGGGTTCCTCGACATTCCTCTTGTCGAACTGCCGGCGCCGGGGCGCGCGGTCATGCAGATATTCCAGCAGCTCACGAATGGCGGGCAAGCCGTCTCGACCAAGGCGCTCACGGCAGCGCTCAGGCCCACGTACACGTGCAATCGGCAGCAGGACTGTCATGACACCTGGCTCGTGCTGTGCGATCAGCTCGAGGCGGCGCTCAAGGGCACTGCACACGCGAAGCTCATGAACAAGCTTTTCGAAGGCAAGCAGCTCGACTATGTGCGTTGCCACACGTGCGGCACGGTCACACAAACCAAGGATACCTTCTCGAATTTGTCGATCGCGGTGCCCAACGGCGTGCTCGTGAGCGACGAGGATGAGGAGGAGGCGGAGAAGGAGGAGGCGGAGGCGCGTGCTGCGGCGGCGCCCGCGCCCGAGCCTGGTGGCAGCTCAGCGGAGGAGGTCTACACAGTGGCCAAAGGCCTCGCAGAGCTGTTCACACCAGAGCAGATGCGCGGAGACGACCAATACGTGTGCGACAAATGCACTGGCAAGCACGACGCCGAGCGTGGCGTGCGGCTTCAGTCGATGCCGCCCATCCTGATCATCCATCTCAAGCGGTTCGCTGTCCAGTTGGTGAAGACGCCGAGGACCAGGCGAATCACGTCCTCGTCACTAGTCAAGTTGAACACGGCGGTGCGCTTCGAAATGTCGCTCGACATGCGCTCCTACGTCGAGCCGCTCGAGATGGCGACCAGGGCGGATGCAGCTGCTTCCGATGGCACCCATGCCGCTGCCGCCGCCAGCGGCGGCACTGTGCCCGCCAAGAACGAGCCGCCGCGCGTTCACGTTCACAGCGCGGAGAGCAGCGCGCCGGCGATGGCATCATCGGGAGCACAGACGTCGTCGGCAGGGGCAGCGGCGTCAGCACCCGCGGTGGAGGAGGAGACACGACCCTCCACGCTGCTGTATGATTTGTACGCTGTGCTGCTGCACGCGGGCACGCTCGAGAAGGGTCACTATTTTGCGCTCATCCGCGACATGCCGAGTGACTCGTGGAGCCTCTTTGACGATGATCGCGTGCGAAAGCTGAGTGAGGATCAGCTCAAGAGAGAGATGCGCCGTGCCTACGGCGGCGCCGGTTCGGTCTCCGCGTACATGTTGCTGTACCGTGAGAGGCCGCTGCCCGAGGGCGAGGCGCCGGCGGCACGGCCGGTCACGCCGCCGCCCAAGCGACGGCCCAAATCCGGCGCAGCGTCCCCGCTCTCGCCACGGGCCACCCTCTCGGGCATCGTGATGTCGCCCGCTAGTCGACCATCTAGCGGATGTTGAGGTGATGTCACGAGCGGATGTCGCCCGCGGTGTGATGTCACCGCAACAGGCGAGCCTGTGCCCCATGCAGCATCTTGGCACTTGGGCACGCGGCACGGCCATCCTCGCGCTGTGCCCTATCCCACCTTCGCCGCCGAATACGCAGCACACTTCATGGGTTCCAGTTTTCTTCACATTCAACATTCGACTTCTCAACGACGACCATTCGTTCGACTCCTCGGCCCGCTCGGCGACACGTCCCCAACCCTGGGCGTCGGGTGTTTATTAGAGACTGTGCATCCAAAAAAGTTGAAGGGCAAGAATAGACGAGGTCGAGCGCCGTTTTCGCCACCAGCCACCGCAATTTGGGAATGGCAGAGGGGGCGAGGTCAACGCGCCTCGTCAAGGCGGGGCCGTCGACTAGCCGAACCGGCAGGGCGGGGCCGTCGACCGAGCACTCAGAAAATGCGACAGCGCGTTTGGAGGAGGACGCCCGTGCGGCTGAGGCCTTGGTTTTGTTGGGAATTGGGCCTTCCTCATCGGTAGCGGACATCCGCAGGGCGTACAAAAAGGCAGCGCTGGACACGCATCCGGACAAGGTTGGAGACGACTCCCAATTTTTGGCGGTGCAGGATGCATACGACCTTCTGATCGCGCTCTCGGAAAAGCGTGCGGAGGAGCGCCGCCGAGAGCGGCAGGCAAAGTGCGAAGAGGAGTACGCACGGTGGGAGAAGGAACGTGCTAAGCAGCTTGCGGTAGCCACAGCAGCACCAGGACCCACAGATGAGAGCTTCCGAGCCTGGGAGCGGCCCACCTACCGACCATCGTCACGGGCGGCGGTCATGAGCCACTGCGCAAGCGACAAGGACAATCCATTCGATAGCAAGACCTTCAAGAAAGGGTGGTCCTCACCGCAGCCCACAGCTTCATTCAGAGCTTCGTTGAGCGTTCGGCAGCCGCTTACGGCGTTAGAATGTTGACCGTTGACCGGCAGCTTACAGCTTTATTCAGACGTGCCTGCAACAGAGTGTCCCGTCCCTAAGTATCTCCGTACAGTAGCGTTAGAGGTTGGACGAGTACGGTTCTACGGTACCATGTACGGTACACACCGCGACGGTTCACGTTGCCGTCTGGCGTGCTACGTTCATTACTTGCAGTTCGCTGCACATTACTTGCGGTACGCTCCCGTCTTCGCTCAAAATTAGGCACAGTTTACTGAGATCGGGGGTCGCCAGCTCGATGCTGCATGCTCGTCGCAGCTGAGCCCGAGCGCCCCAGCTGTACGCGCTCGCGGGCATCCGCGGATCCGGCGTGTACCGCGGAAGCTTAAGAAGCTCGTCCGCGTATGTCCGCGGGAAGCCGAATGTCGCAAACGGGTGCCGCTTTGCTGTGGTTTCGTTGAATGCCCCTGCCCAGCCTCTGTGATTGCGACCCGCGCGCCCGCCCTGCGCCCAAGCCTCCATCGGTTCTCCATCGGTACAGTAATCATCATGTCCGGTACGGCGGCTTTACAATTACATGCCCACGCCAAACCCTCCGTCCTCCGACTAACCGATGCTGGTCTCAGCCCACAAGGCTCGTCGCCCATCTCGAGGTTCACCACACCCTCAATCACGGCCAGTCCCTGATCTCGAGGAGGGAGGAGATCACACGCCTCAATCACGACCAGTCACCTTGGAGCGCTCCACTTGCCCGGCTGCACATTGTGACTTGGCTCCGTTCCGCTCGAGCCGCCTGCTACAGGGCATCGAGCCAACTAAGCCGCATCGAGCGCTTCGGAAGCGACCTCATCAGCGGCCGAAACCTCGGGTGGGGGGCAAGCGATGAAAGCTTGGATGACATCAGTGATGGGCGCGCGGCAGATGGGGCACTTGGCGCGCCGTTGCTTGAGGGTGAAGGCGCACAGGTTGCATGCACACATATGGCCGCATTTGTAGAAGACGGTGGATACCTCAGCCTCGGTGCAAATGACGCACGCCCCCAGCGGAAAGATCCACCGCGAGGTCGGAGATGGACGGACCGACGGACGGACGGACAGATTAATGAACCCCAGCCTTGAGGCGTCGCTGCCGCTGCCGCTGCTCGTGCCACCGCCTACGGCTGCACTGGACATCACGGCGGGCGTGGCGGCGGCCGCCGTCGCAGCTATGCCCGAGATTGCGTGATCGGTGACGGCATGAATATCGAGGCTGGTGTGACGCAGCGCCGCGCCAAGCTCTTGCTGGAGCATGCGTTGGATCGAGAGGAGCAGCTCGAAAGAAGCACCGGTCACGAGGGTCAGATTGTCAAGGGTAGGGTTGCCGGTGAGCGGTGGGGGGTTGCCATGCAGAGCCGCCACAGCGGCCATCGGTGGCGCCTGTGGCGCCTGTGGCTGTTCCACTGGAGAGGCAGCCCTGCCTAAAGACGTGCGCGCCCGCGGAGCTGCGCCTTCGGAGCTGAGCCCTCGGCCACCGCGGAGGTGCGGGTACAATCGATTCATGACGGTGCTCACGTTGGGATTCTCGACGTTGCTTAGTAGGACGCTCTCAATGCGCTCGCGGAAGAATGCATTACTCAGCATACGTCCGACATGGCCGCTGGCCGCGAGCGCTCGAAGTTCGACGAAGTTCGGCCGCGACGAGCGCGCGACGTTCGTCGTTGCCTCGTCGAGCGTGTCGGCGCGTCCGCCGCGTCCGCCCGATTCCAATCCCACTGGCCCTGGCACAGTAGGTGGGGGCATAGTCTGAACAGGCTCGTCGATAGGAGGTGGAACCGGGGCACTGTTGGCCTCGCTCATCCGGCCGGCAGACGTCCGCGAATTCCCGTGGTTGCGGTGAGTCTGCGATGCCGCCGCGCGAGGGACAGCCTGACGCGAGAGAGAGTTCTCAAGCGCAGTGCGGAATGCTGCCGCCATGCCACTAACGCAACGTGACGCGGCCACTCTCATTACTTCCTCACGAGCGGTGGGCTCGTCTCTGGTCGCACGATGCTGAAAGAAAGTGGCAACTGTGTCCTTGTTCGCTTCGACGACGGCGAGGGCCCGCAGAAAGGCAAGTTCGCCATAACGCGATGCGATGAGACGATCGGTGAGCTCGTCCATCCTTGCGCCGCTTGCCGTGCGCGTAGGGTTCCCTTCCCAGGGGCTTCACGAGCGGTTCTTCCTTCTTGCGAGGTGTTCGCCTTTCCTTTTCGAGAAGTGATGGACGTTTACTATGTCTAACTCGCAAAAAATCGAACAAACGGAAGCCTGCCGCCTATCGCGGTGACTGCGTCTACCTCTAGTCTCCCAATGTGCGTGTACCACGCTGCGGAAGCGTTTAGTGCACAAAATCTCGAGCCTGTGGAAAAGTCAAGAGAAGGCACGGATCGGGTCCGCGGTGGCCGGTGCAGCCGCGGTGCTCCGGTCAAGATTAATTCAAGGTGAAGGTCGACCAAGTTGGGTGTGCCGCTGCTGCGATCACCACCTGCCGTGGCCGCGCTCCTCGGTGCGCATTAGGCACGCGGAGCAGCGCTGTGACGAGTGCTGCCAACGGCATGCGGAGGAGATCTTAACGGCCCGGCATTATCCAAATGAGGCACGCGACGCGACGCGCCCTCAAGGAGATCGTAACGGCCCGCCATCATCCAGCTCGATCCATCGGCCGGACTGCTCGGTTACGTTCCCCTCGAGGCACGCGAGCCGCGCCGCGTGGTCAGCGAGGGCGCTGAAGGCCAGCGCGACGCTCGCCTCTAACCGCCTCGCGCGTTCCTCGACTGACTGTTCGACGAGCGGCGCTGATGGCGAGGGGAGATCAGGCCGAGATTGAGGTAAGATCGAGGGGAGATCGGGTCGAGTGGAGACCTCGAGTGGCAGTGAGGAGGCTAGGGGCGGCGGCGGCGGCGACGGCGGTTTATGGAGATGATGATGCGGTTGCAGATCATCAACCTCGCGCCGGAGGTCGCTTATGTTGCTCGCCATGAGAGCGATGTCCTCCTGGAGCGTGAGCACTGTAGCGTTGAGCCGTCCCACCTCAGACATCAGGTCACTCGCGGACGCATCATTCCTGTCCAGCCGCATTTTCTCTTCGTGGAATTTCTTGTTCATCGTCATGTTCAGGTGATACACAATATCCTCGTACTCCCAGAGGCGCGTCGAGAGGATCGCGACGTAGAGCGAGAGGGAGATCGTGCCCGCACTGTGAATGTGAACGTGACTCACACTGTAGGCTCAGGAGCGCTGTCATGTGGGCGAGTCTCGTGACTCCGACCGCGCGAGATCAGGTCCGTGGGAAGGAGGGGCGCTGCGGTGCCGCCGAGCATGGTTCGTGCGTGTGCGCAGCGTGGTGTGCGCGTGCGGCAGGGGGACGATAAAGACACTCACAGCAGCAGTAGCACGAGCATGAAGGCGATGCACAGGCTCTGGTTGACGGTGAGGTTCATGTGGCTGGGTGAGTAGACTTTTGGCCTGTACTCTCCCTGCACGAACTGGACGCGCGGGTAGTCTTTCGGATCGATGTTGGCCAGCCGCTGCGCAAGCGACTCCGATTGCTCCGAGTCCTCAGAGATGGGCACGGTGCGTACTCCATGCGCCAGGGCACTGCGAATGAGAGCGCTGCGCAAGGCATCATCTGCGCTCGACGTAGCCGCCGCTGCAGCGGGCGCGTTCGGCGTCCATTCGGCGTCCTCGCCAGGGAGCCGCCACGGTGTGGGCGCGTTGATGTTGATGGACGTATGCACTTCTCCCGAGCCCAGTGCTCCGGCGCCGTGCAATCGTGCAGACTGAGACGCAGCGGGCATCCTCGAGGTGGAGGAGGTTTCACTGTCGTATCCAAATAGACCGAACACGCCGCGCAACGCTTGCATGGTCCTCGTCCACGCCACGGGGCGCACCAATGGGGTGCAACTTGGGTTCAGTTGTGCACCCGCGACACAAGGCGAGGGAGGATCCGCGGAAGCTCCGGCGCAAAGTTGACAAACTTCAATCGCGTGGAAAAGTTTGGGAAAGTGGTTGCTTAGCAAGGTTGATAATCTCCTCGGGACGCGACCCACAATCAACTTGTTCACAGCGTGTCTCTGGGGGGTACGAGAGCCAATCAGCCAAAACTGACAGACGAACAGACGGAAGCCTATCAAATGACTTCAAATGTGCTCTGAAAGCAAGCTGTGGTGGAAGGGAGTGGGCGGAGAGGACGGAGACCTGAGATGACTTGAACTTGGACTTGAACTGACTTGTGAAACGCTTCGCTGTCCTCTCCCATGACGTCGACAGGGATAATGCTGCCAGGCATGCAGCTGCAAGCGAGCTTGCCACAGTACACACCGCTCCGCCTCCCATTCAACAACCTCAGTCATGAGGATGTCGTCTTCCTGAAGACGATCTCCACCACTCGCCTCCCTGACGTCGCTGGGAAGGGCAGAAAGGCGCGCTTGACGCCTCCCGCGGGCACGTCCTCGATGATCGCCCCGGCAGCGACGTCGACGGCCAGGCCGAGCGTGTCGTGGCAGCCCGCCAGCAGCAGCAGCAGCACAGGGCACCTGCCCTCGATCAAAAAGAAGCCAGAAGCTGAGATGCTGGAGCAGTACTCGGTTGAGCTCAATGTGGAGCTCTCCGCCAAGCGCCGGCTATCACAGATGCGGCGGGCGTTTGGCCGATCGAAGGGCGAGGCGGCGATGGAGAGCTTGCACCTGCGGCGCATCGAACGCGCTGCGGCGGTCAAGGCCGACATAGACGAGCGCAAAGGCGGCCCGCAGTTCCGTATGTTCGAAGCGCAGGGCGTCCAGCCGGCCAACGACGACCAGGTCGGCGAATTGTCCGAGATCTTGACGAGGGCGCTGCAGCTCATCGAGCCGGACCCATACCAGCGCAGCTGGTTCAAGCTATACCGGCTCATCGACAAGGATCGCAACGGCTTCATCGAGTACCACGAACTCGTCAGCTGCATTCGCGAGAAGCTGCTGATGGATAGCGCTGCGGTGCCCGACGAGGCCATCCAGGCGTTCTGGCTCGCGGTGGACGCGAACAAGTCGGGCACGATCTGCCAAGAGGAGTTTGGTCGGATGATGCGCCTGGCCGAGAAGCGCAAGGCAAAGCTCGCCGCCGCCGCCGAAGCCGAAGCTGCCGAGCGAGGACGTGTGCGACCGAGTCACAGGGGCGGCGAGAAGCAGCGGCGGCGGCCCAAGAACGGTGGCACTTTGGAGGAGATGCGTGCGCGCGAGCGCCACCTCGAGGCGCAGCAGCTGGCCGAGTTTGCCACGCGCTCCGCCCTGGAAGAGGTGCGCCAAAACGCGGCGAGGCTCAATGCTGAGGCTAGGCGGCTCGAGCGCCAGATTGCGCGGCTCGGCGGCGTGGTGCCCGGCGCGGCGCCGGAGCCGGCCGACGAGCCTGCCGTGACGTCCACCAGCACGCGCGTCGGTATGGGCCAGTCGAGCAGCGTGCCAAATCTGCCGCCAGCTGGAGGCGGAGGCTCCAAGTTGGGCGCCAAAGCGAAGAAACGCGTCGACGTAACCTTCGAAGCGTCCACGGTGGGCACGAAGGTGGGCATCGTGACGCTGTAGCTTCAGGTGTAGCCTACAATGTAGGCTGTGTTCTCGGTCCTGCCTGTGCTTGGAAAAAAACGGTTACGTTTTCCGCGGACGGACTTTGGTGTACTTCTTGCCGGAGCGTCATTCATGCCGACCATCGATCCGTGGGAGGCCCGGAGCCGCACCTATCGCTCCGCGTTTCGTTCCACGTCGCCGCAGCGTGGCGGCTTGTCCAACTCGCCCGACTCTCCTACCTTTCAGCGCTCCGAAGCAATGGTCCTTGGCCCAGGCTCGTACGACATCAAACCTGGGTTCGGCGCGCCCGTCTGGGTTCGCAACCCGCTCAAGATGAACTCTTCCTTTTCCAGCAAATTGGAACAGCGCGCATCGTCCAAGAAGCTGTCTACCGTTGATCTTGACTACTCACAGGCCAACGACGCGGGGCAGCTCTCGTCCGTCGCCGCGACCATGGGCAGGCAGCGCTGGTCTCATGCGCCACTCAAACCGGCGTTTTTCGACTACAGACCAGCCTTGGCAGCCGCCGCTGCTCACACGCCGTTCTACGGCATGGAGAACAAGACGTTGTCTACGTCCCAGTCTCACCGTCGCTACGCGGCCGTGTTCCACTCGAAGGTACCTGCGCCTTGGTCGATCGTCGGGGGCGAAAGTTCCCTTGGCCCCGGCTCATACGATGTGATCCCTGATGTAAACTGCGGCGGTATCCGACATGAGGAACGGCCAGGCCCGTCGCGCATGTTTGTGCCTCGTGTGGGTGGCAAGTTTGCCATGGTGGGTGGCGGCTTTTGAGTGACAGGCGAGGGTCGCGCGGGCACGGGCGAATGTACAAAATCGTATTACCGAGTGTGCAAGGAGCATGTGTACATGATCCCGATCAGGATGGGGGGCGGGGGCTGTGTGGTTTGTGACGTGCCCATGCGTCGGGTCTTCGCCGGCTCTCTGCGGCGCCCGGGCCCGGATGCTCAGTCTCTGCACTCTGTTGAGGTTGGCAAACTAAGTCGTAAGTGAGACAAGACACACGGGCGCAAGACATCTGTGATCTGACGTGAGGGTGGCCGACATCATGGGCGACACGTTGCCGCGGTCCTGGCCGGAGCGCGCAGAAGGAACAGGGTAGCCACATACGACGAGACCAGCCACAGGACGGGACCGCGCAAGCAAAAGATACCGCACATCGCCGACGCGAGAACTGCGACGGGCAGGCTAACGGAAGAAATCAAGATCGGATCGCAGATGATCGGCATGATTGAAAGAAGCGCTACACACGCACGGACGGCAGAGGCAACGGCAGGACAACGATCAAGGCAGAGATATGATGACGGTTGACAAAACCCCAACCACCCACCCCTCCCCCCATCCCCCACCTGATTGCCTATCACAATCCCGCCCGGTAGTATAGGGCAGCGAGCACCAGAGATCACACTGTGTGCTGGGAGAGACCGACCTCACTAGCGAAATTGAGTAGCCCGAGCGAGCGAGTACTCAGTACTTGTGTTCATGACCGAGGGGAGCGGAGCCGTCCTTTGAGACGGTGAACGCACGCGTGAGCGCGTGCACGTACTCCCCCACCCCTTTCCAAGCTATGTGTACTTGAGGTGGAGTGAGCGTGGGGGGACCGCGAAGAAACTGAACTGAACTGAACTGAGCGCGTCAGTGGTCATGTGAACGTTAACACGACATGTGTGGTTTCACAAACGAGAATCACGCACGGCGACAGTCACCTTCGGTCACCAAAATTTACCCCAGGTAAAACATGCCTGGGCCGGCAGCCCGCAAGCCGACTGCCCGCACTTCTCCTGCAGTGCGGGCGCTGGTGACGCTGCTGCTCACCGCCACGTGGTGTAGCTACGTCTCGTGCGACTCCGAAGTCAGCAGCCACCTTTCATGGCATTCAAGTGCCGTCAACCCCTTCCTGCAGCATAATGCATCGGGCACTTTGTCATATATCATGCACGGCGATGCCTCCGCCAGGCGTGCACATCGTCGGAACCTTCAAGGTCAAGGTACAGACCCACCGTTCCCACCGCCGCCGTCGCCGCCATCTCCTTCGCCGCCACCCCCTTCGCCGCCGCCCCCGCCCTCACCACCGCCACCGCCACCTTCGCCTCCACCGCCGTCGCCGCTGCCACCCTCACCACCGTCGCCCTCACCCTCGCCACCTCCTCCCTCGCCCTCGCCACCGCCGCCGCCCTCGCCACCGCCGCCCTCACCACCGCCGCCGTCGCCATCGCCACCTCCTCCCTCGCCATCATCACCTCCTCCCTCGCCCTCATCACCACCGCTGCCGTCGCCACCGCCGCCACGACCTCCGCCACCGTCGCCACCGTCGCCACCGTCG
>Ga0210243_102140_pt1 | contig 11704 bp, 5 predicted proteins | sample ChrtobMeP5a_32mM_FD_155461 | JGI IMG/M metagenome (GOLD analysis project Ga0210243, IMG submission 155461) | Chrysochromulina tobin associated microbial communities from unialgal haptophyte culture, Seattle, Washington, United States - P5a_32mM | ecosystem: Host-associated > Algae > Haptophytes >...
GCCTGCTCTCTTTCATCATTTCTGCTACGAGAACTACTGCAAGACGATCTTAAAGACACCAGTGGCCGACGAAGAAGAATGCAACTATTGCATGGATTGCAGACACCCAAAGACAACTGGGTCCGGGCCAGCTGCCATTATGGTATCTGGGGACCTGACTGCGGAGGAGCCCGAGGCTGGCAAGCGTGGGGAGCCTGTGGAGCCGCCCCCGTTTGATGACCCCACTGCGGCGGCTGGCAAGCGCAAGCGGGGGAAGAAGTAAGCTGCCATGTTGGGGCTACCAAGTCATCTCCATATCATCGAATATCATCATATATCATCCGATATCTTGGGCTCATCTCCGTGTTCTTGTATTCGTGTATCATGACGTGTATCACGATGTATCATGTGGTATCATGATTCATGATACTACATGATATATCGTGATATCACAGTTTGTGCTCTGGGGGCTTGGGCTGTGGTCGGGGGACATGATATCATGTGATATCATGTGATATCATGTAGGGTGGAGGGCGTGGAGTTCGAAGTCCGATTTTGGCGTTATATCATCATATATCATCAATATATCATGTGTCCGTATCATGTCCATGTATCATCAAAAACGCGACATGAGATCACATGATATAACATGACGAAGGAAAAACGATGATACAAGCGATATATCATGTGTCGACGAGGGACATGATATATGAGATACAAGATGATGATACACATGATACACAATGATATAATTAAGATATATGATGATATATCATGATATCTTGTATAGAAAATTCCCTTTTCTTGTATAGAAAATTCCCCCAATCCCGACATTCAGGTGTTTAGAAGGACATCAACTAGGAGGGCCAACGAGCAGCGAGTGCACGGTACTCAGTAGACCTCGGTTCCTCCCGGACGGGCTGAAGAGTGAAAGCCATTAAAAAGCCAGCATCGAAACGATCGCAAGGTTTTCTGGGGTCGTGTAGTACGGTCAGAAGTCACTGTTGATTCACGGCATCTTCGCGATCGCGATGGCGGACGAATCTGGGCTGGTCACAAACTCACACATCAGCACTATAAAAACCCATCCCCATCGCGCGGAAAATCTCCCGCGCGCATCAAGTACAACTACTGGTACACGGCTAGTACACGGCGCTTGACGTGACGCGTAACCTTTTTCGTGCATGCTCGACCGGGGTATACATCTCTCAGGCATACATGTACACAGCATGAAACTGCGCTCCCTCGGTGCCAATCCCCAGACGCTTAGGTCTTGACGGCGGCGCGCCGCCGCCGGCCGCCATGTGCAGCTGCAAGAGTGGGATTTAATGGTGGCCTCTCTGCGCCCCCTCATCTCTTCATGGTACGCAGGAGCTTCCGGCCGTAAGGTCGCTCACAGAGTCCATGCTCGAGGCGCGCCCGCATGGCTCCGCAGACGCCGCACCTGGTCTCAGTCTCAGATGCTATCGAACCTGGTACACACCAACGGACCTGCTGTTTGAACTGGCCAAGGATAGTGTGATGGAAGAATACATCACTGCCGCTGGCGCAGCCACTTGTGTGGATTTGGCCCGCGTGGCCTGCGGCTTGCGGCAGCACGCGGCCCCAAGGCAGAGAATCAGCACGATGCTGCCCCCCACGAAGACGATCACGAACGCGACGTTGAACGCCTTATCTCCGCTGTCGCCGCTGCTCAGCGCCTGGCCAGTCTGGGAAGGATCGGCGCGTTCCATGAAGGGAACTGGAGGCGGCTGCGAGGGTGGAGGTGGATACATCGAGATGGTAGCGAGGATAGCAGACACGCTCAGGACGGGGACACCTAAGGCCTGCGAAAGACTGTTCGTATCCAAAGAGATGAAGTTAGAGACAACCGCCGCCGCGGTGGCGGTTGATGGGTTACTCAGCAGAATGGTGACGACCACGACGACCGAGCGGAACTGCTGGAGCTGGCGACGGCCGGCTCTACTGCCCGTGAAGGCAGAAGCGGGGATAGGGTCTCCACCGTTGATGGAGAAGGCGATCGAGACCGCGTGCGCGGAGACCCCTGCCAAGGCGGCGGCATTCGTCACGAAGCTGTTCACGAAGGCGGTCGCCGCGGACGTGTCGCCAGACCTGAGGAAGGAGACCGCCGCCGGGTCGATCGCGACGGACACCACGACTGCCGGTACGTTGGCATGCGTGGGCGCAAGGGGCGAAGGAGGAGGCGGCCTCGGCGGGACACGTGGCGGCGCTGGCGGAGAGGGAGGAGGGGGCCTAGGCGGCGGCGGCGGGAGACGGGGGGGCGCCGGCGGGGGAGGAGTAGCCGGTGGTGGCGGCACCGACGGAGACGGGGGAGGAGTAGCCGGTGGTGGCGGCACCGACGGAGACGGGGGAGGGGTAGCCGGTGGTGGCGGCACCGACGGAGACGGTGGGAACGGGCGTGGGCCACAGTCGCTGCAATCCGCCATGGGGCACAAGTTGTACTCAGATCCCGGACCGCCATCTGCGCTCGGACGAACACGAGCGCGGCATCCCCGTCAGTGAGAAGGAAGGCCAGGCAGCAGCAGGAGAAGCTGCTGCAGCATATGAGCAACTGTAGGAGCAGGAACACATGAGTCGGGAGCAGGAGCAGCAGCGGTGCAAGAGCGCGGGCGTGGGACGCCAGGTGGCGAGGTGTCTCGGGCATGATGTGCTCATGGTATGCTTGACGGCTGCCTGGGGGCTCCGTACCGTCACAGCTGCCATCGGAGGCAAAGGTGCAGTTATCCGAGCAGGAGCGTGGGAGACTCGGAGGTGGCGGCCGAGGCGGCGGTGGGGGGCGCGGTGGGGGCGGGTACACAAGACGAGGGCCGCAGTCGTCGCAATCCCGAAAGGGGCACGCATTGTATTCGGATCCCGGACCACCATCTGCGCGCGGACGAACACGAGCGCCGTGACGAGCGCGGCAACCCCGTCAGTATGATGCAAGGCGGATAGCCGGCCATGCGGCACAGTAGCGCAGCAGCAGCAGCAGCAGCAGCAGCAGCAGCAGCAGCAGCAGCAGCAGCAGCAGCTGGCGTGTTATGCTTGTGGCAGCGCCGGGGACACCGTACCGTCACAGTCGCCGTCGGAGGCAAAGGTGCAGTTGTTCGAGCACGCGAGTGGGAAACTTGGAGGCAAGTTGAACGGGGCCGAAGGCGGCGGGGGCGCTTGTGGCGAGGGGGGCGGCGAGTAGTACAAGAGACGAGGCCCGCAGTCGATGCAATCGTCACCGACAGCGCACGAGGTAAACTCGGCGCCCGGGCCGCCGTCGGAGCATGAGCCGCCGCCTGCGTCGACGCACGTATTCGTGCATCTCACGAACATGCCCGGGGGTAAGGCGGGCTGGGGCGCCCGCGGCCGCGGTGGTGGAGCAAGTGGTGGCGGGGGGGAGCGAAACGGGCGCGGGCCACAGTCGGTGCAATCCGCCATGGGGCACGAGTTGTACTCGGATCCCGGACCGCCATCTGCGCTCAGACGCAATTAGTAGCACGCACCCCCGTCAGTGAGATGGAAGGCGGCACGATGACCAAGAAGTAGCAGGAGCAGCAGCAGCAGCAGCAGCAGCAGCAGCAGCAGCAGCAGCAGCAGCGGCAGCAGCACAGCACACCAGCGGCGGCTAAAGCTAAAGCGGCGGCGGCGGCGGCGGCAGCGGCGGCGGCGGCGGCAGTAGCAGCAGGAGGAGGAGGAACAGCAGGAGCAGGAGCAGGAGAAGGAGCCGCGGAGCACGATCAGGAGCCGCAGAGCAGGAGCGGGAGCAGCAACAGAACGCGGGGAGAAGCCGCCGGAACAGTAATTCGCAATTCAATTCGCTTGACGGCCGGGGGCTCTTCACCGTCGCAGTCGCCATCAGAGGCAACGCTGCATGGGAGCCCAGACTGAAGGACTTCTGTACAGGTCGTTGGTTGGGGCGGCGGGCTTGTGACGGGTGCCACGTAAGGAGGAGGAGGCGTCGGGGGCGCCGGTGGAGGAGGCGACGGGGACGGTGGAGGCGGAGGTGGCGGAGGCTCTTCTGTCTGAGCCACCACCGCCACAAGGCATGAAAGCAGCAAAATGGTCAGGAATGCTGGTCGACAACCGCCCGCCATTTATTTCTTGCGCTCGTCGGAGTCTTTGTCCGCTGAGTGTCCGCTGCAAGGAATCGGATGGGCGCACACTTCGAGAATCCGGTTACGTTCCGTCTTTCCCAACGCAGGTGTGCATGCATTCTTCACCCGAAACTGCTGCAGTTAACTGCGCACTTTTGGCCCACGTACGAAGCCATACATGGCAATTTTAAGTAACTTGTCTTTCGTACGTGTACCTGCATCACTTGTCGGGCGCCGCAGTTGGCGCCGCCTCGATGGGTACGGACAATGGTCCAGGCGAGGTCTCTCCATCCTCGGAGCGCACGGGCCTGCTGGGGAATGACACACTCTACAAGTTGGGCATGTTTCGGCTAGCTGGGCGCACATCGGAGGAGTGTAAGGATCTGAAGTTTGCGCCGGAGAAGGACGGTGCCGTTCCGCACACAAAGTGGTACATGACGTCCTTCTTGATCGCTGGCGAGGTCATGGGGGCGGGGCTGCTTGCGCTGCCTGCTGCAGCCGCGAAGCTCGGTTGGACCATCAGCATCTTGGCCATGTTTGCATGTGCGTTGGCCTCGAGCTACTCCGGATCTGCGATCGCACGAGTAAAGAATGAATTCTACACCTACGCCGACGGCTACGCCGACCTCGCCCATGCCACGGGAGGGCCGGCCTTCGGCCTCTTCGCGCGATTCTTCATCGTCTTCAACTGGTCGATGCTCTGCCCATACTACCTGATCAGCATCGGCAGCGCCATCAAGAACACGTTCCAGGATTTATCGGTGTGTAGCTGGGTGTGGCCGTTGATCTCCGTGGCGTTGGTATGGTTGCCGTCGCAGTTCACGACGCTCAAGTACGTCTCCTACCTCGCGATCCCCTCTGCAGCAGCCATTGTCCTAGCTGCCCTCATGATCATCGTCCAGCTGCTCCTCGAGTCTGACGGCTTCGGAAAGCAAACATCTGCAGGCACTCCGCCCACCGCCCCAGGTAAGTCGGACTTCGAGGCCTTCCTCACGACGTACTCGGCATTCTCCAGCATCGTCTTCGCCTTTCAGGGCCAGGACATGTTCTGCGAGATGATCCACGACATGGAGGATCAGTCACAGGCGATCCAGGCTGTGACGACCAGCTACATCTTAATGGGCTCCAACTACCTCTTCATGACCACCATGGCGTACGGCGCCAAGGGTAGCACGGTCGCGGACTTCTTGCCCGATGCGCTGCCCCCCGGACCTACCAAGTCTGTCGTCAACCTCCTCGTCGCCTTCCACGTCATCGTCGCCTACGTCATCACCTCCAATGTCGTCTGCAAGGTTTTCTACTCGGTGCTCTTCAAGAGCACGCCGCTGAGCCACGCGTCGACCAAGCCGTGGTCCGAGAGCTGGACGATCCGCACGCGCTGGCTGTTGCTCACAAGCTGCCTCTCCATCTTTGCCTTCATCATCGCCAACCTCATCCCCGCCTTTGGAGCGTTTCAGGGGCTCCTCGGCGCCTTTTGTGCCGCCCCCATCGTCTTCGGCTTCCCAGCCCTCTTCCTCTATTTGGGGCACCGTCACCACGATCGCCCCTTGCGAAATAGCGATATGGCCATCTGCTCGCTCTTCTTCTTTGTGCTGATGCCCTCGATGATGACTCTCGGTACTATTGGAGCCGTCTACGAGATGATGGATGCCCTGAGGATGGCAGGAATGCCGTTTGCGTGCGGGCCAACCGTATACCGTTAAGCCAGCCGAGCCGTTTGTATGGTTCTCGGCCCATCTTAGCACTTAGTAAGTAGTATCTGCGCCGCGGGGATTGTTTTCGATTCATCTCCGATCCCCCTATCTCGGATCGCACTGTCACACAAATCAACTTAAATCTCACCTCCTTAGACCTTACAAGAAAGGCTTATGCGTTATGGTTAGCCCTTAGGTGCGGGCGCCCCGCCGCGGCGCCCCGCGGGCCCGCGCTAGTACCTCGTGCTGGGGTGGCCTCATCTCTCGACGATGCCAATCGTGATACGTGAATCGTATCGACCGCGTAGAAACTTCTGGACTCGCGTCCACCTCGGTTAGCAACTTAGCATCGACCATCGTCCGAGGTAAGGCGGGGCGACCGTCCCGTTCGGTAGAATCAACGGCTATACAACAAATAACGCTCTCGAAATGTGTAAACGGGCTTCCGGCTGGATCTCACACTCAACTTACAACTATGAACTACACTTCCGACCGACAAGGGCATAGTGTGGACGGCGGCTCGCGGCGATCTAATACTGCACCCGATCCAGAGCGGGCGGTCCCCCAGTACACTGAGCACACGATTCGATCCAGTGTAACACGGCCTCGCGCCTCCTCGAGAATCACAGGCCTACCCACGCCACTTGTGACCGCACTCGGCCTACACTTGGCCAACTTAATGCCGTGCGGCGCCGAGCTCCTCTCGGCAATGCGCCTCAGACGATCCATGCCTGCCAGAAGCGGCACGTGGAGAATTCGATATCCTCATGGCGCACGCCGCAGTGCGGGCAGCGCGGGTTCCACGGCCGGCGGAGCAGCGTCTTGCGCAGCCCCTGTACGGCGGACTCGCACTTGTTATAGTCCATGGGCGGCAGCCACTTATTGGCGAGGCCTTCGCACGCGACGCTGTCGAAGCGCACGCGCGCCGCGTCGAGCAGCTGTTCGGTGTGCGCCTTCTCCTCCTGACCCGCGTGGTTCTGAGCCAGGCGCGCCGTCGCCTGCGCGGTGGCCACATGATAGTGGTACAGCCCTGTGGCCAGGTGGAAGAGGGCCGGCCCATTCATATTATACCCCATCGGCGTCACGGGCTTGCCTCCCTTGCCATACCCTCCGCAGTCGAGGTGCATTAGCGTGCACGGCTCCCAATCGGCATCGAAGAGCGCCAGGGCGCGCCGCGGCGGTGGCAGCCTCTCGGCCGTGAGCAGCGCGCCATCGAGCGAGGTAGGCAAGCTACCAAGCTCATACCAGCCGACGGCGCCGAATAGCTCACCCTTGTCGGTTTGCGCGATGCACATGAGCACCGCGAGCTCCGCATCGTCAGACGTAACCGCCGCCAGGCCCGCCTCCTCGCGCGCCGCCGCCACCTTGGCCGCCTTGGCATTGGCTGCCTCCTTGGCCTCGGCCATAGCTTTGGCCTTGGATGCAGCACGCTCAGCCTTGGCCTCGTCGCGCACGGCCGCCTTGGCTGCCGCCTTGTTGGCCTTTGCCTTGGCTGCCTCCTCATCGTCGAGAGTGTCCAAATCATCATCAGCCTCCTCCTCCTCCTCCTCCTCCTCTTCGTCCTCCTCCTCCTCCTCCTCGTCCTCGTCCTCGTCCTCGTCCTCGTCCTCGTCCTCTCCGGAGGAATCGGCCGTTCCAGGCACACAATGCGACGACCCCATCGCCACGTACCAACGCCCTTTTGCGTCGGAGCCCTCGGGAGGCGCATCCACCCGCAGAACCACGTCGCAATGCACCACGAAGCGCATCGGGTCGAACGGGAGCACCTCCGTCGACACGCCCTTGCCGCCGACGCTGCTGAGCGATCGCAGCACGTTGAGGGCCGCCGAGAGCGGCTCGGGCGCGTTCGCATCGTATGCCTCGAGCTCGGCGATCTCGCGCGTCTCCTTGCTCTTGGGAGAGAGCGCCTTCGCGGGCGCGGGCGCGCGCGCGCCGCTCTCAAGCACCCTGGCCGCATCCGCCGCGTTCAGCCGATCGACGGCGCTCGAGTCCCATTTGCCCTTGAGCGGCGAGGGCGGCGCGGCGGCCTTGGCGACGGCGGCGGCCTTGGCGGCGGCCTTGGTCGTTCTTGCGGACCGTCGTGCTTCACGCGCCTCCTCCTCCTGGTCGACCAGCTCCCGTTTCTCATGGACCTTGTTCTGCATGAGTTTGAGGTTTGCAGTCGTGCGCTCGAAGGCGACCTTGGCCTGGCGATGCGCCTCGGAGGCGGCCTGCAGATCACGCTGTGCCATGGAGAGCTCTCGCTCTGCTGGAGTTGGGTGCTCCTCTTCCTCCTCTTCCTCCTCCTCCTCGTCCTCTTCCACGCCAGCAGCAGCCACCGCGAGCGTCGTGGCACTCGCTGCCTCCTCCTCGGCCTCCTCCTCGGCCGCCTCCTCGGCCGCCTCCTCGGTCTTGGGAGGCGCAGTGGGCGAGTCCTGCGGCGACGGGTCCGTGGACGTGTCCGAGCTACCCGACTCGGTGAGCAGCACCTCGGGAGGGGCCTTGGAAACCTCGTGCACCATGGCGCCCGCGCCCGCGGCGGCCTTGACCTGCGCCTTGAGCACCTCGGCGTCCGCCGCTGTCTCGGCGCACAGCACCTCAAGCTCCGCCTCGAGCTCCTTCTGCCGAGTCGGATCCTGCTTAGCGGTGCGGGAGACGACCTGCCTGAGGTAGTGCGCATGCATCTCCTGCGCGGTCTGATTGAGCTCGATGCAGCGCGTGAGGATGGCCTGCGGCGAGCGTTCTACTGCCGCGAGCCGGTCGCGCATCCAGGAGATGCACTCGCTCACGTCCGAGCGCGCCGACGTCGCCTTGGACGTCAGGAGCGCGAGCACCTTCTCCTCTGTGAAACGCACCTTGTGCATCGTCTTGAGCAGGTGCACGCAGACGAATGCGAGCGGCGGCGGCAGCTCGAAGACCTTCTGCACTGCGGCTATGCTGCCCATGTTGCCCTTCTCGAAGACGACCGCGAAGCCCGAGTGGTACGCCTCCTTGCCTGCGGCGAGCACCACAAGGCCGCCATACACGCGCATCTCGCCCGAGGTCACTTCGTATTTCTCGGTGAAGGCGCCGACCTCCTGCCCGTCCGGCTTGTACTTTTCGATCTCCGCGCCGCCGGCGAAGAGCGTGTCCCACACGCGCTCACACTCTTTGCCGCGCCAGGACCACTGGCCAGTGGCCTTGTCGACGCTCGGCTCGAGCGTGGTAATCTTGCCCTTGCACGCTGCCTTGAACTCCTGGAGCTCGAGGCACGGAGGTGGCGGCGGCGCGGGCGTTGTCGCCGGCGCGGGCTTGCTCGGTTTCATGACAACCTTGCTGCTCTTCGTAGAGGAAGAGGAGGGCTGCGACATGTCGGTGGAGGGGCTGCGACATTGCGGCAGCCGTCGGCCACTTTTTGGATGGTGTTCAACGCGGCGCGAATTTACACGTTCATGTTCACGTCTCATGTCGTTATCTTGCCACCTCGGCAAGACTCACAACCTCCCGTCCCGTGGAGACACAACGAGGAGGGCACAGGACCCCCAAGCACGATGCCGCGCAGCGCATGCCTGTCGGTACAGGTCGGTACACGGGGGCGGTCGGCGTCGCATGATGGTCCTCGCATGCCACGGCGCTCTGCGCACTGCGGCCCGACGAGACCCCGTCACGGGTCGCGGCCGGGGCGCAAAATTCGGCGGCCATGATGCTCTCACTGTGTTCTCTGCCGAGAAACTGTGCGGGGACGGTCCACTGCCGGGCCCTGATGCCACGGCATACGCTAGGTATGTGGTATGTGCCGCGGCACGGCTTGAAATTTCCTAGTAACCTAACTCCAAGTGTCATGTTCCGGCTTGTGCGCATGTCCACGCAAGGAGGAGCGCCACAGCTTTTAACACTGTGCTTCACGTGAACAAACTGTGCAACGTATGAGCAGGTATGCCGCCATCCGCCGCCGCCTGCCTAGTCTCCGGGCTTGCCGTAGTTGCGCTGGAAGCTGCGAGGAGGGACGAGAGAGTCGCATCACGGCCGTCGGTGTGTGAGAGCAAGGGTAAGCAAACTGCGAGCGTGGAGGCGCTGGCGGCGCCGAGAGAACGCGGGGAGAGTGGCGGGTGAGCACAACGCACTCGACGGAGATGGCCAGCTCAAACTTTGTGGCCCACTCGCCGTCGTCGAGTTCGCACTGATGGGCGACCCCGAGCGAACCTGCCAGCAGCACGGCAAGCTCGTGCTTGCATACGAGTGCGTCAGGCCGCGTGGCGACCCGCTGGCAGTAGTAATCGCACGTACAAAACCCAGGCATGCATGTGTAGTCCCGCTTCTGGCTGCCCTCGACCAAAAAGAACTCGCGCCGGCTGTGGCGCGCGACCACCCGCGTGATCATCTTCGAGTCGAGAATCTCTGCCGCCCCAGGCGCCACCTCCGGGCACAGAAAGTGCAGCGCCGCCCACGCCTCGCTCCAGCCTGGCCCGCCATCGTCCGCCTTGCGCACGTCCGCGCAGGCCTTGCGCAGGATGTCGAGCTGCTCAAGGCTCATGCTCCGCGCGCCCCCTGTGGGCCGGTCCTCGGGGTGTGAAGACCAGGGGGCTGAATTTCTGATCTGTGAACCGCTAGACGCGGCCTTTCCACCCAAGAAACCGTTCACGCGTAATTAAATGGAGAGCGCACGACGACGCACGCTCACACTCGTACGAACCGAACACCATGGGGCGAGCGTGCAGGGGTAGGCGTCGCTCGGCGTCGGGGTCAAGCGTGTCGCACTTGGTCGCCGCCGTGCGCCGTCGAGCGCTGCATACGAGCCATACAGCTTGACCAACTTGGTGAGCAGCGCGGGCCTGAGCTCGTCTCCCGCTGCCAAAGAGCCACCATGCCGTCCGGGCCGCTCGGCGCTCGGAGCGAGCGCCAAAATACGACGTAGTGTCTGGAGCTCGCAGTAGGAGACCGTGGTGGGCGGAAAGCTCCAGCGTTGCATGAAACGCGGCATTGGCGCGCGGGCGTCCGCAGCGGCGGCCGGTTGCGCGCGTACGCACTCACCGCCGAGTTTAACACGATCGCGTTGGCGCGCACGTTGGCTCAGCTTATCGCCTGCACCTGCCACATCGCGTGTGTCGCTTGGCGCTGCACGCGCATGTCGCGCGGCAGCTAGCGCGCGGGCTTCCACAGCGTTAGCCGGTTGCGCGCGTACGCACTCAGCGCCGAGTTGAACACGATCGCGTCGGCGCGCACGTTGGCTGAGCGCATCGCCTGCACCAGCTGCAGCGCGCGTGTCGCTTGGCACCCCTCACAGAACGCGGCGACTGCGGAGCAGGTCCGACGTCCGAGTGTCGTTGACGTCTAGAACGGCGATTGGTACGTCGGATTTAGCATCATTCGAATCGTCGCCCTTTGATCTATCGGACTCCTCCACGCCACGAGCATGCTCGATGAAGATGAAGAGTATGAAGACGCAGTGCTGTACGAGCGCCGCAGCACGCGTGTTTTGCGCAGCGCGCGCCCCGAGCTCGTCGTGCCCACACCCTGGACGAGATGGCTTTGGACTGAAGTCCCAAACTCGAGTGTATGGCCTCGAGCATGCGCTGCGACGGGGTTGCGCGTCTCGATGATGGCAGAGCCGCGTCCCGGGTTTTCCGGCCGCTGTCTTGGGTGGTTTGAGCGCATCGCCTGCATCAGCCGCAACGTACGTGGTTTGGCACCCCTCACAGCACGCGGCGACTGCGGAGTAGGTCCCGAGTGTCGTTGACGTCTAGGACGGCGATTGGTACGTCGGATGTAGCATCATTCGAATCGTCGCCCTTTGATCTATCGGACTCCTCCACGCCATGAGCATGCTCGATGAAGATGAAGAGTATGAAGACGAAGTGCTGTACGAGCGCCGCGGCACGCCTGTTCTGCGCAGCGCGCGCCCCGAGCTCGTCGTGCCCACACCCTGGACGAGTCGGCTTTGGACTGAAGTCCCAGATTCGAGTTTATGGCCTCGAGCATGCTCTGCGA
>Ga0210243_102149_pt1 | contig 11663 bp, 6 predicted proteins | sample ChrtobMeP5a_32mM_FD_155461 | JGI IMG/M metagenome (GOLD analysis project Ga0210243, IMG submission 155461) | Chrysochromulina tobin associated microbial communities from unialgal haptophyte culture, Seattle, Washington, United States - P5a_32mM | ecosystem: Host-associated > Algae > Haptophytes >...
CATCCAGGCCGAATCCATTGTCGTATTCGCCTGCGCCGTACATTTCAGACCCGGGTCTGAAATGTACTGGCCGCAGGCAAATCGGAGCGCGAACCGCTGCCTGTGAGGCCTAGGCAAAAAGGCCCCAGGTCTCAAATGGGAGTCCGATTTGGGAGAAAAGAGGCGAAGTGTTTCTTGTTGAAACCAACAGTAAGGAGACAGTGTATGTATCCGATACATGTACATGTCCTGTACACGACTGAGACTAGAGAACTAAAGTGACTAAAGTAAGAGAACCTCACCACCGAAACGACAAACGACAAACGGGGGTGGGGAAGCCGGCGGTAGCTCTCTAAACATTTTAATTCGTTCACAGGAAAGGGCGCGGAGCGAAAGCTCGGACTTCGCGGTCGCGATTATGGCGGAGGCGCAATATGCGCCCGGGACAACCATCTTCGTGCCCTCTGACACCAATGGATGGGAGGCCATGAAGGTCGATAGCTGCACAGGCTTTGGCGAGGCGGCTACCATCAGGGCTGGTGTGCCGTCTCCGCGGGGCGTCTCCTCAGTGCGTGTGCTTCGAAAGGAAGAGGTGTTGCAGATCCAAGAGTGCGATATCCTTGCACTCCAAGGCGCTCCTGACATGGTGAAGTTTGCAAAGCTCTCGGAGGCGACGCTTCTTCACAACCTACGCGTGCGCTACGCCCGCGATGACATCTACTCACGCGCTGGGTCCATCCTCATCTCGGTCAACCCATTCAAGCAACTCTCCATGTATACGCCCGAGCGCATGGCGCAGTGCAAAGACGCCGATGCCAAGGTACTGCAGGATCTAGAGCCGCACGTCTACGCGCTTGCCGAGGCCGCCTTCCGAGGTATGCTCGTCGAACAGAAGCAGCAATCCATCCTCATCTCAGGGGAAAGTGGCGCCGGCAAGACAGAGGCCGTGAAGGCGTGCCTCCGGTATTTGGTCGCTCGCTCGAGCGATGCAGCCCGTGGCCATGGCGAAAGCGGTTCGGCCGCTCGTGCAAAGTATGTTGAGGAATGCATTATGCAGGCCAACCCACTCCTTGAGGCGATCGGTAACGCCAAGACGGTACGTAATGGCAACTCGTCGCGCTTTGGCAAGTGGGTTGAAGTGCAATTCGATGCCAGCGGCTTCATCACCGCCTCACGTGCCACCTCGTATTTGCTCGAGAAGTCGCGCGTGACTGAGCACGGCATTGTAAGCGCGACTGTGCACACTGCAGCAGCCACTGAAGCCCAAGCCTTGTCCAGTCGCGTGTGATGTACTCACGTGCGTTCGAACCCTCTCACCATGTCTCGCCCGGCCCCACGCCGGCAGGGTGAGCGCACCTACCACGTCCTCTACCAGTTGTGCCGCGGCTGTAGTCGCGAGCAGTCGGCGAAGCTTAAGCTGCTGCCAGCCGCGGACTTCCAGTACATCGGCGACTCTGCAGGCCTCACGGTTCCCGGGGTCAACGACATCGAATGGTGGGCTGCCTCACACGTGTTTGCGATCAATGCTGAGGACCAGCATGAAAGTGCTCACCACGACGCCACCTCCACTTCCCCACAGGTGGGCGGCCTCGTGCAAGGCGATGGACGTGTTCGCGATAGATGCTGAGGACCAGGGAGGGTTGCAGTCCGTGCTCGCAGCGGTGCTGCACATCGGCAACCTGACCTTCCACGCCGTCCAGATGGCCCAACAGGATGACGGCAGCGCCGTGAGCGCCGCTGCGAAGGCGCGCCTCGCAGCTGCCGCTGAGCTCCTCGGCCTCAACGACGCAGCCTTCGAGGAGGCTCTGACGGTCAAGAGCGTCGGCAAGTTCCCCGTCGTGCAGGTACCGCAACCTCCCTCCAAGGCGGCGGCGACCCGCGACGCGTTCGCACGCGCACTCTACGGCCAGCTCTTCCTCTGGGCCATCGGGCGCATCAATGCAACCATGGGATCCGATGCGGATACGGCCGACGCGAAGCGTTCCATCGGCATGCTCGACATCTTTGGGTTCGAGTCCTTTAAGACCAACTCGCTCGAACAGTTGCTCATCAACTTTGCCAATGAAAGACTTCAAGCACACTTCAACGAGTACATCTTTGCCTCGAGGAGGCTTTTCCTGCTGATTGCATTCTGATTGCATTCCGATAGCATTCTGATAGTCTACCTGACTGCCTCCCAGGTACATCTTCCGGCTCGAGGAGGCCGAATGCCAGGCGGAGGGCGTCGCCTGCCCCCAGCTCACCTTCGCTGACAACTCGGCCGTGATGACACTCATGACGTCGAAGCCGACGGGCATCCTCTCGCTCATGAACGAGGAGGTGCTCGTCCCGAATGCTTCGGATGCTCAGCTGCTTCAGAAGCTGACGCAGCAGCATAAGGGCCACTCCGAATTCAAGGTCATGCCGCGTGCGCAGGGCGACGGCTTCGTCGTGCATCACTATGCAGGACCAGTGAGCTATCTCATCGAGGGCTTCGTCGAGAAGAACCGTGACCAGTTGCCCGGGGAGCTCGTCCAGCTCGTCAGCACGAGCCAAATGCCGCTGCTCCAAGCACTCTTCAAGCATGGCGGCGCCTCCGGGATCGACGCGCCTTCACCTTCGACTCGCGGCGGTGGCGGCGCGCGTTGTCGAGCCGGCGGTGGCGGCGACAGCCGTCGCGCGACTGGTCTCGCCGCGCAATTCGTTGATTCCCTGCGCGGCGGCCGTCGCGCGACTGCTCTCGCCGCGCAATTCGTGGAGTCCCTTGACTCCCTTATCCACATGCTGCAGAGCACCACTCCGCACTTCGTGCGCTGCGTCAAACCCAACTCGCAGCTTGTGTCCGATCGATTCGACGGCAATAATGTGATGCGCCAGCTGCGTGAGATGGGCATGGTACACGTCGTCCGTGCGCGCAAGCAGGGGTTTGCCCACCGATACACCTTTGAGCGATTCACCATGCGCTATGCCTACCTCATCAAGGGGCGCGATGCCCTGTCCGCCGTCTGTGCGCCTGCGTACTTGGAGCATCTGCAACACGCGAATCCGCCGCCAGGGGAGCGTCGCGACTGCGTCACCATCCTTGCCATGATGGTCGCCGACAAAGTGCTCGCGCCGGATGGCTGGGCGGTGGGAACGGGTAAGATCTTCCTCAAGGAGGCGCAGCAGCAGCAGCTCGAGGTAGCGCGTGAGGCTTACTTGCTCAAGGTTGTCACCGAGCAGCTCCAAGCAGCCATTGCCAAATCGGACATAACGGCTCTTGAGGGCGCCATCGCTGGTGCGCTCGAGGTGCATCTGCAGAGCCCGCTCGTCGGCGAGGCGCAGCAGCTCCTCGCACTGTTACAGTCACAGGCCAGAGCCGCAGCTGCGCTTCACACTGCGATCGACGCGCGCGACATCAACTCTTTGGAGGCCGCACTGGCAATGGCAGCCAAGGTTGGCCTCGTCAACGACCTTGTGCAGCACGCAAAGCAGTTGGTCGCGCAGCTCTTCGATCAACAGAAGGCGACCAAGGCACTCTCAGATGCTCTCCAGCGAAACAACGCCGACGCACTCAGAGCCGCTCTGGCTGAAGCGGGGAGAGTCGGCCTCAATACTGGTCTCGTCAAGGAGGCGGAACGCCGCCTCAATGGCCTTGAAAAGGTTGCGGACCTTGACCAGCAGCTGCAACGCGCAAGCCAGGGCTACAGTATTGGATTGCTCACGGAACTCTTGCAACGAGCAGAGGACATCGCCCTTGGGACACTTGTTGTACAGACTGCGCAGCAACGTCGATCAGATCTGCAGGAGGCAGTGCAAGTCCACGACGCGCTCACGCGGGCGGCATCGTTGACCGCCGACGCGAGCGGCATGCAGCAGCTCCTTGTACGCGCACGCATGCTTTCGGTACGGACCCCTGAGCTGATAGCAGCCGAGAAATCGGCCGAGAGCGCGCTGGCAGAGCAGGCTCATAAGATGGCTGCTGCTGCTGCAGAGACACAAGTGGCCGCCGAAGCTGCTGCTGCTGCTGCCGCAGAACAACAGAGGCTACAGGAGGCTCAAGCACAGGCGCAGGCGCAGACGCAGGCTCGGGCGCGTGCTGCTGCGCAGCCAGAATGGGTTTCGACTCCTGCGGGTGACTCCGCGCTTCCTTGCATGCCTCTCTCTGAACGAGCTCGACGTCTGCAACGAGGCACTTCCCTCATCAAGGTGGCGCCCGATTGCGATCGCTGGAAGGAGAGCGCAAAGCCTCCGGTCCCTGGTTATCCTTGTCCGCATGCTCACCTCCCTGGCACGAACCCTTTCTCATTGCCCGTATTGCCGACCTTCCACGCTGTCTCTCGCAGGTGGCTGAGGGAACATGGTCTCGGAATCGTTACTCAGTAAAGTACGTGCAGCTATCAGAGGATCGTCACCTTGTCACATGGGATGACGGCAAGAAAGTCGTTGACCTCAATCAGGTCATGCGCATATCAATAGGCCTTGAGACACCAACGCTGAAGAAGCTATACAGTCTTCCTGGCCGAGTTGACGAGGTCGCTCCACACCACTGGTTTTCTCTACACACACAGAGCCGAAGCTTTGACTTTGGTGCCACGAGGGACTCAGGAGACGAGAACGAGGCAGTGGTGCTGTGGGTACTCACCTTGCAGCAGTTGATTGCGTCGCGAATGGGTCCAGATGAAGTTACCGGTTCGTGTCTTGCACTCAGCAATGCGCAGTACCAATGGCAGCGGTATGACAATCCGAACAAGGAATGGCCCTGCATGGCCTGCACCTTCCAGAACGCGAGTAACTCGCCTTTCTGCGGAATTTGTCAGGGGGCACGGCCTATCGTGACCCTCTGCCCCTGCCTTACCCCTTTACTGAGCTCGCTGTGGGCCTTGAGCACCACACTCGGCCTCCGGGTCTTCAGCGCAACGCCCCAGGCGCACCTGCTCTGGTTCCTGGTCCAGTCGATCGAGTCTCCTTTGCCACCTCCCTTTAGCTGGGTCATCCGCGCGTTGACGTCGAATATCGACGAGCCACATCTTGTCATGGCTGCAATGCAAGGTGCTCCGATCGAGGACCCGGAACACCCTTACGTCGTCGAGCTCCGCAACCGGGCAGGCGCGCTCGTTGCACAGCTGACCAGGAATGGAGGAGTGCCAGACTTCACTGGCTTCCAAAGGCCTACTGCGACGTTCACGGCACCACTTAATTCTGAGTACGAGGAGCAACTGGCTGCAGCTGCTGCCCTGCTGCCACAGCCACCTGTCGATGTACCAAGGCCCGTGCCCGAATCGTCCTGGACAACGAGCGTCCGCGGCGCGGCTCAGGCCGCGGACGAGACCTTCGACGCGGGCGAGATCTTCCAGTCCTGCATGGCGGGCAAAGTTGGCGCGGTCCGTCGGTTCCTCGCCCTGGGGGGGTATGCCGACACTGTCTACAAGAACGATTACGGCTGGAAGGTGGGACCCGAGTATATGTACACCAAACCGACCGATGGCATGACCATCCTCAACTATGTGTGCTATTTCGCGGATGAGATCGAGGAGGCCGCGCCCGACATTGGTCGCCTCCTCCTGGAGGCTGGAGCAAGCTTGGAGCGCGACGACTGCCAGGATATGTGGTTTACACCGTTGCACAACGCTGTCGCGAATGGCGCCAGTCGACTCGTCGATGTTATTCTCACCTTCAAGCCCACTGCAATCCATCTGACGACGGGCGATGGCCGCCAGCCTCTGCACATTGCTGCCCTGTGCCAAGATCCGGAGCTGCGTCGCCAGACGGTGGAGGTCCTGATGCGACCGCGCCGTGACCCCAAAAGTGCCGTCACGGTTCGCCCTGACCTGGCCTTCACTGAGCCTTTCTTGGGAAACACGGCGCTTCACGTTCACGCCAAGCAGGGGTTCACGGAGACGGTCGTGAGCCTTCTCGAAGGAGGTGCGCCTGCAACCAAGAGAAACGACGCTGGCCGAAGTGCTCTTGAAGAAGTCGCCTTTGAGCTCAGCCAGCTAGAGAGGAAAAATGACCCTGCAACGTGGCGAGAGCGCGAACAGCTGCAGCAGACGTATATGGCTATGGAGATCAGCATGGCGGCTGATTGTTAGTTCACACTTCAAGTCCCGTTTTTGAACAAGTTCGAAGTTGTGTTGACGGTTCGGTATTATTCCAAACAAACCCCGGGCCGTCACGTGTGACAGGAACACTGGTCAAACAAGTTTAGTTTAGAGAGATTTGTAACTGACCAAGCTACACAACCAAGCTACCCAGCTTCCAGTCTTCTAGAGAGATGCATTATGTACTATCTTAGAATGTGTAGTACTTGTCATTGATTTCACTGGTTACAGGGGTTACTGATACAGTTATTTCATTTTGAGAATGATTGTGTAGCACTTGTCATTGATAAGTCATTGATTTCAATGGTACAGGGGTTACTGATACAGTTATTTCATTTGCTTTCATTCGACGCCACCCCGTCACCTACTTCTTCCTCAGTCGGGTGTCCAGGGAAGCAGAGTCCAGGTTTAGGAGAGCCAGGAGACCAACGCCGACGCCATCATCCTTGCCATCATCTGCATCTCATGGTGCAATGTCGATATCCACAACACGCGTGTCGACAGGCAAACCTCTTTCTCCTCGGATTTTGAGATAGCGATCCTATTTACGTATCCGCCGCCCCGTTCACGACGTCACTCTCACGAAGTGGCTCTTCGATTTCTTTTTTTGGAACCACTTCGGCAGGCCGCCGCGAACGATGCAACTTGTCCCTCGTTGTCTCATGCACTGGAGCGCGGTAACATTCGTTCGGGTCCTCGTCCTCGCCCTGCGGTTCCTGCCGGTGCGCGCCATACCGACGTGTGGCCACCTCGTCGGTCGCCTTGCCCAAGCGCTGATGCCCCAGCGGCGCTCCATTCTGCGGCGCAACATGGTGGTCACGGGCTACAAGCCGGATCATCTCGAGCAGCAAGCGTACGCGCACATCGGCAGCTCGCTATTGATAGCGCTCCTTCCTGTGCGTCGTAGCATTCAGCTGCTTGCACGTACGGCCATCGCCGGTGGGCCAGTGGCGGCAGCAGCCGAGGCCTTTTCCACCGACTGCCGACTTGGCGGCGTGATCGTTTGCTCGGCACACGTGGGCGTTTGGGAGCTCGTGCCGGCTGCACTGTCGCCGTACGTACCACGGCGCGCACGGCGCCACGGCGCGATCATCTACCAGCCGTTGCACGACGCGCCTCTCGACCGCTGGCTGCTCCGCTGGCGCACCCGTGCAGCAGGCATGACGCTGCTGCCCGCTCACGGCAGCGGTTCGGCGCTCCGCAGGGCGCTCCGCACCGGTGGACTGGTGGGCCTTGTCGCCGATCAGCGGCCCGCGACGGGGGGTGCCCGCGTGCCTGTGATCCTGCTCGGTCAAGCAAGCGAGCTCAGCCCGGGCCTGGCAGCACTCCATCGCTCGACAGGCGCGCCTGTCTGGTTTGCGGTTGTGCTCGTCGAGCGATCCCAGACGGTATGCGGCCAAAGCGACTCCAGCCTGGCGCTGCGGCTGCACCTCGAGCGGCTCGCACCGCGCAACCCAAACGCGCACCCGTCCGAACATGGTCGCGTGAGGCCGCTCGCTGCCGAGTGCGACGTGCTCATGCAGGCCTACGCGGACGCCATTTCTCGCACGGTGCACTCGGCACCATCGCAATACTACTGGCTCCATCGTCGGTTTACAGGTCGCTCGGATTGTGACGGCTGCACAGCCGTGGAAGAGCGTAAGGTAGAGAGTGGCACTAGAGAGTGGCACGGCAGACTGTAGGGCCGTAATTAGGAGCGTAATTCGTCTGCTCCCCGCCGGTTCAAGCGTGCAGCAAACCACATAACGACATCTCCAAAACCTAAGGGGGTCCGGTCAGACCTAACCCCATACCAAAACCAGCCCCCCCCGGGGTCCTGCTCCACCTGGTGATGACTCTGAGATGCCGGACATGGCGGCGGGTGAATTCGACGACTGGGAGCTGCTCTTAGTGCTACGAAGATGTGTCCTACTCGTGTGCACCTGGTTGGCGGCGCACATCTTCAATTTGCTGCACGACATCGCATTTGCAACACGCATGCAATTTGTCAGTGATGGCACGCCAGTGCCTGAAGGCGACGGCGAGGCCGCCGAAAAGGGTACCGTCGATGTCAAGGCGCGCCCATCGCTCCAGGCTGGTTTCTCGTGCCCAGAGGTACCAGCCGGCACCGCCGATGCGGAGCACTCCTGGGCTAGACTTGGTGCAGAGCACTTCAAAGTGCGCTGTGGACCCAACTATCCGAAGAATGGTTTCAAGATGCCTAGCGGCCCGGCCATGGGTGAGGTGGTGGCAGTGGATATCTTGCGCACGGAAACCAAGCTGTTCAACTTGCTCTCGCTCAATCACATCGAGCTGCCAACGCCGACACCCGGGTGGAGCGAAGCGTACCCTGAATTCTTTGTGATCAACCAGATGTTGCCAGGCAAGTTTTGCAACTCGTTTATGACGAGTCGAACGAAGACCGACGGTGAAACGTTCAACCTGATTGTGTACGTGCGCCTGCAGCCCAAGTTGGCGCGTGACTGGACGGACGACCAGGAGCCCAAGAGCGCCGAGGAGCTGCTTAAGCGCTTCCTCCTTAGGGCCGACCAGGACCCGGCCATTGCGCAGTGCTTCAAGGAAATCGGTGTGATCCGCAACCTGGAGAGCCTCGGCGCGCAGCTTCCGAGCAGCCTCACCTCGATCATGAAGAAGTTCAATGGCAAGCCGGTCCTCACGCGCCCAGAGCACTACTTCCATCGTGACCCTCACAATCGCTACTTCATGTGTGATCTCGACGGTCACTGCTATCAGTATCTCACTCGGTCGGCAATGGCCAAGGGCATGTCGTATGTGGATTTGATGCACCTCGGCTACGGCTATGTCGTCGAGGCGCGCAAGGAAGCGGAGATGCCTGAGAAGATGGTATGCAGCTGCGAGATCTTCCGCATGAGTGAGAAGAAAGCGGTATGGTTCCCACCCTCTAAACATCGTAGGGAACAGAAGGAACATATATGAACAGGTCGACGTGGTCGTGGACAGTGCTTAGTGTTAAAAGAGGCACTCGCGCAAAGTTTCCTTCACAGTCTGCTCTTCACAGCCTGCATGAGCGGCTCTGTTGCGTGCGTAGTAGCGTGCGTCCGTGCGCAGCTTCCCCGTGACCCCGTAACGAGCGTGCTGCATAGTATAAGGCTGGAAACGCTGGAATGGGGACGCCGCATCCCTCCCTGAGTCACCTCACGCGCAACGCGCGCCGATCGGGCCGCATGGAGGTCATCGGCGTGCTGCCAGATGTGGGGCGCAACCGCCTTGGCGAGGACCCGCCGCCGGCCGTGCCACTCTCGCTCGCCAAGCTGTGCGCCGCTTCATGCGGAGACCATGGCGTGTGCGACGAGACGACGGGCCGGTGCCTCTGCCAGCTGGGCTGGACGGGCGACGCATGCGAGCGCGATCTCTACCCCGCCTGCCGCCTCTCGCTCACGCCGCAACCTGCTCCGGCTGTCCAGCACACGTGCGCATCCATGCGTACGCTCTCGCCAGTGGCATGTGAGTGCCTCACACAGTGCCTCGACACAGGTGAGGAGCCATGCGCGCCGGCATCGTTTGGGTGCCAGACACCGTGGCGCGAGCGCGCGCGCCGCGTGCGCGGCGGCGGCCCAGACCTGGGCACCCGTGATGGTTTCTTCGCATCGCTAAGCTGCTACGCGCACCCGCCTGACGTGCCGGCGGCCAGCGTGCACTCGGGCCTACCGGCGCACCCGGCCGCACGGCTGACGACACTCGCCATCTTCCTCGCGTCGGGTTACGCGGGCGCCAACTCAGCCGCACTGCCCGTGCCGCTGCCCGCGTGGGGCGCCGGCGAGGACCACCGCGGCGGCTACGCGGCGGGCACAGCCTTCGTCCCCGCGACCGAGTGCCCGGGCAGCTGTTCAGGTCGTGGGCGCTGCCTCGCGGTGCTCGCGGGCAGCGCGGGCACTGAGGCCGGCCGGCGCCCTCGCGGCCGTCGAGGCGCCGCGCTCGCCGACAGCGGTAGCAGTGCCGGCGGCCATGTCGTGGGCCGGCAGTGCGTGTGCGTGGACGGCGCCTTCGGTCTTGCATGCGAGCACGTGTGCAGCAACGACTGCTTCAACCACTGCTCGGGGCACGGCGAGTGCGTGCACGGCTGGTGCCGCTGCCATCCGGGCTGGTTTGGCGCCGACTGCTCGAGCACCCTCGGGCTCAGCTACCGGCGCGCCGAGCTGCCCTCGGACCGGAGCCAATTTGGCCACGGCACGCCCCTCGCTCAGGTCGAGCAGCTGCCGCCCGAGGTGCGCCGGTTCGCCGAGGTGCTGCGGGGGCGCGTGTACATGTACGAGCTGCCGCAGCGCCTCGTGCGCGACAATGAGCGCTGGATGTGGCGCCAGTGGGGCCGCTGGGGTGGTCGCGGCTGCGACCCCGTCTTCAACCGTCGCATCTACTCAGCACAGACGCACTTCGACGCGCACCTGATGCATGATGACTTTGCCCGCACGCTCGACCCGGCGCGCGCGCGCCTCTTCTACGTGCCCCTCTTCCTCAACCAGCGTGTCACGTGGGGCGCTGACCTGGGCGCGCCCATGCGCAAGGCGGTCGCGTACATTCGGCACGCGTTCCCGTTTTGGAACGCGAGCGGCGGCCGCGACCACGTGTTCTTCATCTTCGGGGAGCGGCAGACGTGTCTCGTGCCCGAGGAGATCCGCCACGCCGCAATCATCGTGGGCCATTGGGGCGACGTGGAATGCATGTCGCGCACCAAGGACGTGGTCGTGCCTACGATCACGCCCGTGCAGCACGACCTCGCGCGCTTTGGGCAGCGACTGCAGCCTGCGATGCGCAAGGCGACCGCCGCGTCGTTTGAGCGATCTGGGCCGCTGCTGCTATTCGCAGGGGGCATCACCTCCTTTTCGGCATCGCAGGACAATCTGCGCAAGGACGGCGTCGACTCGGAATCTAAGCAGCAGAAGTGGCTCATGCGTGTCCTCAAGGACCCGTGCTCGCGTCCCGAGGTGAGCTGCCGCAACATTTACTCGATGGGCGTACGCCAGGCGGTCTGGCGGCAGCGGCTGTGGGCGGAACCCGACATGCGCATCGTCTCGGCGGGCATCCCGGACTACGACACCGCCGTGCCGCAGGCGCACTTTTGCCTGCACACCGAGGGTAACGGCTGGGGGGCGCGCGTCGTTGACTACATGGCGATGGAGTGCCTGCCTCTCATGGTCAACGACGGCATGATCTTCCCGTACGCCAACGTCCTCAACTGGGACACCTTCTCGATCCACTTGCGCAAGCGGCAGGTGCCCATGATCCCAACCATCCTGCGCAACGTGTCGGCAGCCACGCAGCTCGCGATGCACACGGCTCAGCGCCGTTACAAGCGCGCCTTTGTGTGGTGGCGCCCAGATGGCCTCGCGTACGAGTACACGCTGGCCGCGCTCGGCGAGCGTGCGCTCGGGCTCGGGCTGGTGCGCGAATAAGGGTGCGCGAATAAGGGTAACGGTCTGTGGTTACATGTATCTCATCACGCTGTCGAAGCCTTGAAGGGTAGACGTAGAATGCTCCTCGGAAACAGTTCTTTTTCACACTACCCTACGGGCCGGTCGCCGAGGCGTTTCCCTGTACTCCCGAGCGGTCCCCCCCACCCCAATAGGTGTGCCCGCACACGCCAGGCCGCTCGGCATGCTCAGGGGA
>Ga0210243_102153_pt1 | contig 11637 bp, 6 predicted proteins | sample ChrtobMeP5a_32mM_FD_155461 | JGI IMG/M metagenome (GOLD analysis project Ga0210243, IMG submission 155461) | Chrysochromulina tobin associated microbial communities from unialgal haptophyte culture, Seattle, Washington, United States - P5a_32mM | ecosystem: Host-associated > Algae > Haptophytes >...
CTTCCCCTCTGGTCGCGCCGTGGGGGACTGCGCGAGGATGCCGATCCCTCTAGGTGAGGAGAGCACGTTAGTGCTGACGATGTGTTGTGTGAACGCCCACGGGGGCGCGCGTAGCGCGGTGTGACACGACACACACGCGGGCCGAGAGTCGGAGCTCAGGATGACGCGGTGTTACGCGAGTCTCCGAAAATGGACGCACTCACCACGTCTCTGACGCCGTGTTTTTAAGCTGGCATTAGGTCCAGGGGCGGCGTGCCGATACCCCGAACCCGCTTTTGACGTATGAATGCGGGAATTGCAGCGACGCACGCTCATCGCCTTCCCGGCGTTGTTCGTCTGCCCGCGCCCGGCAAAGCCTGACGACTTTTCGACCCAAGTGCGTCGCACTGTCGTGCGAGGCGCTCAGCTGGCCGACGCAGCAGACGGCGTCTGGCAGCAGTTTGCTGGCGAAGTACAAGCACCGTGGCAGAAGCAGCAACAGCTCGGGCCGGACAGCGTGCCACCGGCTTTTCTGGACGCTTCGACGGCACAGGAGCTACTCAGGTTGCCGCTTGAGGCCGGCGCAAGATGTGCGAAGGTGAGCGTCGACAGTCTGCTGGCCAAGCTGCCCGCCGCCCGGCAGGATGCCGTGCTGCTGTACAGTAGCGGCAGCGGAGGCAGCAGCGGCAGCGCCGAGACCGGCACGGCCCAACGAGTGTTCCCCAAATCGTTGGCAACCGCAGTCGAGAGTGACGGCACCGCGATCGCGAACACCACCGTCTTCAACTTTGAGGCCTTCGTCCGTTGGCGCGTGTTGCAGGAGATCCTCTCGGATTCCCAATCGCCTCCGGAGCGAGCTCGTCTTCAGCAGTGCTTCCGTAAGAGCCTGGGCAGCGCCCTGCTACACGGGCCGCTCCGTGGCGCGCTGCCGCTCGAGGCTCCGGGGCGCGCCGCGCCACTGCTGCTGCGTGAGGTCTTGGACGAGTGCCTAGCGCTGCTCGGCCGCATGCAGAGCCTCGGGCTCTTCTCACGTGTCGTGCAGCAGAGCCTCGATACCGGTACGGATCTACTCCTGGACGAGCCCGAATGGCGCACGGACACGCTCAAGCCCACGTGGAGCTACGTCATCAGCGGGTGCGCCGTCGTGGGTGGCTCACAATTGGCACAGGATCGCACGGCGGCCACCGGCGGCGGAGCAGGGCTCTTCCCCGGCCAATTACTTACGACGGCACTCGAGGCGTACCTGAGCGAGCAGGCAGGCGTCAGCACAGCAAGGTGCGAAGAATACTTTCTCGATAATCGCATCGGCAAGCCCGACCCGAGGACGTTTGCGGACAATAGCTACTATTCCGACATCTTGCTCGTGGTCGATGTCGCCTAAGCGCTTTCAATTTTTCTCGCCACGACACAGAGCCGGTGTGAATAGCAGGAAGGCGAGGCGCGGACATGACGAGCACGAACGAGCAACGCTCGCGTAGAAATTCACATCATGTTAACTGAAAAAAACCGGTCCCGGAATCTCCTCATCGGTAGGCTTTCGTGCAGCCCCCCCAATATTCATTCTTCGAGGGGCCGCACGCTGGACGCTACTTGTTCGTATCACGAGATGTCAGCGCGTTCACAGGAAGACTGCCGCGGAAGACCTCCTTTGCCTCTCCTGGGTGGGCTCCCTGGAGACACCTTTCTCAATGGCGACGGCGGCCGCGAGATCTGCTGCGGCCGCAGCCGGCCCCGTGTCGACTCTCGCTCGCCTCGTGCGAGCCGGGAAGTGGAAGGCGGACGCGGCGCAGCAACGAGCTGCGCTAAAGCTGCAGCAGCTGCACGATGGCATTGGGAGGACGTCACCGCCGGCAGGCGTTTACTTGCATGGTCCAGTCGGCTCTGGCAAGACGGCAGGCGTTTACTTGCATGGTCCAGTCGGCTCTGGCAAGACAGCACTCATGGACCTGCTGCTGCACTGTGCGTCTGAGCGGCCGGAGCCGGCGGTCACAAGGAGGCTTCATTTCCATGAGCTCGTTGCCACTGTGCACCGCGGCTTACACAGCGGCCACGCGCCGGCCGATGTGGGCAAGCGCCTCGGCGCTGATACCGACCTACTTGCGATCGACGAATTTGAGCTCACGGACATTGCCGACGCTGCGATCGTGACGCAGGTCCTGCGCGGTGTGCTTGAGACCGAGTGCGCGTTTGTGACGACGTCCAACCGCGCACCGGCGGAGCTCTATCCAGGAGGCCTCAACCGCCACGTGTACATCCCGGCGCTCGTGAAGCTCTTCGAAGAGCGCTCAGTGGACGTGCACGCGCTCGCGCCCGACGCGCCGATCGACTACCGCTCTCTCCATGCGGCCGCTGGCAGCGCGTCGAGCGCCGTCTCGAGCGCATCGGGGGCCGCCGAGGCGGAGCGCCGTCTCGGGCACGTGGCGGAGCGCCGTCTCGAGCGCATGCGCTTCTTCCAGCACGGTTCGACCGCCTCGGAAAGCGTGGGCACAAGCACGGCGCTCGACGCGGCGCTCGACGCGGCGCTCGACGCGGCGGTGCAGCGCATGGGCGGCGGTGGCACGCCGCAGGAGAGGGTCGTGCGCCTCGGTCACACTCGCTCCGTGCGCCTCGGGCACGTAGTTGGCGGCGCCGCCCGTGTCCGGTTTGACGAATTGTGCGGCCGACCATTCGGTGCCTCCGACTACCTGCGACTCGCGAGCGAGCTGCACACCCTGGCACTCACGCACGTGCCGCGCCTGAGTACCGACGCGACGCGCGACGAGGCGCGCCGGTTCATCGTGCTCCTCGATGTCTGGTACGAAGCAGGCCACACCCCCCTCCTCTCGTCGTGCGCTGATTGCCACTGATGACCTCTGATTGCATCTCTCATCAGGTACGAAGCAGGCCACGCACCCCTCCTCTCTTCGTGCGCTGATTGCCACTGATGGCCTCTGATTTCATCTCTCATCAGGTACGATGCAGGCCATGCCCTCCTCCTCTCGTCGCGCGCTCCTCTGGACGACATGCTCCCCAGCGCAGAGCTCCTGCACAGCGCCGAGACGGGCGGGCGCGCTAGCACGCGCGCAGAGCGCGGGGCGTTGGTCTCTGCCGGAGCCGACGTCACCGACGAGGTGGCTGGAGCCGGCGCGGTGGCGGTCGTGGGGCGCGGAGGCGCATCTTCGGGATGGGCTACGACAATGCTCGCAAGCGGCGTCGAGTGGTCGGCGACGGGCAGGAAGGGCGCGAGCCTCCTCGACGTAACTAGTAGCCGCGGCGCGCCGGGTGTCGAGGCCGCGCGGCAGAGGGCGGCCTCAAGGCTGAGAGAGATGCTCTTCAGTGCCTCTTGGCCGCCGCCTCGGCGCGTCGCGCCGGCGTCGGGCGTTCTTGGACCTTTGCAATAAACTGGCGCCTGTTGCCCATCATATTCGGGCTGCCCATCTCGGCGTCCGTTGCCCATCTCGGCGCCTGTTGCCCATCTCGGCGCCTGATGCCCATCTCGGCGCCTGATGCCCATCCTATTCGGGCAGTCGAAGGCTGACTTCTCGAAACAGAGACGGCGGACGACAGCCACGAGAATGCGCTCTCCCGAGTCACCCAGGATTGGGCTACGATGGAGCGTAGAGGCCTGGCGGCGGCAGAGGCGCTCCAAAGCGCTCCAAACTGCTCCAGAGAATTAGCGTCGCAATCTAACTCGCAATCTAACAAGCGACGGTAATGCTCTCGAGCATCATTCTCGGCAGTCTGCTCCAGATCCAGAGAGTCGCTGGGGTTTTTTGGCGAGCCAGCGGCTGGGCGAGGCGAGGCGACCTCTCGGGCCGAAGGCCAGCTCGAGGTCTCGAGCTCAAGCTTGAGGTGGCCGAGCTTGAGGTGGGCCGAGCCGAGGTTGCCGCGGCGGTTGCGACGGCGAACCTAACAAAGGTACCCGGTGGTATGGTGAAGGCAGCAGATATGGCGATGCCGAGCACAGACGCCACATGTGCAGCCTCAGCGTCGACTACCGGCGTCGACGTCAAGATATTTGACGCGTGCGCATCTGGGTTTCCGAAGTCGGCTCGCACGCCACCACGTCCCGTGCATTGCCTCCCGGCGACAGCTCACGAGTACTCACCCTAGAAAAGAGAGGCAGGCTGAAGGAGACTGCGGAGACGCTCCCCCTCTTAGTGTGATCACAAACGGCTTCACAATCAATGTGGTCGCGCAAGGGACGGCTTCACAATCAATGTGGTCGCGCAAGGGACGGCTGTGGAGCTCCAAGATGAAGTAGCCCAGCAGCAGCGTGTTCCTCGGGCTCCGCAGCACTAGTGCTTCAAGCTATGGACTGATCGGTGTGGATGATTGTCATATGTCCCTAGCTGCCTAGCAGGTCCCTAGACGAAGGAGCACGAACCACGCCGATACGCCGTTGTCGTCAGCCCTTTCGCGCCCAAAGGACCGAATCGACACGACGCGCGAAACCGGCGCGGGACCGGGACGGGAATCGGGATGCGACGATCCGATCGCGATGAATTTCTCGTCGGCTCATCGCCGCGATTCGCCGGTATCTAGAATCTACGGTCTCTCACTAGTGTCGGCGGGTAATACAGTTTGACTTTTTTCTTTTGAATCCGATCGCTCTAGCTTTTCTGGCGATTGCCCAGCACCCACGTTGAGGTGATGAGCTCACCCAGCATGCGGAGACGCCGATCTCGGAGAGTACACACGTGACACAGCCACAGCACTAGCTCACACCCAGCGTTCAGCGCAAGCCGACGAGGCCACGGCTCTCTCATGCGTGAGCCGCCCTTTCGCTAGAGCCCATCTGGCACTCTGCGGGCGGACTCGACGCGACCGCCGTGGCACCTCAAGTGCTCAGTACATTGCTCTTAGTACTCGTGGAGCGCGCGGTGGACGTCGTCGTGGTACGTCTTGGCCTGCCCGCCAAACTCATTGCCCGCGATGTCGTCCTGAACGTACTCCTTCTTGCCGCGAAGCCGACCGTGCTGATCGTAGTTGATCGTCTCGTAGGCTGTCATGCCCCACGTGTCACGCTTGCCCGGCATGTGGCCCGCGTAGCCAGATTTGACAGCGCCACCAACGGTGGATTCCTTGTGGTCGCGGCCGTGGCCCTTCTGGGCCAGCCCGTATAAGTCGCCGTCCTCGTCCATCTTGATCTTTTTCGTCTGGAGCCCCGTGTTCTTGTCAACGCCCGCCACGCCGCCAAAGTGAGAGCCGCCGCATTTGTCGATCGCGCCCGGCACGAAGCCCTTGTACCCGGGGAGCACGCCGCCAACGGACTGCCGGTAGGACTCCTTCTGCCCAGTCGTCTGCTGCGAGTGGCCTGATAGGCCGGTGAAATCGGAGGTGTCGTTCATCGTCCACGATGATGGCCTGCCGCCGATGGCTTGCGGGTCGCCCGTGGGCTGCTTCCACTTGCCCCATGCAGCTGTCGCCTCGACAGCGCGTGCTCCCGGCCGGTGCCCGGCGTAGTTGGGCATCACACCGCCGTTGCGCGCGTCGTAGGCATCGAAGCGCTCCTCCTCCTTCTGATGCAGCTGCTCGTCCTTAAGCAGCTCGTTCTGGCCGTACGCGTTCACCTTATGACCCACCGAAGCTCCCATGTGCCGAGTGGCCTGCCAAGGAACCGGCGCAAGGCCGCCGACCGCGGACTCGCCATACTGGTCACGGGCGCGAGGAACGTGGCCCTGGTAGCCGGGTACGATGCCTTTGACCTCGTTGCGGTACTTGTAGATCTCACCAGCCGAGGTGTGCTGCGCGGACATTGACGTCTCCGTGCGAGGGCCCAGGAAGACGGGCTTGAACTTCTCTGCATAATTATCAGGCCACACGGCGGCACCCGGGATGCTCGGGTCGGGGGACGGGGCAGGGGCCGGTTGCGCTGCATGCATGGCCTTCACCGATGGCGTGAACGTCATATTGACAGGCATGGTGACGCAGCTTTCCAGCGGCGCCGCTAGTGCGGAAATCGGCCCAGACGCGACGGCCGTACCAAAGCAAGTTCTGAAAAGAAGTTTTGAAACCGTTCGCCAAAAAGTTTATCGCAATCCTAACTTGGACAGTAACAACCCTTCTCTCTTCATTAGATTGTATCTTCTCTCAGTTTTTGGCGAGGGCTTGTGGCGCGCACGGCAGGTTGTCGCTGGTGGCGACGGATTGTGGGATCGATCGCTGAAGGTGACGTTAATTAATCACGGGCACAGCTGCCAAGTGCATTTGTCATGGCGCCTGCTTTCAGGCGACAGATCGTCCGGTTTTTGACGGTTTCCAAAGCCAAAAATCACAAGAAAACGGTTTTTTGAGTGTCTTGAAGCCCTCCTTCCCTGCGGCCTCCGGCCGCGTCTCGCCGAAGCCCATGATGGTGGCCAACGCCTTCGACAGTCGGCTCTTCTCGCCCCCGAAGCCGGAGGTGGCCAAACCGGGCTCAGGCTTCATGGCGCCATTCGTGTACCGCGATCCACGGGCCTATCTGGCGGCAGTCGAGCGCGGCGACATTCGCTCGGCCATGGCTCAGCTCGATGCTGGCGTCGACATCGACTCCATGACGGCGGATGGTGACTCGGCTCTGGCAAATGCAGTCTATCAAGGGCACGGCCTCCTCGCTGCCCACCTGATTGAGCGCGGCGCGGATCCCAACTTTGCGAATAAGCAGATTGGCGACACCGTACTCATGTGGGCGGCTGTGAGTGGCAATCTTAGAATTACGGATCTGCTGCTGCGCTCCGGCGCGAACGTGAATGCGGAGAACAAGATGGGCTACAGGGCCCTATATCGCGCAGCCTCCAAGGGCCACGTCGAGATCGTCAAGATGCTCCTCGTCGCTGGTGCCGAGCCTCGTGCGAAGACGGCCCTGACCCCGCCCAAGACGGCCCTCGACGGGGCGCGCCTAGGCGGCTTCAAAGACGTCGTCGAAGTGCTGATGCGGTGGGAGGACCTATCTGGTCAGGAGGCTATCAAGATGGAGTACCCGTCGACGGCGTCAAACTTTGTCGCCGACAGATTCATCAACGGTGCGACGCTCTCACGCAAACTGTCCGGCTTTCAAGAGCGCAAGTCCAAAGAATGATGCGCAACTTGAAGGGTATTCGGAGAGAGAGTGTGGGGGGTGGGGGAGCTGAAGGACCCGCGTGGTGCGAGTATCTCGGCTAATCGATTGGATAATGAGTGCATTTATGCGCTCTCCGAAACGTGATAATTGCTTATATTTCCTGCCCGCGCCGGTGTTGAGCTTGGCCAACGCTCTTTTATCGTGAATCATCTTTATTATCGTCCAGGCACTAGGCAACGCGCAGAGGTTCAAGAAGCGAAGGGACAGTGACTGTCTCGCTCTAACCACGTGGGGACCTGTGTCCGTGAAGAGCTCCCGAGATCTTGGGAGCTCATGCATGCTTGCATGTATAGCTAACGCTAATGACCGGATGACCCCTTCCCGGCTGATTGGAGGGCGATTAAGGAGAGAGGGTGCTTACGGTAGCATGGTGCGTATTTACGGCAGCTGGACATGTATGGGCTTGTCATATGAATGAGGGCAGAGACGTATCATCACCCCCTCGAGTCCGCAATGGAATGAGGACTCACTGCCAAGGTACGTCTTCCAGCTGTCGCAGGGCTTGGACGCACCTGCTAGATCGAGTACGGATTGTTGAGCATGCGTAGCCGAGTAGGTCAGGGGCCTCTCCACACTCGTCGGCTGCAAGGATGAAAACTGACTGTATCCTACTTGAGCGCGCCGGCTGTACTCGGGTAGGTGCTGGTCTGGGTGTTGTGGGGCTCGTATCCGATGGCTGAACATCTGGCGGCGCCGCAGGGTACTGTTCCCTATACTTCGCCTTATGATCTTCGATTTCCTTCAGTAATCGAGGGTCCGAGACTCGTGCCATTATAGATGATAGGCGTTCAGTGGTAATAGTAGGGTATCCGACCCACTTAACGTGCACCTTCCAACCTCGCCCGGACGGTTCGGCACCGACTACACTTTCAATGTCGTAGAGTGCGTTACTATCCCACGTGTGCCAGCCGTCGGGATCATCATCGATCGGCAATGCAGCATCGTGATTTATGGGTCCAGTAGCGGTAGGGGGTCTCGCGGGCAGTAGCGTTTCGGGCATCAAGGGCAAAGCATGCTCGTCAACGTCGGGTAAGGGGAGTTCGGGATCATGGAAGAATGGGGCAGCGAAACTGCATTTCCGTAAGGATTGCCAGGGTAATACGTCCGGAACAGATCCATCCTGCGGAATGTCGAGTAGTACAGCATGAGGTTTAACGCCCAGGACGGTGAAGGCATGGCGCCATGCAAGTCCCTTGCCATGCTTACGGATGTAACGCGCCTTCTCGAGGTCACTGTATTTGAGCCATATCCTATCCCCAGGAACCACAGTGCGCAAGGGCTTGATCGGGGGAGCCAGTCTAGTCTCTGCATCCTTGAGGTCATCCAACTCTCTCGTGAGCCGAAGATGCATACGTCTCATCTTGAATCCCAGCTCTTGGATGGATCGCTCTTCCGGGCTGCTTGAAGGTAACAAATATGGTTGCTCCAAGGCGGCAAGCGAAGGGGGCGGATAACCAAACAGTGAGGTGAACGGGATCTGAGTATCTCGGGATAGTCGCTGGTTCACACAGGACTGTATTGCGGGGATAAGGGGCTTCCACCCTTGGTAGTCCTTAGTGTGACGATCGAGTGCCAGCTTAAGTTTCTTCACGGCGGCTTCGGCGAGGCCGTTCGCTTGGGGCGAGTGGGGCATCACGTGTATCATACGATATCCGTAGAGTTGCTCAGATGCGTCCATAAGCTTATTGGCGAAAGCTCCACCATTATCTGCGACAATGACGAGCGGGTGGCCGAATATCGAGAACACGTGCGTTATGAGGGTATCCAAAGTCTCCTCTGCGGTAGTGCTCCTTGTCGGGTTGTACAGGGTGAATTTGGTCAGCGCACATACTGCGACCAGTACATGCTTGAATCCATCGCACTCCGGCAGTTCTCCCTTATGATCGACGTGAATGACCTCGAACGGTCGGTTTGGGGTGGGTGCTGAACCAATTGGGATCGACATTGTAGCTTGAGATCTTGTCCCGCCGCACTTCTCGCAGGCTGCAACGAAGGCATGGCATTCTCGCTCCATACCTGCCCACCAGTAATGCGCTCGCAATTGCTTGTACATTGTTTCTCCACCAGTATGACCCCCACCATCTGCGAGGGAGAAGTGATGTCTCGATAATATTGCAGGGCGTACTCGGCGGGGAACGACAACGGCACGAGACGGCTCCCCGTCCTTAAAGGTCCGACGGTAGAGTGCATCCTCCAGCAGTTCGTACTTGTCAGAGGTCCGTACGCGTTCATGATGGGGAGACCTAACATTGCCTTGTAGGATGTTGATGATTATACGGCAGTCTGGATCGGATAGTTGGTCGGCCATCGTGGGGTCTGAGGTTGGCGGTCGCTTGTCAAGGGACACTCTATCGATCCGGTCCTGCCAGGGGAAGCTATCAGTCGGCACCGTCGCATCGGCACTGAGTATGGGCGATGTTAATGGACCGAGTGGGGCTCCATTCACTTCCCAATGTTCGAGTACCGCCAACGTCGTCGAGTCGCAGTCCAAGGTGACGGGGATCCCGCACTCCTTGAGTAGGTGCGCAACGGTCTGCGCGATGACTAACTGTAGGTCGAGCTGTGGGGCATGGACTCCCCGAAGCGACGTGTTCATCGAGTGCTCGAGGTTGAAGTCACTTTCGGTGATGACAGGCCCGATCGGCGTATCCACCAGCGTAAGTTCGAGGGGGTCGAAGTGGAGCTCGTCGAGTGTTAGTGGTGGTCGTAGGCACAGCGTCGTCTCGGCCGCGATAGTAGTACTATTCGTTTGTTTACCGATGTTGACCAAGACATCGGCTGTGTCGTGAAGGTCTTTGGGATGGACCACACATCCAATCTCTGTTGCGGCTTGCGTGATAGCTGCGAGTAGGTCCCCCGCGCTCTGAGGCGGGAACTCATCTCCCTCGGCCGCAACGATTACCACGGGTGGTCGTCCGAACGTCCTGTTGAATATGCGGACGTATTGGGCCCACCGCTTCAGTCGGGGGTGAGAATCGTCGTGTAGCTTGCTTATCTTTTCATCGACGTGTTGGATCATTTGTTGGAGCCGGTCCGGGTGTCGGCTGAGTGCGGGTATCATATTAGTAAATGGTATGATGGTCATGATTTCGTCTTCGTCGTTGGCTGAGGACGTCCTATCTCTCATTCCACGGCCAGGGATCTCGGGGGCGCCTGTGGCCGCCCAGAATCCACCCGGGTCGTCGGCTCTGTGTCTGGGCTCATACAGCTGGTATGTGGCTCCTTCGAGATATCGCTTCCCGGTGGTGGTTGGCGATCTGACGAATAAGGGGGCATCTCCGATGTATTCGAAAAGGTCGTCGGGTAGTTCCACTGCATCATCCCGTACCTTGACGTACTTGTGGAAAGCGGTAAACCTGCTAAGTAGGTCGGCTAACCCATTATCGGCTCCCTTTCGGTAAGCGATTCTGAGGTGCGGCAAGAAAGTGCCTATTTCCATTCCCCATCGTTGGAGTCGTGGCGGGGCAATGTGCTTAGTGAGCATGGACGTTGCCACCGCTGAATCTGTGTACACGGTAGTGGGGTGGTAGGTGATGAGTTCTGCCCAATGTCGAATACATAGTAGGATAGCTCCAGCCTCCTTATCGAAGGCGGCGTAATTCTTCTGCGCATCTATCAATGTCTTCCAGTAGAACCCTATGATCCGTAGCTCCCACCCTAGTCTCCGTCGCCAGTGGCTGTCCAGTGGGTCCTTGCCGGCGGCCCTGGGCTCATCATTATCATCAGGTGATGGTGGTGGTGGTCCCGGGAATTCCTTATGTTGCCACTGCATTAGTACCCCTCCCACGGCGTAGTCGGAGGCATCTGTGCATAGGACGAACTCTGCATTCGGGTCATCGAACTCAGGTGCGACGACGACAGCGGCATCATCCAGGTGGTCGACGGTCGCATGCCATGACTGATTTACATCGTCTTGCTCATCTTCATTGAATGCGTCAGGTGAGAACTTGCCGCTCTTGAGTCTGCTGCGGCTACTCGATCGGGCTTTGTGTCTCTTGCACGCATCTATCATTGGCGCCGCAAGGAGGGATACCCTGGGTATCATTCTTCGCAGGAAAGCTATTGCACCAAGGAAAGTGCCTGCTTCTTTCGGGTTCGAGGGTATACCTCGGTTCATGATTTCATCGATTTTAGGCTTCTGGAGCTGAAGTCCGTGCGGTGTGGCCACGAACCCTAGCACGTTGACTTCGGGTAGCAGCAGTTCGCACTTTGCGCCTTTAAGCGACATGCCTGCGACGGCCATCCTAGACAGGACCCTTTCGAATAGATCGACAAACGCGCCGAAAGTGGTCGCGCGTATGCAGATGTCGTCGATCCACGATGTAGCCCCGCCTTCGCCCCGGCCGTAGTCGAGGTCCTTCCGACGGTGGAGTCCCTTTAAAGCGAACTGCATTCCCCTCGAATACCCAGCCGGATTTCTCGTCAGTCCGTAGGGTGCGACTCTCCACTGGAATAAGGTACCACCCATGGCGCTGGGCAGTATAAAAGCGCTCTTGTGTCGGCTGTTCGAGGATAGCAGGAACTGGTAGAATCCCCCTGCAGCGTCGCAGAGTCCGAGGAAACGGAAACGGCCCCCC
>Ga0210243_102185_pt1 | contig 11449 bp, 9 predicted proteins | sample ChrtobMeP5a_32mM_FD_155461 | JGI IMG/M metagenome (GOLD analysis project Ga0210243, IMG submission 155461) | Chrysochromulina tobin associated microbial communities from unialgal haptophyte culture, Seattle, Washington, United States - P5a_32mM | ecosystem: Host-associated > Algae > Haptophytes >...
ATTTACGAAAGGATCTCCAACATGAGCGACTTGCTCGTCAGGTCAACAACGATTTGCTCAAGGAGCAGCTGCAGCGCGCGACCGAACGCATTGAGGAGCTGCTCAAGGAGCGCGAGCGCGAACGGTTTGAGGGGCGCCACGCGTCGGAAGTCGTGACCGACATGATGATCGACGAGGGCGAGTGCCTGCGAGAGCAGCTCACGAACAAGGCGAAGGCGCGCAAGACACTTGCAGGTGCGTCGGCTGTGCCGCAGACGGAGCTCACCTCCCGGCATGTCAACCGGCTTGTGCAGCACATCGAGGCTGTGCTCTTTGGTGCGGGGCGTGGCGATCTGGAGCGCACGAAGCTGCTGCTCGCCGCCGTCCTCGATCGACCCGTCGTGCAGCGGCTCCTCGGAGCTGGGGCGCCGCAGACGCTCAGAGCAATTGAAGTATCAAGGGCGTTGCTGGCGAGCGCGCGTGAGACGCTCGCGCAGCTCTCATCTCACGGCAAGCAGGACGAGTTTGATCAGCATGGCCGCCGGAATGATCAACGCGGGACGCGGAGCATTCATGCCCACCTTGCGTTCGAGACGCTCTTGACAGCGCTAATCCCTGACAACGCGACCGATGAGGGCATGCTGCGCACCATTGAGCGCATCCTTGGCATCAACCCCGAGCAGGCCGCGCGGGGCGTGAAGCGCAAGCAGGCAGCGGGCGGCAACGCGTTCGCGTTCGTCGAGGCGCTGCATGCGGGGCGCAAGCGACGCAAGACTGCCATCGACGAAGGGCGCGTCGTTTGCGATCGGTTCTGGCACGCCAACTGCCGCTTTGACACCAACCCGCGGAAGAAGAAGCGCATTCGCCTCCATGGCCGCAACAAGTACAAGGAGCACTGGCGGCATATTCAGTATGAGACGAACGAGGCGATGGCCAAGCTCTTTTTCGCCGGTCACGAGTACTCTCAGTATCTTGAGGGAGGCGGTCAGCCATTCAAGGAGGACATATTCTACAAATCCAAGTGCCCGTGCATCGAGCAGTCCAAGTTTGAAGAGTGCTCGTGCCCAACATGCACCATCGCCACTGAGACGGTGCGCGCGTGGGATCGGCAGCGTGCCGTTTGGCACAGGGAGGCTCGCGAGGCGTGCTCGTGCGGCCACTGCGCCAAGGGCGGCGCGTACCGCAGCGCCTCGAGCTCGTTTGCCAAGCTGCGCTCCTTCCTGCACGCGCCTTGCGGAAAGCGGAGCTTCAACGAGCTCATCATCTCGCAGGGCCCCAAGAGCTGCGAGAAGGTCGAGATGTACAAACGGCAGTGCTGCCGTGTGGCGCTGCCGGAGATCTCGGGGGCGGTCAAGGCGATGGCGGCGGCGGACAAGGCGGCGGCGGCGGCGCTGGCGCTGCGAGGTGCCGCGACGGCTGCTGCACGCGAGCCGTTTGCGGCCGACTTGTTTGCCACAGTGGCGACAGAAAAGGCGGCGGCTGAGGCGGAGAAGGCGGTGGCGCCGACGGCGGCCAAGGCGGAGAAGGCGGCACGAGATGTAAGGTACACCGTGGACGAGATCCGCGAGCTCGGCGACTGCAACCTCTGTGGCTGGGATGCGTGCATGCCATACTGCCCTCTTGAGTGGGATGCTTCGAAGCCCGCTACGTGGAAGGAGTGGCGCCCACGCATCGAGAAGGATGGCAAGTCGTACCAGTCGGAGCTCCGCACGATCACGGGCACTCGCAAGGAGCTCATGGAGCGCGTGAAGACGATCTACTCGGACGCCGACCCCCATCAGTGGAAGGACTCGTGGCTCACCCAGATGCGCCACTTGCTGTACGCCACGGGCGAGGCCGACGAGCTCTTCATCTCGACGGACTTCAGTGCTCAGTTTGACCACAAGTGCGCGTGGACGCTCACATGCGAGCACCCGCCAAGGAGCAATCAGGCCGTCTATGTGGTCACGCGCACGTACCTCGACAGCAACGGTGTGCGGAAATTTGATACTGATGTTTGGCGAATCTTCAGCGAGGTCAAGGGCGACGCGCTCTTTCATAACACCGCGCTCTCGCTGATCGTCGAGTATTATAAGGCACGGTTCCCACTCCGTCAGGTGCACGTCTTCACCGACGGATGTCGAGGCCAATACAAGGGCAAGCGAAATTTCTATCGCATCGCCTGCTTCCCATCCGAGCACCCTCTGGCGATCAACATGTTGGCTAAGGACCCTATGGTGATCAACGAGTCGCTGGACGAGTTGTTAACCGACCCGACCCCCGGCACCGCGGTGCCCGCCGCAGCGCTCGCCATCGCACCCGTTGACCCCCCTGTCGCCCTCGCCGTCGCCCCCGCCTGCGCCATCGCCCCCGCCTGCGCCATTGCCCCCGCCGTCGCCCCCGTTGCCCTTCCCTCTAGGGGCCGCAAGCGCACGGCGCCGGATGAGCCCGATGCCCCTGAGGATTCGCACATCACCGAGCGTGATGGTGTGCGAATCCTCCACCATTTTGCCACGAGCCATCACTTTAAAGGCCCGCATGATGCCTACGGCAAGGACCCAAAATTCCTTGGCCGGATGGCAGAGCGCCACCAGCGTGTGCGCCTCGCAACAACCCGGGACCTCTACAACTTTTGTGTCGAGACGATGCCGGAGCCCAAGAAGCTGACGGCCAAGCAGATCATCGCCCCGATGCCCATCAGGCCACCAGCTGAGCTCGCACGCCTCCCACCCGAGCAACTGCCGGAGCATCTTCGCCTGCAGCAACCGACTTGGGCGGAGGCGCTGAAGGTGGCTGAGGCTGCTGGTGCTCAAGAGCGGGACTCCACCGTAGCCTCAGGCGAGGAGGAGTGCGAGGCTTGCGAGGCGGATGAGGGTTGCGAGGAGGGCAAGACGGAGGTCGAGTCGGAGCCAGAGGAGCCAGAGGAGGTGGAGCCAGAGGAGGCGGAGGTGGAGCGGCTGGAGGCGGCCTCCGACAGCGAGGCGGAGGAGGATGGCGCGGGCGATCTCGTATTCGAGTTCGACGAGAATGGCGGTCGGATTCGGCCAGAGGAGGAGGCGGCGCACATGGCGGAGGAGGAGGCAGAGATGGAGACGCGCGGCGCTGTTGTCGAGCAGCCATCAGCAAGCCGCAGCAGCCGCCGCCGCTCCCGTCAGGTCCAGATCCTGCAGCAGGCGGCCGGACAGGAGCATACTACACAGGGCGAGACGCGCACCGAGCAGCAGGGGCAGCGTGCTCAGGGCATTTTTACAGCGCAGAAGTACTTTTGGATGTACTTCGCCCCAGGGCCGAACAGCGGTCTGCAGATCGTGAAGCCAGGCGAGCGTGCAGGGCCAGGACAGTGCCATGCAATCCTCGACGCGGCCGCCAACCTTGATGCTGACTCGGTGACGGCGAGCAATGAGACTTACGAGTACGCGGGTATTGACGCGAGCCAGCCCGAGATGCTGTACACGAAGACGTTCACGTGTGCCGCGAGCTGCTGCCGTGATCGCTCATCCATCTCCCTCGATTCGCGTGCGTGCCCCTTTCTCGCCTTCACGGGTCGCTGGCAGCAGCAGACGGTGCACGCGATGCACGGGGTGACTCGTGTTGCTGCCGAAAAGCGGGTGGCGGCGAGCGAGTTTGCCAAACGCATGAAGGTTGATCATCTGTACGCTGTCTTTGGCAGCTACAAGGAGTTGGGTGATCGGCCGTATTGGCTGCTCTGGTGCATCCAGCTTCCCTATCAGGCACCGAAGGCGCCGAACAACCTCAAGGCGCAGGATGGCTCGACCATCCGAGGCGGGACGTGGATCTTTGATGCATACTTCTTCGAATCGACCTCAGCAGATCAGCAGCGGCGGAGCTACAAGCTGCTCGATGGTGAGAAGGTGCATGTGACGGTTGAGAGCCTCATCCAAGAGGCCGATCTTGAGTTTGACCGTGATGGCATGCACGATCGCATCCTTGGGGACTCATCGCACCTCAAGATCATGCGTCACAATTTCTCGAATGTTGTGACATAAAGAGACTGTTGTGACCTACAGAAACTTCTCGTGGGCATTATGATCAAAGCATTTGTTAATCTGAAGATCATGTATGTTAGTTCTTTCAATCGGTGCATGATAAGACTCATGATAAGACTCAGATTTGTGTCGGACCGACGATGAAATTTTCTCGAGTCTCACAGCATCAGGGACAGCGCTGAGCATTCTCGCCACCAACCGCCTGCGCTTCGATCGGCTGCGGCAACCATCAGCCTCCTCCTCTGCCTCGTCAGCGTCCTCGCCATCGCTCTCAATTAGGATTCCTCGTCCTCGCCCTCACTGTCGTCGTCGTCGCTGCCCTCCTCCCACGTTGCCAACCAGCTGCGCTGAACGCCCGCGTCAATGCGCGCCATCGCAGCGTCGGCGCTCCACGCCTCATCATCGCCATTCATCTCGTCTTTTGCCGCATTTCCTGCTCATGAGCATTGGTTCCGCGACACCCGTGCTGCCAACAGTCCATCCTTCCAACCTGGTCAAAACACATGTCAGCTGCGACAGAATCCCCTTAAGTTGGTAGTTGACGCGAGCCCCGGAAGCAGTGCGAGCTGTGGCGTACTTGTCCAGCGCCTCCTTATCAGCAACGCGAACGAGCGTGAGCTCAGGCGTGACGAGCTCCGGCATGACGGCCTTCGTTCCACGATCCGCATAGTGACGAAGCGCCTTCGTTCCACGATCGCGTCGTTTTGAACACGTGAATAATTTTCGCCCCCCGCGCCTCCGGGGGGCCCGTACTAACCCCAGGGAGTCTCGAGACACCCTCTGGACACCTCCTGGGCAAAAAAAAGCGTCATGTCCTCAGCGGTCCGACCTGACCTTAGAACCGCTCGCTCGTGCACTTAGACCATCTCCATGCGCGATGATTTGACGAGTCGAGCGGTCGTAGGCGCCCAAAGTTAGTTTCCGTATAAAAACAAATGATGCACGTGACGTGAGACGTGGCCCACAGGGCTCCAGCCTCCACACACGAGACACGTGGTATACTAAACGACACCGGCCATTGACGATTGACACCGGCCAGGCGCCCTTCCCCTCGCCTTGCGCAGCCGCAGGCCGCGTCGTGGCAGCTCCGGGCAGGCGCCGAGATACAGACAGCTGGATACAGATAGGGCGGGCACTTGGTACACTTGGCCGTTGACCACTTGTGCGTTCGTGTGCGCCGACGTCTAGGTCTCAAAATTACATGTAGAGTCCGTGCATGTAGAGTCCCTATGAGTGCAGATTCACCCAGGCCGCCAGGTATGACCCTTTGTGGCTTTGACGCTGGCGCGCACCCGTCGGTACTGAGCAAGGATAACACCATTTCAATACTCATCGCCCGTTCGCTTCAGTCGAAGGCCCCCACAGTTCGCTGCCGAAATTCGCACGGTATTTGGGCAATGCGTCCTGGATGTCGATGACGCGGCGGTCGTAGTGCAAATGGTGCTCGGGCGCCCAGCTTGCAGGCAATGCAGTGCGCTCAAACAGCGCATATGGCACTACGACACGCTTAGGCCCGAGGGTGGCAAACACGGGCGAGTAGCATTTGGCACAGCGCTTGCGCGTGACGTGCTTCGAGGTTTGCGTACTCAGCAGCGATGGTGTTTCTGTGCCATCCTCTCCTGCTGTTATTTCCACATCCTCAGCAGCGAACACAAGGTTTGCCAAGAACGGTGCACCAGAAAGGGTACGGCAAGAGCTGCAGTGACAAATGCTTCGTGCTTGTGGCACGGCGTCGTTGATGATACGTACGCCGACATGCTTGCAGTGGCAGCGGGCTTGCAGTGCAGACGATGCAGCCGCCGTGAATGCCAACAGACAGGTCTGCATCGTGTGTGGACGCTCGCGGTTGCCTCGTACAATGTACTGTACTGTACGTGCCGCAGGGACGGAGGCCGCGTGAACGCGAGATGCCTACACACACGTCCTGAGCGGGCAGTAACAGTACCGTTGCACCGGCTACCCCAAACTTTCGCACTTACAGCGCGCGCGCTCGCGCGGCTCGGCTCAGTCCTCTGATGACCGAGCGCGAACCCTACAAGTTCTTGAACAAGTGAGCTCGCTCTCGCCCACGTTTGTGCCTCGAGAGCCTCGACTGGCCCCACCTTACGCCACCGCCTTGTGTGCGCAGAGATGTCCTCGTCCACGCGAAGCTCGTACTTGATTGGCAAAAGCGGCGTGAGATAGTCCGTAATTGGGTGCATCCACTGGCCAAGGCGCCTGGCGGCGAGAGCGTCCAAGGGCAAGTTCCTCTTGCCGACGGCGCACCGCCTGGAGTGACGCACGACGCATCTCGGACGCATCAGCAGTCTATTCGATCCGTCCAGAGTCGTATTGGTGACTCCCAGAGCGACGATGCGGTGGGCGGTGGAGTCAAACAGCGTCTCTTCGACGCGGACACGGCGGCGGCGGCGGCAGCCGAGGCGCATCGACGTGCGCAGCAGGAGGCCGCCGAGCGAGCAGCCGAGGAGGCAGCTGATGACAGGGTGACTGAGGAGGAGGACGACAAGGACGAGGCGGAGAGCGCGCAGCAGCCGGCGGACGACCTCGGCGCCGCCATCAAGATGTTCCCGAAGGAAGTCTTCAACGGCACTATCCTTGAGCTCACGGATGACGAGAAGGAAACAGAGATTGACGCCATGGACGAGGTAGACGCCATGGATGAGAAGAAGAACGAGGTGGACCCCATGGACGAGATGGACGTCATGGAAAAGCCGCCGCTGCTGTGGCCGCCCGGGCTTACTCGATGCCCCTTTGATGTGCACTGCCCGCTGCGACCGCACGGCTGCCTGCGCGGCAACCCCACACATCTACTCAAGGAGTCCCACACCGTCGAGCACGTACGGCGCCAAGCGCGCAAGGTGGACTGGGCCCATCCTTTTGGACCGCTCTACCGGCTCGTCAGGGATGCCGGCCTGCCGCACGCGCACTGCACCACGCGGGACGCATGCCTGCGGGCGCTCGACACGGCGCTTGACACCCATCTGGTCAAAGACATGTGCATCGCGCTCGACTGACGCAAGGCTCCGCGGGGGCCCACCGGCTGGGTTCGCATGAGAGCAGCAGTGCTGACGGCTCTCGCGATGTTGAGAGGTTAACGTGGGGCCGCCCGTGGGGCCGCCCGTGGGGCGCGTCGGCCGTCGGCGGGTTAGAGCGCGTTACGTCTTGTCTCGACTTTGTGTGTCAAGGTCTCGTCCGTCGGTCGCTCTTTTCTTGAATTCGCGAGTGCCGACGGTCCGGTCGGCGCCGGGTTCGTCCGGCTGAGCGCTGACCGGCACGCGCTCGCGAGACCGCCGCGACGCGAGAACGTACCGCGGATAGGCGTGTGAACTCAGAACTGTGAAGTGTGATTAATTCATTTTCTGACCTTTGCTCCATTGCTCTTGCTCTTTGCTGAGCGAGTGAGACGGTCATCGACGGAATTTTCCCGAATGCGAATCGGCCGAGATCGCGCAGTGCGCCGAGTCCGCAGAACGCGTATCGATCGATCGTGGTTCCGTTCGTGCATAACCATAGTCCATCGTCGCGTATAAGCCGATTGCGAACCCCGCGTGAAAACGCCGGTTTTGCTTCCATGCTCGGCTTGCGTCGCCACAACCGTCTTGTCGCAGTGGGCACGCACAACTTCATCTCCACAACTTTCCTCAGACGATACACCCCTCTCAGACGCCCTGAGAGAGGGTGAGGACGGGTCACAAACACAAATACACCCCATGCATGGCTGTGGGCTGTCCGAGCTCCGGTGGGGCATAATGCGCGCAGCCATCGAAATGGCTGTCGCAGTGCGACCACAGTCGCGCCATGTAGTTGCTCACCAAACGATTCGACCGTCGGAGGCGAAAGTGAAATTCCCGCCTGCTGCAGGTTGGGCGCCGCCTGTGGCCTGCATCATGCCAGGCTGCATCATGCCGGGTTGCATCATGCCGGGCTGCATCATGCCAGGCTGCATCATGCCGGGTTGCATCATGCCGGGCTGCATCATGCCGGGCTGCATCGTGCCGGGTTGCATCATGCCTTGCTGCATCATGCCTTGCTGCATCATGCCTTGCTGCATCATGCCGGGCTGCATCATGCCGGGCTGCATCATGCCGGGCTGCATCATGCCGGGCTGCATCATGCCGGCGCCCGGCGCCATGCTCGGTGTGGAGGGTCCAGCTGGGGCACCCGGCGTGGCTGGGGCAGCCGACGTGGACGGCGGCGCGGAAGAAACAGGCGCCGCGGGCGAAGCAGGAGCGGCGGCGCCCGCGGATGCCGTTGCGGGCGTGCCGTTCATCATACCGGGCTGCATCATGCCGGGCTGCATCATGCCGGGCTGCATCATCCCAGGCTGCATCATGCCGGGCTGCATCATCCCAGGCTGCATCATGCCGGGCTGCATCATCCCAGGCTGCACCATGCCGGCTTGCATCATGCCGGGCTGCACCATCCCGGGCTGCATCATGCCCCCTGTGGGGGTGGGTGCCGCCTTGGAGTTGGGGTCGAGCGCCATGGATTGCGGCTGGACCGGGGACACATTCGGGACGGGCGCAGCCCCTTCATCCTTATTCCAGTGCTGTGTCTTGCATGTGACGACCATCGAGTTGGACAGGCCAGCGAATGCAGGCGGCACCCACGTCACACGCCCCTCGTCTGCGTCACCCTTGTGAACGACTGCCTCCTCCCTTGGCCGGCCAAGGAGCTGTCAGTGGGCGAGCGAGTTGTGAGCATCCATTGTCAGCAGCCATCAGGTGATAGGAGCCCGCAAGGCATGGGGGGGGGGAAGCAGCGGCAAATTGGGGGGCTTGCTCTGCGCACCTCGAGGAGATTGCTTGACACAGAGATCTTGGAGTCGTTATCCTCGAGCCCCGCCCACAGGTCTTCCTCGTCGTCGTCAGTCACCGCCATCAGCTTCGGAAGAAACCTTGGCGCTTTGGCAAAATCGAGCCCGTCTGTTCGCCACGGGAAGAACGCAGAAAGGGGTGGAATCTAAACCAGGGAGATAGAATAACTCCGCAAGAAGTCCGCAAGGATGTAAGAGAACTTGTTTTCAGATCTTCGATTTCTTCACCACTCCCAAGCAAGCAAGCAAGCATTTCTTCACTCCATCGCGTCATAGCTTTTCTACGCTCGCCTATCGCCGCAGGCGCTTTGGACCGTCTTCACGTTTCGCATCCACGCTCACGGCACCGCCGGGTGACCCCACTGCCTCAGTTTCGGAGCCTGCTGGCGTGGTCGTCGCCCCCGCCATCTCCACACCGCCGCCTTCGGCCGCCGCTACACTGGGCGCCGAGGCGGAGATTCGAAAGCTCGCACTCGCCTCGGCCTCAAAGGCACCTTCGCTCGAGCTGGCGACGCCATCGACCCCACTGCCAGCGTCGGCGCCATCTTGAGCGGCGCCGTCTGCCACGGCTGCACCGCAGCTACTGCCGCCGCTGCCACCGCCGCCGCGCGAGTACCGCCGGATCTCGCTCACAATCTTCTTGCGCACCTGCGGCACACGGATATCGGTTCCTTCGAAGTCGATGGTTGCCGCGTCCACCGGCCGCTGCGCCAGCTGAAACGGCGCGCGCATCTGCATGGAAGCAAAGAAGGGGTGATCCATCGCGGCGCGCACCTGTGGAAAAGGGAGCAAGGCGCCGTGGTGAGCACTTGCATGCATGGAAGCAAAGAAGGGGTGTTCCATCGCGGCGCGCACCTGTGGAAAAGGGAGCAAGGCGCCGTGGTGAGCACTTGCATGCTCGGCATCCCTGGGCTCTCCATGGCGGCACGCACAGAGCAGCGCTCGCGCGGCCGGAACTGCCGCATCTCCGTCTGATGAGGGGGGCAATCAGACGCACTCAGGCCAGGCACTCAATGGCGCACCGAGCAGCGCTCGCTCGGCCGGAACTGAAGCATGGCCTGCAGCAGCGCGATGGCCTCGGGCGGCGCTCCGGGCGTGAGCTCTTCGAAAGGCGTCGCCGCCACCGGATCGAGCGAGTTCAGCAGTTCCCGCATCTCGGCGCGCTCAACCCACTGGAACGGCCCCTGCGGCGTGCCGATCACCTTGAAGATGACATTGAGCTGGTCGAGCGAGGCGGGGGACTCCAAGTCGTCCGAGTTGGGAGAGAGCGGGAAGCAAGACTGTCCGGGGAAGAGCGCGTTCCGCTCGATGGCCGGCCTTTCCGCTTCGGGAAGCATCAAGAGGAGTTCGGCGAAGATGCACGCGAAGGACCACGCATCGATGGCGGTGGTGTACCGCTGGAGCAAAATGAGCTCCGGCGCGCGGTACCAGCGCGTCACCACGTGCGAGGTCATCTGGCGCGTCACTTTGGGGCCCGAGCCTGTGCCCGAGCCTGTCATGCTCACGAGCGAGGGTGATCGCTGAAGCCCCAGTGCTGCCGGCGCGAGCGTGCGCTCCTGAGCACGCCAATCCTCCTCGTTGACGACCCGGCTGAGCCCAAAGTCGCAGATCTTGACGTCGCACGTGCCCGAGAGAAGCACATTGGCGGGCTTGAGGTCTCGGTGTAGCACGTGTGCCGAGTGCAGATACAGCAGCGCCGAGAGCATCTGGTGGCAGATCCATTGCACGTGCGCCACCGTGATCGTCTGCGACGACGCGATCAGCTTGCGTAGGTCGAGGTCGACAAAGTCGAAGACGACCCAGAGGTCGCTGAAGGATGATTCCGAGGTGGGGGCAAGCACGTCGCGGATGGAGATGATGTTGTCGTGCGAAAGGTGGCGCAGGATGCGCAGCTCACGCAGGATCCGCTTCGCCTCCGTTGCCTGTCCGAAGCAGTTGTGGATCTTCTTGATGGCCACCTTCTCCTCGGGCACTACTTCGTCTCCCCTCGAAGGTGTGGCCTGCATCGCGGCCCATACCTCTCCATCTGTGCGAGCCGAAAAAGATCGGGCAGAGGTGCACACTGACTAGCGTGAGAGGAAGACAGAGTGGAAGCGTCTCGGGAAGGGCTCCGATGCAGAGCTGGGCTGGTGCGCGGAGGTGTGCCAGCAGCTGCGCACTTGCGCCGCTCCCGAGGTGGTTGATCAGCCGGTAATTCTCACGCACGTCGGCGCGGACGCCTCGGAAGAAGCGGCTCTCCGATTGCATAATTGTCGCGTTGCGAAAAGGAAGACCCTCGCTTTCCTTTCAGAGACGCTGAACAAAAGTACATGTACTTGAGATACCGGTACCAAATGACGAAACACGTTCCGCAGAAACATTCCTCGAGGCTCATGCCGCGTCTGAGCGCGGTCCTCGAGTGTATAGGTTCCCAACGCGGCCCTAGCGTTCCGGCGTTGAGTTGGTAGTCGTTATTTTTACGGTACGAAGGCTTCCTTCACCTACACCGACCTGTTCCGGTGTCTCGCTAGCGTGCGCTTCACACGCTCATCGACGTGGTAGCGGTGGACTGTCCCGATCCACAACCTCTTCGCCTTCATGTCTACTGACGGCGATAGCACGCTATCCAACACCATCGACAAGCTCGTCCCCGTCACCTCCGACGGCATCCCAATCATTTGGACGGACG
>Ga0210243_102189_pt1 | contig 11430 bp, 8 predicted proteins | sample ChrtobMeP5a_32mM_FD_155461 | JGI IMG/M metagenome (GOLD analysis project Ga0210243, IMG submission 155461) | Chrysochromulina tobin associated microbial communities from unialgal haptophyte culture, Seattle, Washington, United States - P5a_32mM | ecosystem: Host-associated > Algae > Haptophytes >...
AGATCACACACAATCGCACACAACCACACGCACACCTAGGCACCCGCCGCCGAGACCCAAGCCACGCAGTTTGCTGTGAACCAAATTGGAAGGGCTGTTTGCGGGCTTCGTTTTGATAATCCTGAGCGGATTATTGCGGATCTGGGGCCTACGTTCCGAGATCTGTCGATTGGTACCCTTGCATTATGTGCATTATTTGACCGCCTTGCTGCCGCCTAGTTCGTAATCAAGTTGCCCCACGAGGGAACGCGCCCTCCCGTCGGTCCGCGACAAATGGTACCTACCCATTGGACCAAAAGGGGATCCCTCGGGGACGCGAAGTTCACTGGGCTCAAAGGCAGTTTTTGCGATGCTTCCGCGACGGTCGCTCGTCGCTGCCCACTTCCTCTCACGTCGGCTGCTCTGCACGGCCTCAAATCAGCGGCTGGTGCGGGTCGCACGGGACGACGCAGATGCGACCGTCACGATCGTGACACTCAACCAGCCTGACAATCTCAACGCGATGACAGCCACGATGGGCGACGAGATTGAGGCCGTCGTGGCCGACCTGCGCAGTCGGCCTCCGAGCGAGCTACGTGCGGTCGTGCTCACCGGTGCAGGCCGTGCGTTCAGCGCGGGGGGCGACCTCGCCTTCCTCGACGCTCGGCGAGACGACAGCCCCACCAGCAATGCTGAGATCATGCGCCGCTTCTATGCCCGCTTCCTCTCCATCCGGAAGCTCCCTGTGCCCGTCGTCGCGTGCATCAATGGGCCAGCGATCGGCGCCGGCCTTTGCTTTGCGATGGCTGCTGACGTGCGAGTCACGCACGACAAGGCCAAGCTCGGCTTTACATTCGTCGGCTTGGGGCTCCATCCTGGCATGGGCGCCACGCACACGATCGCGCTCGCGGCGGGTGCGCAGACGGCCAGCCGGATGCTGCTCACGGGCGACATTGTGGGCGGCCAGGAGGCTCTCGCCCTCGGTCTTGTGACTGCCTCGTGCGCCGATGCTCCGGCGGCGCTCGCCGAGACGCTCGGCATCGCGCGCCGCATCGCCGCACAATCACCGCTCGCCGTGAGGGCCACGCTGCTGACGCTGCGCCAAACGGCGGACTTTGGGCTCGACGCGGCGCTCCAGCGAGAGGCGGACGCTCAGGCACAGAGCTATGCCTCCGCGGACTATGCCGAAGGCCTCGCTGCCATCAAGGCCAAAGTGACGCCGAGCTTTCCCGGACGCTGAGCCTTTCCCGCTGACGGCTTTGAGCTCTGCCTCTCAGTGTGCGGATGTTTGAGGCGCAGGGCTCGGGCTTACATCAGGCAACATCGTCGAAGATGTGGGCCGGGCCGCAGCTGACTCAACACACGCATGAATCTGCGAGCACTAGGTAGCGATAATCGTGTGCAACTGAGCATTGCAACTAAGTTCCTCATGGGGAATTGTATACGGGGTTCACTAGAGAGTCTCTAACATCCTGCGTGTCGGTTCACACTTTTGAACTCCACCCGCTCTGCTGGACGGGCGGGTGTGGCCGCACAGACTGTCGCACTGGCCACTGCGCGCCAGGAGAGAGTTAGGAGAGAGACGATGCCTATGGTTCGGTTGTAACCGAATGTCTTCATGTCACCGAGCGCCACCGAGCGCCACCGAGCGCCACCGAGTGCCACCGAGTGCCTATGGTTGCCAACGAGTGCCTCCGAGTGCCTATGGGAAATGAGTGCCACCGAGTACCACCGAGTGCCACCCATCTTACAATCGTGGTGGAATGGCGCATGCCATCCGCCATCATCGCTCGTCTAGTGGGCGAGGGGCGCATACAGCCGCGCGACCGATGGCGCCGAGCCGGCAGCACTCGTCTTCGGACTCGGACTCGGAATCGGACGCGTCCTCGATCGGGAAGACCAGGTCCGGGAGGGTGGGGGTGAGGGGATTGGTGAGGGGCGGCTCTCGTAGCCCGTGGGCGAGGGCGAAGCCGGCCAAGGCGAGACGCCGGGAGAGTCGTTGATGGCCGAAGCCAAAGGCAGGCTCGTCAACGTGCTGAAAGAAGCGCGGCCGCGGCCGCGACGGGTCGACACGTACGGCCGTCTCCGTGCCGCGATCGGGCCTCTCCGGCAGCGTGAGGATCGCGCTGCCGGCCGGCGGGGGGGGCACGTGCGGGACGGGGGTTACGGGTGGTGGCGCATTCGGCACCGCGAAGGCGGTCGCATCGAGGCGGCGCTGACGGAACAGCATGAGGCCCGCCTGGGAACTGGGACTCGTGCGCCCGAAGAGCAAAGTGGATGATGGGCTGCCGCTTCGGCCTTGACTTGGCCGATACATCGTGGCATCGGTCGCAGACTTGGACCGCTTGCATGGGTCGGAAATCGTCTCGAAATTCGGATTCGCAAGCTCGTCCCTGTCAAGCGGGTTGCACGAGCGCGGCCGCTCACGGGCGGACACGCGCGATGCGGGTCGAGGCTGTTTGTGGGGAGTGGTTGCCGGTTCGCCCAGAGCCAAAAGTTCGAGCGGATGAGCGAGGGCGGAAGATGGTCGCAGCGGTGGTGAGAAGAAGAAGGGCTCGCCCCCATACCCCGAGCTGGGCGGCGCGGCGCGCCATGACGTCATGACGCAGCTCCGTCCGCAAGGTCGTCCAGAGGGTTCGCTTTCGCGTCCGCGTAGGAACCTCTGATGATGTTCAAGCGACGGTTTCATCTTTTCGGATTCATCCGTGGACGAAACTTCCTGGAAGCCGAGCACTCGCCCTAACGGCGAAGGGTCTTTTGTGCTTCGTCGATGGAAAAATGTATTCTAAGTGTTCGGGTCGAGCGGCGCTCAGCCCATGTAGATCCGTCCGGAACCTGTTTTACTTGCATTACCACTCGTCGGTTTGTGCGATATTGACGGGGGGGTCGCGATATCGTGGGATTTCACGATTTCGTAGTCCGGTTAGCAATATCGTAGTACGCGCACGATATCGCGGGAGGGCGCCGATATCGTGCCCCCGTGCCGATATCGTGTGAGAGGTTGCGCTATCGTGGGTATTTGCGATGCCGTGGGCCGCGCGGAAATATCGTACACAGGCCCGCGATATCGCACGACGCGGCGTGGTATCGTGCCCACCCGCGTTATCGTGAGCGCGACGCGCGATATCGCGCAACGGGACCGGATATCGCCGCGCGCACCGACGATATCGCGTGTGTGTGCGATATCGTGCGCGGGGCGCGATATCGTCCCCCGCGCGCGATATCGCAGGTCCGCGTGGCAATGTCGTACGCTTTCCCACGATATCATGGGCATGGCGTGGTATCGTGCCCACCCGCGTTATCGTGAGCGCGAGGCGCGATATCGTGCGGCCCGCGACGTTATCGCGGGCCCGTGTTGCGATATCGTGAAACCACACGATCTCGCGGCGGTGTCACGATATCGCGTGGTTTGCGCGCGATATCGTGCGCCCGTCCACGATATCGTGGGTTCCGTTAATGAGATTCCATTAGCCGTTCGCTCTTAATCCCGAGTTCACATGATCTCGATAAGTATCTCGATCCGGATCTAGTGAGAGGCGCCGACGGCCGACGTCCATGCTTGCATTTCCTCGGGACGCCGCCGCCCGCGCCTCCGCCGCCGCCCTCACCACCTCCGTCGCCGGCACCTTCGCCTCCGCTCAGCAGCGTCGTGTGCCGAATGCGCAACGCAGACAACGGAGCGCCCTTTATCGCGTGGCTCAACGCAGGCGAGCGCCTGTCCAAGTACATCGGAGCGGAGCCTGTCTCCGATGAGCCGCGCCTCGCGCGCCAACGCGCTGAATGCACCTCCAGCACCGGCCGAAGCACGAGCTCCGGTGCTGCCGGTGCTGCCATCGCAGCCACCACATCGCAGTGGGCCCGACGCCTGCAGCAACGCTCGCGCGGCCATCCTCTCGCCATCCCGTCTTCTTCGTACCGCACGCTGGCTCTCCTCCGCTCCTCGACAGAGTGACTCGCCGTCGACGGAGCTCGGTGCCAAACCAACGCGCGCAGATGCAGCATCACTCGCCATACCGCCGCCGCCGCCATCCTTCTCCTCTCACCGTCAGCAACAGCGGCGTCTTCGAGAACATTCACGCACGCCCCGCCCAGGACGGCGCCGCGCTCCTTAGCTGGCTGTTCCGCCGCGTGCCGGCTCACCAGCTGAGCGCCGTCTCGGTCGAGAATCTCGCGGCGTAGCTCGAAGAAGCGACCTCGACGCGCGAGCTCCTCGCGCTCGTGCGCGAGCGATCCACCGGCGTCGTGTTGGGCGGCGGCGCTGCTTCGGGCGGTGCCCACCACGGCGCGGCCAGTGGCGTGGGCGATGCCCAGCACGGCGCCTCGGCGCCTTGGTCCGAGGTGCTCGACCTGAGCGTGGGCTATCAAGAGCGAGAGGCGAGACCACCCCTCGCCGAGGCCAACCTGACCGAGCAGCTCGAGGTCGGCATCCTGTGCGATCTGCGCATCTGGGCGCGCGCGTGCCCGGAGGCGCAGCTCGCCCATTTGAGATTGCTCGGGGAGCGGCTCGGATTGTCGCCGAGATTGTCGCCGAGATTGTCGCCGAGATTGTCGCCGAGATTCGCACCGAGCGCAGCGCGATCTGCGCCCACCTCGCCGCTCACCCTCGTGGGCGCCGTCGTGGGCACCAAGGCCGCCGTGCCGAGCGCCGTGCCGAGCGCCGTACCGAGCGCGACCCTCCGCGCCCACGTCACCGTCCGATTCCTCCTCCACGGGCTACGCAGCCTCGCGCCCAGCACGGCGCTCATCAATACTGAGGCCGGTAGCGGCAGCGGGAGTACACGCAGCGGTAGCGGCAGCGGCAGCGGCAGCGGCAGCGGCAGCGGCAGCGGCAGCGGCAGCGGCAGCGGCAGCGGCAGCGGGGGCGGCAGCGGGGGCGGCAGCGGCGGCGGCGGCGGCGGCGGTGGCAGCGGGGGCGGGGGCGGGGGCGTGGACGCTGGCGCTGGGTTGAAGAACATGTTGCTCGCTTTGGCGGAGCTCGCTGGCACTCTAACGCCCTCGGATGCGGACGTTCATCTCGTGCTGACGTGGCTCACGGACATTCGGCGTGCCCACGACGACGCTGCTGCGCGTGCCGCTCCTTCGGCTGCTCGAAACTTGGCTGGTGAGCGCCCACGACGACGCGGCGCGCGGTGGTGGCGCCGGTGGCGCCGAGTTGGGCACTTTCCGCGTTGACGGTGAGGGGGGTGATCTGGCGGGCGGCAGATTGGGCGGGAGCGGCGGTGCCTTCGCGCGTCCCATGTCGACGCCGAGCCGCCCGTCTGCCTCGGCGCCCTTGCCCGGGACGGCGCCACTGCCCGGGACGGCGCTCCTGTCCGGGACGGCGCCCCTCTGTGTGGATCATTATAGGGAGGGGGAGCGCCGTCCCGAGCACCGCAAAGGGGCGACCCGAGCGCGCCTCGAGAGAGGAGCCGTTGGAGCCGATGAATCTGTGAAAGTGAATCTCGAAACGACATGCTATATCTTTATATCTCGAAGGAGGGCCTTATTTTTTGTCTTCGTGCAGCGGTGCGACGTGTTGATACAGATGAAGTTATGTTTCGTACTTTTATTTTTAGTACGTACTCTCAGCATCTGATGACCGAGCCTGCGGATTACCTGCGGACTGCGGTTTGCGCGCGCGCGCCGGTACAACAACGGTACAAGAACTACGCAGTCGTCAGTCGACACACTCTCGTCCGAGACACCGTCTCAACATGTTAATGTCTCATCTCTCTCTAGAAGATCTCAACATAATGTCTCATCTCTCTCTAGAAGCTGGATGGAAAGTGGTGGTTGTACACGAAGCTGCCACGAGCGCGGAGCGTCGCCATTAGGTCTACTTTTTTGGTACCTCTGGAGGCAGTCTTTGCCCACACGATTGACTCGAGGCTCCGCTTCCAGCGTTCTGTATCTTCGTCTGTCAAACAGGGCAGGGGCACAATCGGCGCTCGGCATCTGATGTCGCTTAGGCGCACGATGCCATACCACGGCTTGCTGTAGAGCCTGGCTGCTGCGCCTTGGTCCTGCGTACGGACCGCGTACGTGAAGCGACGAAAGATTCGCCCAAAGTTTTCAGCTCGCTGCCGGCGGCCGCCCCCGCCCCCGACCCTGCCCCTGCCCCCGCCGCTGGCGCCCCCGACGCCCATTCGCTGCTTCTTTGGCGGTGCTTTGTTGCCGGCTGCCCGCTCGTCCTCGCTAGCGTCCTGCTCTACGCCCGCGCCCTCGGCAACATCCACATCATCCATCTCGCTCCCCTCCTCCTCCACGCTGTCATCGGCACTCTTGTCGTTGTCCTCCTCCGCCTCCGCCTCCGCCTCCGCCGCCGCCCTCTCGTCGTCAGCCCCCTCGTCCTTGTCGTCCTCCTCCTCCTCCTCATCCTTGTCCTCCTCGTCCTCCTCATCCTCCGTCTTGCTCGTGCGCCCTCTCGTTCGAAAGCGGCGCCGAGTTCGACAATCGTCGCAATACCATTGGCCCTTGGGGACCTTGAGCAGCTTTGGCTCGCAGCAGTACGTGTGGCACGCACCAATTTGCTCGCAGCCATCGCATAGGAGCATGCGACCAGCGTCATCAGCCCCGCCGCACACGCTGCACACCACGTCATCCTCGCCATCCTCAGCATCCATCTCGTCGGCCTCGTCCTCGTTTCCCTCCGCGGCGTGACGCTTCTGACTGCTTTTTTGTTTGCGTTCTCTCACCTGCCGCAGCTTCCGCTCCGTCTCTTCCCACGAAGGACGAGGGTTTGGCTCGTCTTCGTTGACGAGGAGTTTGCCGAGCTCCTCCTGCGGAGGGTCGTCCAACCAGCGGACGAGCGCGAGAGCCTCGGTGGAACCGGCAGGCGTCGCAAACTCAAAGCACAGGAGAAGCTCGGCCATGTAGCAGTCGTAGAGTGCATCCTCGTGCTTGATTTCCACAAACTCCTGGACGGCATGCGCTCGCCCCGGCGCCACACGACCCAAGCTCGACTTGTCGTAGGCTGCGAGTATGGAGCGCTCGAGCTTCAGCAGGCGCGCGCCGCTCCTGCCCATCTCACCGTCTTCGGCACCGTAGTCATCAGCGGCAGTATGCTGCATGAAGAGAATGCCCGGGCGCACGTCGATACTAGCGAGGCTGCTCGCCGGCAGTTGGGGCACGTGGTCGTAGACGGCGACGGGCGGTTGATCGATAGACGCAATCGAACAGCTCTTGAGAGGCCCTTCTGGGCTGCAAATCACGGCGCTTAGGGCGGCCGCGCTCGCGAAGGCGCCCCGGACAAGTGTCGACGCGAGCAGCGCCGCAAGCGACGACGAGACCAGTGTGGTACCAACGGTGACCGCCTGGTGCATGAGAGCGCTGTCGCCGGAGCCCTTCTCGATTGCCACTTCGACGCCAAATCCTGTGGGCTCCGCTGTGCGAGCATCGGCCATTGCCTTCCGCATGCACTGCAGCATGGCGGCCTGCACATTCTCGTCCAGCCGCGGGCTCGGGATCAACGCGCGCACGCTGTTGCAGCGCAGCGTGAAGGCGAGCGACAGGACCCCCTTCAACAGTGTCGTGCTGCTGGCAAGCGGCACATCCTCTCGCCCTTCATTGCACCATACTCGGAGCTGGTATTCAAGCTCCTTGAGCGGAGGACAAGCCATGGTGATCGTCTTCCCCTGTTCGCTCGAGGCCAGCCATTGCAGGTCGAGGCAGCGGCCTGTTCGCTCGGGGCCAGCCGGCAGCGGCATGAGGCGGTTGGCCGTCGGGTCCATTCGCGGCGTTGGCCTTACGCCGGGTCGAAGCGAGCTTCCAGCCTGATTAAGGGTGCGTGCAAGCTGCGCATGGCCACTGCAAGCAGCCCACTCGGCCGCGCTCAGCCGCGACCACTTGGCCGTCGGCCTGGCACCTTGCTGAAGTAGCAGTTGGACCGTTGCTGACGCGTCGCCGCCGCACTTGTGCGCATCCCCAGCCGCCGCCGCTATCAGATGAGCACGGCCGTCGGCGCCGCAGCCGTTTGGGTCCACTCTTACGCTGAGCAGCTCTTGCACGGTCGCAACGTCGCCTCGCACGCACGCCGCCGACAGGGCGTCGGCGCCCGGGCAGCGGCCGGTGGCATCATCTACTCTGAAGGCGTCGGCGACGCCTGTTTTGAGCAGGTACGCCACATTGACCGTTAGGCCCAGCTGTGCCGACGTCACTAGGTCCGCGTTGCTGACCTGGAGCCATCGCTCGGCATGGGCCATGGCCGCATAGCGGCCGAGGTAGTCGGCAACGTTGCCGACGGCGAGCTGGTTCTTGCCCGAGAAGTTCTGGTACGCGACGTGTACCAATTTCTGGCAGTGCTCGGCGTGCTCGTCGTTGGTGCCGCCCACAAATGGACCGAGATGCCGGTACTGCTCGGCCGCGTGACGGAGCTTCTCCCAATTGGGAGAGAGGTGGAAGTTCTTGCGCCCCTCAAATGCGGTCCTAGCGAGCGCCATGAGCGAGATGGCTGGCGCATGCAGGCCGTCCTTCGTGGCTGCCTCCGAGAGCTGTGGCTTCTTGGCCGTGTCAGAAAACTTGGCCGCGACCTCGAGGGCGGCGATCGCACAGCGCGCGCGGTTGGCGCGCTCCTCAGGTGAAGCGGCTTCACGCTCGCATGGGGCGCCCACTTCCTCACCCTCCTCCTCCTCCTCCTCCTCATCCTCCTCGTTGGCGGCGCGGCGCGCAACCGTGAGCAGCGGCTCGTGGACGAGCACGAGGAAAAAGCGGAAGGCCTGCGCGAGATCGTACTTGGACTTCGATCTCAGCGAGGGCGGGCCGGGCTTCTTGCGAATGATCCCCCCGAGCCCACGTGAGCGGCTCCGACCCTTGATGGAGTGGAACGATGCAACGTGCGTGCGCCCATAGTCGACGACGAGTTTCAGCCACGTCTCAAACTCCTGTGAGCCGAGCTCGTCGTACAGTAGCCTCAGAGTAAGCTCCATCAGGTTGGGCAGCACACACAGCCCCAAGTTGTGGAGGCTCGCGAACGCGGCCACCTTGTAGGGGTGCAGGCGTGTTTTCGACTGGAACGTGACGGGCAGCCTCGGAGGCCACCTCAATCCCAAATATCGGAAACGCGCTTTCGCGACGCGCAGCTCCAGATTGCGAGGACCCTCGGCCTGTTGCACGGCCTCGCTGGCCTGCTGCACCGCGGCTAGCATCTGGCCCGCTTCGCGCTCGGCCACCTTCCCGCTGAAGCACGCCCGCCGACTGTTCGGCTGCATGCACCAGCAGCAGCTGGTGGTCTGCAACACGGTGTGCATCTGCGGATCGTCCAGCAGCAGCGCGTGCACCGCCGGGTACACGATTGTCTGCTGTGCAACTTCCTGCCCGGGCGCCCACGTCTGTGACACTGCGACGCCGCCCTCGGCGATCGCAAAGAGTTTCAAGAGCACTGCCTCGTCATAGGCCTCGTCGCAGTTGGCGCGCAGCACAACGCTCGAGGGCAGCTTGGCGATCGCTGGTGTGTCGAACGTGAGCTTGGCGGCAATGCCGACCGTCAGCCATGCGCGTGGCTTGGACTGCTCCTCGATGGGCAGGTGCGCCGGCACCATGTGCCACATCATGTAGCTGGTGCCGTCGCGCTCCGCCTCGGCGTCTTGGAAGATGATGAACGCGTAGACCGCCCAAGGCATGCGCAGCTCCACGCGTCTCGTTCGCTCTTCTTGCACTGCAGTTTCATACGCTGTCGAGTTGCTCGCATGGTTGAAGATGCGGTCGCCATCTGCTCGGCAGCGCTCGGTGGGCGCGGCGCTCTGGAGCAACGGGGAGCCCGCGACAAGCTGCTCGCCGATGTAGAAGGGATTTGCGGCACAGTATCTCACGACGCTGCGCCAGTCGACAAAGAATCCCGGCAAAGAGCGCTTGTGGCCCGCAGCATCGTAGAACTCAACAGGCTGGGAGTTGAGCTCCAAGCCCAGCGCATGCGCGTAGTTGCGCAGGATTTTGTCCGCAATTTTCCGCGTGAGCACGGTGAGGTTGCCGCGGCCAGGCTTGGGCACGTAGTTGGCGGCCAGGCTGCGCGTGTCGCGGTCAAATTCACTGTGCGACTTTCTCACCGACGCCCGCAGCTGCTCAAAGTTGATGAAGCCACCAAAGATGTGAAGTGGGTGCAGCTTCTTCTCTTGACGCCGGAGCAGCGCCATCCTATGGTAGTAGGCTATGTGCCTTTGCTGCTGCATGGCTGCCGCTGCCGTCGCCGCCGCCGCCGCCGCTGCTGCTGCTGCGATGTGGGGTCGGCGCGGAGATGGGATGGGCAACTCGGGCTCGGGCAACTCGGGCAGCACGGGCAGCTCGGGCAACGTGACTTGTATGCCCACGACGTCATCCGCTTCGTGTTCATGCTCGTCGAAATCGTGGTGTGCAGCCTGCTCCACAGCAGACGAACGACTCTGCTGCGCCAGACCCAGCGCGGGCGCGGCGGGCGCGGCGGGCGCAGGCGCGGGTGAGGGGTGATGGGTTAAAGCCCTCGGCTCCAAGCCCGTGAGCGCCGCCGCAGGTGCCAGATGAGCTTCAAAATTGATGCAGCGCTTGCTATGATTTTGCAGCGAGCTCAGGTCAAGGAATGATACGCCGCATGTGGGGCAGGAGTAGCTCTCGCCCCCGATGGATTGGAACGCATTGTCGATAGGTTCCATGCGCCGTTGACCACGGGTGAGCTCCAACTCGCGAGGAAATGATCGTGTTTGCATGCACGGAGAAGAGGGCGTCGGTTACCCCGACCTGAAAAGATGAAGCATTGAGTCCTGTAATGAATGATTGAGATGTAAATCGAATGATGTGTCGACCCTGGTGGAGTCTAGTCTAGGAACTTTCGATTGACCGGACCACAGAGGCACAGTCCAAACACATCGCATGCCGGCAGATCTGTGTGAAACGGCTGTGAGCCGGATCCGAGAAGGCACCAACTCACAGTTGAAAAGGTCGTGCCTTGCATGCAGGGTAGAGCTAGAGGGCTTCGCACTGTGTGATGACACTGTGACTGTGCACACACACCACTGATACTTCGCACTGTTTTCACGCCATGCTTCCGTTACCGTTTGACGTCACCCGTGTCCGCGGCGCACACTGCAGGGGGGTGCACGTGCTTCCACGTGCTCGCCATGACGCTCGGCTGAAGGCATCGCCACGAACAGCAGACCAGCACTCACCAAGGTGTGAGCCTCGAGCGCAAAGAAGCAGCACCGTGTCGGAAACACCGCATGGCGCATGGGCGGCGGCGGTGGGGGGTGCGGCGGTGGTGATGGTGGCGGTGAGGGCGGCGGCGGCGAGGACGGCGGTGAAGGCGGGGGAGACGAAGGTGGCGGCGAGGATGGCGGCGGCAGTTGCTGTGGCGAGGGCGGCGGCGACGGCGAGGGCGGCGGTGTCGTTAGAGTCGGCGCTGGCGGCGGGCCTGGCGGCGGAGCGATGGAAGGCGGCGGGCTTGGTGGAGGTGGCAGAGGCGGATGCAAAGGAGGTGGCGGCCGGCGATGGGGTTGCAAATGGCGGGGG
>Ga0210243_102198_pt1 | contig 11376 bp, 8 predicted proteins | sample ChrtobMeP5a_32mM_FD_155461 | JGI IMG/M metagenome (GOLD analysis project Ga0210243, IMG submission 155461) | Chrysochromulina tobin associated microbial communities from unialgal haptophyte culture, Seattle, Washington, United States - P5a_32mM | ecosystem: Host-associated > Algae > Haptophytes >...
GCGGGGGCCGCGGCGGGGGGGGCGAGGGCGGTGGCGAGGGCGGTGGTGAGGGCGGCGGGCTCGGCGGCGGCGGGCTCGGAGTCGGCGAGGGCGGTGGCAAGGGCGGTGGCAAGGGCAGCGGCGAGGGCGGCGGGCTCGGCGGTGGCGTGCTCGGAGTCAGCGATTGGCCGCAGGTCATCGAGACGAATGAGAGAGCAAGAGCAAAGAGGGCGGATTGGCGGCACGCCAATGTACTCGCGGATGAACACGTTGACGAGCGCGGGCATTCTGCGCGTCGCCGCTGGATGCAGCTTGCGACACGAGGGTGCAACATGAGCATCTAGACAGTGCGCGGTGCGTTCCGCGCGGTCCGCCTCGAGGCGAACAGTACCTGTAACACTCCTAACAATGGGCTTCAAAGAAGATGACGGGCCCGTTATTGAAGGCGGGCGCTCTCGTTAAATGAATTTTAGATACCAGCCTTGTGTGTTTGCATGCCACGAGTTCGCCGAATCTCCGTTGCGTGAAACCGCCATAGCGGCCGCGACCCCCTCACGTTTGTTGTGTGGAAATGGCGAAGTTTCTCGTTGCGTCTGTCGTGTTAACGTTCACGCTCGGACCAGGGAATGGCACCTTGTGCCCCGCGTTGTGCCGCGAACACGATCTCGCAAGACGTCTTGCCGGTCATCTCTGCGACAAGCGAGCCGGCGGTGGTAGAGGCTGGATGGCTCTCCTACTTGGAACGCATTTATCACCAACGCTTGGGGAAGCGCGTCTTGGACACGAAACGCTTCACGTGGTTCTACAACGAGATGAAGCCAGGCGTGCTCGACAGGCACCCCTGCACAGCCATATGCCGGATGGCCACTAGCCAAGGCCCAAAATACGATGGAACCCCGTGGATAGGCCAGTTCGGTCCAGAAGGGCCCAATCAGACCGGTGCGTATGGCTTCTTCGTCCACCGACCCTTTCTGTCAGTCGAGGAGGCGGTGGGGTGCACAAGACTCGAAGTCATGCACGTGGCCGCGCGTTGGTTGGGAGGTCCAGAGCGTGGTGGAAGCTGGTTCTTTCACACCGTGGGCAGCGGCATCTTCCTGGACTGCGACGAGCTTCGTCGACGAGGTCGCATCATCGCATTCAAGAATAGGTTTTCGCCTGGAGCCCCACCCCACGACGGCGCCAAGACGGACCTGTTGTTGCCAAAGTGGATGGAGGCCCATGGCGTCTCGATGGTGGTGTACACCGAGGCGGATTTCAGGAAGCACCTGAACCCTCGCACCGAGATCCTCGTTCGTCACATGCACCTCGGGCATCACGAGTACGAGAACGACAGGGGCGCGTGCCTGGACCATCCGACGATCAACGTGCCCCTGCGCACGGGCTTCGAAGGCCAGCTCTCATGCAGGTGCATCCCGCAATCGAATCTATTGCACTTTCAGGGCGATGGAAGCCGGGGCCCCGTGGACTCGACCAACTGCCATGGGACTCCGATGAGTGAATGAGGATTGAATGTGAATGAGTCACAGCTCACACTGACTTGGATGCGTTCACAATTAGTCGAATGTGGTCTGTAGATATGGACAAATGAGGAGAGTTTAATTAGGACCAGATTAGGAAAAAGTAAGGAAAAAGCTTCGCCTCTGGTCAGATGAAGAAGTTGCGACGCTAGATCTGCTGGGTCGCGCTGCACCTGCGGAAGACAGAAGTGACGGTCGGGTAGAACCGCCGACGCGGGGCACGCGCCGTCCGCCGACGGTCGACGGGACCCAAACCGAACTGAACGCCAACTCTCGTAACGCGTGTCACGTGCGGCGTACTCGAGTGTACGTGCGCGGTCCCGCAGACCGCGCCATCCGCCGTGGCGTGCTGGTGCACGACCGACCTTCGCCGTCGAATGCGAAATGGTTCGGTTCGGACTCGACGCGTGGGGGTCATTAGGATTCCTACATGTAATCCAGGAGCTTATCTGAAAAGTGAGGAGCTGAGGACTATGGAGCGAAAAACCGAAAGACGTGAGTGTCCAATTGACAAGATTCGCGTAAAGGACGGTAAAAGTTGCGCATGCCTCGCTAGGGGTTTAGGGGGGGCGGTGCAGCGCCGCAACTAAGTGCATCGGCGCTCGGGTTTTTTTCATGTTTCGAGCGAAAGCGTGCCAGCGAAAGCGCAGGCACGAAAGCGCGTTCTTTTCATGTCGCCACGCGAATCCGACCGATGAAGCTCCTCTACGCTTTGCCTATTGCCGCACTCGCTGTGGCCGTTGCGCAGGACGATCTGGCCTGGCACGAGAGGGCGAAAAAGGCCGCGGAAGATGCCTCAAAAGCTGTCAAGGATGCCAACGATAAGGCCTCACAGGCGTTTGTCGAAAGCGGCGCGAAAGCTAAGCTCAACGAGACTGCGAGGCAAGCTCAACAAGAAGCTCAACGAAACTGGGCGCTCCTAGTGGTGGCGAGTAACGAGACTGCGAGGCAAGCTCAACAAGAAGCTCAACGGAACTGGGCGCTCCTGAAGGTGGCGAGTAACGAGACTGCGAGGCAAGCTCAACAAGAAGCTCAACGAAACTGGGCGCTCCTAATGGATGCGAGCAACGAGACTGCGAGGCAAGCTCAACAAGAAGCTCAACGGAACTGGGCGCTCCTAGTGGTGGCGAGTAACGAGACTGCGAGGCAAGCTCAACAAGAAGCTCAACGGAACTGGGCGCTCCTGAAGGTGGCGAGCAACGAGACTGCGAGGCAAGCTCAACAAGAAGCTCAACGGAACTGGGCGCTCCTGACGGAGGTGAGCGACAAGGTGGCTGCAAACGCGGAACATGCCGTGGAGAGGCGCATGCTCGAACTGCAGCAGCAGGCCTTCAACTTCTTCAAGCTCAGCGACGAGATGATCAAAACCTTGGAAGAGATGGCGTGGAACTTGTTGCAGATTGCCATCCTGCTGCTGGCGACTCGCTACTTCTCTGCAGACTTGATGCTCCTCATTGTGGGCATCGTGCTGCTCTCCGGCTCCGGCCTGATCACATACTTTCTCAGATTTGTTTGGTTCTTGCTCTGGCTCGCGGCGATGGCGCCGCAAATCTTCCTTCTCTTCCTCTTCGTCGCGCTCTTCGTGCGATCGCGCACCCGGGGCGTGCTGATGAGGGCGTGCGGCATCGAGGACGACGCTCTCTCAAAGGTCTCCGGCGCCATGTCCGACGCCTGCTTGGACGCCTGGAAGCTAGCGACGTCTAAAACGCCATTCATCAGGCTCGAGGACTCTGGGGACAACTGGAAGGATGCGGCGATCGACCCGGCGATGGCGGCGCGGCTCGACAAGATCGAGGCCATGATCGACGCGCTGGCCAAGCGAGAGCGCGTGCCGTGAACATGGGTGTACAGGGGGCCGCCACGGGGACGGGCGGGGGCAACGGAGTTACACACATCTTACAGGGCGCGTAACGGCTGTTATGGCCCGGGGTCGTTTGCGATCCGCCTTGTCGTGGGCGCAATGGCACTCCGGGGAGTACTCTCGGAGTTCATGAACACGACATGTGGCACGATGTACTTAAAGAATCATACACAGGGTACCGTGGACCTCGCCTCAGACACCGTACCAGTTCGGGTTGCACTTGTCCTTCCAGCCAGACTCAGACCTGAAGCTCGACGCCCCGAGCATCGCATCTCGAGCCCCGAGATGAGCCTCATCAAGGCTGAGCCGCGCGGTCCCGGGACGCGCGCTCGCGGCTCGCTGACTCAGCATGGGCGATGGGCTCCCAAAGCGGTCAGAGCACATACCGCGCGAGGTGGCTGCGCCCGAGTTCGCGGAGGAAGGCAGCGTGAGCCTCTGCGTCGGTCCTAGGTCGCTACGGCCGCCGCGTGGCGCGTTCAGCGGCGTCGTCGGGCCATCGGCGGCTGCCGGAGGTACGATGGCCAACGAATTGTAGCGGTCAGTGCCCTCGCCTGCACTTTGCCCCGACTCCTCATCTTCGGGCGCGATGCCACGTGGCGAGCCGCTGCTGGGCCGCAGCCTGCCGTCGGAGAGCTCGGCAGCGGCGATGGCGGCCGCCTGCACGTCCGTGCCCTCGTCGAGCAGCACGAAGGTACCCTTACCCGTGCCACGGAAGCGTACCCAGCACAGGCAGCACTCGCCGCGGAGCAGAGCGAGCACATCCTCGCATGCGGCGCTCACGCCGACCGTGAGGAGCAGCAGCAGCACGGCGAGCCCTAGCATGACGGCGAGGCCTAGGAGCGAGATTATGAGCGCCTGCTGATCGATCCGAAGCGGGTACTGCCAGCCGACGAGCGAAAGCAGCCACTCTGAGAATGGGTCGCCCATCCACGGCGGAAAAGGCGGCGGACTGAAGATGGGTGGCGGCGGCGGCGGCAGCGGCGGCGACGGTGAGTAAGGCGTAGACGACAGGCCTACCAGATGCTGGATTTCGTCGGGTAGCAGGGACTGCAGGTCTTCGGGCATGGCAGGCGGTAAAGGGAGGGCTTCTGGGACAAAGACATCTTCCTGGGATCCCATTTTGGACCAAGCACCAACGCGGGCGACAGCGCGTCTCCGCGATGTCCGTAACCGCGAAACTGGACAGTATTCCTAGTAACCAACTTTCCAAATCACCCCCCCCATTCACGCATACAACACTAGACTTGGCTAGCTCCATATCAGTTGTTGAGCGTTCTTGCTCGCGGTCGAGGTCATGAGGGCCGACTGGAGGAAGGTGTCGCCTCCGTGGGTGTAGAAGCGCTCCCACGCCGCGTCGGCCGCACCTCGATCTCCGGTGATCGAGATCGAGGTCGCGAGGCTCCCGGCCGGCGAGGTGGAGCAGCTCCCCGCCGCACCGAGTGGCGCGAGCCTCTCGGGCGCCGTTGTGGGCACGGCGGGTGAGAGGGACGCGACCCAACCGCCGCCTCCGTGGCCGGCACTCGCGCGCCCACTGCGGCGCGCGGCGGCGACGAGGCTGGTGACTTCGCTCCTGGCAAGGGCGTCGGCTCCCTGAGCTCGCCCGACGAGATGGGCTCGCAGGGTGGCGGCCTCCACCGCCTCCTCGCGCTCAGCACGCTCGCGGCGCACCTGTGCACAATCAGAGGCAAGCAGAGGGCGGTGGGCGGCCATCAGCGGCAATCAGCGGCAATCAGCGGCAATCAGCGGCAATCAGCGGCAATCAGAGGGTGGTCGGCGGCAACCAAAGGGCAGCCACAAGCCATTGGAAACCGTTCGAAGGCGGTCAGTGGGCCATCATCATCCGCGCAATCATCATCAGCGTACCTGCCCTCGTAGAGCCTCGAGCTCTTCATGAAGGGCCCCCACCACCGCCGATGACGACGCCATCTGCTGCTCCGCGGCAGCCCGCTGCGACTCGAGAGATCATCCGTGCTCATCAGTGCTCATCAGTGCTCATCAGTGCTCATCAGTGCTCATCAGAGCTCATCAGTGGCACGCACCTGCAACTCGAGAGAGCGCTGTGTCGCGAGGCGCTCGGATTCGGCCGTGCGCGCAGCGGCCTCGGCGCGCGCGCACTGCGTCTGGCGCTCGGCGGCAAGAGCGGCGACATGGCGCAGCTCCGTGGCCGCTTGCACCTGCTGTCGCACCGTCGCGAGCTCCTCGGCTAGCCGTAGCTTGGCCTCGTGCTCAAAGTCGATCTGGCGCGCGAGATCGTCGAGCTGCGCTTGATGACGGCTGATGAGCTCGGCACGGCGCGTCTCGCCCGCCTGCTCCGCCTCGAGCACCTGCATGCACGACACGAAATGAGGGAGAATGAGTGGCTCTGAGTGGCACTGAGTAGCAATCAGACGCAATCAGTGCCCGCAGGCCTCCTCCGTGCCCGGCGCCGTGCCAAGCACCTTGAAGGCCGCGAGGGCGGCCGTCTCTGTGGTAAGCTCCGCGGCCCGCGCGCGCTCGGCCTCGAGGGTGATCTCCCAGACGGCCTGCGCCGCCGCGTACCCCTCGTGCCGCCCTTTGTCGTACTCCGCGCGACGGCACTCGGTGTCGAGCGCCGTGCTGAGCGTCTGACGCAACTCGGCCTCAATCTCGGAGCGGAGATGCGCCTCGAGTTTCGGCGTGAGCTCGCGCCGGAGCTGCTCGGTCCGGGCGTCGCGGTCGGCCGCCTCGGCCGCTGCGCGCGCGCCCTCGTGCGCCGCCCACACGTCCTTCTCCGCCGCCCAGCCCGCTCGAGCTCCCGCGAGATGCGCCTCGAGCTCACGAATCTCGGCCTCGAGCTCAGCAGCTCGCGCCTCGAGCTCAGCAGCTCGCGCCTCGAGACCTTGCTGCGCCTCGCCTGCCGCATCGACGCGCTCCTCGGCGCGTCGCTGTGCGTGCAGAGCAAGCTCGTGAGCGTCGGCTGCGCTTGCTCGGAGGGCCGCCGCCTCCGCCGCGGCCGCCTCGTGCGCAGCCTCGGCCGCCGCCGCGCGTGCCTCTGCCGCCGCGACCTGCTGCTGGAACTGGCGCCTCGTCTCCACCAAACTTCGCTCTGCGACCGCCGCTGCCTCCGCATCCGCACGCTCGTGGGCGGACGCGAGGTCCCGCTGGAGAGCTCGCTGGAGGGCGACGAGGGCCTGCCTCTCGGCGTTGCGTGCGCGCTGACGCGCGTCGAGGGCCCCCTGCGCGGCATCGAGCAGCTGCCGCTCCGCTGCCTCTGCCGCCGCTCGCGAGGCGTCCGCCTGCTGCTGCTGCTGCTGCTGCTGCTGCTGCTGCTGCTGCTGCTGCTGCTGCTGCTGCTGAAGCTGCTGCTGCTGCTGAAGCTGCCGCGTCGTATCGAGCGCCGAACGCTCCGCCTCGAGTGCGCGCGATTCGGCGGCACGAAAGTTCCGCGAAAGCTCCTCGAGCTCAACTGCGTGGCACGCTTCTGCGGCGTGCAAGGCGGCCTCGGCCGCTTCCTTGGCCGCGAGCGCCTCTTCGGTCGCAAGCCGCTGCACGGCCGCGGCCTCGCGCTCCGCCGCGGCGGCCTCGCGCTCCGCCGCGAGCTCGCGTGCCAGCTCGCGCTTCTCCGCGGAGGCCGCAGTGGCCGCTGCCTCGCGCTCGGCACAGCGCTCGGCCCTCTCTGCAGCCTCTCTCGCCGCATGCTGCGCCTCCGCTGCCTTCGCAGCGCCCACCACAGCGCCCAGCTCGGCGAGACGCGCCTCGGCGATCGCGAGCTCGGAGTGCCACTGATGACCCTTGATTGCGTCCTCCATTGCGATCGCAAGCCGCTCCTCGAGCTCCGCGGCGCGTGCCTCGAGATTGTGGTTACGCTCCTCGAGATTGTGGTTACGCTCCTCGAGATTGTGGTTACGCTCCTCGAGCTCCGCGGCGCGTGCCTCCACCTGATGGGGGACGCAATCAAGGGCCATCAGGGGCACTCAAGGTGTGGCAATCTCGGCGGCAATCTCGGCGGCAATCTCGGCGGCAATCTCGGCGGCAATCTGCCTCCACCTCGCCTCGTCGTTCGACCTCTTCGCGCCGCTCGCGCTGGGCGGCTTGCAGCTGCAGCCAGAGCTGCCCGCTCCGATGGTCGACGCCGCCGCCGCCGCCGCCGCCGCCGCCGCCGCCGCCGCCGCCATCGCCGCCACCGCCGCCGCCACCGCCGCTGCCAGCTTGGGAACCTGTGATGGGCGCTGTACTGGGCACGCCGGCGGTGGCGCCGCCCGCCAAGCCGTTGCCCACGGCCCCGAGGAAGCTGCTCCCCTCCATACTCCACATGGGGCTACCCCCGCCGCTCCGGCCCTCCCCCGCCTCTTCCCATTCCGAAGCCCAGTCCGAAGAACCGATCGTAGACCCGAGGCCGAGGCTCTGGCCGAGCCCAACACGGCGCGCCGGACTGCTCGGCAGCGACGCCGGACTCGCCGGGCGATGCTCAACACGGCGCGCCGCCGCGAGCTCCAGAGGTTCCGGAGGTCCTTCGATCGCCTGGGGCGGCGCGACCTGGCTCGCAGGCAGGCTCTCATCGAGCCCGACGCTCTGGCTCTGGCTGGGTAAGCTCGAGTTCAAGCCGAGATTGCCACCGAGATTGCCACCGAGATTGCCTCCGAGATTGCCGAGATTGCCACCGAGATTGCCACCGAGATTGCCGAGATTGTCACCGAGATTGGGTAAGCTCGAGTTCAAGCCGAGGCTCACGCCGAGGCTGCGGCTCTCGCTCGGAAGGCTCTGGCCGAGCTCGATGATCGGGTCGGGCGGCGGCACGCCTTCGAAGCCGAGCTCGATCGAATCGTCCAGTTGAAACTCGTCCGCATCGACGACCTCCTCGTCGTCCTCGTTCTCCTGCTCCTCCTTGTCCTCCTCCTCCATGTTGTCGACCGCCTTGTCTGCCGAGCCCACCGGTGCGATGATGCGCCCGCTCCCGCCGCCGACGGCAGGCACTGGAGGCTTAGGCGGGCTCGAGCTGCTCGACACGCGCTGCTCCCATGATGCGGCGAGCGCGCATCGCCGCGGCGGTGACGGCACACCGGGCAAGGAACCGCCAGAACTGCGGAAGGTATCGAGCTCACGTTGCCGTGTCGCGCGCTGCTCCTCGGCCCAAGCGGCATCGGCGGCCTGCTGGGCTTCCGGCGTCACTGTGCACACTTCACAGGCGCAGAGCGTCTTCAGCTTGCCCGACTTGGAGCAGCGCTTGGCGTCGTAGCTCTCACTGACCGGGGGCATGATGATAGAGCTTCGCAGAGCTGCAGCGGCCGTTCCGCGAAGCCCAGGAGGGAAGGACCGGCCCAAGTGCCTATAGAGACGGGCGTTCTCTCCAAGCGTGGCGGAGTGCGTAGACTTCCCGCTCGGTTTCAAAGTCAAGACAAGTCAAGTCAAGTTTACTTGGACTTGCTTGGAGCGCCGCGAAAGATCAGTAGGCACAAGACACACAAGCGTGTCAAATCACAACGAGGTCACAAGAGGACTGAGTCAGAGCATCTCCGGTTTGGCGAGAATATCCACATGTTCCATGCGCGGTTCGTAGCTCGACGATCGTCTCCATTTCGAATTTGCGCTCGTTCCGAAACGGTTCATTCTGACAATGACGACCGAAATCATTACAAGTGTACAAATTGGAATACCTTTTCACCTTTTTATGTGAGTAGCGGGGCGGTGAACAGGCTGGGCGGCGCCCGGCAGAGCGCGGCAACATCTCGGCCGTGTTTCGGCCCAAAATAGATGAGTTTCGGCCCAAAATAGATGAGTTTCGGCCCAAAATAGATGAGTTTCGGCAGGGAGAGTCGATGCGCGGCTAGGTGAGGGCTTAAGGGAGAGACGATGCGGCTGGGTGAGGGCTTAGCGCCCCTGAGGCTTCCCAAGGTGTATTGGTGGTGGTTCGCGCCTCTCGCCAGGAAGGGCTTGCAGCTTGATCATTTTGTCGAGCACCTGGCCGAGCTTAGCCTCGAGTCGCAGCATTGACTGTTCCATCCGATCGACGCGCCTCGTCACAAGCTCCGCGTCAAACAGAGGGACCGCGCCCGCGACGGCGCCCCGGGCATAGCTGGAGAGCTCGAGCTCGACCATCTTTTCGTCTTGTACCCGATCCCCCGGAGCCAGCTGAGGCCTTGGCGCCTTGGCCACCTCCGCCTTCACATACTCGATGAGCTCCGTCACCTCGGGATCCTTGAGGCCATCGGGCGGCGGCGCGACAAAGTTGTCGAGGAGTACGGCCACGATGACGTTGGAGAGCACAAACTGCGTCAGGATGGCGAATGAGATGTAGAAGAATGACACCGCGAGCGTGCTCCTCTGATACAGCCCGAAGAGAAGTGTTCGACAGATGGCCTCTGCCCACGAGTCACCAGTCATCACCTGGAAGAGCGTGTACATCGCGCGCGTGTAGGTGCCGTAGTACTCGATGCCGTGCGTGTAGCCGCGCGGCGTGATCGAAGACACCACATGCGAAAGGCTGTCAACGTCGTCCGTCATGTAGGTGCCGTTGATGCCAAACTCGCGGAAGAGCTCGACGGCGAGGATGGCGTAGATGCAGAAGAAGATGAAGAGGATCACGAAGGCGTTCGCGACGCCCGGAACGGACGCGAGCAGCGCCATGATGATCTTGTTCAGCGACTTGATCCGCTTGAAGAGGCGGAAGACGCGGAATGCTCGTAGCAGCTTGAGCTGAGAAATGGGGCCTGAAACGCCTGCCAACAGGATGACGCCCACCCCGGTGATGAAAAAGTCGAAAACGTTCCACCCGCTCTCCCAAAACGCTCGGCCAAAGCCGTAGCCGTACATGTTCCACAGCAGCTCAACCAGGAAGAGTACGTTGAACACGGTGTCCGCGCCGTCCCAAAAGCTGGCATATTTCAAATGGCTACGGTCGGCGTCGATCTCCTTCTCCACAATGTTGACGATGAAGTTGGCGATGATGATGCCGGCGACGGTCCAGACGACTATGGGATGACAGTAGTAGCGGCGCACCTCCCGTTGAAAAGGCAGCGGTTTGTTTTGGCCCAGGATCGAGTGCCTCAAGAAGGGCTCGGACGGCTTGTAATCCTCTAGATAGTCCATCAGCTTCGAGAGGCCATACACGTCGATCCCGTTGCACTTCCCGTCCTCATCTACGAGTTTCGTGTTCCGATTGACGAGCGGGCCGCACTCGGCGATCAAGCGCTCAGACTGCTTCCCCGTCACTCCCCGACCCAGCTGCTCGAAGCCGCTCACCATCTCCTCTGGATCAAGTACACCGCTTTCGTTGGTGTCGATCTTTATGAAGGCTTTCCAAACTTTGTGGTCGACACCCTGAGGGAGATCCTCAGTGTTGCCCCTTTTGCGCAACGCTTTGACTATTGCTGCTGTCCTTGACATGCCGCCGCGCTGCTGCCCTTGTGGGCAGCCTTGCTAAGAGCGCCCAGGCCAGATTCCATTAAATATTGAGAATTGTTATTGCACCCAAATATTGTGGTTACATGTACATAGGAACCTACTGTTCGTTGTCCCGGGCGTCAGTGAGCGAGAAAATGCGAGTTACACACGCTGGCCGTTTAGTCGTTTCTAGGTACACAAGTTTGTGACCGGTACCGGTACGGATTCTTTTATCCGGTCTACCACTTCCGGTCCCAAACTTGCGACATGACACAAGACACATGTACATGTACACCTATCTGGGGTTCTGGGCCCCCCACGTGACGTCGGTCTCGAGAGGCTTGCGTGAACCCCCAGGTGAACGAGGCGTGACTTCATGTGCGGTGTGTTGTGAAATGAACATTATGCCATCCGTCGTTCTGGACGTGTTGATGTGTGAATGTGTCTTGGGTTAGGGTTGGCAAAAATGGGCTGTGAACTCGATCCTTCAAAAGGATTCTAGTAATGAACAAACTAAATGAACTAAAGCCCCACCCAAAAAGGGCAATTTTTCAGTGTTGGGGAGAAAGGAAAAGGGGGGGGCGCGCGCAGCGCGCGGGGGCGCGGAGCGCCCGAGGGCGCCGCCGGAGGCGGCGCCGGAGGCGCGGCGATGCGCCGGAGGCGCATAGGAACTTATAGATA
>Ga0210243_102202_pt1 | contig 11345 bp, 12 predicted proteins | sample ChrtobMeP5a_32mM_FD_155461 | JGI IMG/M metagenome (GOLD analysis project Ga0210243, IMG submission 155461) | Chrysochromulina tobin associated microbial communities from unialgal haptophyte culture, Seattle, Washington, United States - P5a_32mM | ecosystem: Host-associated > Algae > Haptophytes >...
CCGCCGCCTCCGCCCTCTCCGCCACCCCCATCGCCGCCGCCCTCTCCCCCGCCATTCCCTCCGCAAGCCAACCTGGCTCTTTGCACTGCGCTGATACAACCTCTCCTCGACTTTCGCCAGTGCCGTGTCGCCTTTCTGACCGAATCCTTGGCTGCCTGTGCCCACGTCACCGCTCCCATGCGACCACCGTCGCTGCCGCCCTCACCGCCGCCCTCTCCACCGCCTCCATCTCCACCGCCGTCGCCACCGCCGCCCTCGCCTCCGCCCTCGCCTCCGCCGCCGTCGCCGCCTCCGGAACCTCCACCCTCGCCACCGCCACCCTCGCCACCACCTCCATCTCCACCGCCGTCGCCTCCGCCGCCGTCGCCGCCTCCGGAACCTCCGCCCTCGCCACCACCGCCGTCGCCACCACCGCCGTCGCCCCCTCCAGAGCCACCGCCGTTGCCGCCGCCACCTTCACCAGCGCCGCCGCCGCCACTAACCCCGCCCTCCCTACCACCATCGCCGCAGTCACCACTGCCGCCTCTGTCACCGTATCAAGTGCCACCTCCTTCACCGCCGATGCTCCCACCATCCCCGCCGCGCCCGTCGTTGCCCCCGCCGCCTTCGCCGTCGCCGCCTCCGCCCTCGCCACCGCCTCCTTCTCCACCGCCACCAGATCCTCCTTCGCCACCCGCGTTGCCCCCATCTCCGCCACCTTCTCCACCGCCACCGTCACCACCTCCTCTGCCGCCAGACCCACCGGCAAGGCCCGTGTGCCCTGGCCTCCCGCCCTCGCCGCCGTTTCCGCCCTTGGCTCCAGGCACGGTCGTTCAACCGGCCATTACCTTCGTGGTGGTGGCCTCAGGCACAATCGACACCTTCAACCGGGATGGCTACAGGGCCGCGCTCGCGAGCGCGCTTGGGACGTCGGGCGTGACAGCCGCGATGATCGAGCTCACCGTCGAGGCGGCGTCGGTGCGCGTTACGAGCCTCATCCGCAACCCTCCGGCTGCTGCAAGCGTCTTCAGCAGACTACAAGTGATCACGGCAAGTCCTCAGAGATTGTCCGGTGCCCTTGGCATCCCCATTGCCAGCATCGCTTCAAGCCCCATCACCATCTCGGTCCAGGCCCCGTTGCCACCTTCGCAACCGCCGGCTCTGCCGCCACCGCCCGCACCGCCATCGCCTCCGCCTCCGCCGCCCGCAGTCCCCTCAACCTTTGTTGTCAGCATGGTGCCGGTTCAGGCGGGTCGATTGACGGGTGGCGATCAAGGCCCAGGGGGGGCAGGGGTCACTGAGGCGATCATCATTTGCAGCGTGCTTGGACTCATCTCCATCCTCTGCTGCATCACTTGCGTCAGGCGCTCCAAGGATGTGAAAGCCCGTTTCTTTCCCGGAGACTCGGCCACAAGGAAAGGGCCTTGCATGCCCTCGGAGCTCAACATCAAGTCCTGGTCCTTCATGACACTCCTGAGCGCCTACTTCATCCTCGGATGTGGGATTGGTGCGGTCTCGGTCTCGATGGACGTCCGGGACACTACGGTATGCATGATGGACAACTTCCACCTTCTCACGCGCGTGCCGAGCGCAATGAACATAATCGGGTTAGACCGAAATGCGCTCGATGAAATGGGGCTCGGCATACTTGAATCCGGTCTTGACTGGTGGGTACCCATCATGATCACCCCCGCTGTCTTCTTGTTTGCCATCTTGCTGCTCTCCACGCTCTTCTCTTGGCTGGCCCTTGGCACCTCAAAAACGACTTCCTCGCGCGATCCGAGACATCTGTCACCCGATTCGCCGCAGCTACTCTCGCCTCCTCCATCTCCGCCTATGTCCGTGCCTGCCAAGACCCTAGCTGCGCCAGCGCAGCCGCCTTCGTCTTCGTCTGAAGCCGCCGCCAACTACGCCGCGCAGTACGCCGCGCTGTACGGGGGCGAGGGGCCAGAAGCACCCTCGATGCCTCTGGCGTCTAAAGAGGTGTCCATCGCGGTGCCGACGGCACCTTCGGCTCGCGCCCTCGCCTCCTCCCATGCCTCCAAGCTGTTCATATTTCTGGGCTGGTTTGCGGCGATTATCGCGTTCACCTTTTTTTCAATCTGCGCGGCACTTGGTCTCGCGTCGCAGGTGTCGGTGACCAACGAGCTTTGGAACACCTATTTTGGCTTGCCGTGCAGCACGATCCCTTCGTTGACCATCCAACTCAACTCAGCCAACGGCTCTACAGAGCAGTGCCTGCAGCAAGCGCCGAATCCGCAGGTCGTCTGCGCGGATGCGGTCGCCAGGCTCGCGGCCGCCGCGGAGCAGCTGACGCAGTTCACGCTCTTCTGCGGCTGCGCTTCTCAGTGGTTGGACAAGGCAGAATCGCTCGCGGCGCCTGGTATCGTGGGCGCCTGTGCCACTTTGTTCGGCCTCTTCTTCTCGCTCGGCCTGTGCAGCACGCTCGCGTGCTGCTTCTCCTTCAAGGGGGTCGTGGTAAGTGTCCTGGTGGACGTCCACAGCGTACAGCTCGATCTCGGCGAGATAGCCACTGAGGCTCATCGGATAACCCTCGCCCGGGCGAACAAGCTGTACGCTGAGGGCGAGATCGACGAGGCGACGCCGCTGTACCGAGAGGTGATCGAGATGCGCCGCCAGACACTCGGCGATCGGCACCCCGACACTCTCACCTCCATCCACAATTTGGGGAGGCTGCTGAAGGACCAGGGCCGGCTCGACGAGGCGGCCGAGCTGCTGCGGGAGGCGCTCGAGGCGCGCCGCCAGACACTCGGCCATCGTCATCCCGACACTCTCGCCTCCATCAACGAGCTGGGGAGGCTGCTCAAGGACAAGGGCGAGCTCGACGAGGCGGCCGAGCTGCTGCGGGAGGCGATGAACGATGCGGCGCCGCTGTTCAATGATGCGCTCGGCGATCTCGACTCCTTCACAAATATGGGGATGCTGTTGAAGGACCAGGACAAGCTTGAAGAGGCGGAGCCGCTGTGGCGGGAGTCGCTCTTGCGGCGCCGGGCGACGCTCGGCGATCGGCACGCTAGCACTCTCGTCTCCATCAACAATCTGGGGATGCTGCTGAAGGCCCAGGACAAGCTTGAAGAGGCGGAGCCGCTGCTGCGGGAGTCGCTCGTGGGGCGCCGGGCGACGCTCGGCGATCGGCACGCTAGCACTCTCGTCTCCATCAACAATCTGGGGATGCTGCTGAAGGCCCAGGGCAAGCTTGAAGAGGCGGAGCCGCTGCTGCGGGAGTCGCTCGTGGGGCGCCGGGCGACGCTCGGCGATCGGCACGCTAGCACTCTCGTCTCCATCAACAATCTGGGGCTGCTACTGCAGGACCAGGCCAAGCTTGACGAGGCGGAGCCGCTGCTGCGGGAGTCGCTCGAAGGGAGCCGGGCGACGCGCGGAAATCGGCATCCTGACACGCTCGCGTCAATGAACAACCTGGGGCGCCTGCTGCACGATCAGGACCAGCTAGGCGAGGCCGAGACTGTGCTGTCCGAGGCACTCGTGGGCTGCTGTGACACGCTATCTCAAACCGATCGCATTCGCCTGCGTTCACAAGCCTGGCTCGCAGACGTGCGACGCGCACAAGGCAACATCAAGGGCGCCCGCGCGCTTGTCAACGAAAGCTTGATCTTCTTGGCCCGCGAGGCGCTGGGCGATACGGTGGACACGACGCTGATTCTTGAGGCCGTCGATGCTCGGCTCCAACACGCCGAGGGTGGGGGGCTTGGGCCACTGAAATCAGCGCTCGAGCGCATGCGCGCCGTCCTCGGCCCGCACCATTCTGAGACACGCCGTTGCGAGGATTACCGCCAGGATTACCGCGAGGATTACCGATGAATAGTTGCGATGAATAGTTGCGAGGATTACCGCAAGTCATTGGCGATTACCGCCACCTAAAAGTCAGTCTGCCGAACTCGACACGTCCAAGATCGAGGCGCCCAGGGCGGCTGCACCTGGGCAGGCCGCTACTTTATCACGCAGATTTGCAGATTGAGCACATTCTGGCAGCGCATTTTGGAGGTACGCTGGGCCGTCGGGCACGAGGTGGGTGCGAGAGAAGCGACGCCTTTGTCGGTCGTCGTGACACGTGCATCCAAGGGAATTGTGTTGTGCCACGCAAGCCTGTTGGGGAACTTCGGGGGGGAGGAATCGGTGATGCATATTGGCAATGCGCCTCCGGTGCATGCCGCGGCCGGCAGTGCGGGAGCGAGAGGGCGGCAGCGTGGGAGCGAGAGGCGTTGGGAGCGAGTCGAGGAGCAGAGCGCACCGTATGCCAAACTTGTGGTTGGCATACGGTGATTGCAGGGAAGGGTGTTGGCCGCGGATCGCTATTGGGTTTGCTGCTGCGTAAATGTGTGAACGTTCGTTCGCGAATCCGTTGCGGTTCATCATGCTGGGTCGCTACGTACGCCGTCTAGTCCGAGCACCGAGGGCGGGGTCCAGATACTGTAACAACATGCTCTGCTACCGTACGGTGCGCGCTGGGTGGACCACCCGGTGCGCTTTCGGGCTTGGCCCGGATGTAGTGTGTGTTTGTCGTGTCGTCGTTAGCGAGGTCCAAATAAGAAGAACTATATCATTTACACGTACACGGACTTCCCATGCATACGAAGAACGCGGAACGCAGCAGCGCAGGCCACGCGAACTAACTTTCCAAGGCAACGCTACACCCAGAGCAGCAACGGCTTCCCCTGCCGGTACGAGAGCCACGACTGCCCGCTCAGCCGATAGCCGTCGCCTCCATCGTCACCGTATGCCTCGACCTCATGGAACCTGCCCGTATTGATGAGCACCAGGTCGCCGTCGCGCAGCTCTAGCCGGCGGCGCAGCGGCAGCGCCGATCGAAGATACGCCTGCGCCTCGCCTCGGAAGCCCTCCGCCTGCCGCTTCGCGAGGGACTGCAGGTCGGCAAGAAGGGCGGGGCTGGTCGCACCGAGAATGCCGCCGTCTCCCACGTACTGCCGGGCCGGGTAGATGTTGAGCGCACCCTTGCTGCTGCCGTTGCTCGTGGCGGGTGTGCGAATATACAGGTTCGCAGAGAACTCTCCCGCGTTTCTGCTGAGGAGCGTGGCCGTGTCCGCGTGCACCAGCCCCTTTGAGCTGCGCATGCGTCGGATCGTGCCAACCGGCATGGACCACGCGCCAAGCTGATCGCGCCGACAACCGTGCTCATATGCCGCGTCAAGCTGCTCGAGCAGCCGGCCAAAGGGGTTGCACTCGGCGGCAACCTCGAGACGGCGCTCGAGGCCGCCGTCGGCTGGAGCGAGGTACTCACAAAACTGCTCCCACGAGTCCACGGCCTCGCTTGCGACGACGCCAACCTTGTCCACTTCGGAAGCGACGCCATCCTCTTCCGACATCCGATTGATCGCCCAGTTCGAGTAGAGCGCCTCGTTTGCGAGGCTCGACTCGATCCGGCGGCACTCATCTATGCTGCAGAAGCCACGGACGTGCACGGCGCACGACTCGTGCGACAGCAAGCTGGCAAGCGCATCAGCGGTGATGCGACCATCCGAAATTGTGATCACGTCAATGTCGTGCGGATCCAACCGCGGCGGTCGACCCAATGACAGTGCGTCGCGAACTGACCCAAGTGTAGCAAGGTTCCTTGCCGAGTTGATTGCTTTCTCTTTGCGCGCTGCGATGGCCGTCTTCTGCTGCTCATAAAGGGCGACGAGCTCGGAGTTCTGACACATCCAGGCGCCTCCGGCTCGTGCGGGTGCGGGTGCGGACGTGAGGCCGGATGCGCCTTGCGGCGCGAGAAAGGCGAGAATGGCTATCCTCTGCATTTCGGGGTGATCGGCGATCGCGGCCTCTCGGTGATGCGATCTCAAGGATTCCGGCAGAATCGGGTGTGCAACCATCGGATCACGTTCACGTTCACGTTCACGTTAAATTGCCATCTCGGCAAGACGCACAGCCACAGGTTGCTTCCATCGGATCAAAAACACAGCAGGGAGCCAGGAGACACAATCGGTTCAGGGGACGTGTTGTGAAGATTTCGACAATTGAAATGGAGGTCGCGTTTCCCCCCCAAAACGATAAACGTCGACGTCCGAATGCTCGCTTCTCGGCACGGCACTTTCTGGGTCATGAGTTTCTCGGGGGGCGCGCCAACGGGCGCGTCTCTACACCTCCGACTCCCTCTGCGACGACGGCGCACTCTATACATACCGAGCAGACGTACGAGAGGAACCGTGGACCCACGGGAATTGTCGCGATTCTGAACACCAACACAATTCTGACATCGTAGAGAACACCATGAGCAACGTACCCAGGTTTGGCATGTGATTGGCGGCTTGCCGAGTTTTCCTGGACATCTATTCTTATCAGCTCTAACAAAAGCGTAGGGACAATGTCGGCATGTGCTATGCCATGTACGGATTCGTCGTGCTCAGCTTCTGGCCGCCATTGTAGCGGTGGTAGGCGATGAGGTAGTCGATGTGCACGTACTCCGAGTGGAAGAGAACAAACTCGCGGTAGCGCTCGATATGGATACCCAGCTCGGCGATCAGCGAGTGGTGGCAGATTGGTGGTAGGACGCCCGGCACGTCCGAGAGCTCCCGGAAGCTTATGGGGAAGATGCGCGCGCCATGGTCCATCGAGGTGGCCGACTGGCCCATATGCTGCGTGCGCACGGGGAAGCCGAGGGCCGCGCGCACCACGAGAACGTAGAAGACGTCGCTCGGGTGGCGCACTGTTCTGCCGTACAGCCGCTTGTGCAGCTCACTGCTCGGGTCGTACACGCTGTCGGCCCCGACGTACTGATCCGTCTTGCCAGGGTCCTCCGCGCAGTAGATGCCGTCACCAAAGGCGGTGCCCGCGTTGGTGCCTGCGTAGCGCTCGTTAAGGCCCTTGGACAGCAGGGCTAGCAGCCGATCTGGGTTGGTGCCATGCAGGAGGATGGCCTCGTTGGCGCCTGCCTCCATGGTGAAGCCTTCCGCGGCACGAGCCGTCCTCACCGGCAGGCCGGGCACCTTGTCGACATCCTTGCCCTTCTTCTTGAGCAGATCCATCTCCTCCTGCACGCGCTTCACGCCCCCCCTGTACTTTTCTCGGTTGCGTGGGTGGTTGACCTTCCACGCACACGCGAGCTTCAGCGAGTCATACGGGCCATACTTCTTCTGCACGTCCTTGCCCTTGCCGAGCCACTCTGGGCGCTCTGTCTGGAGCAGCGCCTCGAGCGAGCGTCGCACGTGTGCATCGTTTGCATCGGACGCGAGCAGAGGCCGGAGGGCGAAGCCGTCCTCCAGCAGTGCTTTCTGAGCCTTCTCCTGCACGTGAGCCTTCTCGGCTGGTGCAGCCCGAGTCACCTGGTTGGGGTAGAGCCACCCGCTCACCTCCCCGTTGTCAAAGGTGACCTTGTACGGGTTGCTGGTCCCGTCGTCGGACGTGATCTTGCCGCGCCTGCCATTCACCATCACGGATTCACCCATCCCGATGCGGCCTGTGGGCGCAGGAGCTTCATCATGCTTCGGTCTGCTCCAGACTGAGCTGCCCCAGACATCCTGTTTTGGTGACGGTAATGGTTCTGGTGGCGGTAACTGTTTTCCATGTTCTGGTTGAGGTGGAGGTGGTGGTGGCGGTGGTTGTGCCTGCTCGCAGCGTCTCAAGATGAGGACGAAAACGAGAGCAAGACCAAGGCTCTGTCCCAGGGCAACCAAGATGGGAGCCAAGACTGGATGTGGAGGAGGTGGCAGAGCAGGTGGATGAGGCGGTGAAGGCGCTGGTGGTGGCGGTGGTGGCGGCAGCGGTGGTGGCGGTGGAAATGGTGACGGTGGAGTTGGGAGTGGTGAAGGAGGAGGGGGCGATGGGGATGGAGGAGGTGGTGGCAGTGGCGGTGGCGGTGGATGTGGCTGCGGCAGTGCTGGGAACGGTGGGGTTGGTGGAGGGAGTGGTGAGGGTGGAGGAGGTGGTGGCAGAGATGGCGGAGGTTGCAAAGGTTGCGGAGATGCTGGTGGTGGAGGAGGGGGTGGTGAGGGTGAAGGAGGTGGAGGCAGAGACGGTGGAGGTCGAAAAGGTTGCGGAGTTGCTGGTGGTGGTGGAGGGGGTGGTGAGGGTGGAGGAGGTGGTGGCAGAGGCGGTGGAGGTTGCAAAGGTTGCGGAGTTGCTGGGGGTGGCGGAAGGAATGGTGAGGGAGGTAGGGGAGGTGGCAAGTAGAAGCAACAGCCAAAGCAGCTGCATCCCATCCAACTTGAATACTCGCATGACAGGATCCCCTCGAACGAACCGCAGGTTGTCTTCAGGCATGGAGAATGGCACGCATTCTCGTGCGGTGGCGACTGCGGCGGTGGAAGTGGCGGATTCAGCGGCATGGGGGGCGATGGCGGCGGAGGGTGAGGCAAGGGGGGAGGTGGAGGCGATGGCGGCGGCGGCGGCGGCGGCTGCAACGGTGGTAACGGTGGTAGCGGTGGCAGCTGGGGTGGCAACGGTGGTAGAGGAGGCGGCGGGAGAAAAGGAGGAGGAGCAGGAGGGGTAGGCGGTTGCGGAGGCACGGGAAGTAGAGGAGGAGGGCTTGCTTTCCACAGGCTTGCTTTCCACAGGGGGGGGGTATCAGACGGTGCAAGGGTGGCGACCCCCTGCAAGAGCGCCAGACACCCGAAGAGGACCAACGTGAGAATGAATGCCTGCAACGCCTGCATAAACACAATGTGAACGCCTCCTGCCCCGGTAGCCCGATTCTTCAAGTCGCCACGTTTGTACCAGTGTGTAGTGGTTGTGCCGTCAGGGTACTCAATCAAATAGCCGTAACTGCTGTTAACATGCCATATCTTGCCGACATCCCCGGGCGTCAGGGGCCCGCCTGTGGCGCCGTCTGCAAGCATGACAAGGTCACCGACCTTGAGCGGCGACTGATCGTCGATGCAGATTCGGTCGGTAGCCCGAGTCACCTGGTTTGGGTAGAGCCATCCACTCACCTCCCCGTTGTCGAAGGTGACCTTGTACGGGTTACTAGTCCCGTCGTCGGACGTGATCTTGCCACGCCTGCCATTCACCATTACGTCTTCCCCCATCCCGATGCGGCGATTTGCGAGGAAGATGAATATGAGAATGCCCGGCGCTGCGAACGCTAGGGCGAGAGCAGCCATCGACTCCTCCCAGTAGAGCAGGGTAAAAGGAGGGGTAAGAGGTGGCAAAGGCAGTTGCGGAGGCCACGGAGGAAGAGGCGACGGGGGAGGTGGAGGCGATGGCGGTGGAGGAAGAGGCGACGGGGGAGGCGGAGGCGGTGGCGGCGGAGGAAGAGGCGACGGGGGAGGCGGAGACCAAGGCTGCGGATGCCACGGAGGAAATGGAGGGAGGCTTGGAGAGAGCGCCCGCATCTCAGGCACAGTGACGACTTCCTGCAAGAGCGCCAGCCCCCCGTAGAAGATCGACGTGAGAATGAAAGCCTGCATCGCCTTCATCAACATGTGAATGGCTGGTGGTGCTCGTGGTGCTGCAGATGCGGCAGCCCGAGTCACCTGGTGAGGGTAGAGCCACCCGCTCACCTCCTCGTCAAAGGTGACCTTGTACGGGTTACTCGTCCCGTCGTCGGTCGTGATCTTGCCACGCCTGCCATTCACCATCACGTATTCACCCATCGCGATGCGGCCTGTGGGTGCTGCAGCCCGAGTCACCTGGTTGGGGTAGAGCCACCCGCTCACCTCCCCGTTGTCAAAGGTGACCTTGTACGGGTTGCTGGTCCCGTCGTCGGACGTGATCTTGCCACGCCTGCCATTCACCATCACGTATTCACCTATCATGATGCGGCCTGTGGGTGCTGGTGCTGCAGCCCGAGTCACCTGGTTGGGGTAGAGCCATCCGCTCACTTCCTCGTCAAAGGTGACCTTGTACGGGTTACTAGTCCCGTCGTCGGACGTGATCTTGCCACGCCTGCCATTCACTATTACGTCTTCCCCCATCCCGATGCGGCGATTTGCGTCGTGATTCGCCACTAGGAAGATGAAAATGAGAATGCCCGGCGCTGCGAACACTAGGGCGACTAGGGCGAGAGCAGCCGTCGACTCCACCCTGTAGAGCGGGGCAAAAGGAGGGGCAAGAGGTGGCAAAGGCAGTTGCGGAGGCCATGGAGGAAGAGGCGATGGGGGAGGTGGAGGCGATGGCGGCGGAGGAAGAGGCGACGGGGGAGGTGGAGGCGATGGCCACGGAGGAAGGGGCGACGGGGGAGGTGGAGGCGATGGCGGCGGAGGAAGAGGCCACGGGGGAGGCGGAGACAATGGCTGCGGATGCCACGGAGGAAATGGAGGGAGGCTCGGAGAGAGCGCCCGTATCTCAGACGGGGCCACGGTGACGACTCCCTGCAAGAGCGCCAGCCCCATCTCCGCCGAGCCCACCCACGCCACGGCGATGTGCGGCTTGCCTCCGCTCAGCCAAAACGCCATCGTCAAGTGCACCAACGCCATCGCTGCGCACGCATACGAGAGAGCGTTCAAGAGCCCGCCCGGCATCGCCTCCACCCACGGCAGCACGGCGAGCGGCAGCGTCACCACCGACCGCACCACGGTCAGGAAAATGCCGAAGCCGCGAGAACCTTCACTCCCGACTCTCTCCCTTTCGCACGCGAGCGAGCCCGAGATTGCGAACCCAATGCCAACGGCCCACACGAGCGGCAGCAGCGTGTACACTGCCGCGGCTGGGATCAGCGCATTGAGCGCCGTCACGAGAAGCGCGAGCGACGCAGAGGCGAATATGAAGGAATGCTCACGTTCTGAGGCGCAGAGAAGGCCGAGATGGCCGCCCGCGGCCGCGATGCAAACAACCACCTCGATATCAAAGACAAGTTGCGGCATTCCAAGCTTCAGCGCGAGCGGCAGGACGAGCACAAACGGTAAGCACGCCTTGTTAAGCAAATCATAACGCAGCTCTGGTGCTGCTTGAACTGCTGGAGCTGCTGGTGCTGCAGCCCGAGTCACCTGGTGAGGGTAGAGCCACCCGCTCACCTCCTCGTCAAAGGTGACCTTGTACGGGTTACTCGTCCCGTCGTCGGTCGTGATCTTGCCACGCCTGCCATTCACCATCACGTATTCACCCATCGCGATGCGGCCTGTGGGTGCTGCAGCCCGAGTCACCTGGTTGGGGTAGAGCCACCCGCTCACCTCCCCGTTGTCAAAGGTGACCTTGTACGGGTTGCTGGTCCCGTCGTCGGACGTGATCTTGCCACGCCTGCCATTCACCATCACGTATTCACCTATCATGATGCGGCCTGTGGGTGCTGGTGCTGCAGCCCGAGTCACCTGGTTGGGGTAGAGCCATCCGCTCACTTCCTCGTCAAAGGTGACCTTGTACGGGTTACTAGTCCCGTCGTCGGACGTGATCTTGCCACGCCTGCCATTCACTATTACGTCTTCCCCCATCCCGATGCG
>Ga0210243_102203_pt1 | contig 11339 bp, 8 predicted proteins | sample ChrtobMeP5a_32mM_FD_155461 | JGI IMG/M metagenome (GOLD analysis project Ga0210243, IMG submission 155461) | Chrysochromulina tobin associated microbial communities from unialgal haptophyte culture, Seattle, Washington, United States - P5a_32mM | ecosystem: Host-associated > Algae > Haptophytes >...
GCGGCGAGGGCGGAGGTGGCGAGGGTGGAGGCGAGGGCGGAGGCGAGGGCGGAGGCGATGGCGGGGGTGGAGATGGGGGTGGTGGGAGGGGTCCTTTGTCCGGAGGGTAGGGCGGCGTTGAAGGCGGTGGGGGCGACGGCGGCGGCGACGGCGGCGGCGACGGCGGCGGCGACGGCGGCGGCGGCGACGGCGGCGGCGACGGCGGCGGCGGCGGCGACGGCGGCGGCGGCGGCGGCGGCGACGGCGGCGGCGGTGACGGCGGCGGCGGCGACGGCGGCGGCGGCGACGGCGGCGGCGACGGCGGCGGCGGCGGCGACGGCGGCGGCGACGGCGGCGGCGACGGCGGCGGCGGTGACGGCGGCGGCGGCGACGGCGGTTGCGTCGGAAGTTGTCCTTCGGCGGTCCTCCGGTGGAGGTGGCGCTCACTGATCTCCTGATCAAGAGGTTGGTGCGGCAAGCTGCCCTCCGCCCTCGGTGGCAGCACCCCCGCAGGAGGAGATGGCGGCGGAGGTGCGACAGATGGCAGTGGCACTGGCACTGCCAGCGCGGGTGATGCCGGCGCGGTCGCGTCGACCCAGAGCATCACGAGCACCCCGACGAGACGCCGCATCGCGATTTGCAAATGCCTTTCGATTGGTCTAACAGGTCAAGCGTTGAGCGCTTGTTCATTCACTACATGTATGCGTCTGTATACACGTTCACGTTCACGTTAAATTGCCATCTCGGCAAGACGCACAAGGGCAACAACGCCGAAGACACGGTTCAGAGTAGCCATTTCTATATAAACACAGGCACGACCCTTTCCGAGGCCTCCTCGGAAACCGCGCTATGCCACGCTTATCATAGGGTCCCCCCTCGCCGCGTGACCACGCGTGAGTCGTTGCCGCCAGGCGTTCGTTTAAACAAGTACATCATGTAGGCTGAACCATGGGCTGAACGGGCCCATCGGCGAGCGCGGCCTTAGAGGCCGGGACCGCAGCAGGGTCGAAGAAAGGCTCGCCAAACATGCTCGTGAGCAGGTCCTTTGGGAACTCAAGAATGGGCGGCGCATGCGGCGGGAGCACTTTGTCGCGGATCCGCTGCCATCGTGTGCGCTCCGGTGTGGTTGACTCGAGGCTGCGTGAGGGGTCCTCCTGAAAGTTGCGCTCCATGACGGCGGACAGCTGCTCGACGGTTTTGGGCCAGAGCTTGCAGAGGCGCCGGTTGAGCGGCTCGCAGCCGGGGATGCGCGCGAGCACGGCGAGGAGCGTGAGCATGAAGGCCGAGCACGCGAGGCGCACCACCCGCCATGGCGCCGTCTGGAGCCCAAACTTGAGCTGCGCGGCAATCTCGAGCTCGAGGGCACGCAGCGAGGAGATGATCGTCAGCCCCTTCTGCCCGGCCCCCTCCAGCCCGACCTTGCCGCGGATCCAGATGCCCAGCGCCCACCGAATGATCGGCTCGCGGTTGCGCGCCTTATCGAGCATCTGCGTCGCCACCTCAATGGGGCCCTGGCCCGAACGCGAGAGGACGTGCCAGGCGACCTGGAAGCGCTCCCACTCGATCTGCAGGATGCGCCCCACAGCGCGGCTGTTGGGCTTCTGGTCCGGCGCTCGCAGCGACTGGGTGAAGGCATCGGGGGCGACCTTCATGGCGGCACTCGCCCCTGTAGCGGCGAGGCCCGCGAGCGAGGCTTGCGCGCCGGCGGCCGTTGCGTGCACTCCCGCGGCAGCATGCCCGATGAAACCCGCCTTAGCCGCTGCTGCCGCACCGGCAGCACCCATCCCATGCGCTGCAGCCCATTGCGAACCCAGGTGTGCTGCGGCCCCAACGGCGGGAATAGCACTGGCCATCAATCCATGGTGGCCCAAGAAGTGCGACATCAAGGTCACGTCGGGTAGGAGCAGTGCCCAGGTAACAGGGCAGATCATCAACAGCCCCCCCGGTCTGCTTCGCCGCATGGAGTTGGGTGAGATTCTTCGTTGTCAGAGTCGCTGAAGTCCGAGAATCGACTAAAAGGAGATCGATTCTGAAAGATGAAAGAACCGATTTGGCGTTCATCACCTGGGTGTGCCTCAACCTCAACCGCTTTTTTAAACGTCGAAACGGCTTATCAACCTCCGCGACTGTCGACCGAGCCATCGGACCGAAGTTCAAGCTCCGAATGGAACCCCCGCCGGCGCCGCGCCGCCGGTCGTGCGGTGGCACTTGGTGGCACGGGCGTGGGTGCGACGGCGGTCGTGTCCTAGCAGCTAGCACCTAGGTATGTGTCCAGTCACCCAAGCAAACCTTTCTATACCATATCGAGACAGCAGAAGCCCAGTAAAACGCCCCGGTCCCCCGGCACCGCCACGCTAGACCAAATCCCCACGGGCCCGCATTGCGCATAGACTCGCCGCTCGCGTTGGCGAAGCCACATGGCACCCTCCGACCGTGACGCCACGCACCTTTAGAGTGGAAAGCTCGGCGCCTGCTTAGCAAAGTCCCACGAGGCCTCGACGGCGACGCGCGGGAGAGCGGCCTCCCATGGGTCGTGCTTGCGCTTCTCGAGCAGGTAGTCGACGCAGCCCTCGAGCTCGGCGCGCACGGACGCGTAGAGCGCCGCACAGGCCGCCTTGTCCGTGGGATCGACGCCACGCGTCTCGATCGGTGCGCCAAAAAGGAAGTAGTACCGGCCGGGCACGCGAGGCACCGAGACGGGCGCAACGAAGCGTTCGCCCGGCCGGCCGACGGGGGTGCGCGCGGCTGACTGCGCGACGCGCTGCCCCAGCACGGGCAGCGAGAGGAGCTCGTCCGCGTCGAGGAGCATCTGGAAGCCATCCTCGGCGCCCACGGCGGCGACGGGAACGATGGTCGCGCCAAACTTGGCCGCGACACGTGCAAAGTCGGACGACTCGTCTGCGGACGGCCAGAAGAGCTTGTACGCCTCGCCCTGCTTGGTGCTCTTGAACGCCTCGCGCACGCCGCCCGGGTAGAGAAGGGTCGACTCGCCGCGCCGAAGCAACTTGAAGAGCGCGCGCGGACTCACTGGCACGCATCCAAACTGCTCAAAGTCGACAAACCCTCCGGCGCGCGCGCCTCGGAGCTCGTCGGCGCTCGGCTCGGCGCTCGGCGGCTCTCCGTCGGTACGGGTGCGCACCTGCGAGCCGAAGGCGACCGGATGGGCGAGCGCGCGCACGAGCGTGCCCGTCTGCTTGTGGATCTCCTCGACGAGCAGCGGCAAGTCGAGGAAGCCATAGAGCTGGTGGTTGCCTATGAAGAGCACCGGTGGCGGCCGCACACTAGTGCCGTCGGGCTCGGCGCCCGGGAGAGGAGAGCTCGGCTCAGCCGTTACGCTCGCCCCGAAGCTCGGGAGCGGCGGCAGCCCGCCGAGGCCGGCGACACGCCTCCCCCTCGCATCCGTCGACAACCAGACAGGTGAGGTGAGCTTACGCACCGAGGCGAGCGAACGGCTGGCGTTGGCAAACTCGGCCGCAGTCGGCAGCGTGAAGTCGTTCACATAATCCTTGGCGCGGCGCGGCGCCCTCTCGATCAGGCGTGCGTCGCGAAGGATCTTGGCGAGCCGCACGCGTGCCTCGAGGAGCGGTACGTGGCCCGAGGCGCGCAGCCGCGTGATCTGTGCGTTCGGCAGGGCCCGCGCTAGCCGCCGCGCCTCGTCCGTCGAGGGCAACACGCGATCTTCACTCGAGGAGATAACCTCTACTGGGAGCGTGAGCTGGCTGAGCGCGAGCTTGTCGACGGCGCGCGAGGCGTCGAGCAGCATCGAGAGCCGGAACGCGAGCGTCGCGCGCGGGAAGACCGTGGGCAGCTCCGTGAGCAGAGGCAGCTGCGACGCGAGCCGTCCCAGAGCGGCTGCGGTGCGAAGGGCAGAGGGCAGCGACTCGTCCGCCGCGCGCCCGCCGAGCTGCAGAGGGTCGCCCGAGATCCAACTGAAGATGGGGGTTGCGATCGCCATGTATGCTGCCTCCGACACGACCGGCGGGAGCTCACCTAGCGCGTCAAGCACGCCCGGCAGCTGCGCAGGCCACGAGCGCTCCACGCTCGTGGCCGGGTTGATGAGGACGACGCCGGAAAGGCCCGCAGGCGCTCCACGGGAGTCGCGCAGCGCAACATACAGCGCCAGCACACCACCGAACGACTCGCCGCACAAGTACGACGAACGTCCCGAGGCGTGCACGTCCTCGATTGCCCGCTGCACAATGTCGGCAAGGCCAGTAAAGTTGGTGCGATCCTCAGGAGAGTTTGCCAACCAGCGCACGTCAAAATCCACTTGGAGATCGGGCACCTGACGATGCAGCGAGTATCCCGTCATCTCGATTCCGGGCAGGTAGAGCAGCACTGGCTTGGCAGAGTCGGCAGTGGCGGCCGGGTAAATTTTCGGGCCGCCGCTGACGGCAAAGTCTCGTAAAGTTGGCTCCGCGGCGCTGAATCCAGCGGTTCGGCGCAGCACACGAAGTGTGCGCTGGATGGGCCCCGCATGGCGCTGGATGGAACCGGCCCGCAGGGCGAAGGCGGCGGGCACGACCGCCACAGCGAGTGCAATGAAGCGGAGCGACGTAAAAAGCATGGATTCCTCGGAAACGGCACGGAAACTTCGCAGCTCGTCGCAAAAACCAGAAAAAGGCCTGAGTGGGCGCATTCGTAGTTCATGTAGGTGGCGGGCGCTCCATGAAGGAATTCCGTTAGTACCCCACCAGATTGTTTCCCCGCGAGTTCCCCATAACTTCTCCTGTATCTCGGCCTTCCATGCTTTGGACCCGGCGCCGCTCCGCCGACTCCCTGCACTCGCGCAGATGGAAGTGCGACCTCGCGGCGCTGCGGCGCGCGCACGCCAAGCTCCCGGAGGAAACGGCCAGGAAAAACCTCATCCAAGTGAGCCTCGACGAGCTCGCCGAGTTTTGCAAGAACTCGTGCGGCTGGACAGAGTTGGACGTGCCGCTGCTCGAGCCGCAGTACGCGATCCCGCTCATCGTGCTCTGCGCGCGCTTCTTCGACCAGTCGCTCCGCTCAATAGACTTGCCCAAGGATGGCCTCATCCTACCGCCAGAGATCGTCTACCACCAGTCGCAGCTCAGCTTCCCACCCGTTCGCTTGGCGGCGTCGTCGGCAGCGACGCCGACGACGAGGGAGGCGCTCGCCGCGGATGCTGCGGCCGAGGCCGCGGCCAGCGATGCGCTGCTGCCGGTTGCAAAGGCGTGCAAGCTCGAGACGGCGCAGCGGCCGCGCGACGCACGCGACCCGCGCCGATCCAACCGGGTGCTTCACCTGTGCCAGTCGTGCGGCGCGTACAAGCAGCCATCGGAGTTTTATCTGTGCTGCCTTCACGACACGAGGCGCTGCTGCCGCGACTGCATGCTCACGCGCCCGAACGAGCCCTTTGGCGAGCACTCGTACGAGGAGCAGCGCACGCGCTCGGCGCTCAAGCTTGCCGACGCAACGCTCGAGATGCTCTCGGCGCGGGTGCTCGAGGCGGCGCGGGAGCTCGAGACGGCGCGGGTGCTCGAGGCGGCGCGGGTGGCCGACTTGTCGCGCCCTGCCGGGCAGCTGCCGCGTGAGAGCAGTGTGGGGCAGCTCAGCGCCGGCGCCGGCGCCACCTCCGTCTACGCGTCGCCGGCGGGTGGGCGCGAGTCGCCTATTTGTCATTCAAAGAGCAAGGACGACACCTCTCAGCGCGAGTCGCCTACGGCTCGCCCGGACGGCGTTGCTGGCGATGTGACGGCCGCGTCCTCATTCTCATCCTCGTCGATGGCGGCCGGCGGCCCCGCCTCCGCGGCCGTGCCATCCTCAGCCAACGCTGGGCCCGCCTCGAGCGCCGCCGCCGCGAGCGCCGCCGTGGCCTTCGCACCGAACGCTGACGCGACCATCGCCCATGCCGCCGCCCATGCTGCCGCCCATGCCGCCGCCCATGCTGCCGCCCATGCTGCACAGGGCGCCGCTGGCTCCGGGGCCGGCTTCGACGCGCACGGCACGCACGGCGCGGCGAGCGCGGTGAGTGTGGCATCGAGCGTGTGGGTGCGCGTGCTCGAGGTGCTCGGCTTCGCGCTCGAACTCGCTCCCGACGTGGCGCGCTCGCTCGTCGGCGGGCTGATGCGCGTGCTCGTGGGCGCGTGGCGCGCGCTGCTCGAGACAGCGCTCGTACTCTCTTCGGACGCCAACTGGCGGCTAGCAGGAGGTGGCGTGATCGCGGCGCTCGGTCTTCTGGTCGCTTACGGCTCATGCTCGAATGGTGCCGCCTCCTCGCTCACCTGGTGCGTGCTCGCTGTGCTCGTGCTCCCGTACACTATGTCGTGGGGCCACCGGGCCTTCCCTTCGACCTCGCGGGGGCTCGCGGGTGACATGGCGCTCTGGGAGCTCAAGGGGGAGCTCAAGGGGGAGCTCAAGGGGGAGCTCAAGGGGATCAGCGCCTACGCCGCCAGCGCCGGCGCCATCGGCGGCGCCGGTTGCGCCGTCGGCGCTGGCGTGGTCGCTGGCAGCGGCTCGCCGGCCGGCGCAGGCGAGGACGGCGGTGCGTCGGCGGCTGCGTTGCCGGCCACGGACGGCGTCGACGCGCTCCCGGAGGCGGCCGCGAGCGCCGTGGCGCCGCGCGCGGCACCCGCGCTCCTCCTCGCGCCGGCGCGCATCTTGATCGGCGCGTCGGCATCGCTACTGCTCGTCTGCTATGCGGCCTTCGACTGCGGCCCGTCGTGGGTAGTTTCGTGGTGGTCGGTGGCGGCGGTGCTGCTGCCGTACGCGCTCGCACACGCGCACAGCGCATTCCCGTCGCTCTCAGTCGGTCTTGCGGGTGATATGGCACTCTGGGAGCTGCAAGTGCTCGCTCCTGGCTCGTCGGAGATCGCGTCGGAGATCGCGTCGGAGATCGCGCTGCCCTCGATGTCGGAGATCCCGCTCCCCTCGGTCGCGGCGGTCGCGGCGCTGCATAAGAAGCTGCCTTCGATGGAGGAGGCGATGGAGGGCGCAATCAATATGCCCAAGCACATGCCGACGCTCCCCTCGATGGGAAGCCTGCAGGCGGGGCTGCAGGTGCGCCTAGAGGAGATAGGGACGAGCCTCCCTACTATGGAGCAGACCACCTCGATGATCAAGGAGCGCGCCGAGCAGACCCGAGCTGTCTTCGAGAGCATCCCTACTATGGAGCAGACCACCTCGATGATCAAGGAGCGCGCCGAGCAGACCCGTGCTGCATTCGAGCGGCGCGCGAAGAAGGCGAAAGCGAAGGCGAGTGCCGCCCTCAAGGAGTTGCACGAGCGACGCGACGCGCCGGGCGAGGGCGAGGCGCAAGGCGTCGCGCCCGAGACGGCGACCAGGGGGGCAGGTGGCGATGGGGCCGTCGGGGCCGGCGGACCATTTCCCCACAGCGGACCGGCGCGAGGGGCGTCGGCGGTGCCGCCGGCCACGGCGAGCGACGGACGCAGTATGAATGAGATGGCGGAGCAACTCGACCGGATCGAGGCGACGGTCGCTTCCCTCGCCGACGCCTTCGTAGGGCTGCAGCAGGTGGTGCAGCAGCTGCAGAGCCAGCAGCGGCGCCACGAGCAGGAGCAGCACAGGCAGCGCGAGCAGCAACACGAGCCAGCGCCCTCTTGGCCGCAGCAGCCGCGCGAGCCAAAGCCGCCGCAGCAACAGCGATCCGGTGCCACGGCAAGCGATGGGGGCTCGCCCGCAGCCTCGAATGATGGACCAGGTGCCGCAGCCAGCGCCGCAGCCGGCGCCGTAGCCGGCGCCGTAGCCGGCGCCCCCGCGGCCGAGCCCTACTCCGATTGCTGAGAGGGACGCGCTTGAGCTGACCCACCATTCCGCAGAGGCATCGCCGAGCACTCGGATCTCCCGTGAGATCTCTCCGAGGTCCGATACTCCCGTGAGCACTTGGATCTCCCGGGGGTCGGTGCCCGAGAGTCTTCCCGGGTGTGTCTCTGTCTATGTGAATGTGTGTTCGACGCGTTGGCGCGGTTGGGCTTGGGGGAAAACACCCCGACGATAGCGGTATTCCTACACGGTCTCCGGTTGGGGTTGCGCTCTCTCGAGCGCGCCCTCCCAGCGCCCTCCCAGCGCGCCGCCCACGGCCACCGCACGCACCAACCGAACGCCCCCCCACGGTTAGTCTCGTGTATGCGTCCGACCGCCGGTGCACGTCCAAATCACAACGATGTACGATCACAAATGCTCCCATACACGATACAGAATACTCAACATCTCAATCGCGATCTCCCGCAACGCCACGCAAAGTCGCGCGGACTCGCCGAAGGATCTCCGATCGCCCGATCCGGGCTGGGCACCGACCCGCGCGTGTGCTCCCCGACCGACCCGACGGGACCGGACCAAGGTCCAAGAAATGAGAAAAAGCCATGGAAAAAGCCTCACGGCCGGGCATTACAGCACCAAAGACCATCTCCGCGATCTCCCAAAGACAGAACTGAATCACAAAAGTCGTCTACCTCATGGGAACGTACTGGAGAGAGGATTTACCGTGGCGAGAGGTGCGAAGAGGTGTCCATGTTCATCAGTCGTCCATCTTCGCTGACTTGACCAACGCGACAGCAGCTTCAGGGCAGAAGAGGAGCAGCGGCAGCTGGATCGGAGTCGGGTCGATGCCCTCCTTGACGGCGCGCGTGCGCGTCACGCGCCCGGGCGTCAGGCTGGCGCTGCTGACTGGCCCCTCGTTGCCCTCGGCGCCGCCGCCACGGACCGCGACGATGCCACGCATGCCCAGCTTCTCGAGCCGGTGAAGGTATCCGAAAAGGAAGAGGTCGGACGCCGCAAGACAGGAGCCAATGTGCCACACGTTGTGCAAGTACCAGACCATGGGGTAGGATGCACAGAGATGGTTCTCACTGCGACAGGCATGGAGGTTTTGAACGCACTAGCAGAGTGAGAAGCTCAAGGGGGCGGCCACGGGTTGGAGGCCACGGGTTGGAGGCCCGTCTCACGCACAGCTCCCACGCCACGCGCGCGAGTAGGATACGCACGGCCGCCCGCCCACCCAAATACCCGTAGTCCGGGTTCCACTCGGCCGTCATGTAGAGCCCGAGCAGGAAGATGGTCCCGACGGTGAAACCGGTGACAAAGAGGCCGAAGATGCGTGTGATGAGGTACACGACTGTCAGGACAGACATTCCTCCGACGAGCATGAGGTCGAGCAAAGTAATGCCCTTCCAGCGATACCGCTTACCCAGCGGATGGATGTCCGAGCACTGCAGGCAGCCGCAACACAAGAGGACGAGCATCGGAATCTCATCCAGGAGCTCCATGTGGTAGCGCATTGTGGTGTGGAAGAGCGAGGAGCCAAGGCCAACGATGACGAGCGACCACCAGCCGCACGTGACTCGCCACGAGAGCGGCAGCCCGAGCTTGCTCAGGCGCCAGAGATTGACGACCCCGACCGCTGTGTAGCAAAAGGAGCCGAACGCATTAAACGGCTCGGCGGAGAGCGAAGTGACGGCGTAGGACTCCTCGCAGAAGGTGTGCAGGGCGTCGTGCGGACCCCAGAAGCCAGTCGCATACGATGAGAGCACGTGCGCGCCGCCGCCAGAGGGCGAGGCCTCGAAGAGCGGCATCTGTGGATGGGACTCGAGGTCATCGCGGGACTCGGACGCTGTATCTTTGTAGGAATTTCCTATAGGCTTACAGTACTTGTTAACAGTGAAACGAGACACAGAGAAGCAAGCAAGCAAGCAAGCAAGCAGGCCTCGCCCACCCTGTCCTCTCCGCTGATACCACCGGCGCCGCAGCGCGAGGCACGGCGGTCACAGCGGCTTACTGCCGAGGATATCAGGGCCCTTGCAGAGACAGTTGCGCACCTCGATTTCGGCTCTGATCCTGCATACGACAAGCGCTCAACTGTCGATGACAAGCGCTCAACTGTCGATGGGACGCCGGGAGCATCAGAGGAGGAGGAGAAGGGCGACGAGGAGAAGGAGGACGACGAGCTCGAAGAGGCGAAGGATGACGCCGCGCGCAGCGGCAGCGAAAGGGCGATGAGCATTTCACCGCTCGGGAGTCCTGGGGCCCTGTCCGCGCATGCCTCGCCAGCACCGGCGCAATCGAATTGCGCCGCACAGGAACAGGTCTCGGCGTCACCAGCTCCGCCTCCTTCGTCCTCTCCGCCGGCACCGCCGGCACTGCAGCGAGAACGGCAACGAGAACGACGGTCGGGGTTCGTGCGCTTCTCTGCAGAGGACGTCAGGGGCCTCGCAGCGACGATTGCATGTCTCGACTTTGGCACCGAGCCTGCCACCGACGGGCAAGCAGACGGCCTGGCAGGAGACACGACGGCGGAGGCACGGGCACCTATGGTCGAGGAGGCCGCGTCAGCGAGCGAGCGTGCGAGTGAGACGAGCGAGCAGCAACAGCAGCCGGAGGCTGCGATGAAAGAGTCACTCGGTGTAGCCAGTGTGCATGGCGCGCATGATGTGTCGGCAGGCGCGGCGCATGCGGAGCGTGTGGCAGCGAGCAGTGTCGAAGGAGTACACAGTGATCCGGTACAGCATGACGAGGGACGTCCGAGAGACGAAGGGGGAAGCAGCAGCATGGAGCATGAGGAGAGAGCCGAGGGGAGCAGCGACTCGAGAGAGTGCAGAGAGGGAGACGAGAGAGAGAGCGGAGCAGGCAGCGACAAGAGAGAGGCAGCGGCGGGAAGCGAGAGAGAGAGAGGCGGTCTCATCGGCGGCATCAAGAAGAAGAGGCCACCTAGGAAGAGGTCGAAGGGCGCGCAGTCTCACACGCAGCGGCAACTGGCGGCACGACCGGGCCTGGCCCGCGAGGCATGAGAGTCCGGCACTGCCCTTCGGGGAGCGTGAGTCAGGGCTGATTGTGCGCGGGCCTTCTGACCACACGAACACCTCGGTCAAGCTCAACCAGGCACCAGGCTCAATTCCCTCCCCTCCCCTCCCCTCCCTGCCTGTCCCCGGCAGGAGCTGCTCGACTACAGCAAGGCGGAGCCCCTCGGCGGTTTCCACTACGGCGTCCCCTGACCCGCGTGTGGTGCGGAGGGGGCATAGCTCTTTCCCACCAGCGCGCGGGCTGCAGTACTGTATCCGCGGGAGGCACCGCCCACGCGCGAGGAGCCTGTGTGCTCGGAGCGCGTGTGGACCGGAGAACCGCGGCAGGCTGGGCCGGGGCGCCGAGCTGGGGCCGACCTGAGCGCGAGTGGGCGAGGTGGCGAAAGCCGAAGCCCGCTCGCGACACTTCGGTGAGGAGCGAGCCAAGCAAATCTTTCGGCATCTATTTGATTCCCGCACTGGGTCGAGCGGACGGCCGCTCTTCTCCTACGATCGGACCACCGCACTCTGCCCCGGCGAGTCGCACCACGGTGGGCCTACGACATCGCGGGGGGCTCGAAGTCAACTAAACCATCCGGGCCTGTG